>Ga0105047_10001568_pt1 | contig 41046 bp, 34 predicted proteins | sample MAT04_FD_78384 | JGI IMG/M metagenome (GOLD analysis project Ga0105047, IMG submission 78384) | Freshwater microbial communities from Lake Fryxell liftoff mats and glacier meltwater in Antarctica - MAT-04 (megahit assembly) | ecosystem: Environmental > Aquatic > Freshwater > Ice > Liftoff...
CAACATCCCAGCCAGTACAGTCCATCGCATTATTCGTATTGGTACAATTTCGCTTCCCAACCCGAGCGGCAGCGGAACGCTTCCCTATCCATTCATGTGTGTAACGCGGATGACATCGCCTAGCCCGACCTACGTTGCACACTACCTGAACCCCGGAAGCGCTTCTGGGGCAACTCTCGCGGCGGATGTGGGCATCACGGTCGGCGACGGTGAGACGGATGTTCTGTTTCAATCCAACACCACTCTGCCTCCGGCGGCTGAGCGGTGCGGTCTCGCGGCCTGGGTCGGGTGGTCTCCCCTGAACTTCGGTGGATTCGGCATGCTTGTTGGTCTGGGCGACGACTTCTGGCCACCCTCGTCGCATCACTATGTGGCGGGACCGTTGGGCGCCCCGTCCATCTACGTTGCCACGTCTACGAATGCGAACGTGTGGGCCTGGGTTCGCAGCACCACTGGCACCTGGCAGTTCCAGGGGGGGGGGGACGAGGTGAAACTGGCAAACACCGGCAGCGCCGCGATGTCGATCTTCACCGGCGCCGGGAATGACTGTCTCGATTTTTGGAGCAACGCGTATCTGGGCACCATTGATTGTTCGACCGGTACCGACACTCACGACCTGAGTTCGGGTGCTCCGGTAAGCTGTGACACGTTCTTTCCAGCTGGGAACTACTGCTTCTAGTGGCTTGCTGGCGGGGGCGGGCGACTGGAGCGCGCCCCCGCCGTTCAACCGGTCGATAACACTGTAGATTATCGGAAGGCGGAAGGCGGCCTCGACGTGCGCGCCCACTTCGTTCAGTCTGCCGCGGGCGAACCGAGCATGCTCGGCCCCGCGACAACGAGGAAGACACATGAACACGAAGCTCTTGGCAATGAATTGCGCGCTGGCGCTGACCCTGGTGGCGTGCGGCGACGACCCTGGCACCGACGCGGGGACCGACACCAACGTCGAGGTGACCGACACCGGCGGCGTCGAGGTGGATGCTCCCGTCGCGACGGGCTGCGGCACCGACGGCCTGCGCTGCCTCACCATCGGGACCGATCACATGGGCACCCCGAACATGGCCTGCCTCGGGCAGGAGACGGCACCGATGGGCGACGACCGGGAGATCTCCTTCAACCTCGTCAAGCGCGGCACCGCGACGACAGACATCGCTGGGCCCTTCGAGATCTGGACGAGCAACGTGATCGGCGCGAGCTGCGCGGCTGCGAGCGCCGACTGCATCGCGGTCGACGAGGTCACCGGCGGCAACGCGATGGCGACCGTGAGCGGAGGCTGGTACGCGTATCGCGCGGCCGCGAACGCGGCGGCGAACACGTTCGCGACCGTCGGCTACAACCGTCCTCCCGCTGCCGCTGGCGGCACCGACACCATCACCACCATCGACGCCGGTGTGTTCTCGGCCGCGATCAATCTGATTCGGATGGGGCTGGCACGGGACATTGAGGACGGCATTCTCCTGGGCGATGCGGCCGACTGCGATGGTGCGTCCCTCGAGGGCGTGACCGTGCGGATCTTCAACAATGCGGGGACCGAGCTTGCGCCTGGGACCGAGCCCAACGACATGGGCCTCGCGTACCGCTCGGACGGGGCGCTCCCAGCCCCGAGGTTCACCACCACCGACGAGTCGGGCGGCTACGCGGCGGCGAACATCCCGATCCCTGCCGATGACCTCGTCAACGTGGTCACCTACGGGACCCTCGCCGAGGGCGAGGCCCGTCGCGTCATCGGCTGCGAGCAGGTCTCGGTCGCACAGAACGTCGTCACCATCCTCAGCCTCGGCCCGTCGCGGATGGACTACCCCGTGGGTAGCGTCTGCGCGATGATGACCGCCGACTGAGCGCATCGCCTTGCTTCGGCGAGGCACACACCGCGCGAGCGCGTCGATCTTCGGATCGGCGCGCTCCTCGCGTTTCAGGGGCGATAGGCGCTCGCTATCGACCCCGATCGAAATCAGTCCTGGTGCCTCAGGCCATCTGGGCGGATACCCAGGCCATCCCAAAGGAGGCCCTCATGCAACGTCGTATTTTCTTGGCTGGATCCACCAGCGTGCTCGCCCTCACCGTGATCGGCTGCGGTGGCCCGGCGCTCAACTGCGAGTCGCCCCCGGGCCTCACCGACGCCCAGCGCACCCAGCGGACCGCGCAGCACTACCGCGAGCGCGCGGGCGATCGGACCCGCAACTGCCTGACCTGCAACTTCTTCCCGGTCGCGAGCGAGAGCGCCTGCGGCGACTGCACGCTGGGCCTGGGCCTGGTGAACCCGGACGGCATCTGCGACGGCTTCGTCGCCCGCGCCTGAAGCCACGCTCGCCCTAGAACGGAGAATCGTCTGATGCGTACATCCCATCTCTTCCTGCTCGCCCTGCTCGGTGGGGCCATCGGTTTGGTCGCCTGTGGATCGAGCGAAGAAGCCCCGGCCCCCGAGGGTCCGCCCGAGCCGCCGCCGGTCTTGCTCGAGGCGCTGCCCACGCCCGAGGTGAACATGACCAAGGTGCTCCTGGGGCGTCGGCTGTTCCACGATGGGCGCCTCTCGGGCGACGGCTCGGTCTCGTGCTCGAGCTGCCACTCGCTCGATCACGGCGGCGCCGAGGACCGACCGAGCTCGATCGGGATCGGCGCGGCGGTAGGTCCCATCAACTCGCCCACGGTGCTCAACAGCTCGCTCAACTTCGTGCAGTTCTGGGATGGCCGCGCCGCGACCCTCGAGGATCAGGCGCGTGGTCCGGTGGGCAACCCGATGGAGATGGGCTCCGACTTCAACCGAGTGATGGCGAACCTCACCAGCGAACCCACCTACGTCACCGAATTCGCGGCGCTCTATCCCGATGGGATCACCGAGACGAACATCGTGGACGCTCTCGCCGAGTACGAGCGCTCGCTCATCACGCCGGGGCGCTTCGACCGATTCATCACCGGCGACACCGAGGCGCTCACAACGGAAGAGCGCGCGGGCTACGAGCTCTTCACCACCGTGGGCTGCACCTCGTGTCACCGCGGCCCCAACGTGGGCGGCACGATGTACCAACGCATGGGTCTGGTGCGCGACTACTTCGGCGCGCGCGGCACCCCGCTCACCGAGGCCGACAACGGCCGCTTCAACGTGACCCACGCGGAGGCCGACCGGCATTTTTTCAAGGTGCCGACGTTGCGCAATGTCGCGCTCACCGGACCGTACTTGCACGACGGAACCCAGGCGACGCTGCCCGAGGTCGTTCGGGTGATGGGCCTCTACCAGCTCGGGCGCGAGCTCACCGACGAGCAGGTCACTCAGCTGGTCGCGTTCTTGGGATCGCTCACCGGTGAGCTGCCCGAGCACGCGCGCATGCCTGCCGATCCCACGCCCGGCGAGGCCATCGTGCCTCCGACGGGTGACGTGACCACCCCCCCTGGCACCACGGGACCTGGCGTCCACGCGGTGCCGGACCCCAGCCCGACGCCGAGCCCCGCGCCGCGTCCCGCAACGACACCGAGCCACCGCGCGCGCCGTGCGGGCTCCTGAACGCGAGCACCTGCGCCCTGGGGTTTGCCCGAGGGCTCGTGTGCTTCGCGCGCGTTCAACTCACGCGCACCTGGGTCTTCACCGAGTTGGCGATGAAGCAGCCGCGGTGCGCCTGCTCGTGCATCGAGGCGAGCGTGGCGGCGTCGGGGGCCTCGCCTTCGAACGTGACGCGCGGCTTCAAGATCACCTCGGTCACCTGCATCGCGCCGCCCTCGGGGCGGGCCAGGGTGCCGACGGCGTCGTCTTCGTAGCGCTCGACCACGAGCTTCTTCTTGGCGGCGACGGCGAGGAACGTGAGCATGTGGCAGCTCGAGAGCGCGGCGACCAAGAGCTCTTCTGGGTTGGGTAGCGCGGCGTTGCCCCGGTACTCGGGCGCGGCCGACACGTCGTGCGCAGTGCCGGTACCGTAGGTGACGCGGTGGTCACGACCGTATTGCTCGTAGGTGAAGGGGCGCTCGCCCCGGGACCAGAGGAGGGAGGTGCGGTGTTCGGACATCCCCCGGTGTGCGGGCGCGAGCCGACGTCTGCAAGCAGGGGAAGGCGCGCCGTCCGAAGAATCGTGACGCGGCTTGCCCTATCGTTCGACCGGGAACAAGGTTCGCGCCGCGAAGTAAGGGGTGCATTGGGCACCTCGGAACCGCGACCCAGGGCACGGCGTCTCACCGTGCCCACGAGGCTTCAGCGATGTCGGTCAGCACGCCTCTTAGAGGCGAACACGTCGAGAGGGACCGCCCTCACGCTCACCCCTCGGTCCCACTCGATGCCGAGCGCGCCTCCTCCCCCGCGCCGATGGCGCCCAGCCGAAGCACCTACGCCATGGAAGAACAGGTCGTCATCCATCCCCCGCCTCCGCTCGCCAAGCGCCTCGCGCTGCTCGCGGCGGTGCTGTTGCTCGCGGGCCTCGGGGTCGCGCTGATGATGCGATTGTCGGGCGCGTTCGCGACGGAGGCCGAGCGCGCCGCGGCGCGTGACGTGGCGGCGGCGGCAGCCAGCGAAGCACCGCACGTGGCGGCGGTCTTGCCCGTCTCCGCGGAGATGGCGCCGATGGTGGTGATCTCGGGGGTGCTCGAGCCCGTGCAGGCGGCGGATCTGGGCTTCGAGGTCTCGGGCCGCGTCGCGCGCGTCGAGGTCGAGCTCGGTGAGCACGTCGAGGCGGGTGACATCTTGGTCACCCTCGACAGGGCTTCGGTTGGGGCGATGGCCGCGCAGAGCGACTCCGCCATTGCGGTCGCTGAGGCCAACGTCGACATGATCCGCGATCGGGTCGAGCTCTTGCGCGGCTTGGTCGCATCGGGCGCGAGCCCCGCGCGCGAGCTCACCTCGGCCGAGCAGCAGCTGGCGGTCGCGATGGCGCAGCTCGAGCAGGCGCGCGCCGGGCGCCGCAGCGCGAGCGTGAGCGCGGTGAACCACACCCTGCGCGCGCCCTTCGACGGCGTGGTCACCCGGGTGCCCAGCGGGGTGGGCGCGGTGGTGGGTCCCGGCATCGTGCTGGTGCGGGTCGAGGATCTCAGCTCGCTTCGCTTGGCCTCGACGGTGAGTCAGAGCGAGCTCGCAGCGCTGCGCACCGGCGCCATCGCGGTGCTCGAGGAGCGCGACGGAGTGCCCGCCGTGAGCGGCACCATCGCCCACCTGGTCCGCTCGCTCGACGCGACTACGAGGCGGGCGCCCGCCGAGGCCCTCTTCCCCAACACCGATGGGATCCTCGTCGCCAACGCGCTGGTGCGCGCGCGGGTGAACGTCGGGGTGCCCATCCCCGCGCTGCGCATCCCCGCGACCTCGCGCCGCCCCGACGGAACCATCTTGCTCGTGAACGCCGACAGCCGCGTCGAAGCGCGCATGGTCGAGGCGATGGCCGACATGGACGGAAGTTGGCTCGTCACCAGCGGCCTGAGCGAGACCGAGCGCGTCATCCGCCGCGCCGCGGAGGCCCGCGAGGGCACGGTCGTCGTGCCCGATCTGGCTGAGGCCGGCGCTCCTTCGACCGAGCCCTCTGCTGCTCCTTGAGGCTGCGCCCTTCTCCTTCTTTGCGCCCTCCGCGTACTTCCCGAGGTAGCCCGTGACCCTGTCCGACGTCTCCATCAAGCGGCCCGTCTTCACCATCATGGTGTCGCTCGCCATCGTCGTGCTCGGCGTGATGGGTCTCTTTCGCTTGGGGGTGAACCTCTTCCCCGACATCGAGTTCCCCATCGTCACCGTGACGACGATCTATCCAGGCGCGAGCCCCGCGGAGATCGAGAGCCAGGTCACCCAGCACATCGAGGACGCCATCGTCTCCGTCGCTGGCGTGAAGCACATCTCCAGCTTCTCGCGCGAGTCGACCTCGTTCATCTTGATCGAGTTCGAGCTCGACGCCGATCCCGCCGAGTCGGCGGCGCTGGTGCGCGAGCGGGTGGCCGGGGTGCGCTACTTGATGCCGCGCGACGCAGAAGAGCCGACGGTCGCGCGCTTCGACGCGAACGCCGTGCCCATCGCGACCTACGTGCTCGCGGGCGACTACTCCGAGGCCGAGCTCCGGGACTTCGCCGAAGACACGCTGAAGCCCACGCTCGAGACCATCGAAGGCGTCGCGAGCATCGAGATCGTGGGTGGTCGCGAGCGGCAGGTGAACGTCATGCTGGATCTCGATCGGATCCAGGCGCTGGGTCTCACCCCGCTGAGCGTGGTCGAGCGGATCCGCGCGGCCAACTTGTCGGTCCCCGGCGGCGACTTCGACGAAGGCACCCGCAGCATCAGCGTCCGGACCCTCGGCGAGTTCACCTCGGTCGACGAGCTGCGCACCCTGCCCATCGCCAACGGCGCCGACGGATCGATCGTCCGCCTCGGGGATCTCGGCACCGTAGAGGACGACTTCGCCGATCTGAGCGAGGTGGTCCGAGCCAACGCCGAGCCCGCGATCATCTTCAACGTCTTCAAGACCTCGGGCGGCAACTCCGTCGCCGCGTCCGCCGCAGTGCGCGAGCGCCTCGAGCGCATGGCGATGCCCGAGGGGATGGAGACGCGGCTCATCATCGATCAGTCGGACTTCGTGCTGGAGAACATTCACGAGGTCGAGGTCGCGATCCTCTTCGGTGGCGGCATGGCCATCCTGGTGATCCTGCTCTTTCTCTTGGATCTGCGGAGCACGTTCATCAGCGCGCTCGCGCTTCCGACCTCGATCCTGGGCTCCTTCTTCTTCATGTGGATGCTGGGCTTCACGCTCAACATGATGAGCTTGCTCGGGCTCTCGCTCGCGATCGGCCTCCTGATCGATGACTCGATCGTGGTGCGCGAGAACATCATGAAACACCTCGAGCGGGGGGCCGATCCCAAGACCGCTGCGAGTCGAGGCACCAAGGAGATAACGCTGGCGGTGCTCGCGACGACCGCGACGCTGTGCGCCGTGTTCGTACCCGTCGCCTTCACCGGTGGCGTGGTCGGCCAGTTCTTCCGCGAGTTCGGCCTCACCATCGCGGGCGCCACGGTCATCTCCGCGTACGTGGCCTTCACCCTGGATCCGATGCTCTCGGCGTACCTCGCCAAAGCGCACGTGCCCGGCGAAGACCCCCACGGCCGCTTCGGGTTCATCACCAAGCCGATGACCCGCTTCTACGAGACGCTCGACAGCCTCTACCACGCGTTCTTGAAGTGGGTCCTCAAGAGCCGGATCTCGATGGGCATCGCGCTGGTGCTCGCCTTCGGCATCGCGCTCGCCTCCTTCATGCTCGTGCCCCTGATGGGCAGCGAGTTCGTCGCGGCCGAGGATCGGGGGCAGTTCAACATCGACATCGAGCTCCCCGCGGGCACCCGCCTCGAGGAGTCTGCGCGCCTCTCGCTGCCTGCCGAGCAGGAGCTGCTCGCGGATCCCAACATGGTGACCCTCTACACCCGCATCGGCGCGGGCGGCCGGCCCAACATGATCGTGTGGCGGGTGGTCGCGGTGCCCAAGCACGAGCGGGACGTGACCCAGGAGGAGCTCAAGACCATGATCCGCGCGCTCATCCTCCGGCACATCCCTGCGGCGGAGATCTCCATCTCCGATCCGGGCATCATCGAGGGCGGCCGCGACTATGCGATTCAGATCGCCGTGCTCGGCGAGGACCTCGACGAGGTCTCCGTCACCGCCAACCACTTCGCGGATCTGTTGCGCCGCATCCCGGGCAGCAGCGACGTGGATGTGCAGCACTCGCCGGGCGCGCCCGAGCTCGACGTTCGGGTGAACCGAGATCTCGCGTCCCAGCTCCACATCCCGCTGGCGCTGATCGCCACCACGGTGCGGGCGTCGGTCGAGGGCGAGGTCGCGGGCCTCTACCACGACGATGACGACGACATCGATATCCGGGTGCGCCTCAGAGCGGAGGACCGGGCGAGCGCCGGCCTGATCGGCGGCCTGCGGATCCCCACACCCGGTGGGTTCATCCCCCTGAGCGACGTCGCCAGCATCGATCGCGGCGAGGGCCCTGCCGAGATCCAGCGCTTCGATCGGCAGCGGGTGATCATGGTCACCGGTGCGACGTCCGGTCGCTCGGTCGGTGATGTGGTCGCGGAGTGGCAGACCGCGATCGATGCCGAGACGTTGCCCATCGGGGTCGACTACCTGATGCGTGGTCAGGTGGAGCAGATGAACGAGTCGAACGACAACATGCTGCTCGCGATGCTGCTCGGACTGGTGTTCGTGTACCTGGTGCTGGCCTCGCAGTTCGAGTCGTTCTTCCACCCTATCTCGATCATGATGTCGATTCCGATGGCCTTCGTGGGCGCGTTCATCGCGCTCTTCTTGCAGGGCAGCTCGATGTCGATGGGCGCGACGATTGGTCTCATCCTCTTGATGGGTCTGGTCACAAAGAACGGCATTCTGCTGGTCGATCACGCCGTCACCAAGGTGCGTGAGGAGGGTTGGAGTCCGTACGACGCCATCTTGGACGCGGGCCCTTCGCGGATGCGTCCCATCCTGATGACCAGCGCCGCGATGGTGCTCGGTATGCTGCCGACCGCGCTCGGCACCGGACCCGGCTCGGAGTTCCGCGCGCCCATGGCGATGGGCGTGATCGGTGGCGTCATCAGCTCGACGCTCCTCACGCTGCTCGTGGTCCCCATCTTCTATCTGTTGATGGAGTGGGTGAGTCAGAGCCTGCGGCACCTGTGGACCCGCTGGATCTGGGGCGAGTCGCTCGAGGAGCGGCGCACCGTGCGCAAGGTCGTGGTGCGTCCCGCCGAGCCCGTCGAGCCCGTCGGCGCCGAAGCAGAAGACTGAGGCGCTAGCGCTTCAGCGCTTCAGCGAACTCGGATGCATCGGCGAAGCGGGCGGCAGGACTCGACGCGAGACTCCGGGTGATCGCGGACTCGAGCACGAAGACGGGCAAGACGAAGCCGAGGATCCAGGCGCCTCTGTCGCATCGCTCGGGAGAGCGCACGATCTCCGCTCGCAACCTCGCGCTCGATGTTCTCCGCCTGGTCTCCGAGCGGGCCGCGAAGATCGCCCGACTCGGGACGCATCCGATCCGACATCCGATCTGACATCCGATCTGACATCCGATCTGACATCCGATCTGACAGAGGTGCGCTCGAGGCAGCCATGGCGCGATGCTCAGGTCTCGACGAGGATCGCGATGAGCAGCTGCTCCTCGCGGATGCCTTTGAGCTTCGCTTGGAAAGGCCTTCGCTTCAGCGCGCCGATGGCGGAGGCGACGCTGGGATCCTCGGAGTTGACCTCGGTGAGCACGACCTCGCTCGGACCAGCCTGCGCTTGCAGACGTGCGCTCACGTTCACCGTGGTCCCGAAGTAGTCGAGGCGATCGTTGGCGCGCACCACCAGACATGGCCCGCCGTGCACCCCGACCTTGATGGTCAAGTCGTCCTTCCCGAAGCGCTCGTCGTGGGCCTTCACCATCGCGATGCCTGCCGCCGTCGCGTCGGCGAGCGACGCGAAGCTGGCCATCACCGCGTCGCCCATCGTCTTGACGATGGCGCCACCGTGCTTCCCGATCTGCGCTTCGGCGACCCGGAAGTGCTCCTCGACGATGGCGAACGCGCGCGCGTCGCCAACCTTCTCGTAGAGCGCGGTGGAGCCCGTGAGATCCGAGAAGAGCAGCGCGACGAAGCCCACCTTGAGCTCCACGCCGAGCGCGGGCGCCTCGGTGGCGAAGAGGTTGGTGAACTCGGGCAGCGACGCGATCACGGTGCCCAGCACGGCGTCGGCGTTCCAGTTGGTGCGCTCGATGATGAGCGCCGCCTCATCGTCCGTCTGGTTGTCGATCTTCAAGCGCGTCGTGCCGTCGCTGGAGACGCCGTTCGGGGTGAGCGTCAGCGCGTCTTTGCCCACCGTCACCTCGAGGGTGTCGGGTAAGTGATCGAGCACCAGGGTCGCGTCGTGCTTCTGCCATTGGCTCCGGATCAGGAGCTCGCCGGGAGGAAACGTCACGACCTCCTCTTGCACCGTGTTCGCCGCCGGTCGGAACTGCGCGGTCACGTGAGGCAGGAACGCGGGGCTCGAGGCGCAGTAGAGGACCGGGAAGACCTCGCGTATTGCAGGGTGACAAGTAAACGTCGCCTCCACGTGCTTACCGAAGTCCACGCCGTAGTCGATCTCGCACGCGCCGCAGTGCGAGGTCTGTCCCACTTCGTCGAGGTGGCTCACCACCTTCGCGCCCACCCGGCACACCGGGCAGTTGATCTGCCACTGCATGTCCACGAGCCCGGCTTCGGTGGCCCGCAGGAACATCTTGAGCACCTCGCGGCGATCGACACCCCAGAGCGTGGCCAGCTCGAACGGGCGCATCGAGGAGACGTCGTCGTCGGGCTGCTCACGCAGCCAACGCAACAGATGCGCGAGGGTCTCCGGTGCCACCGTCCCTTGCAGGCGCTTGGCGCGGAGCTCTAGCTGCTGCTCGTTGACCTTGGCGCGGGGACCGCCCGTCTCCGGCACATAGCCTTGCGAGAGGACCTTCCTGGCCTTCGCGACCGCGGGCTCATCCAGGCTCGTGTCGCCCTCCGCGCCGTTCGCGAAGACGGCCTCGAGCCCGCGAAAGTAGCGGCGAAGACCGCTCGCGAGCTTGAACCGCTGGATGAGGCGGATGTACCAGGGTGCGTGAAGGGTGACGCACGCGGTGACCTCGGTGCCCTCGGGCACATCGCGCAGCGACACGACGAAGCCCGCCTCCTCGACGGGCCCTCGCCGGTAGCGCCGAAGGCCCCGCACGAACTGTCCTTCAGCCCACTGGTACGGTGGCTCGATCCACTCGAGGGCGATCCCAAGCTCGCTCGCCTTCGCCAAGCGCAGGTTCTTCTGGCCCTCGCGGTGCCACTCGTAGCGGGGCGGGACCAGGCCCATCGCGCGATCGACCCGGTTGGTGTCCGAGATGACGGCCCACACCAGCGGGCGCGGCGCCCGGATGATCGCGGTGTACGAGGACTCGAATCGACCCGACATTCGGCTTCGGATCGTACGCGCAAGGGCCGTCGGTCGTGACGCTATTCTTCGCTGCTGCGTCATGCGCCCAGGGCCGCGGGACACGGCTCTTGACGTACCGCCTCGGCAGCAACGACCCTTCGGCCTCGATGGTGCAAAGGCACGACTGGCTGGCCCGGGTGGTCCGCGCGCGCGCCCAGGCGCTCGAAGACCTCACGGTCGCGCAGATGGGCGGCGTCGCGGTGCTCGTAGGCGAGGCTCGAGACGAGGCCGAGCTGCGGCTCACCGACGACGCGCTCGATCGGGGCTTCGCGGTGGCCCGGGTCTCGCTCGCGAGCGAGGCGCTCTCGGATCTGGACGCGATCGTGCGCGCGCTCGCGAGCTCGCTGCGGATGCCGCAGATCGAGGTCGGTCGTCGCCACGGCTTGGTCGCCGCGCTCGACGGCTTCGTCGAGAAGCACGAGAGCAAGTCCGAGCAGCGCTTCGAAGAGCGCGCCGACGAAGAAGCGCTCGCAGGTGAGCTGCGTCAGCTCGCGAGCGACTACTTGGCGCAAGCGAGCGGTCGCTCGAGCGCGCGGAGGCTCACCGCGTGGCTGGGCGGCAAGGAGGTCGCAGCCCAGGAGGGGCAGCTCCGCCCGCTCTCGCCCCGCACCGCCAAGCGCGCGCTGTCGCAGCTCACCCGGCTGACGCGCGCGCTCGGTGCGCGAGGCACCCGGATCCTGTTCACCGACGCCGAGGCCATCGTCGATCTCTCACCCGGTCGCCGCGACGTCGCGTACACGGTGCTCCGCGAGCTGGTCGACAACGCGGATGGCGCGGATGGCTCGGTCGCCAGCGAGATCTTGGTGATCGGCGGCCCGGGTCTCTTGGTGCGCAAGGCGTCGCTGCACGCGCATGAGGCGTTGGCCTCGCGCCTCGCGCTCGCGGTAAATCCATCACTGCCGCTGCCCCACGCGAGCACGCTGATGCTCGAGCCGCCCAGCGCTGCGATGCTCGACGGGGCCCTGTCTCCGATCACCAAAGTCGAGACGAAGAGCGCTGATGGTCTGCGCTCTCTCCTGCGGATAAGCCAAGGCTTACCGCCGCTGGACGCGGGGCCTGAGCTCACGATCGGGATGGAGGAGATCGACAGCCGTCTCGACAAGCTCTTCGAGCACGCTCAGCACGACGGCTCGGTCTTCGCGGTGCTCTCCGGCGAGTACGGCTCGGGCAAGACCCACCATCTCTTGCACCTGGAGTCGCGCGCGCTCGCCGACGAGCGACCGGTCTTTCGACTCGGGGTCGAGCGTCTGGATGAGGACCTCGGCAATCCGCAAAGGCACCTTCGCCGCTTGCTCGAGAGCGCGAGCCTGCCCCTGCGTCGCAAGGCCACACCCTTCGATCGTCTGGAGGCCTGGGTCGCGACGCCTGCCGCGCGCAAGCGGTTGGCCGCGGCGCTGCACGACATCGCGGCCGAGGATCACGACGCGAGCAAGGCCGCCGCGCGTATCGCCATGGTGAGCCAACGCGATGAGGACGGAGTGGATCCCGACGCGGTCATCGAGGTGCTCGGCGCCCTGGACTTGATCGATAAGCCTGCGGCCGCCAGCTACCGGAAAGACGCGTACGCCCGCCTTCACCTGTGGCTCGAGCTCTTGCGGCGCCTCGAGGGATGCGAGGGACCGGTCATCGTGCTGGACGAGGCAGAGAACCTCTACCGCACCGGCGTCTCGCGCCCCGAGCGCCGCACCGCCCTGCGTTCGCTCGCGTTCTACTGCGGCGGCGCCATCCCGCGCGCGTGCGTCGTGCTCGCGGTGACCCCCGACACGTTGGTGGCGCTGCGTGAGGAGGCGGGAGAGCTCCTCGACGAGATCGAAGAGCAAGCGACGCTCTTGGCAGTGGAGGACGTCGCGCTCTTGCGTCGACGTCTGTTGCGCTCGCGCCCGATCACCGTGAACAAGCTCTCCCGCGAACAGCTCCGCGACCTCGCTCAGAGGGTGAAGCGTCTGCACGCGAAGGTGCGCGGCGGCACCGGCCGCGATCCCGACTGGGAGTCGTTCTTGGACGCGACCATCGCGTCCGCGAGTACCCCGCGCGAGCTCCTGCGGGCCGTGACGCTGCGCTGTGAGGAACGCGCCTTCCGGACCTGAGCGGGGCATCTCGTCGGAGGCTTCGACGTCTCGCCGTTTGCGCACGTCCCCCGCATTGGCCATCCTCGCGCGCTTCATGACATCCGTCGCGCAGGGCACAGGCGTGGGTCGCGGCAAGGTCATCTTGCTGGGCGAGCATGCGGTCGTGCACGGCTGCCCCGCGCTCGCGGCTGCGATCGATCGCGGCGCCACCGCGATGGCGCGCCGCAGCGCCGAGGCGCGCCTCTCGATCAGCCCCTGGGACGTGGATGTCGCGCGCGCCGACGCGCTGCCTTTGGCGCGCGCATTCGACGCGCTGCTCACCGCGATGGAGATCGATGACGTGCAGATCGAGGCCACCGTGTCGCTGCCGGGCGGCGCAGGCCTGGGGAGCTCGGCGGCCATCGGCGTCGCGGTGCTCCGCGCCATCGATGCGCTCTGTGGTAGGTCGCGAGATCAATCGAGCGCCGAGGAGCTCGCGCTCATCTGGGAGCGGGTCTTTCACGGCAACCCCTCGGGCGTGGACACCGCGATGGCCCTCGCGGGCGGCGTCGCCGTGTATTTGCGCAACCCGCCGCCCGGACAGGAGCGGCTGCGTGTGGTGCGACCCAAAGCGCCGTTTCGCTTGGTGATAGGCGAGAGCGGGGAGGGTGCGTCCACCAAGGAGATGGTCGACGAAGTCGCGCGCCAGCTCGCGCGCGCCCCCGAGCGCACCCAGAAGACGTTCGATGCGATCGAGGCGCTGGTGAAGAACGCCGAGCTCGCGCTGATCGCCGGTGACCTCCGCGCAGTGGGTCAGCTCTTGGACATGAACCAGTACCTGCTCTCGAGCTTGATGGTCTCGACCTCGCTCTTGGAAGAGATGTGCGCTGCGGCGCGCGATGCAGGCGCGCTGGGCGCCAAGCTCACGGGCGGCGGTGGCGGTGGCTGCATGATCGCCCTGGTCGACTCGGACGAACGCGCGAGCGCCGTCGAGGAAGCCATCCAAGCGCTCGGTCGCCCCGCGCGCACCATCCTGGCTGGAGGTAACACGTGATCCGCTCTGCGAAGGTGAGGGCCCGCGCGAACATCGCGCTCGCCAAGTACTGGGGAAAGAGCGACGACACGCTCAATCTCCCCGCGGTCCCGAGCATCTCGGTGACCCTCGATCCCATGATCACCGAGACGGTGATCACGCTGGACGAGTCGCTGACCGAGGACGTGTTCCTCCTCGGGGGTGAGCCCGCCGCCGACGACGAGACCGCGCGGGTCAGGAAGGTGCTCGGCGAGGTCCGCAAGGCCACTGGCGCGAGCGTGTTCGGTAGGGTCGAGAGCAGAAACTCGTTTCCCACCGCGAGCGGTCTCGCATCGAGCGCCTCGGGGTTCGCTGCTCTCGCAGGCGCTGCGCGGGCCGTGTACGGTCTGCCGCCCGACGCACGCGCCACGAGCATCCTCGCGCGAAGGGCCAGCGCCTCGGCCGCGCGCTCGGTCCTCGGTGGTTTCGTGGAGCTGCCCGCGGGGCGACCCGGAGACGACGACGTCGCGGCGATCCAGTTGCACCCGGCCTCGCACTGGCCCGACCTACGTTTGGTGGTGGCGGTGACCAGTGAAGGTCGCAAGGACGTGGGCTCGCGCGACGGCATGGGCCTGTCGCGCCGCACCTCGCCCTACTTCGCGGCGTGGGTCGAAGGCGCACCCGCGATGGCCGACAAGGTGCGTGAGGGGATCGAGCACAAGAACCTCGCGCTCCTGGGTCCTGCGCTGGAGCACAGCTTCTCGACGATGCACGCGCTCGCGCTCAGCACCTCACCGCCCACCATCTACTGGCAGCCCGCGAGCGTCGCAGCGCTGCACACGGTGCGGCGCCTCCGCGACGTCGACGGAGTCGCCGTGTACGCGACGATGGACGCAGGTCCACACGTGAAGGCGGTGTGCACCGCAGCCGATGAGGCGAAGGTCATCGAGGCTTTCAGCGCGACACCCGGAGTGCTCCGCACGCTGGTCGCCAAGCCCGGCCCCAACTTGGAGATCGAGACGGCGTGACGGCGGAGGCCACGCCCTTTCATCTGATCGGCCCCGACGGACGGCATGGCCTGATGGCGCCCAGCGGCGAGGTGCTCGTCCCGCCCGAGCTCACCGAGATCTGTTTCTTCTTCGAGGGCCTCGCCGCGTTCTGCCGCGATCACCGCTGGGGCGTGCTCGACGTAGCGGGCCACGAGGTGATAGCCCCTCGCTACCAGCTCGCGCGGCAGTTCTCGGGTGGCCTCTGCGCGATGAACTCAGGGACTTGGCGCTACGTGGATCGCACCAGGAAGGAGCTGCGCATCCAGGGGATGAAGTACGCGGGCGATTTTTACGAAGGCCTCGCGGCCGTCGCCGACGACGCGCAACGGTGGGGTTTCGTGGATCCCAGAGGACAGCTCGTGATTCGGCACGGGTACGACGACGCTGGTGGATTCTCCGAAGGCCTCTGCGCAGTGAAGACCCGCAAGGGCTGGGGCTACATCGACCGAGATGGCGCGTGGGTGATCGAGCCGCTCAAGCGCGCGTGGGGTTTCAGGGATGGCCTCGCGCAGGTCGTCTCCCACCGGGAAGGATGGGCGCGACGCGTTCGCGCAGCTCGTGGGCAACTACGAGGATGGCGGCGAGTTCCGAGGCCAGTGGGGCGTCATCGATCGCAGGGGCGGGATGCCTGCGCAGTCGGAGTCGCAGCTGAGCGAGCGCGAGGATCTCATCCTCAGCTTCGGGGATTGCTTCGCGCGTGCTTGTCGGCGACTCGCTGACCCAGCACCAACCGGCGCTCCAGCTCCGTGCGCTGGGCCCGGTAGAAGTCTCGGAGGAAGCGCTCTGGATCATCGAGCAAGCGGGTCGAGAGCCCGATGCGCTGGCAGATGGTCTCCGCGACCCGCGTCAGATCGCTGACCTCCGCCCGACCTATCTCGTGCGCCCGCAACAGCTCGGCGAGCGCCTCGAGCTCCTTCTCGCCGTAGTGCGCGAGGTGCTTGCTGGTGAACTGCAGCCCGCGATCGGAGCCAGCGCGCTTCGCCGCGTCCGTGCGCATCGCGTGGCGCGGTACCCGCACCACGACCGTCCCCGCGACCAGATCCCCGGCGCGCACCCGCTCTTTGGTGAGGACGGGCAGGAGCAGCACGATGGCCAGCCAGCTCAAGGCGAGCACGGTGAGCCACACGGGCGCGCGCCCCAAGAACTGTGCGGGCGCCGAGAGCAGCGCGATGGGCAGCGTCAGCTCCAGCTCGCGCAGCACCGTGCGCGCCAGCGTCGCCTCGAGATCGAGTGGGCCACCATCACGGCGCACCACCCGCAGGCCCAAGATCCGCTTGCCCGGCGTGGCGCCGTGGTAGCGAGACTCGAGCACCAAGAAGTACGCATACCGGAAGACGAAGAGTCCCATCAACGCGATGGCGAGGACGTACTCGCTGAGGGTCGCGGCAGCGGTGACCACGAGGATCAGCACCAGCGCGATGGTCATCAGCTGGCTGAAGAGGAAATCGAGTGCGAACGCCAGGGCGCGCTCGAACGGCGTCGCCAGTACGAAGGACACCGGCACCCCTTCGGGGCTCTGGATGACCACGACCGGATCGATGGGTGCGTGGCGCACCGTGGGCGCCTGACCTCCAGTGTCGCTCACGAGGCTTCCCTCCCGCGCCATCGCGTCCACACGTTGGGCAGGACGATCCAGCACGTCAGCCACGCGGCGTTGAAGCTCGCCATTGCGAACCGGCTGGGCTCGTCGAGCACCGTCTGCCGAAAGATGCCTTCGATGATCCCGGCGAAGAAGAAGAGGACCACCGAGCCCATCACCAACATCGCGCCCCGCTTGCCCGCGATCACCAGCGCCTCGCGGGTGCTCCGCTCGCCGGGGAGCAAGAGCGCGCGCGCCATCGCGAGCCCACCCGCGCCGCAGAGCAGAATGGCGGTGATCTCGGGCACGCCGTGCGGCAAGAGCCAGCCCAGCAGCGGGATCAACAGGCCGCGGCTCGAGTACAGCCCGAGGAACGCGCCGAGGACCAGCCCGTTGGTGAAGATGAGGTAGGCGGTCGGGATGCCCGCAGCGAAGCCCACCGCGAAGGCCAAGAGACCGATGCCCGTGTTGTGGCTGAAGAGGAACGCGCCGAAGATGGACAGCCCCTCGCCGCCCGAGTCGTCGTAGAGCGCACCGCGCAGCATCTCGGTGGAGGCGCCGGGATCGCGCCCGCCGGCCATCCCCTCGCCGACGAAGGCGAAGTACCAAGCGCCATCGTGCTGGACTAAGGCCCACGCGACGACGACGCCGAGCGCGAAGAGAACGAAGGACAGCGCGAGCTCGCGCCCGCACTCGAGCACCGCCTGAGGAAATCGTAGGAGCAGGAGTCGCCCGAGCTCGAAGGGCTTGCCGCGCCGAGAGCTGTAGATGGCCAAGTAGCCCCGGCCGACCAGCGCCTCCAGGTAGTCGACGAGCTCGCGGTCGAGCGTGGTCGCACGGGCCACCTCGAGGCTGGAGACTGCGCTGCGGTAGAGCATCGGCAGCGAGTGCAGCTCTTCCTCCTCGAGCGCGCTCAGCCCGCGAGGCAGGGCGCGATCGAGCAGCGCCTCCAGCGCCAGCCACTCGCTCTCGCGCTCTCGGCGGAAGGCAAGCGAGCGGGGCTCGTTCGTGGCGGGACGTGCGTTCATCCGATCAGTCCCCGCGACTTGATGCGCACGTAGCGCTCGACGACCGCGTTGGCGGCGACGCCCGCCTTCGCGTGCACCACGTGGATCCCGAGGCGGGCGAGGCGCACGAGCACCGCCTCGCGCCGCTCGCTGAGCGAGCTCGCCACGATGGCCCGCGCCAGATCGACGGAGTCGCTCGGCGTCGCGGCGAGTGGCGCATCGAGGAGAGGATCACCGAGCGCCACGAACACCACCACGTGCCTGCGCGCTAGCTGACCGAGCACCTCGATCATCAGCTCAGCGGTCGTGGCGTCCGAGAACTCGGTGAACACGGCGATCATCGAGCGGCGTCGAACCCGGCCCAAGAGATCGTGCAGTCCCAGCACGTGGTTGGTGTCGCGGTTCTCGGCCAGCAGATCGGCGCAAGCGCGCCGCAGATGCCCTCCCTGCGCGAGCCCACCGCGCACCGGCACCCACGCTTTCGGGGTGCTCCCGTAGGCATGCAGTCCGACCAGATCGCCGGCGTAGAGCGCTGCTTTGGCGAGCACCAGGCCGGCCTGCACCGCGTGGTCGAGGCGCTCCAGCCCATCGAGGGGATCGCGCATGGCCCGGCCGACATCCAAGCAGATGACGATCCGCTGGCGTCGCTCGACGTGGAAGCGGCGCACCCGCAGCGCCTGATGGCGCGCGCTCGCCTTCCAGTCGATGGCCCGCACGTCCATGCCCGCGCTGTACCCCTGCAGCGACTCGAACTCGCGGCCTTCGCCCGTCCAAGTCTCTCGCTTGGCGCCCTGAAGCAGCGGCTGACTGCCCACCAGCTGGCGAGCCTTCTTGTCGATCGCGTCCGCATCCGGCACGACGTGCACCGGTCCGCACCCTCGCTCCGACCGATCGATCCGGGCGATGAGGCCCAGCGGACCGAAGAGGCGGGTGTGCACGGCGAGCACGCCTCCCAACCCCCGGTGCGGCGCGGCGACCTCGATTCGCATCGCTCGCGCACCGGGCGCGAGGCGTTGGTGCGCGGTGGGCGGCCCGATCAGCGGCCGCGCGACTGCGAGCAGGACGTCGATGGGGAGCGCCACGCCGCTGCCGTGATCGAGCTCGACATCACATCCAAATGCCGCGCCCACCGCTGCGAACTCCGGGTGCTTCACCTTCACCTCGGGGCGTGTCCGCACGAGCACCACGAAGTCCACCGCGAGCGCAGCGACGAATGCCGCCCATGCCACGAGGGTCAGCGGCGTGAGCCAAGGAAGAAAAACCGGCAGCAGCGACAGCGGCAGCGTCGCGACGAGCAGAGCCAAGAGCCGGTTGGAAGGGAGCATGGGTGTCAGCGAGGTGGGCGGAGCTGGCCGGTGATCTCTTCGAGGATCGCATCGACACTGCTGCCCTCCATCTCGGCCGAAGGCGTGCGCACCACCCGGTGATGAGCCAGCGGCACAAAGAGCATCTTCACGTCGTCGGGCACCACGAAGTCGCGCCCTTGAGTGAGCGCGGCCGCCCGCGCGGCAGCCGTGAGGACGGCCGACGCACGCGGCGACAGGCCCACCGAGAGACTCGGGTGCTCGCGGGTCGCGCGAGAGAGATCGACCACGTACTCCGCGATCTTGGGCTCGAGGTGCACCGTCGCGGGCATGTTGCGCAGGATGTCGATCTCGTCGCCGCCGAAGAGCGGGGTCACGTCCATCTCGGGCATTCCCGCGCTTCCACCGTGGGCTATCACCGCGCGCACCTCCTCGTCTTTGCTGGGGTAGCCGACCACCAGTTTGAAGAGGAAGCGATCGAGCTGCGCCTCGGGCAGCGGATAGGTGCCCTCCTGCTCCACGGGGTTCTGCGTCGCGAAAACGGTGAAGCGCGAGGAGAGCGCGTGGGTGGTGCCGTCGATCGTCACCGAGCGCTCCTGCATCGCCTCGAGCAGCGCCGACTGGGTCTTGGGCGGGGTGCGGTTGATCTCGTCCGAGAGCAGGAGCTCGGTGAAGACCGGGCCCTTGGTCAGGTTGAAGGTCTGGGTGCGGAAGTCGAAGAGGTTCGCGCCCAGCACGTCGCCCGGCATCAGATCGGGGGTGCACTGAAGGCGACGCATGCCGAGCCCGAGCGCCCGCGAGAGACAGTGGGCGAACATCGTCTTGCCGGTGCCGGGGACGCCCTCGAGCAGGATGTGACCGCGCACCAAGATGGCGATGAACGAGAGCCGCACATGGGCGTCGGCGCCCACGACGAAGCGCCCCACCTCGCGGGTGAGCCTGTCCAGGTGTTGCTTCACTTCTTCGGGGGTCATGCGGCGTCCTTTCGGGGGGCGAGCAGCTCGCGGCGAAGATGCGCCGCGCTGCGGGCGAGGCTGAAGGCTTCAGCGGTTCGAACGAAGCGCTGTTGTCGGAGCGCGTGCGCGGCGGCGAGCACGGTGACGGCGCGAGGGAGCGCGCCGCGACGGGCGGCGGCTTCGTCCAGGGCGCGCGCGCGATCGACGACTGTGGCCACCGGTGTGAGCTTCAGCGCCCGGTGCGCGTCGGTCAGCGCGCTCTCGACGAAGCCCTCGCTGAGGCGCCCGAGCCGGGTGCCCCCGACGAGTACCGACGCCGCGACGTCCAGGATGGCGCGCGGGCCATGTCCATACGGCACGTCGGTGACGCGCGGCGGACCGAAGCGCCTCCGGGCCGCGAGCAGCACGGCGAGCGCCAGCGCCGCGAGATGAAACAAGAAGAGCACGCCGGGCCACTGCCCCAAGAACGATCCGAGCGAGGGGTGAATCACCTCACCGTGAAAGATCTCGGCGACCGCGATGCTGTCTTGTCCGAAGGTCGAGGTGATTGCCTCGAGCACCACTACGGCGTTGTCCTCGCGATGGAACGAAGCGTTGTGAATGAGGTCGGGATCCGAGACGATCATCAGCGACCTCGAGGCATCGAGCGCGATGAAGTTGCCCGCTGCGTCGGACACGAGCGGCGTGCCCCAGTGGATGCGCTGCGGCGCCTGCAGCGCGAGCACCGCAGCGGACGATTCGCCAGACAGGGTGACGGTCACGTCGATGCGCACCTCGGTGGGCTCGCTCGCTCGCTCCACTCCGAGGGGGCCGCCCGCGTCCGTGAGCGCGGTCGCTAGCGCGCGCTCATAGCTCGACGGCGTCACGTTCGCTCCGGGACGTACCCAGGTCGGACCATAGAGGCTGGGCAGCCACTTGGGCAGGACGATGATGGTCGGCCGATGGGCCGCGACCCGAGCGGCCAGCAGCGCCGTGAAGTCGACCTCGCTCCCCTCCATCTCGGCGGTCATGCGCTCGGGCTCGACGATGAGGAGCGGCGTCTCCACCTCCTCGAGGTGGCCCTGGTTCCATCGGGTCACGCCGATCCCGAGCGCGGTCGCCGTCTCGAGGAACGCGCGATGGCCCAACGGCCCCCGCGTGTACGAGTCGGTGGCATGCGCGGGCGGCGCGCTCAGCTGGGTCCCGAACACCACGGCGACGCCGGTCGCGAGCAGCGAGACCGTGCCGAGCACCATCACCGCCGTCCGGACCCGCGCACCCAAGATCTCTTGCGGGTCGCTCACGCGCGCAGCTCGAGTTCGATGGAGAGCGCGCGCTCGTAGTCGTCGCGGCTCGCCGCCCGTCCTCCGAACCACACCAGCTCGGTGAAGCCCAAGAGGCGCGACATCAACGAGCGGGAGGGATCAGGCACCTGCGCCACCAGCTCGCGCGCGGTGCTCTCCTCCGTCCGACCATCGAGCTCCACGCACCGGCGCAGGCTGCGCAAGAAGAGCGCGTGGATGGCCTCCCCGTAGCGCCCCGCCGCGGCGAACGCCTCCGCGCTCATGGCGAGCTCGTCGAGCATCGGATCCTTGTGCTGCCGCGCGCGGTCGTCTGCCGTGTCGAGCCCGCGTCGCGCCCGCCGCGCCGGGAAGCGCATCGCGGCGATCAGACCCACCAGCACCGCGATCACCAGAGCGACCAATGAGCCGACCATCAGCACGGCGATCGCGGGCCCCAGGACCCGGAGCGACGAGAACAGCCCGCCCAGGACGTGGCCCAACGACGCTACGAGATCTCGAAACCACTGCGGGAGCGGGAAGCGATACGGGCCCGCGCCACCGCTCTCGCGAGACTCCGTGCTGACATCATCGACGGGCTCTTCGCGGCCAGGGTCGTCGCTCGAGCCAGATAGGTCCGACGGATCGGGCGTCGGGTCGGGGGTCAGCCCCTCGATGTAGCGCCCCTCTTCGTGCACCCGTCGCGCCTCGGCGCGCGCTGCCTCGCGACGAGAGGGCTGGGCGTGCGCGTGCGCGCACGTAGCGAGCACGAGGAACGCCCCCAACACCGATGCGCTCACCGTGCGTCGTCGGTGCTCGAGACGGGACACCCGCTAGCGCTCAGGCAAAGACCCGCGCGAACGCCTCGGCGTCCACACCATCGCGGATACCTCGGATCTTCGCGTAGATGACCGCCACGGTCGTGGTGGCGAACGCGCTCAGCGCGCCGTTGATGATCGTGCTCAAGAGGTTCGCGACGATCTGTCCCGGCCCCAGCGGATCGGGCATCGTGCCGGGGGTCAACGTCGCGAGCGTCAGCGCCATGTTCACCGGCGCGATCACGCAGAACGACAGCACCATCACCGCGACGAAGAAGACCAGGAAGATGAGGAAGATGTTCAGCTTGTGCCCTTCGGTCAGCTCGATGCTGCGCTGCATCCCCGCGATGGGGCCGAGCCGCTCCACCAGGATCGCGGGCGCGGTCAGGCAGAAGAAGAGGACCGCGAACACGCCGGGCACGATGCACATGAGGGACCCGATCATCGTGACGAACCCGACGAGGAACGAGGCCACGAGGAGGGAGACGATCGAGCGCGAGGCCGCGGTCAACGCGCTCAGCGCGTTCGCCGTCCGCCCCGCCATGTGCTCGACCGTCGTGAACGTCATGCCCGCTTGCGCGATGGCGTAGGTGACGGTCAGCACCAAGATCGTGAGGAAGTAGATCGGCAGGATGACGACCATGTTCTGGCTGAGCTGCTGCAGCATCGCCTCGGGGTTCGGCACGGTCCCAGCCGGCGGCAGCAACTCGGGCATGATGAAGTGCATGAGCACCCCCGAGCCGATCGTGAGCACGATGTTGGGCACGACGATGATGGCGATCAGCAGGAGAAACGTCCCCACGTTGCGCTGAATCACCGTGAGGCTCGTTTGCAGCACGTCGCCTATGCTGAGTTGTCCTTGCATCGCTTCTCCTGCCTTTCCCGAAAAGAGGCTGGCGGAGTCTCGCAGATCCCGACCTCCCCCGATCTAAAATCGTCGGCCGCTCAGATCCCGGCCGGGGGTTGCCCCGCGCGCAGGTTCTGTCCAAGTGGAGCGCCATGCAGCTCTCTCAGACAGCCCTCGAAGGCCGTATCAGCGCCCCGGGTAAGGTGGTCATCGCGGGCGAGTACGCGGTGCTCGAGGGCCACGTGGCCATCGTCGCCGCTGTGGACGCGCGCGCCGCGATCCGGTGGTCGCGCGACATCGACGGGTCACGTGTCACCCCGGACGGTTCACCCCAAAACTCGACGTTGCCGCCGGAAGTGGTGCTAGCTCGCAGGGTGGCAGAAGCGAGCCTAGGGGTGATCCCCGGACTGACGTTGACGCTCGATACCGAGGCGCTGCGGAACGGCGATCGCAAGTACGGCCTCGGGAGCTCGGCGGCGGGCGCAGCGGCTGCGGTCGGCGCGGTGATGGCCGCGCACGGCATGGATCCCAGCGCCCATCGCGAGCAGGTCTTGCTCCTAGCGCACGACGGACACCGGTCGGTCGCGCCTCAAGGGAGCGGCGTGGACGTCGCCGCGGCATCGCTCGGAGGCTTCCTTCGCTTCCGTCGCGGCGAGGTGAGCGCGCGCGGCGCGGCGTTCGGTGCGGACATCGCCGAGGCGACGCCCATCGCGTGGCCCAGCACGTTGGTGCCCGCGCTGGTGTGGACGGGTACCCCAGCGCGCACCAGCGAGCTCGTCGCAAAGGTGCACGCACTGCGTGATCGCGACCCCCGAACCCATCGCGCCGCCATCGACGCCATCGCCGCGCAAGCCGCTCGCTTCGCTACCGCGCTCGCCCACGCGGATGCCTCCGAGGCAATCGCTGCGCTCGATGCGCACGGCGAGGCGATGGCCGCGTTGGGACGCGCAGCGGACGCCCCGATCGTCACCGCGTCGCTCGCGGCCGCCGCCTCGCTCGCTCGCGAACTGGGCGGCGCGGCCAAGCCCTCGGGCGCAGGTGGTGGCGACATCGCCATCGCGCTGCTCCCCAATCTCGCCGCACGCGACGCGCTCTTCGCGCGCGCCCCTTCGCTCGGTCTTCAGCCGCTCGACATCGCGCTCGGTGCCGAGGGCGTGCGCATCGAGGCCAGTTCGTAGTCCGTCATCCCGTGGAGCTCTCGACATGATCACCTCCCGCCTCCCTGGTTTCTACAAGCTCTCGCTGGATGAGCGCCGGCGTGTCGCGGCCGACGCGCTCGGGGTGAGCATCGATGAGCTCGAGGTGGCGCTCGAAGGCGGCGGCTTGAGCGTGGCGAGCGCGGACAAGACGATCGAGAACGTGATCGGTACCTACGCCTTGCCGCTCGCCCTCGCGCTCAACGTGAAGGTGAACGGGCGTGACTACTTGGTGCCGATGGCCGTCGAAGAGCCCTCGGTGGTGGCCGCAGCATCGGCGGCCGCCCGCTCGGTGCGCGACGGCGGCGGCTTCTTCGCCGTCGCGGATGCGCCCGTCATGATCGCGCAGATCGAGCTCGATCAGGTCCCCGAGGTCCACGAGGCCGTGCGCGCCGTGATGACCCACGAGCGGCGCTTGCGTGAGCTCGCCGACGCGGCGGTGCCGGGCCTCGTCGCGCGCGGCGGCGGCGCGCGTCACCTCGAGATGCGCCTCCTCGATGGCTCCGCGACCAATGCTTGGATGGTGGTGCACGTGCACCTCGACTGCCGCGACGCGATGGGCGCCAACCTCGCGAACACCGTCGCCGAGGCGCTCGCGCCGGAGCTGGAGCGGCTCACCGGCGGACGCGTCGGTCTGCGGATCCTCTCGAACCTCTGCGACACCCGCCGGGTGCGCGCGGTGTGTCGGGTCCCCCCCGCGTCGCTGGTGATGGGGGAGCGCACGGGAGAAGAAGTGCGCGATGGAATCGTGCGGGCCTCGCGCTTCGCCGAGCGCGACCCTTACCGCGCCGCCACCCACAACAAGGGGATCATGAACGGGATCGATCCCGTGGTGATCGCCACCGGCAACGACTGGCGCGCGGTCGAAGCCGGCGCGCATGCGTGGGCCGCGCGCACCGGGCACTACTCGCCGCTCGCGACCTGGTCGGTGGTGGGCGCCGAGACCCGCGACTTGAGCGGTGTGCTCGCACCTCCCGCGCAACACGGCTGGCTCCAGGGAAAGATCGAGCTGCCCATCGCGCTGGGCATCGTCGGCGGGACCCTACGCGTGCATGGCGGCGCGAAGGCGGCGCTGGCGCTCACTGGCGTGACCTCTGCGCAGGAGCTGGCGATGCTCGCGTGCTCCGTGGGTCTGGCGTCGAACCTCGCTGCGCTTCGGGCGCTCGCGACCGTGGGTATCCAAGAAGGACACATGGCATTGCATGCGCGCAGCGTCGCTTCGGCGGCGGGCGCCCAAGAGAGCGAGGTCGAGCGCGTCGCGGCGATCATTCATGGTCGCGGTTGGGTCACGCTCGACGCGGCAACCCAGGCGCTGCGCGAGCTGCGGGCCGAGACCGACGCCGCCGAGTAGCCCGCCGAGTAGCCCGTATCGACGTCCCCGCGCTCACTCGCCGAGAACGAGCTCTTCGTTTGCCAAGAAGCGTCGCCGGAAGCGGCGGATTCTCCGTAGCTGTTCGCTGTCGAAGAACGGCAGCACCTCGCCGTCGCGCGCGTAGCTCATGATGTTGTTGGGTGTCGCTGAGTGCGGGTTGCCGAAGAAGTGACCGAGCTCGTGGGCCAACACCGTCGGCCCGCTGATCGCGGAGAGGATCACGTAGTGTGTCCCCGGGTGGTTCGCCGAGCGCCAGTGCACCCCGCGGCGCATCAGGCTGGGATCGTCGACGTCGCGGAGCGAGGCCACCACGAAGACGTTGATCGAGCGCGCCACCAACAGGTCCGCGAGCGCGTGCCGGTCCGATCGGTTCTCCATGTGGGCGTGCTCGGCGCCCATGGTGCGGTGCTCACGCTCGACGAACGCGGTGTCGCTCGCAGTGAAGATCGCGTTCGCTTGGGTGACCTGCTCGGTGAGCCATGCATCTGTCGCAGCCTCGGTGCCCTCCTCGACCGCCACCGTGAACGCGATGGGCAACGGCGGGTCGATCTGCGCTCGGCTCCGTGGAGCCACGGAGGCGAAGGCCAACGAGACCACCGCGAGGGCTGAGAGCGAGATCGCGTGACGCACGCGCCGAGTCTGGCACGGGCGCACGTGCGCTCCACGCCCACCACACCCTCGCAGGTGGGCCGGCCGCCGCGTGTCTTTCGTGGTAACGCCGCGCCGCCATGGATGAACCCTTCGCCCTGCCTCGCCTGTCTGGAACGCCCTCGAGTGAGGGCGTGATCGAGGAGACGCTGCGCTATCGGGTGCGCCCTCGCCCCCATCCCAAGTTCCACACGGTGCTCGACACCAAGATCCTCTTCGGAGGAGGCGATGGTGAGGCCGTCGTCAAGACGTCGGTCATCCCCGGGGCCGCCGAGGGTGCGCCCGCGGTGCACCTCGATATCGTCCAACGCATCGGCAAGCTCGAGGTCCACGATAGCTTCACCAGCGTCAGGTCGGGGCAGGGCGCGCGGGCCGGCAAGCTCGAGCGCCGCATCGGCGAATCGCGCCGCGAGGACGTGGATTTCACCTCGGGCCCGTTCGAGTTCCCGGCGGCAACCTATCCCGAGGTGCTCTTGCCCTTCCTCATGCGCGGCCAGCGCTGGGTGGTGGGCGCCAAGCGCGCGGCCTACTCGTGGTCCTGCGACCGATTCGTCGCGCGGGTCTACTACGAGTCACGCGGCGAAGAGGTGCTCGAGGTGCCCGCGGGCAAGATCAAAGCGCACCACGTCTGGATGTATCCCGATCTGAACGACTGGGTCTCGCTCGGCTCGGTCATCACCCGGCTCGCCAAACCCCTGCTCCCTCGCTACGACCTTTGGTTCGAGAGCGCCGAGCCCGGCCGCCTCGTCAAATACGAAGGCCCCTACGGACCGCCCGGCGCCCCCGAAGTGATCCTCGAGCTCATGGGCTGAGCGCGTGCTTTACGCCGCCCTTCTTTGCGGATAGAGCCACGCGCTGCGCGATCTGCGCGCTCGCTCTTTGTAGTTTCAGTCCATCGCGTACGGTCGGCGTGCTCGGAATCCTCCGAGCCGCCTCGAGGGAAGCCGGTGATGCTCTTCACGAGCATCGAGCCGGCGCGGCCCCCGCCACTGTGACCGGGGACGATGGGCGCACGTGCTCGCGCGGATCCCGCGCGAACACAGCCACTGCGATCGACATCAGATCGCGGGAAGGCGCGCCCCATCGGTTGATCCGGGAGCCAGGAGACCTGCCGTACGCACAGTTGCTCGGTCGACCACGGAGGGTGGAGGCCGTGACTTGGTTTGATCCAAGCGCGCCCCGCTCATCAATGAGTACGTGGTGACCGAGCCTCCGCCTGCAACTGCAGGCGCCTGCGCAGGGCAGGCGAAAGGTAGGTCCCCATGACGCGTTTCACTCGATTCTCTCTCTGTCTCTCTACGCTCTTGATGCTCGCGGGCTGCGATCCCGAGACGACGGCCGAGGACGCCGGCACCGACGCGCCCGTCGCGGATGTCCCCGCGACCGACACCCCCGTCCCCGACGCGCCCTTGATCGTCGACGCGGCCGATGCGCCTGCGGGCTGCGACTGCGACACCGATCAGACCTGCCTCCGCCGGGTCTGTATCGCGACGTGTGACGGAATCGACGGCTTCGATGCCGCGCTCGCCGCGGGTGTCGTTCCGGTCGCGCACGCGTGCCGCTCGGCCGCCGCGTTCGACGTGGTCGGCAGCAACGTCTACGAGCTCACCGCGACGCCCGGCAGTAGCGGTGTCGTGCTCGCCCTGGTCCGCTGGACCTTCGCGGATGGCGCGGTGACGACGAGCACGTTGGCGCAGCGCACGTATGTCCCGACAGCAGACCCCGTGGAGTCCGTGTATCCCGGATACGTGACCGTGAGTGACGACGAGTCCCACGCGCTCTTCGGCTACACGACGTCGCGCGCTGGCTTCGTCGGTGGCGTGGTCAACGTGGATGCATCTGCGATGACGTTCGACGAGATCTCGGCGCCCGGCAACTTCGACGGCGCGTTCGTCGACGGCACCCAGTACGTCATCAACGGCCTGGGCTTCGGCGCACTCACCGGACAGGGCCTCTACCTCGCGGATGCCGCGACTGCTTCGCCCGCCGGCGAGAAGGTCGTCGATCACATGGGCGACGCGTCCGGCTCGGTCGGGCTCTGGTCTGAAGAGGGAATGGTCGTCTTCGGCGGCGCCAACTACGGTGGTCCTTGGCCCGACGACAGCACGGGCGGCTACGTGTTCTTCCTGCCGGCGGCGAGCGTGATCGACGGCGTCACCCCGATCGACGCGTTCGTCACGGCCCAGCGCCTGCGCCTCCCCGGAGCGTTCGAGCTCCTCAGCGGCGGGCGCCTCGTCGAGGTCTACTACGGCGACGCGGGCATCGACGGCCTGCGCTACTACCCGCTGAACAACAGCGACGAAGGAGTCGAGGCCGGCGAAGCGGCCGACATCACCACGGGCGGCACCTTCTTCAACGCCGGCGCGATCGGCGACGACGTGCTGTTGGTCCACGGCAGTGGCTCGCTCCGCGTCACCCTGCCCTGAGTTCCGACAACAGAGACTCGCGATGACGGCGCCGAGGACCTCCACGGCGCCGTCGGCGCGTCACGCGGGGACCCTGGCCGGCGTCGCGCTGAGCTGGCTGGTCCCCGACTGAGCTGAGACGCCGCAGACGTGCCCGACGAATCGCGCTATCCTCGCGCCCATGGGGACTATGTCGCACGGGGCCTTCTACGGCGAGCTCGGCGTCCCGGTCAGCGCCCGGGCTGCGAAGCTTGGGAGGCAGGCGCTTTCTCCGGCCTCACCGACATTCCCGGCGACTGGGATCCTGGCGTCGGTTGCGCTGTATGGCGCTGCCTGGTGAACGCACGGACGCTGGTCGACGTGGCCGAGTGCGAAGAGATCCATGGCCCCTGTGAGTCTGGCCGACGGTGGTGTGAGGACGGTGTCTTGCACGACTGCGGCACCGGGCGCGACCGCGCGATCTCGTGTGCGGACCTCGGCGCGAGCTGCGTGACCGATCACTGCGAGCTCGGCGCTTGCTACATCACGCCACACGGCAACGTCGACGATGCGCTGAGCTGCATCGATGGCGACGTCACGTTGTGCCGAGGCGCGCTGTGGACCGGCTGCGATGTCGAATCGCCCGGCGCGAGCTGTGACTACTTGCTGATCGGCGACGTCCTGCCGTTGGTCGCCTGCCGGCCGCCCGGCGTGTGGGCGACCAGCCCGGCCGCGACCCCGATCACCTGCGACGCTGACGTCCTCAGCTTCACGTCGGTCTACGGCGGCAGCTACACCTACGACTGCCTCGCCAACGGCTTCGCGGGCTGCGACGAGTGGAGCTGCACCTTCGCGGAGTGAGAGCGTGAGGTGCCGATCGTGATCCTTCGGGCGACGGATCGGGCCTGGATCGGGCCGGTTCGCGCATCGGATCGAAAACCACCAGGGATTGTGGTGGAGCTGCCCTGGCACCACCATCCGTAGCTTGACAGTCATGGCAGCGACACGTACCAACGGGGCCGCGCTGCTGACCGCGGGGTCGTGCTCGGACCGTCGCTCGGCGCCCGAGGACGCTAGTCGGATCTCACTGTGCTCGCAGCGCGGTGAGCGATGCCGCTCTCCGTCCGCTGCCAATCCCGTCCGCTGCCAATCCCGTCCGCTGCCAATCCCGTCCGCTGCCAATCCCGTCCGCTGCCAATCCCGTCCGCTGCCACCATCTCCATTTCGCTCCGAGGATCATGCACCCGACCACCCAGACCCTGACGCCCGCCGCTTCCAACCCCGTCAACACGTCGCCCGCCGACGCGCCGGGGATGCGGGTCACCAAGCGCAACGGGGACAAGGAGCTGGTCGACCTCAACAAGATCGTGCGCGCGGTCGGTCGCTGCGCGGCGGGCCTCGATGCGGTCGACGTGATGCGCGTGGCCACCCGCACCATCGGCGGCCTCTTCGATGGCGCGACGACGCGCGCGCTGGATGAGCTCTCGATCCACACGGCGGCGGCGCTCATCGCCGAGGAGCCGCAGTACGGCGAGCTCGCCTCGCGCCTTCTGTCTGCGTACATCGACAAGGAGGTCCGCGGCCAAGAGATCCACGCCTTCTCCCAGTCCATCGCGACGGGGCACCGTCTCGGCATCGTGAGCGACGCGCTCCTCGAGTTCACCACCACCAATGCGCGCAAGCTCAACGACGCCATCGTGCCCGCGCGGGATCACGAGCTGCCCTACTTCGGTCTGCGCACGCTCTATGACCGCTATCTCTTGCGGCACCCCACCGAGCGCACGGTCATCGAGACGCCCCAGCAGTTCTTCCTGCGCGTCGCCAGCGCGCTCTCCGAGTCGGCGCCCGAGGCGATCGAGCTCTACGAGCTCTTCAGCTCGCTCAGCTACCTGCCCAGCTCCCCCACGCTCTTCAACGCGGGCACCCGGCATCCACAGCTCTCGAGCTGCTTTCTGCTCGACTCGCCGAAGGACGAGCTGATGTCGATCTACGGCAAGTACGCCGACGTCGCGCAGCTCAGCAAGTTCTCCGGCGGCATTGGCCTGGCGTTCCATCGGGTGCGCTCGCGGGGCTCGCTCATCAAGAGCACCAACGGCCACAGCAACGGCATCGTGCCCTGGCTCAAGACGCTGGACGCATCGGTCGCCGCGGTGAACCAGGGCGGCAAGCGCAAGGGCGCGTGCTGCGTGTACCTCGAGCCCTGGCACGCCGACGTCGAAGAGTTCCTCGAGCTCCGCATGAGCACCGGCGACGACGCCCGCCGTACCCACAATCTGAACCTCGCCAACTGGATCTGTGATCTGTTCATGCGCCGCGTCGAGAGCGACGGCGTGTGGTCCCTCTTCGATCCCAGCGTGACCCCCGAGCTGGTCGATCTCTACGGCGAGGACTTCGATTGCGCGTACGAGGCGGCCGAGCGGAAAGGGTTGTTCGTGCGCCAGATGAAGGCCCGCGACCTCTACGCCCGGATGATGCGTTCGCTCGCCGAGACCGGGAACGGCTGGATGACCTTCAAGGACAAGTCCAACCGCGCGTGCAACCAGACCGCGCTGCCCGGTCGCACCGTGCACCTCTCGAACCTCTGCACCGAGATCCTCGAGGTCACCTCGAACGACGAGACCGCCGTGTGCAACCTCGGCTCGGTGCAGCTCAGTCGTCACACCAAGCGCACCGCGAACGGCGCGCTCTCTTTCGACTTCGAGAAGCTCGCCACCACCGTGAAGGTCGCGGTCCGCCAGCTCGATCGGGTGATCGATCGGAACCTGTATCCCATCGACACCGCCAAGAGCTCGAACGTGCGCTGGCGCCCGGTGGGCCTGGGCGTGATGGGTCTGCAGGACGTCTTCTTCCAGCTCCGGTTGCCTTTCGATGCGCCCGATGCGCGCGCGCTCTCGCAGCAGATCGCCGAAGAGATCTACTTCCACGCGCTCTCCGCCTCGGTGGATCTCGCTGTGGAGCACGGCGCGCATCCCTCGTTCGCCGAGACCCGCGCCGCGCGCGGTGAGCTGCAGTTCGAGGCCTGGGGTGTGGAGCCTAGCGACGCCACGCGCTGGAACGCGCTGCGCTCCCGCATCGTGCGTCATGGCCTGCGCAACTCGCTGCTGATCGCCATCGCGCCCACCGCGACCATCGCGTCCATCGCCGGTTGCTACGAGTGCATCGAGCCGCAGATCAGCAACCTCTTCAAGCGCGAGACGCTGTCCGGCGATTTTCTCCAGGTGAACCGCTACCTGGTCACGGAGCTCAAGTCGCTGGGCCTCTGGACCGACGCCATGCGCCAGCGGCTCAAGGGCGCCGAGGGCTCGGTGCAGGCCATCCACGAGATCCCCGTAGAGGTGCGCGCCATCTTCCGCACCGCGTGGGAGCTCCCCATGCGTTCGCTCATCGACATGGCCGCCGATCGCGGCGCGTTCATCGATCAGAGCCAGTCGCTCAACCTGTTCATCGAGAGTCCCAACATCGGCCAGCTCTCCTCGATGTACTTCCACGCGTGGAAGCGGGGTCTGAAGACCACCTATTATCTCCGCTCGCGCCCCGCGACGAAGATCACCAAAGCGACCATGAGCGAGCCGCCGCCCCCGATGTCGGATGAGGCCGCGAGCGCCGCCGTGATGTGCTCCCTCGAGAACCCCGAGAGCTGCGAGGCCTGCCAGTGATCATCGATTCCATCGGTTCTCCGGTCCCGTCGTCTGTGCCCGCCGCGGCGCCGCGTCGAAGCCAGGTGCCGAGCGCCATCACCCGGCCCGCCAGCATTCTGGAGCCGGGGCTTTGCCTCACGCTGCGACCCATGGCGTATCCCCAGTTCTTCGAGCGCTACCGCGCCGCGATCAAGAACACCTGGACGGTGGAAGAGGTCGATTTTGGCACCGACGTCGCTGATCTCAACAACCGGATGACCGCGCCCGAGCGTCACTTGGTCCAGCGGCTGGTGGCGTTCTTCGCGACCGGCGATTCCATCGTCGCCAACAACCTGGTGCTCTCGCTGTACCGCCACCTGAACGCGCCCGAGGCGCGGATGTACCTGTCGCGTCAGCTCTACGAGGAGGCGCTGCACGTCCAGTTCTATCTGACGCTGCTCGACACCTACGTGCCCGATCCCAACGAGCGCACCCGCGCATTCGCGGCGGTCGAGTCGATCCCGTCCATCAAGAAGAAGGCCGCGTTCGCGATGCGCTGGCTCGACGAGATGGCGGAGATTCCCAAGCTCGAGACCCGCGAGCACCGCCGGAAATTCGTCCTGAACCTGATCTGCTTTGCGGCGTGCATCGAGGGGCTCTTCTTCTTCGCCGCGTTCGCATACGTGTACTTCCTCCGCTCCCGCGGCCTCTTGCATGGGCTCGCGGCGGGCACGAACTGGGTGTTCCGCGACGAGAGCGCCCACATGGCGTTCGCGTTCGATGTGGTGGCCACCATCCGTCGTGAGGAGCCCGATCTCTTCGACGCGTCGCTCGAGAGCGACATCCACGCGATGATCGCCGAGGCGATCGAGTGCGAGGTGCAGTTCGCCGAAGACCTGCTCTCGGGCGGCATCGCCGGACTCTCGGTGAAGGACGTCCGCCAGTACCTCGAGGTCTGTGCCGATCAGCGGCTGCGCACCCTGGGCATGGAGCCCCGCTACAACGCGAAGAACCCTTTCGACTTCATGGATCTGCAGGACGTGCAGGAGCTGGCGAACTTCTTCGAGCGGCGGGTCTCGGCCTACCAGGTCGGCGTCACCGGAGACGTCGTACTCGACGCTGCGTTCTGATCTCGCTCAGAGAGTACACGATTGAACGGTGACGGCGCCGATACCCGGGTTGGGTCCCCAACACACGCCATCCCTATCCGCTGTCGCTTCCGCCCTCGTGAGCGCCGCGCTGTTCGCAGCCCCATTCGAGCAGGGGAATCCCTCATCGCTCTCGAGCAGCGGATCCATCTGGATCACCGCGCCTGTCTCGGGCGGGATGCCGTCGCTCAGCGTCGGGCCGCTGAAGTCCGATTCGTCGCGGGAGAACCACAGGTTGTTCGCGAACGTGAAGGTGTCCGGTGCGGTGCCTCCGCCGACGTTCACGAACGTGCGCAGATCGGCCGAGTCGAACACGACGATGTTGTTGGCGAAGATCCCATCGCGGCAGGGGACGAACCGAACATCCGTGCTCTCTTGGAGAATGCGCGCGACCCAACTCTGGGGATCGATGATCGTGTTGTGGATGAAGGCGCATCCCTCGCAGCCGACGAACGCGATGGGCGCCCCGCTGTCTGCGCCGACTCGGATGAAGTGGTTCGCCTCGATGGTCAGCCGGGCGGCCTCGAAGGGTGCATCGATGGGCCGAAAGAACGCCAAGCCGGTGGAGCCGCCGGCGTTGATGCCCCGGCCCGCGACGTCGATGAACGTGTTGCCGTGCACCCAGGAATCCGAGCTCCCACCCTTCATCTGGATGCCGCCCCCGGCCAACTCCGAGAAGCGATTTCCATGGAGGAATCCGCGATGGCAGCCCACCTGATCGATCCCGTCGCCTGCGTCGCAGCGCGCGATGCGTGAGTCGAGCACGAAAAAGTCGTCGATGCCCGAGAGCTTGATGCAGTCGTTGTTGCCGCCCGTGCCGATGTCGTGCACGAACAGATTTCGCAACACCAGGTGATGGGTCGGGGTGTCTTCGGTGCCCCCGTCGTCGATGTTCAGGCCATTGGCCGATGCGCCGTGCATCTCGATTCCCTCGATCACGAAGTAGCTCGCCTCGGTGACGTGCAGCGCTTCGCCGTCCCCTGTCGCGTCGATCAGCGCGCCGTCGTCGCCGCGCAGCCAGATGGGTGCAGTGACGCTCCCGTGCACGTTCTCGATGTAGAGACCTCCGTCGTAGGTCCCTGCGTGCACCCGGACCTCGGTGCCCGGGCTCGCCGCGCGGATGGCGCTCTCGATGGAGCCGAAGGGTGCGGTCTCGCTTCCGTCGCCCGTCCCCGAGGGCGTCACGTGCAGCACCCGACTCGGGATGCGCCCGACGTCGAACGCGATGGGGAGCGGGCAGGCGCTGCCCGAGGCGTCGCGGGGCAGCTCGCCGTCGGGGACGTTGACGTCAGGTATCGATCCGTCGATCGGCGCGACGTCAGAGGTTGGCGCGTCGAGCGCTCCCCCATCGTCGGGATCCGGCTCCGCGTCACACGCGATGAGCACGCATAGAGAAGAGAGGACGAGAATCCGTCGCATGGCGGCGAGGATACATGGCTTTGGGCGAGCCCGAGAGAGTCGCGGCTACAGCGTGATCCCGGGGGCCCGGCTCACGCAGGTCTGCCAGAGGTTCGCTACCGCCTCGGCCGATCGAAATACAGGCTCGATCTTGTCCCAGCCGCCGCGCTGGATGGCGATGTCGACCAAGAAGTCCGGCACCATCCCGTAGTGGGCCAGCCCATCGACGTTCAGATCGTAGCTGCGCTTACCGACGAGCGCGCGCTCGATGGCTTTGGCCATGCGCGGCAGGATGTCTTTGCCGTACTCGATGGGACGCACATCCCCCGCGATGGGTGCGAGGCCCGAGGCGAAGCGCGGACCGGGCTGTCCGTAGAAGCCGTTGAAGTCGGTCCCGAGCGCTACGCTCGGGAGCCCCAAGTGATCCGCGACGTAGGTATACGCGGTGGCCCACGACTCGCTGGTGTCGTAGCTCCGGGTGCGCTTGGCGCCTCCTGCGTCGCTGCCCCCGAGACCGCGCACGGGACCCAAGTGGGTGATGATCCCGACGACGGCGCCCAGCGACTTGAGCCGCCCGAGCTGTCGATCGCTCTTCATGCCTTCGTCCGCTTGGCCCCGCACCCACGCCTGATTGGCAGGGCGATCGACCGCGATCCCTCGGACGCGCATGTGCGAGCTCACGAGCGGGTAGTCGTGGGCTTCGGCGAGATCGAGCGCGCCATCGCAGGTGTGCATCGACATGTGATCCACGTCGATCAGCATGCCCTTCTTCATCATCGCCTTGAGGAAGTGCTTTCCCCCCGCGCTCAGCCCTCGGACGTTGGCGTGCCCGTCGCTGCGGAGACCTCGGTAGTCGGGGAAGCCATGTCCATAAAGGGCGATCAGGCTCGAGGCCTCGGACCAACCGCCCGACAGGAACTGCACTCCGTCGAGCTGCGCCGTCGTGCTGGTGGTGTCGATCTTCAGCCACTTGTCCTTCGTAGGTAGCGACTTGGCGTAGACGTCGTTGAGGTAGTGGGCCGAGAGCGCGAAGCGGTCATCGAAAATGGCGCAGCCACCCAGCGCGTTGTCGGCGAGGTGAAGCGGCGTGATCAACCGGACGCCCTTGCGAAAGAGTGCATCGATGCGGGAGAGGGCGCTGGCCTCGTCGTAGTCGGCGGCGCTCCGGGCCTTGCCGCCGAGGATGCTGTCGACCTCGATGCCCAGAAGCACAGCGAGCTTGCCGGAGCGGATCGCTGTCCGGGCTTCGGCGGGCGTGGTGACGAGCGCCATCCAGCTCGCGCTGCCGCGGATCATCGCTTTGATGCCGTCGATCTGCCGCTCTATCGCGGGGCCATCGGTCACGTCGGTGCCCGGCCCGCAGAAGAGCGCGCCGAGCTGCTCGTTGTTGACCGCCGTCGCCACCATCAAGCGCAGTCCGCTCGCATGCGCCCGCGCGATCCAGTCGAGGTACATCTGCTGATGGATCTGGGTGTCGTGGCTCGGCCAGCCTTCGAACGTGGGATAGCCGTCGTCGCCCGCGTGCGCGTGATCGAGGAACTTCGGCAAGATCGAGCCCGAGCTGAGGACCCCGTGGGCATGCGTGCAGCACGGCAGCGCTTGATCGAGGGGACCTGTCGCCCGACCGAAGATGAGCGCCCCGTGACCCACCTCGCCGCCGAAGCCGAGGTTGGCCATGGGATGGCAATGCAGATCGGCGTAGCCCCAGAGGTCGCTCATGCGGGAGGAGAGTACTGGAGAAGCCTTCGACAACGCAGGTCGAGATCCCCTACGCTCTCCTCGCGGCGCGAAGTGCGCGCCTCTTGAAGGAGAGCACGATGGACGTCGGAATGGTGGGCCTCGGTCGAATGGGCGCGAACATGGTGAGGCGCCTGATGCGCGGCGGACATCGCTGCGTCGTCTTCGACAGGAACTCGGCTGCGGTGGAAGAGGTCGTGAAGGACGGAGCAGTGGGTGCCACGTCGATGGCCGATCTGGTGACCAAGCTCGCGGCGCCCCGTGCGATCTGCTTGATGCTGCCGGCCGCGATCACCGACGCGGTCGCAAGCGATCTCGCCAGCCACCTCACCAAGGACGACATCCTCATCGACGGCGGCAACTCCCACTACCAGGACGACATCGCGCGAAGCAAGCGGCTCGCCGAGCGGGGCATCCACGCGGTCGACATGGGCACCAGCGGCGGGGTCTGGGGCCTCGAGCGCGGCTACTGCCTGATGATCGGCGGCGAGAAGGTCGCGGTCGACAGGCTCGATCCCTTCTTCAAGACGCTGGCGCCCGGGCGCGGAGACATCCCGCGGACCCCGGGGCGCGAGGCGCTCGGCGGCAGCTCCGAGGATGGCTACCTGCACTGTGGACCTCCGGGCGCAGGTCACTTCGTGAAGATGATCCACAACGGGATCGAGTACGGGATGATGGCCGCGCTGGGCGAAGGGCTGAATATCTTGGCGAGCGCCAACCTGGGCAAGGCGAGCCACGAGACGGACGCCGAGACCTCCCCGCTGAGGCATCCCGAGCACTACCAGTACGAGTTCGATCTGCCGGCGATCACCGAGGTGTGGCGACGCGGCAGCGTGGTGACCTCGTGGCTCTTGGATCTCACGGCGCAGGCGCTGGTGACCGATCCTCGGCTGGACGGATTCAGCGGGCACGTCTCGGACTCGGGCGAGGGGCGCTGGACCGTCGCCGCCGCGAATGATCTCGGGGTGCCCGCGCACGTGCTCACGGCTTCGCTCTTCGAGCGCTTCGCTTCGCGGGGTCTGGATGCGTTTCAGAACAAGGCGCTGTCCGCGATGCGCTTGGGCTTCGGCGGTCATCTCGAAAAGAAAGCCGCGGCGACGAAGGACGCCGCGAAGAAAGACGTGAAGTAGTGGGTGCCGTCGGCAACAAGGCGCGCTCCGGCGCGCTCTCGTTCTTCGGCGCGAGCGGGGACCTGGCCTACAAGAAGATCTTCCCGGCGCTGCAGGCGATGGCCAAGCGCGGGGTCCTCGACTTTCCCGTGATCGGCGTCGCGCGCTCCGGATGGAACCTCGATCAGCTGATCGAGCGGGCCCGTGCGAGCTGCAATGCGTACGGCGGCGTGGATGAGACCGCGTTCGCGGTGCTCGCCAAGCAGCTGCGCTACGTCGACGGGGACTACAACGAACCCAGCACATTCGAGAAGCTGAAGAAGGAGCTGGGCGGTGCCAAGCGCCCGGCGCACTACTTGGCGATCCCCCCTAGCATGTTCGGACCGGTGGTGGAGAAGCTCGGCGCCTCGGGCTGCGCCGAAGAAGGGCGGGTGATCGTCGAGAAGCCCTTCGGTCGGAGCCTCCAGTCGGCGCGCGAGCTGAATGTGATCCTGCACTCGATCTTCCCCGAGGAGCGGGTGTTCCGCATCGATCACTACCTCGGCAAGGAGGCGATGCAGAACGTCCTCTACTTCCGTTTCGCCAATGCGTTCCTCGAGCCTCTCTGGAACCGGCACTACGTGGAGAACGTGCAGATCACCATGGCCGAGGAGTTCGGGGTGCGCGGCCGCGGCAAGTTCTACGAGGAGACCGGCGTCATCCGCGACGTGATCCAGAACCACTTGCTCCAAGTGGTGAGCTACCTGGCGATGGAGGCGCCTTCGTCGGCCATCCCCGAGGCTATCCGTGACGAGCAGGCCAAGGTGCTTCGCACCATCCGCCCGCTGGCTCCCGAGCACGTGGTGCGGGGACAGTTCAATGGCTACCGCGACGAGGACGGAGTCGCCAAGGACTCGAAGGTGCCGACGTACGCCGCGCTGCAGCTGCACGTGGACTCGTGGCGCTGGGAGGGCGTCCCCTTCTTCGTGCGCAGCGGCAAGTGCATGGCGAACACCACCACCGAGGTGATCGTCGAGCTCAACAAGGCGCCGCCGGTGGTCTTCACCGATCCGGTGCCTCCCATCGGCAACCACGTGCGTTTCCGATTCAGCCCCGAGGTCCAGATCGCAATCGGCGCCCGCGCCAAGCGTCCGGGTGAAGGGATGTTCGGTCGGGAGGTCGAGCTCTCCGTCGTCGATCTCAAGGAGTCCACGCCGGGCGGGGAGCGCCTCGGGGACTACGAGCGCTTGCTCGGTGACGCGATGGCGGGCGACGGAACGCTGTTCGCGCGGCAGGACGTGGTCGAGGCCGCGTGGGCGATCGTCGATCCGGCGCTCGAGAACGACGTCGCGCCGCACCTCTACGAACAAGGCACGTGGGGACCCAAGGAAGCCGACGTGTTGCCCGCCAACGTGGGCGGTTGGAACACCCCCAAGTGAAGTCCTCATGAACACCAGAAAGACAGATCCGATGCCGAAGCTGAAGGTCCGCGCCAATGCCCAATCCCAGAGCACGCTGGTTATCGATGTGGGCGGCAACAACGTGAAGGTCGCCCTCGGCGATCACACCGAGCCCGTGAAGGTTCCCTCGGGGCCCGACATGACGGCGGAGCAGATGATCGCGGGCGTGAAGGAGGCCACCGAAGGGTGGACGTACGATCGGGTGAGCATCGGCTACCCGGGTCCAGTGAAGAGTGGTCAACCAGCGCGCGATCCCGCGAACCTGTCGACCGGTTGGGTGGCGATGGACTACGGCGCGGCGTTCCGCTGCCCGGTGCGCATCGTGAACGATGCGGCGCTGCAGGCGATCGGGATGCACGAGGGCGGGCGCATGCTCTTCCTCGGCCTCGGGACGGGTTTGGGTTCGGCGATGGTCGACGACACCTCGCTCGATCCCCTCGAGCTCGCGCATCTGCCCTATCGACACGGCAAGTCGTTCGAGGACTACGTCGGTGCGCGGGGCATGGAGCGCATGGGCAAGAAGAAGTGGACCAAGCACGTCAGCAAGGTCGTGTCGCTCTTGCGCGATGCGATGCAGGCCGACTACGTGATGCTGGGCGGCGGCCAGACCAAGCGCCTGAAAGAGCTCCCGCCCGACGTGCGGGTTGGGCGCGACGACGCGGCGATCGTGGGCGGCGTCCGCCTCTGGACCCGGTGAGCGAGCCGGTGCTGGTGGTCGAGTCGGCGCCAGCGAGCGCCGTCGCGCGGCGCATCGAGCACGCGTTCGCCCACCGCACTCGCGATCGCTTCGCGCTCGCGTTACCCGGGGGCTCGATCGCGAGCGCCGTGTTTCCTCTGCTCTCTGCGGCGTCGATCGACTGGGCGAAGGTCGATCTCTTCTGGGGCGACGAGCGTGCTGTGCCGCCCGATCACCCCGACTCGAACTACGGCGTCGCGCGCGCGCTCTTGCTGGGTGTCGCCGAAGCCGCGGGGGCGTCGGTGCACCGGATGCCCGCCGATGCCCCCAACATCGATGTTGCCGCTCGCGACTACGAAGCGCTGCTTCGCGGCGTCACCGAGCAGCGAGGCTTGGACTTCGTGCTCGCCGGATTGGGCCCCGATGGGCATCTGTGCTCGCTCTTTCCGGGACACATTCTGCTCGAGGAGCGGACTCGCTGGGTCGCGTCGATCATCGACTCGCCGAAACCCCCTCCGCATCGCCTGACGCTGACGATGCCCGCGCTCGACGCCGCGACCGAACTCGTGGTGATGGCGCTCGGCAGCGGCAAGGCCGACATCGTCGCCCGCTCCGTGCGTGGCGAGGATCTGCCAGCGGTGCGGGCGCTGGCTCGTGAGGGCGCGGTGCTGCTCGTCGATCCGTCCGCGGCGCCAACCCTCGCACCCTGAGCGTGGTTCAGGCCTCCACCGAGGTCTCCTCGACAGGCATCTCCTCGCGGACGAGCACGAAGGGCTGCACCACCAGCGCGGTCCAGATCGAACGCTCCGCCTTGCTCCAGCGCTCGACCGTCTCGAGCGAGGGCTTGCCCAGTTGACCCGTCTCGATCCACCCCGCGACCCGCGCCTTGTCGTCGCGCGCGACCGCTTCGCCGACCTCGAGCAGATCGAGCGCTGCGTCCACCACGATCACGGCGCCTCGCGCCAAGTGCGCCCGCAGATCGGAGAAGGCGATGGGTCCCATGGACTCGGCCAGCGATTCTCGCATGCGCGCCGACTTAGCGCGGCCCTCGGGGGGCGACCACTGCCGTCGGCTTTCGTGCATTCCTGCGACTATCATCACGAGATGATCGTCCGCTCTTGGTGTCTTGCCCTCGTCCTCACCGCGCTCGCCTCGGGGGTCGCGGGCTGCAGCTGCGCGACTTCCACCCTCGATGGGCCGTGTGAGGTCAACGGTGACTGCGACCGCGGGCAGCTGTGTCTGGATGGGCGGTGCCAGCTCATCGGTGACGCCGCGATCGCAGATGGCGGGCGCTTCGACGTTCCGGCGAGCGACACCCTACCGGGGAACGACACCCCGCCGCCCCCGACGGCTGGCGCTACGACGGCGTGACCAACACCATCACCCTTCTAGGCGGCGCCTGTGATGACCTGCGCCGCGCGGCGATCACCAGGCTGTCGGTGGCCTATGGGTGCGCTATCCCCACCTGCACCCCCCACGACGAGTCGTGCAACGGCCTCGACGACGACTGCGACGACG
>Ga0105047_10001572_pt1 | contig 40952 bp, 48 predicted proteins | sample MAT04_FD_78384 | JGI IMG/M metagenome (GOLD analysis project Ga0105047, IMG submission 78384) | Freshwater microbial communities from Lake Fryxell liftoff mats and glacier meltwater in Antarctica - MAT-04 (megahit assembly) | ecosystem: Environmental > Aquatic > Freshwater > Ice > Liftoff...
GAAGGAAGAAGGCGGACGACACAAGGCTTTCTTCACGGGATACCGCCCGCAGTTCTACATCCGCACGATGGACGTGACCGGTGACATTACCCTGCCTGAGGGCGTGGAAATGGTTATGCCGGGTGACAACGTGAACCTGACTGTAGAATTGATTGTACCGGTAGCCCTCGAGCAGGGCCTGAAGTTTGCCATCCGCGAAGGTGGCCTGACTGTGGGCGCTGGCGTCATCACCAAGATCATTCAATAGGTGGAGAAATGACCAAGCAAAAGATCCGTATCCGCCTCAAGGCTTATGATCATCGTTTACTTGACCAGTCAGCCAAGCGCATTGTTGAAACCGCTGAACGTTCTGGCGCCAAAGTAGTTGGCCCGGTACCCTTGCCAAGCAAGAAGGAAAGGTTTACAATTCGTCGCTCAGCATTTATTGATAAAGACTCGCACGAGCATTTCGAGATCCGCACACATAATCGTCTGATTGACGTTCTGGATCCTGATTCAAAGACGATTGATATGTTGATGCGATTGAATTTACCTGCTGGTGTTGATATTGAGATAAAGATCTAAATATTATGTTATAAATTCGTCCAAGTGGTCTGACGAGAAATTAGTCAGACCACTTGGATTGAGTAACGATGAAACAAGAACGGTTCTGTTCGTGGGCCAACAAATAAAATGGCCGCGGCAGACTGGTTGACTGTTTCGTTGGGAGATGATGCAGCCTAGCCCGCTGACAGTCTCAAATAAATCTTTGTAAAGGAGAAAACCGAGGATGTTGAAAGGGCTGATTGGCAAGAAGATCGGCATGACCCAGATCTTCGATGATAGAGGCGTGGCTTATCCCGTCACTCTTATCGAGGCTGGGCCTTGTTACGTTACCCAGGTACGGCGCCCGGAGAGCGAAGGCTACTCTGCGGTGCAGTTGGGTTTCAGCGAGACGCACCCAAAGCGTTTGAGCGGTGGAGAAATAGGCCACCTCAAGAGCGCTAATTTGCCTCCGCTGCGTGTCCTGCGCGAATTCCGGACGAAAACCCTGGATGTTTCTGTTGGTGACGTTATGAAAGTAGATGTGTTCACTTTAGGCGAACGCGTTGATGTGATTGGTACCAGCAAGGGTAAGGGTTTCGCTGGCGCCGTCAAACGTTACCACTTTGCAGGTGGACCCAAGACTCACGGTCAATCTGACCGCCACCGCGCTCCGGGTTCGAATGGCTCCGGTACCACCCCAGGCCGTGTTTATAAGGGCTCACGTCGCCCTGGCCACATGGGTGATGAGCGCGTTACCGTTCAGGGCCTCAAGGTTGTTCTGGTAGATGCGGAACGTAACCTGATTGGTGTTCATGGCGCCGTGCCGGGCTCTAAAGGCGGCCTGGTGATCATCAACGAGGCGCGCAAGCAGTAATGCTTGCGATGGAATGGAGTAAGACGCTATGAAAGTTGACGTTCTAAACATGGAAGGCGAGAAAGTTAGCCAGGTTGAATTACCTGCCGCTATCTTTGAAGCCCCAATCAATATGGATCTGATGCACCAGGCATACACTCGCCAGATGGCGAATGCGCGCCTGGGTACGCATGACACAAAACTGCGCGGCGAAGTAGCTGGCGGCGGCAAGAAACCCTGGAAACAAAAGGGTACCGGCCGCGCTCGCCAGGGTTCCACCCGTGCAGCTCAATGGGTGGGTGGTGGTCGTATTTTTACACCACATCCCCGCAAGTATACACAACGCATGCCTTTGAAGATGCGCCGCGCAGCTTTGCGCTCGGCGCTGACGGTTAAGGCTGCTGATGCCGGTATTATTATCGTTGACGATCTGGTTCTGGCTCAACCGAAGACTCGGCTGATGGCTCAGGTTCTGAACCGCCTAGTGGGTAGTTCGAGCGCGCTGGTGGTCATTCCTGAGAAAACGGTTGCCTATGAGCATATCTCTCGTTCAACGAATAACATTCCGGATGCCAAGGTGCTGATGGCCGGGTATCTGAACATCCGTGATATTCTCAGCTTTGATAAGGTTATCCTGCCCCTCCAGGTGTTGGATGTCCTGAAGTCTACGCTGGAATAGGAGCGATCATGACGACGTTATATGAAATTCTCCGCCGTCCGCTGGTCACCGAGAAATCGAATTATCAGTCGAGCAAACTGAACCAGTATGCTTTTGAAGTTGCCGATAAGGCTACCAAGACGCAGGTGAAGGATGCAATCGAAACGATTTTCGATGTTACAGTGGAAAGCGTGAATATTATCAACACCCCGGCCAAGCGTGGCCGCCGTGCCCGCAGCCGCCGACTTATGGTGCGCCGACCTGGTTACAAGAAGGCTATTGTGACGCTTAAGGCTGGCCAAACTCTCCAGATCTTTGAAGGAGTGCAGTAATGGCTGTCAAGAAGTATAAACCGGTAACCCCCGGTCAACGCGGCATGACAGGCTACTCGTTCGAGGAAATTACCAAGAGCGAGCCTGAACGCTCGTTGATCATTTCTCTGCCCAAGCACGGCGGTCGAAATGTGTATGGCCGTGTTACAGTGCGCCATCAAGGCGGCGGCGAACGTCGCTACATCCGCATGGTGGATTTCAAACGCGAAAAGCATGGTATTCCTGCCAAAGTTGCGGCGATTGAATATGATCCTGGCCGCACGGCACGGTTGGCATTGCTCTTTTATGCTGATGGCGAGAAACGCTATATTATTGCCCCGGTTGGCATCAAAGTTGGCGATACCGTCATCTCTGGGCCAAATGTAGAAATTCGCCCGGGCAACTGCCTGCCGATTTCCAACATTCCTGTTGGTACGATGGTACATAACATCGAGATCAAAGTGGGCAAGGGCGCTCAGTTGGTGCGCTCTGCTGGTGGTGCAGCGCAATTGTTAGCCAAGGAAGGCGAGTTTGCCCAAATCCGCATGCCTTCTGGTGAAGTACGCTTGATCAGTCAGGCATGCTATGCCACAATCGGGCAGGTTGGCAACCTTGAGCACAGCAACATCAAGCTTGGCAAGGCCGGACGCAGCCGCCATTTGGGCATTCGCCCAGGTGTTCGTGGTTCTGCGATGACGCCTCGCGATCACCCGCATGGTGGTGGTGAAGGCCGTCAGCCGATCGGTAAGCCCGGTCCGCGCAGCCCGTGGGGCAAGCCTACTTTGGGTTTCAAAACCCGTAAGAATAAGCAGACGGACAAGTACATTGTCCGCCGCCGCAGCAAGAATAGCCGCTAAGGCGTGACAAGGTAAACGAGGAACGAGACTATGTCCAGATCTCTCAAGAAGGGGCCGTTCATTGCCCCCAAATTATTGAAGAAAATTGAGACGATGAATCAGCGCGGCGAAAAGAAGGTAGTACGCACCTGGAGCCGGGCGAGTGTCATTTTCCCCCAGATGGTGGGGCATACCATTGCTGTGCACGATGGCCGTCGCCACGTGCCGATCTATGTGACCGAGAATATGGTTGGACACCGTCTGGGTGAATTTGCGCCCACGCGTACATTCCGTGGCCATCTCTCGGAGAAGTCGACGAAAGGGAAGTAAGCCATGACTGATGTACGTGCTCATCTAAGCTTTCTCTCCGTTTCGGCCCAAAAGGTTCGCCTGGTGGTTGATCTGGTGCGCGGTAAAAACGCCAATGATGCGTTGGAAACTTTGCGCTTTGTCCCCAGCCATGCAGCAATACCGGTGTTGAAACTTCTCAAATCGGCTGTTGCAAATGCTGAGGAGAACTTCGGCGTGAGTCGTGATGATCTGTTTATTGCCACGATTTTTGCAGACGAAGCCCCCACGCGCAAGTGGCGTCGTTTTGGCGCTCGAGGTCGCTTTAAGCCGGTTTTGCGTCGTTCGTCGCATGTGACCATTGTTCTGCGTGATCGCGAAGCCTAGGAACAAGGAGAAAATATGGGTCGAAAAGTTCATCCAATTGGTTTCCGCCTGGTTGTAAGCCATGGTTGGCAAGGCCGCTGGTTCGCAGAAGGTGCTCAATATCGCGATCAGCTGAAACAGGATTTTGCCATCCGGAAGCTGGTGCAGGAAATCTCCCCCAAGGCTGGTGTTTCTCGCGTAGAGATCGAACGCTACCCCGGCAAGATCAAGGTTACAGTCAGCACCGCCAAGCCCGGTATTTTGATTGGGCGCAAGGGTGAGGGTGTCAAGAAGGTACGTGAAGGCCTGCAGGAATTGGTAGGCAAGAAGGTTGATCTTGACATTAAGGAATTGTCTGCTCCTGATACTGATGCTTATCTTGTGGCTCGCAACATTGCTGACCAGATGGAACGGCGTATTGCTTATCGCCGGGCTATGAAGAAGGCAATTCAGTCGGCTATGCGCCAGGGTGCCCTGGGTATCAAGATTGAGGTGGCTGGCCGCCTCGCGGGTGCTGAGATGGCCCGTACTGTGTGGCTGCGCGAAGGCCGTGTTCCCCTGCAAACATTGCGTGCTGATATTGAATTTTCACGCGCAGAGGCTCTGACCACTTACGGGCGCATTGGCGTCAAGGTGTGGGTTTACAAGGGCGATATGAAGCAGGAAGTGGAAGAAAAAGCTGAAGCCACGGAAGGCGTGTACGTCAGCGAGTAATCGCGCGTCACGAGCCTGTGAAAAGAGGTAGTCACTATGTTAATGCCAAAACGAGTTAAGTGGCGCAAGCAAATGCGCGGCCGCATGAAGGGCAAAGCCCTGCGCGGTGCAGAAGTTAGCTTTGGTGAATGGGGCCTACAGGCCCTGGAACCAGGCTGGGTAACTGCCAGACAGATTGAAGCCGCCCGCCGCGCGATTGTGCGTGAAATGAAGCGTCGTGGTAAGGTCTGGATTCGCATATTCCCATCCAAACCATATACCCAGAGACCGCCTGAAACCCGTATGGGTAAGGGTAAAGGTAACGTGGAGTATTACGTTGCCGTGGTTAAGCCGGGTCGCATGATGATTGAGGTCGGTGGCATGTCTACTGAAGAAGCCATGAAGGCTTTGAAAATGGCCCAGTATAAATTTGCGATCAGGACCAAGATCGTTATTCGCCATGAGGCGGGGGCAGGAGAGTAGCGCATGAACTCCAAGGAAATCCGTAACTTAACTGCCGATCAAATTGTGGCTAAAGTGGCTGATACCCGGGAAGAGCTGATGAAGCTTCGCTTCCAGCAGGTTACTGGCCAGTTGACCGATACCAGTCGTCTGCGCACGCTCCGCCGTGACATCGCCCGGATGGAAACCATCCTGGCTGAGACGCAGAAAGCGGCTAAGTAGGAAGGTGCAGAATGAATAATCGTCGTCGCATTACTGGTGTAGTCACCAGCAACAAAATGCAGAAGACCGTGGTGGTTGAAATTACTCGTAATTATCGCCATCCCCTCTATAAGAAGGTCGTTCACAGCTCGAATCACGTGAAGGCTCACGATGAACTTGGTTGCCAGATTGGCGATAAGGTTCAGATCGTGGAAAGCCGTCCGCTTTCTGCTGATAAGCGTTGGGTGGTGGAAGCCATCATTACGCAAGAGACCAAAACCGCTGACAGCGGCGTGGAGGTGTAGTCATGATCCAGCAAGAAACCCGTGTCAAGGTTGCCGATAATTCCGGTGCCCGCGAATTGCTGGTCATCCACGTATTGGGCGGTTCTACTCGTCGCTATGCGCGGGTGGGTGATATCGTGGTTGCAACGGTTAAATCCGCAGCGCCGCAGGGTGCTGTGAAAAAGAGTGAAGTGGTGAAGGCGGTTATCGTTCGCACGGCCAAAGAGTGGCGCCGCGAAGATGGCTCTTACATCCGCTTTGATGATAATGCCGCCGTCATTTTGGACACAGACGGTCAGAACCCTAGAGGCAGCCGCATCTTCGGGCCAGTAGCGCGTGAGTTACGCGAAAAAGGCTTTATGAAGATTGTATCGCTCGCCCCAGAAGTTCTGTAGGCCAGCCTGGAGTGAAGCCATGAATGTAAAGATACGTAAAGGTGATACCGTTGAGGTGATCAGCGGGAGTCTCGAAGACAAGGGCAAGCGTGGTGAGGTCATCACTGTACATATTGATGATCGCCGTGTGGTGGTGCAGGGTGTTAACATCCGCACAAAACACCAGAAGCAGACCCAAACGAGCCGTGGGCGTACGATTAACCCCGGCCGCATTAAGCTCGAAGGTCCGATGGATATTTCGAACGTGATGCTGGTTTGCCCGAAGTGCAGCGAAGCTACCCGTGTTGGCGTTACCCGCGATGAGGGCGGGGCGCACCGTGTTTGCAAGCACTGCCAGGCTTTGATTGACTAAGGCATTGCCTGGACAGGAGAGCAAAAAGACATGAATAGAATGCAAGAACGTTATCAGCAAGAAGTTGTTCCGGCATTACAAAATGCCTTCAACTATCGGAATGTGATGGAAATTCCACATATTCATAAGGTTGTAGTTAACATCGGCCTGGGCGAAGCGATGGGCAATTCCAAGGCATTGGATGCGGCCACCACTGATATGACGACCATTACCGGTCAGAAGCCGATCCATACAAAGGCTCGCAAGAGCATCGCTAACTTCAAGCTGCGCGAGGGTGTCATCATTGGTGTGAAGGTGACTCTGCGTGGGGAACGCATGTGGGCGTTTGTTGATCGCCTGATTAATGTGGCCCTGCCGCGTGTGCGTGACTTCCGCGGTGTTTCCCCAGATGCTTTTGATGGCCGTGGAAACTATACACTGGGTTTGCGTGATCAGTTGATTTTCCCCGAAATAGAGTACGACAAGATTGACAAGCTGCGCGGGATGGAAATTACGATCGTGACAACTGCCAAGAACGATGAGCACTCGAGAGCGATGCTCAGGTTCCTTGGAATGCCTTTCAGGAAGGAAGCTTAAGTTATGGCGAAGAAATGCATGAGCTATCGTGAATTGCGCCGGAAGTACCCAACCCGAGTGCGCAACCGCTGTAATCGCTGTGGGCGTGCGCGAGGTTATATCCGCCGCTTCGGACTGTGCCGGATTTGCTTCCGTGAGTATGCCCTGGAAGGCAAGATCCCTGGTGTGGTGAAATCGTCCTGGTAAACCGGGTGGAGGTGCTAGAATGAGCGTAACAGATCCAATTGCTGACATGCTGACCCGCATCCGCAATTCCGCGACGGTTGGTCAGCCCAACGTGGCAATGCCGCATTCGAAAGTGAAAGCGGAAATTGCCAAGATTCTAAAAGATGAAGGTTTCCTCGAGGGTTTTGAGGTAGCCGACGGTGAAATTCCTGGACAGCAGGTCTTGCGTGTCAAGATCAAGTATGTCGGTGAACGCCGCGAACGCAAGCCGGTAATGACCGGGATTGTCCGTGTGAGCCGCCCAGGTCGCCGTATATACACTAAAAAACAAGATATCCCGTGGGTGTTGGCCGGTATGGGTGTTGCCATACTGTCGACTCCGAAGGGTATCATGACGGGACAACGCGCACGCCAGCTAGGCGTAGGCGGCGAAATCCTGTGCAAAGTATGGTAAGGAGGTAGTGCTGTGTCTCGAATTGGACGCTTGCCTATCGCCGTCCCCGCTGGTGTGCAGGTGGAGCTGAACGGCACGTTTGTGAAGGTGAAGGGCCCCAAGGGCGAAATGCAGCGGACTTTTTCTCCGCTGATGGATATGGTCCTTGATAATGGGTTGATCACCATCGCGCGCCGCTCAGATATTCCCGCCGAACGCGCACTGCATGGGACGACGCGTGCTGTGTTGAATAACATGATTCGTGGTGTAAGTAGTGGCTTTGAGCGCATCCTGGAATGGGATGGCGTTGGATATCGCGCAGAAATGAGTGCGGCCAACCTGGTGCTTCATATGGGCTACTCACATCCGATCACAATGGAACCACAGCCAGGGATTTCTTTTGCTGTGGACGCCAAAACCCGCCAGATCAAGGTGCTGGGCTTTGACAAGGAACAGGTTGGACAGGTTGCCGCGGATATCCGCAAGGTGCGCCCTGTGGAACCGTACCTGGGCAAAGGCTTGCATTACCTGGGCGAGAAGATCCGCCGCAAGGCTGGTAAATCTGGGAAAGGGAAGAAGTAAAAATGGCTAAAATATCCCGTTCTGCATCCCGCGAAAGACGCCATCTGCGGGTTCGCAAAAAAATTTATGGCACCCCAAACTGCCCTCGTTTGAGTGTTTTTCGCAGTATTAGCGAAATTTACGCTCAGGTTATCGATGACATGGATGGTAATACCCTGGTATCGGCTTCCAGTATCGATCAAGAGTTGCGCAGCAAGTTGGATGGACTGAAGAAGTCTGAACAGGCGCGCCTGGTTGGTAAGACCGTAGCCGAACGCGCAAAAGATAAGGGAATCGAAATGGTTGTATTTGACCGTGGTGGTTTCCGCTATACCGGCCGTGTTAAGGCGCTGGCCGATGGAGCGCGCGAAGGCGGGCTGGACTTCTAAGGCTCAATGGAGAACGCTATGTCGGAATATGGTAATAAAGAAATGGAACAATCGGAACAACTCGACGAGCGCGTCATTGAGATCGCCCGCGTCGCGAAAGTTGTGAAGGGTGGTCGCCGTTTCCAATTCCGTGTCACCGTTGTACTTGGTGATGGACACGGTACGATTGGAATGGGCGTTGGCAAGGCGAATGCTGTGCCGGATGCGATGCGCAAGGCTTCTGAACGTGCGCATAAGGATCTGCGCAAAGTCTTTTTGCTTGGCACAACCATCCCGCACGAAGTGATTGGTAAAGTTGCGGGTGCGAGGATTTTGTTGAAGCCAGCCTCGCAGGGTACTGGCGTTATCGCGGCTGGTGGTGTGCGTGCAGTTCTTGAAGCTGCTGGCGTGCACGATATTCTGACGAAATCGCTGGGCTCTGCGAATGTGTTGAATGTGGTTATGGCTACATTTGGCGCGCTGGATGCCCTCAAGTCACCTGCGGTAGAAGCTGCTCGGCGTGGTAAACCGGTTGAGCAACTGATGCCTTTTTGGGAGCGGAGGAAGCATGTCTAAAACTGCTGAAAAAACGCTTCGTATAACGCTGGTTAAGAGCCCGATTGGGTTTCCTAAACCGCAGAAGCGTACCGTGCGCGCGTTGGGCTTGAACCGCATGCATCAAACTGTGGAACATCAAGATACCCCGGCTTTGCGCGGTATGCTCAACTCTATAATTCATCTTCTTCAGATTGAAGAGTAGGAGCAATTTATGAAACTCCACGATCTGACCCCTAATCCGGGTTCAAAGAAAAACCGCAAACGTGTTGGACGCGGTATTTCTGCGGGCCAGGGTAAAACTGCGGGCCGCGGTACCAAGGGCGCTGGCTCTCGCTCTGGCGAGGAAGGTCACCTGTATCGTCAAGGTGGTAACCTGCCGTTCTTTCGCCGTTTGCCATTTATGCGTGGCGAAGGTTTTACCCCGCCGTTTCAGGTTACTTTTAACGAAGTCAACCTTGATCAGCTTTCCGCTTTCTCTGCAGGCGCTGAAGTAAGCCCTGAATCTCTGGCTGGTGTGCGCATGCTGCGCAACCCGCGTAACCCGGTTGTAATTCTGGGGCGCGGCGAGCTCACTATCGCATTAAAGGTTCGAGTGCACCGTGTTTCTGCTGGCGCGAAAAGCAAGATCGAGGCCGCTGGTGGCTCGGTTGAGCTGATCGAAGGCTAGTCCTTCTCAGGAGACTATTTTTATGAAAAACACCTGGTCGGCCTGGCGCTACCTTTGGAAGTCGGAAGACATTCGCCGGATGTTGTTGGTGACTCTGTTTTTACTGGTCATTTACCGTCTGGCTGCGAATGTACCCACACCAGGGATTAATGCCGCGGCGCTGGCTGCGCTTCAACAGAAGTTATCGGCAAGTGGGGGGAACTTTTTTAGTTTCCTCGACTTGCTTTCTGGTGGAACGGTTTCGCGCTTTTCCTTGCTTTCGATGGGCGTGTATCCTTATATTACCGCCCAGATTATCATTCAACTGCTGATCCCGATCATCCCGGCTTTACAGAAGCGTATGGATGAGAACCCAACTGAGGGTCGCAAGTGGATGGAGAAGTGGACTTATTATCTGACGGTTCCGATGGCGGCTCTTTCTGCCATTGGTCAGATTAATATTTTTAACTCTTTTTCGGCGGGTGTGCCTGTTTTGGACTTTGGGTTTACCCCTGACAAGATTTTGCCCTCCATGACGGCTTTGATGTCGATGATTGCCGGTACGTTGTTTGCAATCTGGCTGGGTGAATTGATTTCTGAGTATGGTATTCGCGGACAGGGTCTTTCTCTGATCATTTTTGCGGGTATCGTGGCGCGTATGCCTTCCAACCTGGCCAGAATGATGACCGATGAGCAGTATCGCTGGATCATGCTTGGTTTGATGGTTGTGATCATTGTGCTGACTATTTTTGCAATCGTCTTTGTACAACAAGGGCGGCGCAATGTGCCAGTGATGTACCCTGGCCGTCGGATTGGCAATCGAATGTCTATGCCGGTTAAAGCTTCCTTGCCGTTGATGGTGAACATGGCTGGTATGATCCCGCTGATTTTTGCCAGCGCCATCCTGCAGTTCCCGGCAATCATTGCTTCATACTTTGTACAGAATACAAATGTAAGTGTAGCCAACTTTGCCGTTGGGGTTCAAAACACCTTTGGCGGTAATTCAGCCACTTATTGGATTTTGTACTTCTTTATGGTGGTGGTGTTCACTTTCTTCTACACAGATGTGCTTTTTGCTCAGCAAAACTATGGTGAGAATCTCAAACGTGTTGGCGCTCAAATACCTGGTGTCAATCGCGGGGCTCCTACGCAGAAGTATTTGACCAAGGTTCAACGGCGTATTACGCTGCCGGGGGCTTTGTTCCTGGGTATTGTGGCTATTTTGCCCTTTATCTTGAGCCTGTTCTTAACTGCCGTGGGAATTGGATCTAGCGCTTCTTCGGCTGGTCTTTTCCTTGTGTCGTCATCGGGTTTGCTGATTGTGGTTGGTGTGGTACGTGATACCTTCTCGACCATTGATGCGGAACTGAAACTACACGGTTATCAAGACTCTATCCTGGTAAGATAGAAAGGCCCAATGTGTTATGCCCACATATATAGTTCTGTTAGGTCCTCCCGGAGCGGGAAAGGGAACGCAGGCTACGATTTTGGCAGAGAAATTTGCCCTGCCGCACATTTCTTCAGGTGATATCTTTCGAGAGAATATTAAGAAAGATACTGAGTTGGGCAAGAAGGCACAAACATTCATGAGCAAGGGTGAGTTAGTCCCGGATGACCTCACCATTGCTATGATTAGAGAACGATTTTCACGCCCGGATTGTGAGCGGGGAGCTATTTTGGACGGCTTCCCACGCACACCGACCCAGGCGGATGACCTTGAGGCCATGTTACAGGGCTTTGGAGGGCGGGTAAATCTGGTACCTTTTATTACTGCTCCGCCGGAGGTTCTTATTGAACGGCTGGCAGGGCGGTGGACTTGTAGGGCGCAAGGGCATATTTTCCATGCGCGCTTTAATCCACCACAAAAACCAGGTGTGTGTGATATTGATGGCTCTGCGCTCTTTCAGCGAGATGATGATAAGGCTGAAACCGTTACCCATCGCATTGAGGTTTACCGCGCTCAGACTACCCCATTGATTGAATATTATCGTGGCCGGGGTACGCTTGCGGAGATCAATGGAACTGCAAAAATTGAAGAAGTGGCGGTGCTGTTAATGGCCGCTGTGAATAAGAACTAGGACTTACTTGTAAATTATGGATTGGGCTCGCCAGGTAAACATCAAGAATCCGGCAGAAATAGGCATCATGCGTGAAGCCGGGCGCATCAACGCTGCAACACTGGCGTCCGTCCGTGAATTGTTAAAACCCGGTGTTTCTACTGCCGACCTCGACGCGGCTGCCGAGGAAGTGCTAAAGAAATTCGGTGCAGTATCACCCTTCAAGGGCTACGGTTATCCGCCGTTCCCCAATTCCATCACTGTGAGTATTAATGAGGAATTGGTACACGGCATACCAAGCGCGAACCGCAAGCTAAAAGAAGGCGATCTGGTTTCAGTGGATTGCGGAACATTTTTTGAGGGTTTCGTGGCTGATTCGGCTTTTTCGGCCGGGGTGGGCGAAGTTTCTGCCCAGGCTAAGAAATTGCTGGAGGTTACGGAACAGTCATTGCATGTCGGCATCGCAAAAATGCGTTCCGGCAATCGCTCAGGCGATATCTCTGAAGCGATTCAAAAGTTTGTTGAAGGAAATGGGTTCCATGTAACACGCGAATATACCGGTCATGGTGTAGGGCGGCAAATGCACGAGGGTCCGCAAGTGCCGAATTATGGCACTGCTGGCACGGGCGTTCTCTTACGACCTGGCATGGTAATCGCATTGGAGCCAATGGTATTAATTGGCACTCATAAGACAAAGGTTTCCAAAGATAAGTGGACTGTGGTGTCTATGGATGGGTCCTTGACTGCGCACTTTGAACATAGTGTGGCAGTTACCGAAGGAGATCCCCTCATCCTGACTGTCCCATGACTTAACCATGGCACCAGGTTCTGGACGGAAACGACTGAAACGAGTATAATCAAAATTTCAGCTGTCTGGGCACATATTCGTGTGCCTACTGAAGGAGAAAGGCACTCATGAAAGTATCACCATCTATTCGCAAACGCTGTGCGAAGTGCAAAGTGGTCAAGCGCGGCGGCAGACTCTTCGTGATCTGCGAAAATCCAAAACATAAGCAGAGACAAGGGTAAACGACAATGGCGCGTATTGAAGGTATTGACCTCCCTCGTAACAAGCGCGTAGAGATTGGGCTGACCTACCTATTTGGTATTGGTCTTACCCGCTCTCGTGAAATTTTAGCAGAAACCAAGGTAAGTCCCGATATCCGGATTAAGGATTTATCGGAAGCCGAAGTGGCTGCATTGCGCGAGTACATTTCCAAGCACTTCACTGTTGAAGGCGATCTTCGACGCGAAGAGCAGTTGAATATAAAGCGCTTAATCGAAATTGGTTGCTATCGTGGCATGCGCCATCGCCGCAACCTGCCGGTTCATGGTCAGCGCACGCGCACCAATTCCCGTACCCGTAAAGGTCCTAAAAAGACTGTGGCCGGGCGCGGACGCCGCCGTGGTGGCAAGAAGTAATAGTTGGCAGGAGAAGCATAACTTATGGCACAGAGTGTACGCCAGGCGCGCCGTACGAGCGGCGCCAAAAAAGCCAAGCGCACGTTATCTTCGGGGCAGGTTCATGTTTTTGCCTCGTTTAATAACACCATCGTTACTGTTACGGATACTTCCGGTAACACCGTTGCATGGGGCAGCGCCGGTTCGGCTGGTTTCAAGGGGTCTCGCAAGAGCACGCCTTTTGCCGCCCGTCTGGCCGCTGAACAGGCTATCAAGGCCGCACAGCAAATGGGCTTACAGGAAGCAGATCTGATCGTGAAGGGCCCCGGCCCTGGCCGAGAGTCTGCGATCCGTGCAGTTCAGTCAATGGGGATCAAGGTCAGGTCAATTTCTGACAAGACCCCGGTAGCGCACAATGGCTGCCGCCCCCCGAAGAAACGTCGCGTGTAATTGTTGGAGAGGTAAGAACAAATGGCGAAATATCTTGGTCCGGTTTGTAGATTATGCCGGCGTGAAGGTGAAAAACTTTTCCTTAAGGGCGAACGCTGCTTTACCCCAAAATGCGGGTTTGAAAAGCGGAGTTTTGCTCCTGGAGTGCATGGGAAAACCGGAAGCCGCTCTCGGAGCGCCACAGGCCGCGAATCTGATTTCGCTCGCCAGTTGCGCGCCAAGCAGAAGGCGCGCCGCGTCTATGGTACGATGGAACGTCAGTTCCGCCGATATTATGAGACTGCTCAACAGCGTCGCGGTCTGACCGGTTTGAACTTGCTGCAAATTCTTGAGACTCGTCTCGACAATATTGTCTTCCGCATGGGTTTTGCCACCAGCCGAGCTCAGGCACGGTTGCTGGTTACTCATGGTCACTTTACCGTCAATGGCCGTCGAACTGATGTGCCGTCCATGTTAATGGACGCGGGCGATGTAATTCAAGTCCGTGATGGTTCCCGCGAAACGACGTACTTCAAAGAACTTCGCGATCTGGCTGAGAAACGAAATTTCCCGGCCTGGATTAACCGTGATTTGAAGAACTACACTGGCTCGGTTCAACGCCTGCCGGAACGCGCAGAAATCGACGGCAACTTGAACGAACAGCTCATCGTCGAGTTTTATTCACGGCGATAGTGGATCGAAACAGTTCTGTGGCAGGTCCTTTGGACATGTCCTGTGGACAGTTTTGCCGCCGTTTTTTGACAAGGGAGAGGTGAACCGTGACCGGCTTAACGAACATGGTCATGCCGAAGATCGAGCGTGAAGCAGAAGCTCGAAACTACGGAAAATTTATTATCAGCCCGCTTGAACGCGGTTATGGAGTTACCGTTGGTAACGCTATGCGGCGCGTTCTGCTTTCATCTTTGGATGGTGCGGCTGTTTCGTCTGTTCGCATCACGGATGTATTGCATGAATTCAGCGATATCCCTGGTGTGCGTGAAGACGTAATTCAGGTGACACTGCAGATTAAGCAGTTACGCTTGAAACTCATTGGAGTTGATAGCACCCGCATGCACCTTGAAGTGCGTGGTGAAGGTATGGTTACGGCTGCGGATATTGTCACTCCGTCGGATGTGGAGATCATCAATCCAGATCTTTACCTCTTTACGGTTGACAACCCCAAGGCGCGAATTGATATTGAGTTCACTGTAGAGCGAGGCCGCGGGTATTCTCCGGCGAATGAACGCTCTGTGCATTTGCCGATTGGCGAACTGCCAGTGGATGCGATATTCAGCCCGGTGAAACGTGTTAACTGGGAAGTGAACAATGCGCGTGTGGGTCAGAGCACCAATTATGACAGGCTGACGCTTGAAATTTGGACTGATGGAACTATTTCACCAGAAAAAGCGCTCAGTACCGCAGCCAAAACGATGATTGAGCACCTGCGCTATATTGCTGGTGTGAGCGAAGAGACTTTATCCGTGACCATGGAGAAGGAATCTTCAGGCGTGCGCCAGAATACTGAATTGATGGAAACCCCGGTGGAAGCACTGGATCTGTCTGTTCGAGTGTTCAACTCGCTCAAGCGCACAGGTATCACTACTGTAGGTGATGTGCTCGATTTGCTCGAAAAGGGCGATCAAGCTGTAATGTCCATTCGCAATTTTGGTGAGAAGAGTCTCGATGAGCTACGCCAGAAAATGCGCGAAAAGGGCTTCTTAAAAGATCAACCGGTTAATGCGGAGTAGGACAAAATGCGACATCAAGTAGCAGGTAAAAAACTTGGACGCTCAAAGGGTGCGCGCATCGCCCTTCGGCGCACCCTTATCAAACAATTCTTTACGCATGAGCGTATCACGACCACGCGGGCCAAGGCTGAAGCCATCCGCGGGGATGCTGAACGCATGATTACCCTGGCCCGCAAAACCGCGGAAGCACCAGCTGTGAACAAAGTGAATGCGCGCCGTATGGTAGCGGCGCGCCTGGGCGGCGGCGACGAAGTTGTGCGCAAACTCTTTGATGAAATCGCCCCTCGTTTTGCCACACGCCCGGGTGGTTATACCCGTATGCTCAAACTTGGGCCACGCTTCGGCGATTCGGCTGAAATGGTAATGCTTGAGCTTGTGGAAGAGTAAATCAGCATGGTTGTGATCTGGCAGAGGGCTTGATTGCTGAAGGCCGAAGCGGATTGCAGAAACTGAACCGTAATAAAGTGGCACGTTACCAGATTATTCTCGCTTATGATGGCACCAGTTTATCTGGGAGTCAGCGTCAGGCGACTGCCCGGACGGCGCAAAGTGAGCTTGAAAAAGCCTTGCGCCGCCTGGGGTGGCAGGAACAATCTGTTTTGTTGGCCGGGCGCACTGATAGTGGTGTGCACGCCACAGGGCAGGTAGCAGCTTTTGACCTTATCTGGAATCATTCGGATGAAGCATTGGTCAGGGCGCTAAATAGTAACCTGCCTCAAGAAATGGCGGTAAGCGCGGCGAAAATTGTCCTTGATGATTTTCACCCCCGCTTTGATGCTGTTTCGCGCCGCTATTGTTACAGGCTTTACTGTCAGCCTTTGCGCAGCCCATTGCGCGATCGGTATGCGTGGCGGCAGTGGCCAGTACCTGATTTTGTAGTTCTTCAGGAGGCTGCGCAGTTTTTGACCGGTAAACATGATTTTGCTGCATTCGGTACCCCGCCCCGGCCCGAGAGCAGTAGTGTGCGAACCGTGATGAAGGCTGAGTGGCAAAACCTGGGTGACGAATGGACTTTTGAAGTTCAGGCAGATGCCTTTTTGTATCACATGGTGAGAAGATTGGTGTTTGTCCAGCTAGTAGTAGGACAGGGAAAGTTCCCGGTACAGGGAATTGCTGAAATGCTCGAAAGCGGGACTGCGGTAATTCCGGCAGGACTAGCTCCGGCAAGCGGTTTGACCCTGGTAGAAGTAATGTACAAAGAATAATCAGTTTGAAATTGTCAATAAGAAAGTAAGTGGAGATACCACCGTGTACAAATCGTACTATCCGAAGGCCAGTGAAATCCAGAATGATTGGGTGGTGATCGATGCCGCCGGTCAGAATTTGGGTCGTTTGACGGCAATGATTGCCGCCACCTTACTCGGAAAACATAAGCCTACTTTTACCCCAGGTGTTCCGATGGGAGATTACGTTGTCGTAATCAATGCATCTTACATTACTGTTACGGGTACAAAGATAACCGAGAAGACTTATTACAAACATTCCGGCTATCCGGGCGGGCTTAAATCCGTTGTATTGAAGGATCAGCTTAAGAATCATCCCGATCGTGTCATTCGTGACGCTGTATGGGGCATGCTTCCCAAGTCCAAGTTTAGCCACAGTATTATTAAGCGCTTGAAGGTGTACGGTGGTGCTGAGCACCCGCACGGCACCCAGGTCGAAAAGAAATAAAGGAGCAAGACAAACATGGCGCAGTATTTCGAAGGAATTGGACGCCGTAAGGAAGGCACCGCCCGTGTGCGTGTTGCTGATGGTTCGGGTAAATTTGTCGTCAACGGCAAAGAAGCGGCTGCGTTTTTCACCCGCCCCGGCGATATGAATGCCATCCTCTCCCCGCTGGTTGCTATTGGTCACGAACTGGCTGCTTATGACATTTCTGTTGTTGTGACAGGCGGCGGTGTTTCTGGTCAGACCAGTTCGGTGAAGTTGGGTCTGGCTCGCGCACTGGTGAAAATCAATAGCGAGTGGACTTCAGCCATGCGCAAGGCCGGTTTGCTAACCCGTGATGCCCGCATCAAGGAACGCAAAAAGCCAGGCCTCAAGAAAGCCCGCAAGGCTCCTACCTACACCAAGCGTTAGTATTTTCTTTACAATAAAATCGTATTGCGTAAAACATTGTGCGTTGTTTCTGACGTATGTGTTTTACGCTTTACGCTTTAATTTGCTGATGTCTGACATTTGGCCGGATTGGGTTTTATAGTTTGGCGGAAATGGTCTGATCAATAATTGTTTGCGGGTTTGCATGGTAGGAGCTTCCGATGTCGTCTTTTGATCTGTCCGCTATTCTCCAGGCGTTTGAACTGGAATCTATTGCGCGTTTGATGCTCATCGATGGGGATGATGTTAAAAGCTGGCATATGCCTGCTTTTGCTGCTGATACACCGGCTTTGATCCTGCGATTTGAGCTAGTGGATAAGGTTAATTTTAAAAAGGCGCTTGGATTTGTTTACCCGGAAAATTTTATGATGAGGCTTTTGGGCAGCAGAGGAGGCGTTGAAGAGGTTGTGCTGAAAGATCTGGAAGGTAGGGAAGGTGCGGCTTTGTTTATTCCGGCATTGGGGGTTGGTACGTCGTTTGAGGCTTTTCAAGAGATCATTGCGCATTTGCGTGCGCCTGAGGACGGCTGCCCGTGGGATAAGGAGCAGACTCATCTTTCTTTGCGCAAGCATCTATTGGAAGAGAGTTACGAAGCGCTTGCCGCGCTGGATGAAGAAGACCCGGCGAAAATGGGCGAAGAATTTGGCGATTTGTTATTGCAGATTGTGCTAAATGCTCAGATTGCGGCGGAGAGCGGTGAGTTTACGATGGCGCAAGTGCTGCAAGGCATTTACGATAAGATCGTTCGCAGGCACCCACACGTTTTTGGCGAAGTGAGTGTTGACGGCGTGGGTCAGGTGCTGGCGAACTGGGAAAAAATAAAGGCAGATGAGCGCAAAAAAGATGGGGATATAAAGAAGGGTGTGTTGGATGGTTTGCCAATGGCGCTGCCCGCGCTTATTCAGGCGCAGGAATTTCAGGATAGGGCTGCGCGGGTGGGGTTTGATTGGCCGCAGGTTGAGGGGGTATTAGACAAGGTGAAGGAAGAGATTGACGAGGTGCGCGCAACCACCAACCAGATGGAATTGACTGATGAACTGGGCGATTTGTTTTTTGCGCTGGTGAACCTGGCGCGCTGGAAGAAAATAGATGCTGAAGCTTGTGTACGCGGGGCGAACCTGAAGTTTAAGAAACGCTTTAAGTATGTAGAGGCCCGCGCGCATGAAATGCAGCGTACTATGCAGGAAATGAGTATTCAGGAATTGGATGATCTGTGGAATGAGGCAAAAAAAAGCAATTTGTCGTGACGTTGAGCCAGCCGGGGCGTCCGTTTGAAGATAGGGTTATTTATTCCATACAATGACTTTGTTGCGTCCGGCGGATTTTGCCGCGTACATGGCTTGATCGGCCTGGATGACTAATTCTTCGACACTTGTTCCGTGATGGGGGAATCCGGCAATTCCAATGGAGATGGTGCAGTGTAGGTCGATCTTGTTGATGATGATGGATGCTTGCGCGAATTTAGTACGTATGGCTTCGGCGCGCTCAAAGGCGATTTCCAGAGGAGTGTCGGGCAGGGCGATAATAAATTCTTCGCCGCCGTAGCGGCAGGTGATATCGATTGAGCGGGTATTTTGTCTGAGAATGGATGATAATTTTTGCAACATCAAGTCACCCGCATGGTGACCATAGGTATCATTGAAGGTTTTAAAACGGTCGATGTCGATCATGATTACACTGATGGCTTGATTCTGTTCTTTGGCTTCATCCAGGCGCGGCTGCAAACTCTCATTCATGTAACGCCGGTTATGCAAACCGGTTAATTCGTCACGAATGGCTTGCTCACGCAGCTCAATTTGGAGGGCTTCGACCCGGTTAATTTGCAGGTGAAGGTTTTGATTTGCTTCCTCAAGCGATTGTTGTGCTATGCGGCGTTGATTAAGCTCATCCTGGGACTGTCGATACAGGCGGCTGTTTTCTATGGCGATGGCGGCCTGGGAGGCGATGGTTTCGAGCAGCAGGATGTGTTCAGCGGTGTAAAGATCGGGCTCAAGAGTTTGCATTGAAAGCAGCCCAACTGCCTGGTTGTGGGCCAGCATGGGGACGCCAACGAAACAGCGAGTATCAGCTCCGCCAGAATTGAGGACCTGGTAATTATTATTGGGATCATCGGTTGACATATCTGGCAGATGAATTGTTTTGCGATTTAAAAGCACTTCGCCGCTTATTCCGGGTGCGATGGTAATGTCACGGTCTTCCACCTGCAGGATTTCTCCTTTTTCCCAAAATAATGGAAAGCTGAGCAGGTTTGTTTGAACCGCAAATAAACCGATGTAAAAAGCATCCATTGGCAAAACTTTGTGGCAAATCTGGAAGAGGTTTTGCATTACCTGTTCGAGGTCAAGGTCACTGGACAACGCCATACTGACATCATAGAGCATGGCCAATTCGCCCATGCGGCGGCGGGTTTCCTCATATAGTTTTGCGTTTTTTAACGCAATGGCAGCCTGCAGGGCAACGGTTTCCAGAATTTGGATTTCTTCGGGTCGGAAGGCATTAGGCTGGTAGCTTTGCACCGAAAGAACGCCGATAGTTTTCTCCTCGACCAGTAATGGAATTCCAAGATATGATCGAGCTGGGCGGTCTGCGGTGTGCAGGATGTTATAGTTTTTTTGCGCATCTTCTGACAAAGCATCTGGAATGTAAATGGTCTTGTGTTCCTGGATGATTTTGCCAGTCAGACCGGCCTCTTTTCCGCGTACGTCACGAGGTTTGCTGTTTCGCGAGGTTCCATTGTCGAAGAAAGTAAGAAAAGTAAATTTATAAGTGCGTTCGTCAACCATGGCAACGGTGAAAATATCCACGGCCGTGGAAATTTGCTGGCATTGTTCGCGGAGTGTACTTAAAACCTGGTCCAATTCCAACCCGGCAGTGATGGCTCTGCCAATAGAATTAATGGCGGTCATCTCTTCGAGACGCCAGCGGGCTTTTGTTTCGGCCTCGGCTCTTTCGCCCAGTTCTTTTTGCAGGTTTTTGTATAAGCGGGCATTTTGAATGGCGATGCCTAAATTTGCACCGATGGTTTCAAGTAGTCGAATGTCATCGGTACTGAAGGCATGCTCATGTCCGTAATCCTGCAGGCTTATGACACCCACAGGTTCTCCGTTTGCAATGATCGGAACCCCCAACCAGGTCTTTGGTGTGCCTTCTTTACGGGCAAAGGCTTGATCAAAGCCTAATTGGGGAGCGCGCGCTGCATAATTCTCATCAATCAAAAGATGGCTGCCTGACTTGAGGACAGTAGAGGTAAGTCCTTTGCCGTACTCCATTGGGTTTGCTTTGATTTGCTGGTGATTAATCGTCCAGAATGGAGTCTCGATCAAATTGGTAAGTGGATCCAGAATTGCGATGAAAACGGAGTTTACCTTGAAGTTTTCTTCCAGATTTCTGCCTGTTTGCGCAACAAGTGTATCCAGATCCAATTGGGAGGCCGCGCGGCTGGTGGCGATGATGATTTCCAGTTCTTTTGAACTAATTTTGAGGTCTTGATCGGTTCGTTCTTGCTGGTTGTTTTCATCTTTGATTGCCAGATGATGGCCGATCTTGCGAGATGGATCTTTTTGAGCCAGGTTCAGCGTCCAAATAACAGCTACCCCCAAAAGGAAACTACAAAAGGCAATAGGAAGCATGCCCCAGTTTGCAATGCTCATCCCAGCGAGAGCCAGCAGAATGGAGATGCAAACAGCCAGCGCCGCAGGAAATTTGCGGAATCGAAAACTGTAGATTCCTACACCCAGGAGCGCAAGCGATATGATCAACAACGCGAGTGTTAAGGGAGAAGCGGGCATATTATAAATATTATCACTGTTGCAGGTTTTGACTCATTTGGTGTGTTTTGTTGACGCGCGGCCAAGCGGTTGAGTCTTTGATGATTTCTATTGCCAGTGAATGGTGGAACACAGAGAGTTAAAACACTCCTGACTACCTGGTCAGGAGTGTTTTAAAAAAGTCAGCCGGTTCCGAATTGGCGATCTCCTGCGTCCCCCAAGCCGGGTACGATGTACCCTTTTTCGTTGAGGTGGTCGTCAATGGCCGCGAGGTAGATGGGTACATCGGGATGTTCTTGCTGCATGCGCGCGATACCTTCGGGGGCTCCGATGAGCCCGACGAATTTGATCTTTTTTACGCCCCAGCGTTTGAGCACTTCTACGGTGGCAGTGGCCGAGCCGCCAGTGGCGAGCATAGGGTCAAGGATGAGACAGACTGAAACGGTTGGTTCAAGCGGCAGTTTATTGTAGTATTGGACGGGCCGCAGGGTTTTTTCGTCACGGTACAGGCCTATGTGCCAGACTTCTGCACTGGGCATCAATTCCCAAATGCCTTCCACCATGCCCAAGCCGGCGCGTAAGATGGGAATGAGGCCGACTTTTTCCTGTAACTCATGGCCGGTCATGATCGACATGGGGGTTTGTACTTCTCGTGGAACGACTGCCAGGTCGGCAGTTGCCTCATAAACGAGCAGGGCGGCAATTTCCTGCACCAGTTCACGGAATTTTTTGGGGTTGGTGTTGATGTCGCGCAAACGGCTTAGTTTGTGTAAAACCAGCGGGTGTTGGGAGGCAAAAACATTCGACATGGATTCTCCTTGACTTACGGGTTAGCTTATTATAACGCTAAGGTGATTTTTGACGGGCAGAAGCCGTTTAGAATTCGAACCAGACGCTGACAATTTCCTGGCTTTTTACCTGTATTTTGACACTTGCGCTGCTTTCATCCGTGATCAGACCGGCGAGTTTCTCTTCGGCCAGGTTGACACGCGCGGCGGAGCGGAATGGTTTGAGGGGCGTGAGGGTTACATCCAGCGTTTCAGGCCCGGGGTTGTAACCGCGAACCAGCCAGCCGCTGCCATCTTCGGCCTGTTTGACGGTGCTGAGGGTGAAGGCACTGGCGCCATGGCCAGGGGTTGAGTCGCTGCAGACGATTTTTATAAATGAACCCGCGCTCGGCAGGTCGCCTGAATGAGGGTCGCTGCTGACGGCGCGCAGTGGGGTTTCAAAGGCATAGGCTTGTATGCCTGGAATGACGTGTTTTTTGCCGAGATGCGGGATGATGGAATAATCAAAATCCCAGGGACCGGGCATCTGGGCGGCGGGTGTTTCAAGCATGGGGCCGGCGTGCCCGCGGCGGGTTTGAAAGTCATCGCGCGAGAGCCAACCAACGCAGCGCAGAAGGGTGAGTGCGATTTCTGTGCCGGTGCTGATTTTCCGCACTTCGACTTCGGGGAGGCCGAGGTTGGCGATGGTAAGCCCGCGGTTTTCTTCTGAAATATCGGTAAAGGCGCGTTGTGGGACTTCGGGGCGAGGGTCTTCGACCCAATTTTGCCGGTCGAAGGCAGGAAGGCCAATTTTGCGGCAGGGGATTTCGAAATGGCCGTCGTAATCTGCGCTTTCGACCTGGAAGGGAGTTGGGAAATGTACACGCAGGCGGTGGTCTTTGGCTTTGTTTTCCAAATGCGTGTGAATATCAATACGCGGGACACCATTTGTAAGGGTGATGGTGGTCAGGATGGGAAGCTCGACGGTTTCGCGCGAGCGGGATTTTCGGTCAGCGGCGAGGCTGGCGGGGGTTTTTAGCAGCAGGTTGATTGTCAGGGTTTGCTGGAGCAAGCCCAGATGCAGCGAGAACTCTTTCATACGTGAAGCACTCAGGAGGTCGGCCAGGGGTGGAGAGTAGTTATATTCATCTCCGCAGTCGCCGCCATCCATGAAGCAGTTCAAGCCGGGCAGGAGTGTGCCATTCCTTTTATCAAGAACACAGATTGTGCCGTGCGGCTCCACTTCAACTTTGAAATATTCATTCTGTATCGTGTTGAGTGAATTTGCTGACTGGCGGGTTTGCAGGCGCTTTGCCAGCGCTTGACCAACTGGATGGTTGGCTAACCGGACTACTAACGGTAAAACTGCACTGGCTACGGCTGGCAGCCGGGTGGGAGGTGCCTGGTTTTTAATTGCCTTCAGGTTAAATGTTTGCCAGCCGAGGGCTGGGATGTGGGCGGCTGTAAAAACCACGCGGGTGATGTTGTTGGTGCGGGCGCGGATCTGGAATTCGGTGATGGTGGGGTCTGCCAGGAAGCCTGTGATCTCACTCAAGCCTTTTTGCCAGACGGGGGTATCGGGTTGACCGGTACTGAGGGTGATTTCGATGTGCATGGTTGCCCCGGTGCGGCGCGCCTGATAGGAGCGGATTCCCAGCCCGGTGATCTGGCCTTCATTGACCATGCTTAGTGCCGAATGAAGCTCTTTGGGTTTCATGAGGGCATTGATGAGTTCCTGGGAGCCCTGGCCGAGGGTTTCAAATGGAATGCTCTCGTCGTGTTCATTGATGATTTCGAAAGCGCTGGTTTCAGCGGGAAGGCTTAATTCTAGCCTGACAAGATCGGTACGGGGAAAGGAGGATGGATTGAATACAATAATGGCGGGAAGTTCGCTGGCGCTTGCAACGCGCGTGTCGATGTGTAGAGCCAGGCTTTCAAGGCTTTGGTGGGTGATTTCCTCAGAGATTTGGTTGGCCTGGTCAAAGCGGGTTTTCATTTCTGTGTGCACCTGATCAATTGAACAGCCGCAGATTGAGTCGTGGGGATGGTTTTCCATCAAGATGCGCCAGGCCTGGCGCAAAATTGCCGCGGGCTGCTTTAGCCTGAAATTGTCGGATTCCTGCGGAGTTGCAGCGGCCTGAACAAGTTCTGCAAAGGTGCTGAAGGGCTCGGCCCACTTTGTGAGCAGGTTTTCATTGGCGTTGTTTAGTTGTTTGATCCAGATGCGGGTTGAAAGTACGCCAGGCAGCAAATGCACGCGTTTGCAGTTCAGCAGTTCGCCTTGCACGACTGGCAGCCGGGCGTAGTTGAGCGCGGTTTGCAGGGCGGCAATGTATTTGGGCAGGGTGGAATGAAGCACCTGGGTATTTTCGAGCGCGTGGTTTGCATAAGCGATATTTTGTGAGGTGGCGGGCGGCGCGAGCATGTGGTCGGTGCCAAGCATGATCAACAAATCAGAACCGGCTGAATGGGGGGCTAAGGCTTGGCCGCGTTCGGCGATTGCTTCAGCGAAGTGAGGCAGGCTTTGTTGCAGAATGGGATTTCCATTGACCAGAAAGGCGCCGTTGGAGTAACTATCGCGCAGATAAGCCAACAGTACACGCGAGCCGTCTGGGGCCTGCCAGATGAATTCAGCGGGTTCTTCGTCCAGACCACGCCACAGGCAGGCTGTGTCGATGCCGAATCCGCGCAAGATTTGCGGCATTTGGCCGATGTGCCCAAAGGAATCGGGCATGTAACCGACTTTCATTATGGGACCAAATTTCCTGGTGGTGCGGTCACCAGCCAGAAGGTTGCGAATATGCGCTTCGGGGCCAACCAGGAACATATCTGGCAGGATGTGCCAGGGGCCGATCAGGATGCGCCCGCTCTGGATGTGTTCGCGAAGGATTTGCTCATTCTCGGGGCGCATGTATAAATAATCTTCAAGTATGATGGTTTGACCATCGAGCATAAAGTACTTAAACTGCGGGTCGTTCTGCAGAATATCAAGCAAATTATCTACAAGGTGAACCAGCTTTAACCGAAACTGTTGAAAGGTTTGGTGCCATTCGCGGTCCCAATGGGTGTGTGAAACAACATGGAGTGTGCGCATTGCCATGGTACTCCTGAGCAGGATGTGTGTTGGCAGGTTACAACTTTACTTTTTCGCGTGTGAGGTCGGCGGCTTCGAGCATAGCTGCGGCGCGAATAGAGATGGGGAAACGGCCAGTTAATGGGCTGAGGCGGGCGCCCAGGGCTGTGGGGGCGTAGATGCCGTAATGAGTTAGAAAGTGAACCGGGCCGGTCATTTCGACCGCTTCTTTTAATTCTGCCAGCGTATCTGCGTCCCAGCCACCGTAGATGCCGTAAAAGAACATGTAGAGTGGGAAGCTGGGCAGGATGCCAACCAGGAAGATGAGCACACTGCTGATCTGATCGCCTTTCCAGATCAGGCCGGTGACGAACCATAAAATGGCAAAGTGGGTGACCCCTGATAAGAGCGGGGCTGCCAGTGACTGCCAGATGAAAAAGCGTTGAGGATAGCAGTAGCGGTTGTTGATGATGTAAGCTGTAATGCCTTTGAAGAATAACCCGACAAAATAGGCGATGATCAGGGCGGTGACCTGGAACCTTTCCAACAAGATCCAGGCCAGGATAACGCGAATGACCTGTTCGGAGAAGACGAGAATGGATTTTAGATAGGGTTTGTTCGCGCCGAGTTGGACATTATCGCCGACCCAGGATGGATATTGAAATGCGCCCCAGATGATGAGCGGGATTACATAAACGGCAGCGCGTTGGAATTCCATGCCGGAAGCGCCTATGATGAAACGGGGGGCAACCGCCAGTAAAACAGCCGCCAGAAAGGCGCTGACCAGGCCGTTATATTTGTAGGCCATGACGGTGTAATACTGGGCAAGCAGCTTTTTCCCGCTGGAAAAAGCCTCTGAGATGGCCGGCATGACGCCATCATTGAGGGTCTGGGTGACGTTGAAGGCAAAGATGAAGTTTTGGGCCATGCCCCAGTTGCCCCAGATTTCGGCATAATTGATCAGGCGCGCCTGCGTGATGGCGATCTCGGCGGCCTGACCAAAGGACCAGGCGGCAGAACCGAGCATTTCGAAAACCCCGAACTTGAAACTTGTTTTTATGATATCCCAGTCAAAGTGCGCCATAAAGAGAATGCGGACGTTATAGCGGGCGCGGCGGTACAGCCAAAAACCCCATAAGAAGGTGCATAATTCAGCGGCATAGGCTGCCATACCCAGGCCGAGCAAGCCGCCAGTGGCGCGGCCGTACATGGGATTTGATTTGCCCCATAGGAACATGAGGGTTACAAAAATGGGCTGCATTAGCATGGGCATGATCACGTTCAGGCCGATCTCGAGCAGGCGCGAATAGTCGAGCCGTTGAAAACCGGTGAGCGCATGTCTGAAAACCTGATAGAAGCCGGGGACCTGGATGATGGCATGGATGATAATGCTCCAGGCGTAGAGCGCGTAGGCTGAGCGGGGCGCAAAAGTGCTAGCCAGGCCAATGACAAGAGATACCTGTACAGCGCCTGAAAGCACCTGCCACCAGACGAAAACCTGTCCGTATTGAATACCTTTTTTGGGGTCGTGGACGCGGTATTCTGAAAGATATTTGATGAAGGCAATGCTGGTGCCCATGTCGAAAAACAGCCAGGCCACGTTGAAAAACTGGGTGACACGGCCCCAAATGCCCAGCGCCTGGGCGGAAGGCAGGATGAAAACAGGCAGGATCAGGTTTTGGAAAATGATCAGAGGGATGAAGAGCACCAGCCCGATGGAGAGCGCCACCAAAAAACCACCCAGCGGGCGGTGGAAGCCGACATTTTCCCACTGGGGGGAGGTTGACTGTGTGGCGAGTTTATCGTGTTCGAGGGTGATTTCATCGAGGGCTTCGGGGTGTGCCAGGCTGTAGCGCCGCACAAAGAAGAAGACGGTAAAGGTGGTTGCCAGCATGAGGCCCATGAAGACTAACAGGATATTTCTTTCATCAGCGTGGGGCACAGGGCTGGCGGGATAATCGGCGAAGGCAAGCGGTGTTCTGCCGCCCGCCCGCAGGGTGAGGTGATAAACCAGGTAATTAAAATAGGCCCATTCCTGGATTTGGGTGTTGGAGGTGGTGTTTAAAATACCATTGAAAACGTAGATATTGGGACGCGCCTGCCAGAGCACCCATTCGCCGTTTTCGTAGGTTGTTACCAGTGGTTGGACGGATGAGAGCGGCGTGAGCATTTCGAAGCGTTCACGCGCCTGGGGTGAGCTGTTCCAGGCGATTTCTTTCAGGAGGGGGTCGTCAATTTTTATTTCTGTTAATGAAACGGGGTTCTCTTTGCGGGCCAGGGTGACCGGAAAGCCAAGCAGCAGCGCGGCGGTTGCTGAATCAGACTGCGCGCCAGGGATCAATACCAGCCCGGCCCCGGCTTGAACGCGGGCAGCGATTTCTGCTGCGCGGGGCGTGGCGCCGTTCAGAAAGAAAACATCGGCCTGAGCGGGGTCGTCGACGAAAGTGAATGTGCCGGCGGGCGCTAAGGCAAGCGCTGTTTTGACCGCCCCTGGCTCACCGGCATAAAATACGCGCAGGGGATTGCCTGCGCTGGCGACACCCACCTGGGAAAAGAGAAGAATGCAAGCGATCAGAAAAACGATTATCTTGCGCATAGGTAGGCTCCGGCCGGGAAGTTGTAGTTGGTGAAAAATTGCTTTATTGGAATTAGCATACAGGAGAAATGAATTTGGCGCAAGTGATAGGGGTGATTAGAATGTTTTACTTTTTTGAGAGAGGCAGGGGTTTCTTAAAGTCTTTGTTAAAAGGCTTTTTACCACTGAGCGCGCAGAGAACACGGAGAAAAGGTATAAAACTCTGCTTCCCTTGCTAAAAAGGGTCTGAATCTTGCTTTCTCTCAAATCGGTGGAGACTGTAAGAAAGCCTTGTTTAGAGATGTAATCCATCTTTATAGTTGTTCTTTCATCCTTTATAATCAAGACATGAGTGAACCAAAAAACCGCACGATTGACCCGCAAGCAAAACCTGATGACCGCGTGGATCATGCCCTGCGCCCGCAGAAATTGGGTGATTTGATTGGGCAGGATCAGGTGAAGGAAAACCTGGCGATTTTGATTGCCGCTGCACGACAGCGCGGCGAGTCATTGGACCATGTGCTGTTTTATGGTCCGCCTGGGCTGGGGAAGACCACACTGGCGAATGTGCTTGCGAATGAGATGGGTGTCAATATTAAGACGACTTCCGGCCCGGCGATTGAACGCGCCGGGGACCTGGCGGCGATCCTGACCAATTTGCGGGCAGGGGATATTCTCTTTATTGATGAAATCCACCGCCTGGGGCGCGCGGTGGAGGAAGTACTGTACCCGGCGATGGAGGATTTTTCGCTGGATATCATCATTGGCAAGGGACCTTCGGCGCGGTCAATCCGGCTCAAGCTGCCTAAATTCAGCGTGGTGGGCGCTACAACCCGCCTGGCGCTGGTTACGGCGCCGCTGCGCGCCAGGTTTGGAGCGGTATACCGCCTGGATTATTATGATGAACCGGCGATGCGCAAGATCGTTGCGCGCGCGGCAGGGATGCTTAAAGTGACTGCCGACGAAAGCGGCATCAACGAAGTGGCGCGGCGCGCGCGCGGTACGCCGCGTATTGCACTGCGGCTGCTGCGCCGGGTGCGCGATTTTGCACAGGTGCGTTCGAACGGGGTGGTCACGATGGAAATTGCATCCAGCGCGCTGGACCTGCTGCAGGTTGATCCGCTGGGTCTGGATGAGGTTGACCGCCGGGTGCTGAAAGCGATCATCGAAAAGTTTGGCGGGGGGCCGGTTGGGCTGAACACTATCGCGGCTTCGATCAGCGAAGAAGCAGATACCATCATGGATGTGGTTGAGCCGTATTTGCTTCAGATGGGCTTCCTGGACCGCACCTCCCAGGGGCGGGTGGCGACACGGTCTGCATACGAACATCTAAAAATTGCCTACCCGGAAAACCGGGAGCAGCCGCGTTTGCTGTGAAAATGGGGACCTTTTTTCATGCTGTGCGAATTTTCCCTGGATACGCCTCAGGTTAACCTGAATTTGGCTGAAGGGCCTGCGAACGGGCCTTTATTGCTTCTTTTGCATGGGTTTACCAACCGATGGCAGGTATTTCTGCCGGTGTTGCCTGAACTTATCCAGAACTGGCACGTAGTGGCCTGCGATTTTCGGGGTCATGGAAAATCGGGGCGGGTGGAGGGCGGCTATACGGCGGCAGGTTTTTTTGCGGATGCTGCAGCGGTTTTACAGCACTTTGGGCAAGAACCAGTTTTTATCCTGGGACACTCAATGGGCGGTTCAATCGCGTTGCACCTGGCGCAAGAATACCCGGAGAGAGTGCGCGCGGTGGTAACTGGCGATACTTCGCTTGACCTGACTGTGCATGTGGATGTGATGAATAATCGTCGCAATACAAAGCTGTTTGGGCTGCGACGCAAACTGGCGGGAAAGCCGGTAGACGAGCTATTGCGGCGCGGTCTACTGCCTGAAACGGCGGTTGAGATGTGGCAGCTTGACCCGGCGGTGATGGATTATCATGCTGAAGGGCGGGTGGAAGGCTTTTTTGCGGATATAAAGGATGTGGATTTTGGCAAAATTTTCTGTCCGCTGCTGCTGACACAGGCCAACCCGGCCAAAGGCGGATTGCTGCAGGATGCGGAAATTCCGGGAGTGTTGGCGGGTAATGCGCAGTTCAAATTCTTGCGCTTTGATACAGGGCATGACCTTGAGATTGGCAAAGGCAGTGATTCAGCGTTTTTCAAGGCGGCGCTGGCATTTTTTCAGCATGTGCGGGAGAAATCTGTTTGAGCCAACCCACCGTTGTCACTTTTGATGAGACTCAGGTAGAATGTCAGCGGTCGAGCGGGTTGGTGGAGCGTGTTTGCTGGCTGAGAATATAACAAAACTGAGTGAGGGAATTTCCTTCCTGTGAAAACTTCCGATTTTTATTATCATCTTCCCGAAACATCCATTGCTCAGACACCGGTAGAGCCGCGCGATTCGTCGCGCCTGCTGGTTTTGAAACGTGCAACTGGTCAGATTGAGCATCGAATTTTTCGTGAGATCGGGGCTTTTTTGCGCGCGGGCGATTTGCTGGTGTTGAATGAAACGCGCGTCATCCCGGCGAGGATGTTTGCGTATAAAGAAACCGGCGGAAAAATAGAGATTCTCCTGCTGCGGCGGGAAGATGCATTTACCTGGGAGTGCCTGGTGGGGGGTAAAGGGCTGGTTAACGGCAAGCGCGTCACTTTGCAAGATGGGTTGCAGGCTGAAATTATTGAAGTCCTGGACGGCTCGCGGCGACGGGTGCGTTTTGAAGAGCCAGTTGAAGCGCATCTTTCGCTGGATGGGCAAATGCCTCTGCCGCCCTATATCCATGAAAAGCTGAGCGACCCGGAACGTTACCAGACGGTGTATGCGAAAACACCTGGCTCTGCGGCGGCTCCGACCGCAGGATTGCACTTTACGCCGCGTTTGCTGGATGAATTGCGCGCACAGGGGGTGCAACTGGCAACAGTCACGCTGCACGTAGGGTTGGATACCTTTGCCCCGGTGACGGAAGACGACCCGGTTGAACATAAAATTCACACGGAGTGGTGTGAGATGACGGCGGAAACTGCCGATAAAATTAATCAGACAAAACAGGCTGGCGGGCGGGTGATTGCGGTTGGCACTACCAGTGTGCGGACGCTCGAAAGCGCCGCGGCATTGGCGGTGGGAAATGATGTGGTTGCTGCGATGGCCGGGCCTACGTCCATTTTTATCCTGCCGGGTTACAAGTACAAAGCTGTGGATGCAATGGTCACAAATTTTCACCTGCCAAAATCAACGCTGATCATGATGGTGAGCGCTTTTGCAGGGCAGCAGCTGGTATTGGAAACGTATCAGACTGCCATCATTGAGGGGTACCGGTTCTTTTCGTTTGGGGATGCCATGTTGATTGTTTAGCACACACCTGTCTGGCAAGCCGGGCGCATCTCAGAGATCGGAGGAATAGACCATGGAAGAAAAATTTCTGTTGGGTGTAAATTATTGGCCACGGCGCAAGGCGATGTACTGGTGGTCGCAGTTTGACGCCGGTGAGGTGGATGATGAGTTTGCGATCATCCAGGAGCTGGGGCTGAGCATAGTGCGTTTGTTTTTGTTATGGGATGATTTTCAACCGGAACCAACCAGCGTGGATAAAAATGCGCTGGCTAACCTGGAGAAAGTGGCTGATATCGCGGCGAAGCACGCCCTGCGGTTGGATGTAACTTTTTTTACGGGTCACATGAGCGGGCCGAACTGGGCGCCGCGCTGGCTTTTGAGTGAGCGTGAAGGGTATCCGTCTCCTTATTTTGGCTGGGTGCGCCAGGTTATCAGCCGCGGACAGATTGTTCCGAATGGCAATTACCGCAATATGTTCAGCGACCCGCAGGCGCTGGAGGCGGAACGCCTGCTGCTGAAGACGGTTGTTTCTGCGCTCAAGGATCATCCGGCGATCTGGATGTGGAACCTGGGCAACGAGCCAGACCTGTTTGCCTGGCCGGTGGATGCGGCTGCCGGGCAGGAGTGGGTGCATGATATGACCTCGTTGATCAAATCGATTGACCTGGTTCACCCGGTGACAGTGGGGACGCACGGCGACAGCCTTAGCCGCAATAACGGCCTGCGCCTTGACATGGTACATGCTGAAACTGACCTGCCTGTGATGCATTCATACCCCATGTATTGTGAATGGGCGCGCGGTCCGCTTGACCCGGATTATGTGCCATTTACCACGGCCCTGACGGCGGCCCTGGCTGGGAAACCTGCGCTGATGGAGGAGTTTGGCGGATGCACGAACCTGCCCGGCAAAGGCTCTGAAACCTGGGAGTGGCAGGCGTACGGCATGGATCGTAAACAGTACATGGCATCTGAAGAAGACTTTGCCGAATACATGCGGCTGGTGATGCCGCGCGTGCAGGAAATTGGTTCTCCAGGTGCGTTTACCTGGTGTTTTGCAGATTACGCCACCGAATTATGGGAGGTTCCACCGTGCGGTGAATCGCGACATGAGCGCCATTTTGGGCTGGTGCGACCGGATGGGTCGATCAAACCGCACGCAGAGGCGATTAAGAAGTTTGCGAACAGCAACCCGCTGGTGAAACCGATCCCGGATTTTGCCAAATTCCCGGGGCTGACGGGAGAGTATTATTATTCTCAAGACCTGGATGATTACCAACCGGCGCTGTATCGGGAATACTTAAAACGAAAAGGTGTATAGGGTATGAAGGCTGTCCGGTGAGGGGCAGCCTTTTTTCTTATGGAACTCTGATATGCTTGAGGCTGTGCTTTGGATAGAATAAAGAAATGACTCAAACGCTTGAGCTCGACCAATTAAACGCGGAGATTTTGCCCTGCCAGAAGTGCGCGCGCCTGGTGGCCTGGCGTGAACAGGTGGCGCGCGATAAGCGCAAGGCGTATCAGAACCAGGAATATTGGGGCAGGCCAGTGCCGGGTTTTGGCGACCCGCAAGCCCGCGTTTTTGTGGTTGGGTTGGCGCCGGGCGCACACGGTTCGAACCGCACCGGGCGGCAGTTTACGGGGGATGCTTCGGGTGGTTTCTTTTATCCCGCTTTATACCGGGCAGGGTTTGCAAACCGGCCAGTTTCGATTGCGCGCGAGGACGGGTTGGCGCTGACTGACCTGTATACTGCCCCGGTTTGCCGCTGCGCTCCGCCTGATAACAAGCCAAGCACGGTTGAGATGGCTAATTGCCAGCCTTTCCTGGAGCGCGAACTACGACTGATACAGCCAAAAGTAATTGTGGTGCTGGGTCGGATAGCCTTTGAGAGCATCCTGCGGATATATTCCAAAAATTCAACTGAAGCAGGAAAGTTACACGCAGGTGTAAAGTTTGGGCACGGCGCGGTTTATCACTTTTCGGATTCAGCTGTTACGGGTAATCCTTTTGAGTTGGTGTGTTCTTACCATCCCAGCCAGCAAAATACGCTGACTGGCAGGCTGACTGTTGAAATGTTTGATGCTATCTGGCAAAAGTCCAGGGAGTTATTAGAGAGGTAATCAGATGAAGAAATTTTTTAAATGGGCCGGCATTATCTTGTTGGTTGTTGTGGTGATTGGGGCGGCCGGGTTTACCATTTGGGCTGAGACTCCCAGCCAGCCGAGGCAGGCTGCCCTGGAAGCAATGAAATCTGATGCTCAGGTAATCGTGACAGATACGGGCAAATACATCACTTTTGCACCTGCCACAGGTTCAGCCAGCACCGGGTTTCTTTTTTACCCGGGCGGGCACGTGGAATACCGTGCCTATGCTCCGATCTTGCATCAAATTGCGGCGCGGGGATTTCTGGTTGTGCTTGTGCCGGTCCGGCTCAACCTGGCGTTTTTCGATATTGAAGCGGGTGCTCCTGTACTCAAAGATTTCCCTGATATTAAAGTATGGGTAACGGGCGGTCATTCGTTGGGCGGGGTGGCTTCGGCGATTTTTGCACAGAACCACCCTGAAATTCGCGGGATTGTTTTCTGGGCATCTTATCCAGCGGACGATAAGCTCAGGAATTCGAACATTAAGATGCTTTCCATTTACGGTACGGAGGATGGCGGGCTGGATAACGGGGCCAAGATTGAGCAGTATAAAGCGTTTGAGCCAGCCGATACCAAGTTTGTTGTGATCGAGGGCGGGAATCACGGCCAGTTTGGCGATTACGGGCCACAACCAGGTGACAAGCCAGCGACGATTACTCCCGAGCAGCAGTGGCAGCAGACGACGGATGCGACCGCAGCGTTTTTGAGTTCGCTTCAGCCTTGAAATTCGATGCATATGAATAGACCCTGGAAAAAAATGTTAATCGGCCTACTTGTATTCATCCTGCTGGCTATACTGGTGGGCCCGTTTTTGGTGACGGTACCGGTATTGACTGCCACTGTTGATGAAAAGCAACTGGCAGACGCGGATAGCAAGTTTATCGAGATTAATGGGCTGAATGTTCACTATAAAGAGCTGGGCAGCGGCAAGCCGGTCTTTATTTTGCTGCACGGTTTTGGCGCATCGGTGTATTCGTGGCGCGAAGTGAAGCTGCCTTTTTCCGAGCTGGGGCGTGTGATTGCTTTTGACCGACCCGCATTTGGCCTGACCTCGCGCTCGCTGCCTGGTTCGTGGACTGGGGAAAGCCCTTACTCGCCCGAAGCGCAGGTGAAACTTGTTATTAGTTTGATGGATGCGCTGGGTGTGGAGCAAGCCTGGTTGGTGGGGAATTCAGCGGGGGGGACAGTTTCAGTTGCGACTGCATTGGCCTACCCGGAGCGGGTGAAAGGGCTGGTGCTGGTGGATGCCGCTATTTATGCTGGCGGCGGTTCCCCGAACTGGCTTCGCCCGATATTCAATACACCACAGATGGATCACCTGGGACCTTTGCTGGCCAGGCAGCTTCAAGCTCGCGGAGATGATTTTATTCGTACAGCCTGGCATAATCCGGCCAATGTGACACAGGAAATTCTGGAAGGCTATCGTAAACCTTTACAGGCCAATCATTGGGATGTTGCGCTATGGGAACTGACCAAAGCGAGCCATTCGTTGGGGCTTGACCTGCGCTTGAAAGAATTGAAGATGCCTGTGCTGGTTTTAACTGGTGATGATGATCGGATTGTGCCAACAGAACAGAGTTTGCGACTGGGAAAAGAGATCCCGAACGCAAAGCTGGTGGTTATCACGGATGCCGGGCATGTTCCTCACGAGGAAAAGCCTGCGGAATTTATGCAAGCTGTACGGGAATTTGTCACTGCATTCCAATAAAGTAGGATGGGTTCCATGCCTGATAAAATGCAAAATGCGCCAGATTTTGAACTATCGGATTTAAGCGGTGTTAATATCCGCTTGTTTGATTTTCGCGGCAAGAAAAACGTGGTGCTTGTTTTCCTACGCGGTTTTTTGTGACCTTATTGCCGGGCTCATCTGGCGCGTTTGCGCGATGAGTACCAGGCCTTTACTGCGCGTGACGCAGAGATTTTGACAATCGGCCCGGACAATCAGAGTGCTTTTCAACGATATTGGGAAAGCGAACATTTGCCGTTTGTTGGTCTGCCCGATCCACGACATATTGTGGCAAATGTTTATGGGCAGGAATGGAATCTGTTCAAGCTTGGGCGGGTGCCCGCGCTTTTGTTGATCGATAAAACAGGTACCATTCGTTACCAGCATTACAGCGCGTCGATGTCTGATATTCCTGAAAATTCGCTGCTGTTTGCATTATTGGATAAGATGAATCAGGCTGATTAAGGAATAGGGTTGTTTTGTAAGGCATTTACCGCAGAGACCGCGGAGCACACGGAGAAGGACAAAAAAAATAGGAATAGGCCTCTTGCATAAGTCCGCTCTGGGCTGACCCAAAGGGGGCGCAAAGATCGCGAGCCCAGAGCTATGAACAGCGCCCCATGAATGGGGTTTTAATAACAATGGATAGCCGTTTTAGCCCCGTTCATGGGGTGTGCTGCCAGCGAAAGAGTTTTAACCTTGCGCGAAGAGCGGGCAGTTATTCGATAAACCAGTAGTATTTCAAGGTCAGGATTTGACATTTGAAAGAGGTCTTAATAAAAACCCTGGTTTTTTGGCAGTTTATCTAAGCTAATTTTTCAAAAAACTGAATTGCGTTATCGAATGATTTAAAGGTGAATATATGACAAGTGGAAATATTGCTTTTCTGGGTTCTGGTGAGACCTCGTTGGCTGGCGGGCGTATATTTGAACAACTGGCCCGGCAGCTTTCGCAGCCTTTGCGCATTGCGGTGGTTGAAACGCCTGCCGGGTTTGAGTTGAATTCCGGACAAGTGGCTGGTAAAGTGGCTGAATTTTTCAAAACCCGCCTGGCAAATTACAAGCCGCAGGTGGATGTTATCCCTGCGCGTAAAAAGGGGACACTTTTCAGCCCGGATGACCCGGAAGTGTGTGCGCCACTGCTGCATGCCAACTTTATCTTTATGGGGCCAGGCAGCCCAACCTACGCCATCCGCCAGCTGCAGGGCAGCCTGGCCTGGGATATTATTCGCGCCCGGCATCGTTTGGGGGCTACCCTGGTATTTGCCAGTGCGGCCACCATTGCGGTGGGGGCATTTGGCGTGCCGGTTTACGAGATTTACAAGGTGGGGCAGGATGTTCATCTGTTCCCCGGGCTGGACCTTTTTGCGGATTTTTACACACCGCTTTCCATTGTTCCTCATTGGAATAACACAGATGGCGGCGCAGATGTGGATACCAGCCGGTGTTTTATTGGAATGGAGCGGTTTGCGGAATGGTGTGAACAGCTTCCGGATGGGCACACAGTTTTAGGGCTGGACGAACATACCGGTATCATACTGGATTTTGCCAAGCGACAATGCCAGGTGGTGGGGGTCAGTTCGGTTTCGCTGGTGAGAGCATGTGACCCACAGATTTCCCCATCGGGTACAAGTTTTCCGCTTTCGCAGATCGGGCCGCTGCTGGAACCTGAGTCGCCATCTGCTGGAATTCCTGAAGATATCTGGGATATGGTATCGCATGCGAGCCAGATGGCTGCGCCGCCAGATCAGCTTCCGCCAGAACAGGTGGTGGCCCTGGCAGAGGCACGGCAGGCTGCACGAAGCCGCAAGGATTGGTCTGCCTCTGATGATTTACGCCGGCAGATCGCTGACCTGGGCTGGACGGTGCAGGATACTGCGGATGGCTGGAAACTAATCAAGAATTAGGTATTTACTCACGGCATGTTTTATCATCAGTTATTAACCAGCTCCGCCAGGAACATGCGGAGTGAAAGAACCCCCGGCCCCCGACCTTCGGTCAAAATCGGAAGGGGGAGACAAACGGTTTTTATGTGGAGTTTTGCGCCAAGAGCAGGCCACCAAAGACCGGCGAAAACTCCACTGGCGGGGCATGCTACGCAATACGATTTTCATTCGCTGGATGGCCAAATTCAGGTTGATTTTTACTGTTTTGAAGTGCCCGGGAGCTTTATAGAATTAATATGTTTTTTTGCCGTACGCAAAAAAGTTGGGGTAACCGGCTGGTCGCCAGGTGGATGATGACCTATGCTTGATCGCGCCGCAGGACTTGTGCGCGGCATGGGACGAATTTTAGGATAAAATAAACCCATCGTTCTCAGGAGTTCCCATGCGTGCTGTCGATATCATTATCAAAAAACGCGATAAAAATGAATTAAGCCGCGAAGAGATAGACTTTTTTATTCAAGGTTTTACGCGGGGCGAAATTACCGATTACCAGGCGGCGGCCTGGGCTATGGCTGTTTTGCTGAATGGGATGAATGCCCGCGAAACCACCGATCTGACGCTTTCCATGGCGCATTCCGGCCAGATTTTGGATTTATCGGATATTGTGGCGGTTGTTGTGGATAAACATTCCACGGGCGGAGTGGGGGATAAGACCACGCTGGCGGTGTTACCGATTGTGGCTGCGTGTGGTTTACCCGGCGGCAAGATGTCTGGCCGGGGGTTGGGTTTCAGCGGCGGGACGCTTGATAAGCTTGAATCCATTCCGGGTTACCGGGTGGATCTAACAACTGAAGAATTTAAACACCAGTTAAAAGAAATCGATATTGTGTTGACAGGGCAGTCTCTGGATCTGGCCCCGGCGGATGGGAAGTTTTATGCACTGCGGGATGTGACCGGCACAGTGCAATCCATCCCTTTAATTGCATCGTCCATTATGAGCAAGAAAATTGCTGCCGGGGCTACCGCCATTGTTCTGGATGTAAAGACCGGGCTGGGCGCGTTTATGCAGACCCTGGCGGAGGCTCGCGAGTTGGCTGAAACCATGACCACGATTGGTGAAATGGCCGGGAGGAAGGTCAAAACCCTGCTTTCAAATATGGATCAGCCGCTGGGCTTTACGGTTGGGAATGCGTTGGAAGTAAAAGAGGCGCTGGATGTGCTGCACGGCGGTGGACCGGATGATTTCCGCGAACACTGCCTGGTAGCCTGTGAGCATATGCTGGTATTGGGCGAACGCTGCGCTGATCTTCAGTCTGCGCGGCGGATGGCGGAAGAAGCAATCCAGAGCGGGGCTGCTTTTCAGAAGTTCAGGCAGTTGGTGATTGCGCAAGGCGGTGATGTTTCATATATTGACCAGCCTGATAAAATGCCAGCTGCCCGTTATGTGGAAACAGTTCCGGCGCCAGAGACGGGCTTCCTTTCGCAAATCCATGCCAGATTGATTGGTGAGGCTTCTGTTAACCTGGGAGCCGGGCGCGCCCAAAAGGGTGATCCAATCGATCATGCGGTTGGTTTTGAGATTTTGCATAAAGTGGGTGATTATGTAAAATCTGGTGAGGCATTGTTTGTTGTTCATGCGAATGACACGGAAAAGTTGAGAACTGCCAGGGGTGATGTTCTGGCTGCGCATACATTTACTGAAATCAATACGCCGCCCCTGCCTTTGTTTTATGACTGAGTGGTTTTATGCGGTGGGAAAACCCATCGAATGGAGCAAGGCAGCAAAAGCGTTTAGAGTAATCATTCGCAGTATATAATTAGCAAATTGAATCTCTTGCCTTTAATCAAGGTTTGGTGCATACTTTAAGTTGGAGTCCGCCCATGAGTAAAGTAGCCTTGCGTGTATATAATCGTGATATTGAAGGCCTGATCGATCACGGTCAGGTTGAAGAAGCTGTTGCTCATTGCCAGCACATTCTGAAAAGTTACCCCAAGCACCTGGAGACTTACCGGTTAATGGGGAAGGCTTACCTGGAGTCGCATCGTTATGCAGATGCGGCGGATATTTTTCAGCGTGTTCTACTGGCGGCTCCAGATGATTTTGTTTCTCACCTGGGAATGAGCATTGTTTGTGATGCGCAGAAGGATATTAACGGCGCCATCTGGCACATGGAGCGCGCTTTTGAGATTAACTCGACCAATGGCGGCGTACAGTCTGAATTACGGCGCTTGATTGGCCGCAGGGATGGGCTGGAACCTCCAAAAATCTATCTTACACGCGGCGCGCTGGCTCAAATTTATGTAAAGGGCGGTGAGTACCAGCAGGCTATTACTGAAATCCAATCGGTCTTGGCTGAAGATCAATCGCGTAATGATATGAAAACGCTGCTTGCGCGCGCATATTACCGGGCTGGCATGAAAAATGAGGCGGTTGAACACAGCATCAATTTGCTTAAACAATATCCCTTTAGCCTGGATGGAAATCGTATTCTGGTGGATATTTTGCCAGGGACGAGCATGGCCCAGGGTGTGGAGCAATACAAACGCCGTATCCAGTCTTTAGATCCTTATTCTGCCGTGGTAACCGGTTCTGTATTTGACTCTGACCAGGTACCGGATGTCGCTGTTCAAATTGAACGGCTGGAGTGGGATCCGGGCGAGCGGCCTGCCGATGGCTGGTCAATGCCCGACCAGGCGCAAACGCCCAGTCAAGCTACATCCAATCTGGCCGCTGTACCTGCTGAAGATATCCCCGTCTGGATGAAGCAATCTGGCTGGGGACCGACTAGCGGGGATTTTAAGGATGGGCCGATTACTTTTGAAGAGCCCGCAGGAACTGCGAGCGGACAGGAATTGGCTGCTGCGGATATCCCGGAGTGGTTGAAGGCGATGGCCCCTCCTGGATCGGCTAATGCAAGCGCGGCAACTGCGGAGAACAGCGATGCCGATAATGAAACAGCAGACTTTGACTGGTTGGCGAGCCTGGGTGCGCCCGGCGTGGGTCAAACCAAGAGCGCGGATGAGCTTTCCAAGTCTTTGGGCACGGATGGCGCTGGAGAAAAATCAGCGGGTGCTGATTTGGACTGGTTGAATAATTTGGGAACTGCCCCGGCTGCCTCAGCCGGCGACGGTATGGATTGGTTGAAGGATGTTGAGACTGGCGAAGAGGATCAAGCAGCATTTGATTCAGATGATTCCCTGCCGGACTGGTTGGGCGAAATCAATGCTGCGGAGCCTGCCATTCCGGCAGTTCCAACCTCTGAAACCAAGCCAGTGACTGATAATGTTGCGGACTGGTTGAGTGGTATGTCTGCACAAGTCTCGGACTTGCCAGCTGTGCCTGTGACTGCTGAGCCGGCCGCGGTTTTGCCGGTTGGACAAGCTGAGGCTGAAGGCGAGCTGGACTGGTTGAGCGGGCTCTCTGAGCCTGCGTCTGAGTTAGCGGCGGCTAAACAGGATGTGCCGGATTGGTTGAGCGGGCTCTCTGAGCCTGCGTCTGAGTTAGCGGCGGCTAATCAGGATGTGCCGGATTGGTTGGGCGGGCTCTCTGAGCCTGCGTCTGAGTCAGCGGCGGCTAATCAGGATGTGCCGGATTGGTTGGAATCTGTTTCAACGCCTGATACTCTCGCACCTGCGGCTGGGGTGTCTGAAACAGAGTCTGCGGATGACGGTATACCGGATTGGTTGAGTGGTCTGTCTGCGCCTGCTGTTGAAGCAATTGGGGCAAGTCAAGAACCATCTGAATGGTTGGAAGAGCTTGTCTCCACGCCAGAAATGTTGGTACCTGCGGCTGGGGTGCCTGAAACAGAGTCTGCGGATGACGGTATACCGGATTGGTTGAGTGGTCTGTCTGCGCCTGCTGCAGACACAACTGCTGCCGGTCAGGAAACGCCGGAATGGCTGGGAACAATTTCCACGCCGGAGACTGCTGCAGCGGAAGCACCGGCAACGCTGCCAGAGGCTGAAGGTGAGTTGGACTGGTTGAGCGGTTTGTCTGAGCTGGCTGCTGAAACGTCTGGCCCTGAACAGGTAACGCCGGATTGGCTGGGTGAAAGTGCATCGGCGCAACCCGAATCCAAGCCAATTGCTGAAGAAGCGGAAGGTGCTTTGAAAACTGAGGCGATTGAACTACCCGAGCCACAGCTTTCAAAACTGGTCTCAGGACCTGGGACAAGCGAGTCTGAACAAGATGCGGCCTTATTGTGGCTGGAGTCACTGGCGGAGAAACAGGGCGCGAAGGCTGAAGAATTGATCACGAAGCCGGAAGATCGCCATGAGGCTGCGCCGGATTGGGTGACGCAGGGTGAACAATCGGCAGCCTCTGATGTTGAGATTCCTGCGGCCATGAGTGACACACAACCATCGGCAGCGCTGCGTGCAAAAGAAGAATCTGTGGCGGCGAGTGAATTGTCCGCGCTGGTTAGCGGGCC
>Ga0105047_10001573_pt1 | contig 40951 bp, 38 predicted proteins | sample MAT04_FD_78384 | JGI IMG/M metagenome (GOLD analysis project Ga0105047, IMG submission 78384) | Freshwater microbial communities from Lake Fryxell liftoff mats and glacier meltwater in Antarctica - MAT-04 (megahit assembly) | ecosystem: Environmental > Aquatic > Freshwater > Ice > Liftoff...
CAAGCAGACCGGGTCAGCCCTCTCCACGAACGGCGCGAGCCCCCCCTGACACCGGCAGGCGCGCCCGCTGCGCCCGCCTGCCGCACGCAGCGGCATGCCGCTTGCAAACGCACGAGATGGTTGGCAGGCCGGCTTGAGGCTTGCCCAGCCAGCGCCCCACCGAACGCGACACAGCGGCGGCACGACGCCCCCACGACGCCACCCCCCTCCCCTGACCGAAGGCACCCGATGAGCACACCCCGATCCAGCAGCGTCAGCAGCATTGCGGCGGCGATGCAGCGCGTTGCCGAGGTGCTGGCGGTGCAGCGCGAGGCGGGCCGCGTGCCCGTGCTCTATCTGCCGGGCAACGCCGGGCGCATCGTCAGCGTCGAGGACTGGCTGTTCCAGAACGCCGGCGAACTGAGCCAGGGCGGTCGTGTGCACGTCTTCCAGACCCTGGCGCTGGGGCCCGCGGCGCGCTGGGCCGAAGCGGTGGCACGCGGCGTCGTGCCCGTCACGCCCTTCATCGGGCCGGGTGTGCGTGAACTGGTCAACCAGGGGCTGGCCCGCAACATCCGCTGCAACCTGTCGCAGGTGCACAAGCTGTACCAGACGCGGTGGCGCCCGGACGTGGCGATCGCGCATGTCTCGCCACCCGACGCCGAGTCGCGCGTCACGCTGGGCCTGAACGCGGGCCTGGACATCTCGGCCGTGAAGGCCGCGGTGTTCAAGGTCGCCGTGATCAACCGCGAGCTGCCGCGCTGGCACATCACGCAATACGCCGACCCGGCCAGCGGCCGCACGGTCGAGACCGGCTGCGCGATGCGCCTGGACGCATTCGACCTCGTCGTCGAAGCCGACGAGCCGCTCATCGAGCACACGATGACGGTCAAGTCCGCCGGCGTCGCGACGGCGCGCGCGATCGCCGCACGCATCATCGACCTGCTGGCCCGCGACGCTGGCCCGGGTGGTGCGCTCCCCCACACCCTGCAGCTCGGCATCGGCATGATTCCGAACGCCGTCGCCGAGTCGCTGGCCGAGCAGCGGCGGGCCGTCGGCGGCATCTGGTCGGAGATGTTCTCCGACGGCGTGCTGCGCCTGTACCGCGAGGGCCTCATCGCGCGCACCGGTGGCCCGCAGTTGCGCGACCACATCGTGGTCGGCTTCGTGCTCGGAAGCCTGGGGCTTTACGAATCGCTGCGCGACAACCCCGACTTCGCAGTGCTGCCGCAGGAACTCGTCAACGACCCGATCATGGTCGCCCACAACCCGCGCATGGCGAGCGTCAACGCGACGATCGCGGTCAGCCTGAACGGCGAGGTCGCGGCAGCGACGATCGGCACCCGGCATCACTCCGACGTCGGCGGGCAGCACGATTTCGCGCTCGGCGCGTCGTGGTCCGAAGGCGGCATCGCCATCATCGCGCTGCCCAGCATCGCCACGCTGCGCGACGGTTCGCTGCAGAGCAAGGTGGTGGCCACGCACGCCGAGGGCGCGCACCACACCATCAGCGCCGACCTGCCGGTGGTGGTGGTCACCGAGCACGGCGTGGCCGACCTGCGCGGGCTCGACGACCCCGGCCGCGTCGAAGCCATGCTCGAGGTGGCCCACCCCGACTGGCGCGACGCGCTGGCCAAGGAGGCGCGACTGCTGCCCTCGATGCAGGGCGTGGGCGTGATCCCGGCGCGCCTGGTGCACCTTCGCGGCGGCGTCAGCGCCATCCTGCGCCCGGCCACCGCCGAGGACATTCCGGCCATCCGCACCTACATCATGGCGCTGTCCGAACAGGACCGCCGCACGCGCTACATGGGGGCGATCACCGCCGCGGCGCTGGTGTCGACCGAGCGCATGGAGCGGCTCTACCAGCACACGCTGGACTACGAGGACCATGCGGCCTTCCTGCTCGAGGCCGGCGACGCCATCGTCGGCGTCGTGCACGCCTTCCGCACCGCCGTGCGCAGCGCCTACGAGATCTCGTTCTCGCGCCGCAGCGACCTCGAGCGTGAAGGCATAGGCGAACACCTGATGGGCATGCTGATCGACTGGTCCGTGGCGGCCGGCGTGCAGCACCTGCACGCGGTGACCTACCGCACCGGCAACCCGCGCATGCGCAAGCTGTTCGACCAGTTCGGGTTCGTGGCCGCCACCGACCCCGACGACCGCGCCAACGTGCTCTACGCCGCTGCGGTGGCCGACCTGGCCATCACGCGCGAGCGCCTCGGCGAAAGCGACGTGCTGCCCGCGCAGGCCGCGCCGGGCGACTGCGAGCAGGACACGCCGGCCGAGGTCTCCTGACGGGGGGGCGGTCGGCGCGACGCCAAGGGCAAGACACCGGACGCGCGTTGGCCTCGCGCAAGTGCAACCCGGGTTTCGCTAGACCGCGTCGCACGCCAGGCGCACGCTGCTGAACTGCCAGCGCGCACCGGCCGGGAAGAAATTGCGGTAGCTGGCGCGGACGTGGCTGCGCGGCGTGGCGCAGGAGCCGCCGCGCAGCACCGTCTGGTCGATCATGAACTTGCCGTTGTATTCACCCACCGCGCCGGCCCAGGCGCGAAAGCCCGGGTAAGGCAGGTAGGCGCTGCGCGTCCATTCCCAGACGTCGCCGTACAGCTGCAACAGTCCCGGTGCGCTGCCGGCCGCGGGCAGCGGTTGCAGCGCCTGGCTCTCGACGAAGTTGCCGCCGGCGATGCCGGCAGCCGCCAGCGGCGCGGCGGCGTGTTCCCACTCGGCCTCGGTGGGCAGGCGCAAGGGCAGGCGCTGCTGCGCCGCCGCCCAGCGTGCATACGCGTCGGCTTCGTACAGGCTGATGTGCACCACGGGCGTCTGCGGCGACAGCGGCAACAGCCCGTGCAGCGTGAACACCCGCCAGCTGCCCGTGTCCCCACGCTGCCAATACAGCGGCGCCGTGATGCCCTGCGCCTGCACCCAGTCCCAGCCGGCGGCCAGCCACCAGCGCGGGTCGCGGTAGCCACCGTCGGCGATGAACTGCGCCCACTCGCCTTGTGTCGTCAGGCGGTTGGCCAGTGCACAGGGCTGAAGATAGACAGTGTGGCGCGGGCCTTCGTTGTCGAAGGCGAAGCCCTCGCCAGCGTGGCCGATGGCCGTGAGGCCGCCTTCCTGGGCCACCCAGGCCAGCGGCACCGGGGCAACCGTGACCCGGGGCGCCAGCGGCCGGTAGACGGGTGCCAGCGGGTTGCACGAAAACAGGTGCAGCAGGTCGGTCAGCAGCAGTTCCTGGTGCTGCTGCTCGTGCTGCAGGCCGAGTTCGACACGTTCGGCCAGCGCGGCGTCGGCGCTGTCGTGCAGCAGCGCCTGCAGACGTTCATCGACGGCGCTGCGCCAGGCCAGCACCTCGGCCAGCGACGGGCGTGTCACCAGCCCACGCAGCGGCCGCGGGTGGAGATCGCCCACCGTCTGGTAATAACTGTTGAAGAGCACGCGGTAGGCGGGATGGTGCGGCTTGAATCCCGGCTCAAAGGGTTCGAGCACGAAGGTCTCGAAGAACCACGTGACATGCGCCAGGTGCCACTTCACGGGGCTGGCGTCGGGCATGCTCTGCACCTGGCAATCGGCCTCGGACAGGCCCTTGGCCAGCGCCTCGGTCTGGGCGCGCACGGCCGCGAAGCGCGCGGCCAGGTTCGACGTCGAAGACGGCTGCGCCGCGGCTGCGTTCGGTGTGCCGAACGCCCTCATGCAGCCCCCTGCGTGTTCAGCGAAGCCGGGTCGAAGTTGGCGCCGCACAGCACCAGCGCCACCCGTTCATGCGCCGCCGGTTGCACAGCGCCGCAGGCCAGCGCCGCGAGGCCCAGCGCGGCGGCGGGCTCGACGGCCAGCCGCAGTTCGCGCCACAGCAGACGCTGCGCGGCGACGATGGCGGCATCGGGCACCAGATGCGCAGCCGCGACATGGCGCTGGCACAGCGGCCAGGCGATGGTGCCGATGCGGCGTGCGCCCAGCGCGTCGGCGGCCAGGCCGCCGACCACCACGTCCACCGGCCTGCCGGCTTCGCGGGCGGCGTGCAGCGTCGGCGAACCCACGGGTTCCAGCGCCTCGACGCGGGTGCGGCCGGCAAACCACGCCGCCACGCCGCCGATGAGGCCACCGCCGCCGACGCTGACCAGCACACGCTCGGGCAGGCCGGCCACGTGCTCGATCTCGGCGGCCAGCGTGCCGGCGCCGGCCACCACCTCGGCCTGGTCGTAGGCGTGCATGAGCAACGCACCGCTCGTGGCCTGGCGCTGCAGGCAGGCCGCCAGGGCGTCGGCGTAGGTCGCGCCCTGCACCTGCACCGCCGCGCCCAGCGCGGCGAGCGCGGCCCGCTTGGCCGCAGTGCTGTTCTCGGGCAGGTAGACCTCGCAACGCACGCCCAGCGCCTGCGCGGCAGTGGCCACGGCGATGCCGGCATTGCCGCCCGAGGCCACCACCACGCCGACGGCGGGTATCGGCAGCGCCAGCATGCGGTTGAACATGCCACGCGCCTTGAAGCTGCCGCCACGCTGCAGCTGTTCCAGCTTGAGCCAGATCTCGGCGACGTGGATGCCGAGCGCCGCACCGGGCAGGCGCAGCAGCGGCGTGCGCCGAACGTGGCCGGTTATGCGCCGCGCGGCGGCCTCGATGTCACCTGGGGTCACGGGCAGCACGTCGGTGGACGTGGCGGGCCTCTCGGCGGACGGATTCATGAGGTCACTGTAGCCGCTACAGTGCCGCCGCATGAAGCTGCCCCTGCATCCCACTGCCGACGGCCTGGCCTGGGCCCAGCGCCTTGTGCGCATGAACACCGTCAGCCGTGTATCGAACCTCGCGCTCGTCGAGTGCATCGCCGACCACCTGCGCACGCTGGGCGTGCCGCTGCGCCTGACCTACGACGGTGAGCGCCGCAAGGCCAACCTCTTCGCCACGCTGGGCGCGGGCAAACCGGGCGGGCTGGTGCTCTCGGGCCACACCGACACCGTGCCGTGGGACAGTCAGGCCTGGACCGTCGACCCCTTGTCCGGCGTCGTGCAGGACGGCCGCCTCTACGGCCGCGGCAGCGCCGACATGAAGGGCTGGATCGGCCTTGTCGTGGCGCAGACGCGGGCCTGGCTCGAAGCGGACCTGCCACACGCGCTGCATTACGCCTTCAGCTACGACGAGGAGGTGGGCGGCTTCGGTGCGCGCGTGCTGATCGCGGACCTGCAGGAAGCCGGCCTCGCGCCCACGCTGTGCGTCGTCGGCGAGCCCACCGATATGGTGCCCGCCATCGCGCACAAGGGCGTGCACCGCTGGCGCTGTTGCGTGCGCGGCAAGGCGGCGCATTCTTCGCTGGTGCCACAGGCCGTCAACGCCGTCGAAGCCGCGGCACGCGTGGTGGCGCGCATCGCCGCCATCGGCGACGAGCTGCGCGATGGGCAGCCCCGCCAAGCAGGCTTCGACGTGCCCTACAGCACCGCGGCGGTGTGTGTCTTTGAAGGCGGGATCGCCGACAACGTGGTGCCCGAGGACGCCCGCTTCCACTACGAATTCCGCGACCTGCCCGGTAGCCACGGTCGCTACGACGCGGCGGCGCTGCAGCAGCAGGTGCTGAACTGCGCCGCCGCGCTGCAGGGCGCGATGCAGGCGGTGGAGCCGACTGCCGGTTTCCACTTCGAGCCCATCGCCACCATGCCGGCCTTCCAGGCGCAGTTGCACGAACCCGCGGTGCAACTCGCGTTGCGCCTCGCCGGCACGCTGCAGACCACGCTGGTGGCCTTCGGCACCGAGGCCGGCCTGTTCCAGCGCGCGGGCATGTCCACCGTGGTCTGCGGGCCGGGCAGCATCGCGCAGGCCCACCAGGCCGACGAGTACGTCAGCCTCGAGCAGCTGGCCCATGCACAAGCCTTTCTGCACGGGCTGGCGAAGGCCGCCACCGCGGCCTGAAGGCCGGCCTCAGGTTCCGGCGTGAAGGGCCGAAAAGGCTGGTTCCTGCACCGTTCTTCTTCGAGACAGTCTGCAGCCAGATTTGCAAAGGCCTAAAGGTTTTCCGGCCCGAGACGAAAAAGGCTTCAACGCTCTCACGGAAGTGGGCGCGGGGTCCGGACCACCAAAGGTCGCGTGGCATGGCCTCCTTCAGAAAGGGCCGTGTCCACGTCGTCCCCAGGAGGCCCGGGCGAGTTCCGGCGGCGCGTCGCCCTTGGGCGGCAAACCGGTGGAGTTGCAGGCAGGCACCGTGCGTAACGATGTCCCGACTGCGGAGCCTGCCAGGCATATGCCTGTGGTCATCAACCTTTGGAGCTTTCCATGGCCCTCTCGATCAATACGAATGCCGTTTCCCTGAACGCCCAGCGCAACCTGGGCATGAGCCAGTCTTCCCTGTCGACCTCGATGCAACGGCTCTCGTCGGGCCTGCGTGTCAACAGCGCCAAGGACGATGCCGCCGGCCTGGCGATCGCCGAACGCATGAGTGCGCAAGTGCGTGGCAATACCGTGGGCATCCGCAATGCCAACGACGCCATCTCGCTGTCGCAGACCGCTGAAGGCGCCATCGGCAAGGTCGGCGACATGCTGCAGCGCATGCGTGAACTCGCCGTGCAATCGGCCAACGCGACCAACGGCACCGCCGACCGCGCCAACCTCAACGAGGAATTCCAGCAACTGGGTCTGGAAATCGGCCGCACGCTGGGCAACACCCGCTTCAACGGCCTGGCCGTCATCGGCGCGGACGCCGGCGCGCAGCAGTTCCAGGTGGGCGCCAATTCCGGCGACACCGTCACCGTGACAACCACCAACCTGGCCACCAACGGCGACATCACCACGGTCACTGGCAGCGGCATCACCACGGCCGCTGACGCAACCTTGGCGCTGGGCAACATCGACACCGCGTTGGCTACCGTCAACGGCGAACGCGCCCTCTACGGCGCAGTGCAGAACCGTTTCGACGCCATCATCTCGACGCTGCAGATCAGCACCGAGAACGAAGCCGCCGCCCGCGGCCGCATCATGGACGCCGACTTCGCCTCGGAAACCGCCAACCTGTCGCGCAGCCAGATCCTGCAGCAGGCCGGCACGGCGATGGTGGCCCAGGCCAACCAGCTGCCGCAGATGGTGCTGAGCCTGATCCGCTGAAGACTGCCTTCGCGATGGGGCCGACCCGGCCCCGCGTATCGCATCGACAGGGCCTGCGGGCCCTGTCGCGCTTTGCCGGGGCCTGCGGGCCCCGGCGGCCATTTGGCGGCGGAAACCGCCTCATATCCACCGATCGCCCGACTGCGGCCTGCCGAAAATAGATTCAGCAGGCACATGAACTCTCCGGCCTGCGGGAGCCGGTTCCTTTGCACCGGAGTCAGTTCAGCCCTCGCACGGAGAAACCGACGTGGCACAAACGATCAACACGAACCTGGTATCGCTGAATGCCCAGCGAAACCTGTCCATGTCCCAGGGCAGTCTGGCGACCTCGATGCAGAGGCTGTCTTCCGGATTGCGGGTCAATTCCGCGAAGGACGACGCCGCAGGCCTGGCCATCGCCGACCGCATGCAGACGCAGGTGCGCGGCATGAACGTCGCCATCCGCAACGCCAACGACGGCATTTCGCTGGCGCAGACGGCTGAAGGCGCCATCGGCAAGGTCGGCGACATGCTGCAGCGCATGCGTGAGCTGGCGGTGCAGTCGGCCAACGCCACCAACGGCATCGACGACCGCAAAAACCTCAACGCCGAGTACAAGCAGCTCAGCGACGAAATCACGCGCACGCTGAGCAACACACGCTTCAATGGCCTGGCGATCCTCGGTACCGACTCCGGCGCGCAGACCTTCCAGGTCGGCGCCGACGCCGGCGACCAGATCGTCATCACGACGGCCGACCTGGTGACCGACATGGGCGGCACTGGTATCGCCGCCGGCGACCTGCTGGACGCCCCCAACTCGACCACCGCGCTGGGCAACATCGACGCCGCGCTGACGCTCGTCAACGGCGAACGCGCCCAGTACGGCGCGACGCAGAACCGCTTCGAGGCCGTCATCGACACGCTGCGCGTGGCCTCCGAGAACCAGTCGGCCGCCCGCGGCCGCATCATGGACGCCGACTACGCGCAGGAAACGGCCAACATGTCGCGCGCCCAGATCCTGCAGCAGGCCGGCACCGCGATGGTCGCCCAGGCCAACCAGCTGCCGCAGCAAGTGCTGCAGTTGCTCAAGGGCTGAAGACACCCCCCGGCATCGGGGGGCCGGGCGCATCCGCACCCTAAAGTTCTCGCGCCAGGTGTCGAAAACGGCGGTGAAGACCTGGAATTCCGACTGGCCCGTAGTGGCCGGCGCAGTTCCATCACCCAACGGAGATCCACATCATGGCCATCTCATCCGCCGGCATCGGCAGCGGTCTCGATGTCAGGAGCATCGTCAGCCAGCTCGTCGATATCGAACGCCAGCCCATACGCCAGCTGCAGAGCGAAGCCACGCGCCTGCAGACGCAGATCTCGGCCTTCGGGCGGGTGCAGGGCGCACTGTCGACCCTGCGTGACGCCTCCACCAAGCTGAGCCAGGCCAGCAACTGGAGCGCCAGCACCGCCACCTCGTCGAACATCACGGCGCTGGGCGCCACCGCCACCGGCGGCGCCGCCAGCGGCAACTACAACGTCGTCGTTACGCGCCTGGCCGCGGCCCAGACGCTGGTCACCACGGGCTACGCCAGCCCCACCGCGTCGCTGGGTTCGGGCACGCTGCGCGTCGAGCTGGGCAACTTCGACGCCGTGCCGCCCGTGCCCAAGGCCGGCGCCACCGCCATCGACCTCAACATCGACCCCACCAAGAGTTCGCTGACCGACATCCGCGACCAGATCAACAACGCCGGCGCCGGCGTGGTGGCCAGCATCGTCAACGACGTCTCGGGCTCGCGGCTGGTGCTGCGCTCGGCCGCCTCAGGCGCGGAGAACAGCTTCCGCGTCCAGGTGCTGGCCGACGGAGACGGCAATGCCGGCGATGCCGGCGGCCTGTCGGCACTGGCCTTCGACCCCAGCGCCGGCGGGACCAGCATCCTGACCCGCACCCAGACGGCGGCCAATGCGTTGGCCACGGTCAACGGCGTGGCGGTGGAGTCGGCCACCAACACCATGGCCGGCACCATCGAGGGCCTGACGCTGAACCTGCGCCAGCTTGGCGAGGCCGAGGTCGTCGTCGAGCCCGACACCGCGGCGCTGAAGAAGTCGGTCGACGAGTTCGTCACCGCCTACAACGAGAGCATCAAGCTGCTGCGCGAGCAGACCAGCTACGACCCCGCCACCAAGCAGGCCGGGCCTCTGCAGGGCGACCGTTCTGGCGCCTCCATGCTGAGCCAGCTGCGCAGCATATTTACCGGCGGCGGCGGCGTCAGCGCCAGCTACTCGCGCCTGGCCGATGTCGGCCTGAACCTGAACACCGACGGCACCATCAAGGTCGACGACACCAAGCTCACCGCGGCACTGGCCAACGGGCCCGAGTTGAAGAAGCTGTTCTCGAACGCCGACGACGTGACACCCGCCAACCAGGGTTTTGCGAACAAGTTGCAGGGCTGGCTGAACCTGTCGCTGAACAGCGACGGCACGCTGGACAGCCGCACGCAGAGCCTGCAGGCGCGCAAGCGCAACAACGAGCAGGCGCAGGCGCGGCTGGAAGACCGCGTCGCCCGCACCCAGGTGCGCCTGGAGCGCCAGTACAGCGCACTCGACACACGCATGGGGCAGCTCTCGGGACTGGCCAGCTACGTCAGCCAGCAGATGACGATGCTGAACAACAACAGCAACAACTGAGGCCCGGCGGCGGCCCGGCCTGGCCCGGCACGCCCTTTCCGATGTTTTCTCGACGACGCCCCGGCGCACCCGCGCACGGGGCGTTTTTGCGTCGTGCGCGCCCGCACCGCCGGCAGCGCGCGTGGGTCGCCGGAACAGCGCTGCCAACCCGCGGCCGGCGTGCCTCAAGTCGCCGCACGGGGCACCGATAAATACAGCATCCCGACGCTCACATCCCGCCGCCCATGTTCGCTGCCTCGTTGTTTTCCCCCCGCCGCGCCGCGCCCAGCCGCGCCGCCGCTTACCAGGCCAACGCACTCGAGATCCAGGTCGCCGGCGCCGACGCACACCGCCTGGTGACGCTGCTGTTCGAAGGCTTTGCGCAGGCCGCCATCGAGGCCCAGGCTGCACTGGCCAGCGGCGACACCGAGCTGAAGTGCCGCGCCCTCACGCGCGCCATCCGCATCGTCGACGAGGGCCTGCGCTCGCACCTGAACCTCGACGCCGGCGGCGCGCTGGCGCGCGACCTGATGGAGCTCTACGGCTACGTCGTGCAGCGCCTGACGCAGGCCAATTCCCGCAACGATCCCGAATTCATCGCCGAGTGCCTGCGCCTGATGCAGCCGCTGCACGAGGCCTGGCTGTCGATCGGCAACAACACCCGTGCCCAACGCTGAGATGCCCCGAGGAACCCCGAACATGGACCCGCAACTGCTCAGCTACTACGAGGCCATCGAACGCGCCAGCGTCGACATGCTCACCGCCGCGCGCGCCGGCAACTGGGACGAAGTCGTCAAGCTCGAAGGCGCCTGCGTGCTGCTGATCAGCCAGCTCAAGCACGCCGCGCAGGAGCCGGAAGATCTGGGCCTGGCGCGTGGCGCCGTGCCGACGCAGACCATGGAAGTGGCCAAGGTCAAGTCGCGCATCATGCAGCGCATCCTGGTCAACGACGCCGAGATCCGCCACCTGGCGGAACCCTGGCTGCAGGACCTGGACGACACGCTGTCGGGCCGCCGCGCGCAAAGCCTCCACTGACCCCGTTTCCCGCCCATCGAGGTGAGCGCGATGTTCGAAGACACCCGGCCGGCCGAGCTCGACGCCAGCGGCGGCAGCGACCCCTGGGGCCAGTTCCGCGTCGCCCAGGCGCAAGAGCGGCTGTCGCTGCTGCGCGCGCTGCGCGACGGCAGCGTGCCGGTGGTGCTGAGCGCGCCCGACGGCACGTCGATGGCCGTCACGCTGTGGGCGCTGGACGCCGACCAGGGCCGCATGAACCTCAGCGTCGACGCCGGCGCACCCCAGCTGCCGCAACTGGTGGACGTCGACGAGGCGGTGGCCGTGGCCTACCTCGAGAGCGTCAAGCTGCAGTTCGACCTGCAGGACTTCATGCTCGTGCACGGCGCCACCAGCTGCACGCTGCAGTGCCGCCTGCCCGATGAGATCTACCGCTTCCAGCGCCGCAACGCTTACCGCGTGCGCACGCGCGAAAGCCACGGCCCGCAGGCCCGCTTCCGCCACCCGTCGATGCCCGAGATGCGTGTCGAACTGCGGGTGCTGGACGTGAGCATCGGCGGCTGCGCACTCTGGCTGCCGCCCGACGTGCCACCGCTGCAGGCCGGCACGCTGGTGGCCGACGTGCAGCTGGAGCTCGACTCCGACACACGCTTCACGTCCGCCATCGGCCTGCAGCACGTCAGCGCCCAGGGCGCCTGGCACGGCAGCGCCGGCGGCAACGGCACGCAGGGTGTGCGCGTAGGCTGCGAATGGCGCGGCCTGCCGGCGGCTTCGGAACGTGTGCTGCAGCGCTGGATCGACCGCACACAGCGCCGTCGCCACCTGCTGACCGTGGGTTGAACATGACACCCACCGACGGCCGCGGTTTCACGCTGGTGGAATGCCTCGGCGTGTGTGCGGTGGCCGCCGTGCTGGTCACCGTGGCCTGGCCGACCTGGCGCGGCCACGGCCTGCGCGCCGCGCGGCTGGACGCCGTGAGCGCCCTCACCCGCCTGCAGACCGTGCAGGAACAGTACCGCTCGCTGCACGGCCTTTACGCCGCCGAGCTTTCGGTGCTGCACGGCGTGGCGCCGGTCAGCGACCAGGGCCGCTACACGCTGGCACTGCAACGCACCGGCCCCGAGTCCTACCGCGCCACCGCGCTGGCCCGCGGTGTGCAGGTCCACGACGCCGAGTGCGGCGCGCTGACGCTGGACGTGCAGTTGGGCTTCGCCACCGCCGGCCCCGGCCCGCAGTGCTGGAACCGCTGATGCGCCGCCCCGCCTTCGGTTTCACGATGATCGAGGTGGGCCTGGCGCTGGCCGTGCTGGCCATCCTGGCCACGCTGGCCCTGCCCGATGTCGGCAGGCGCATGGAACGCCAGCGCCTGCAGGGCGCGGCGCAGGGCCTGGCCGCCGACCTGGCCGAAGCCCGCTTCGAGGCTGCGCGCCAGGGCCAGTCGCTGTACGTCGAGGCCCGCGCCGCGCCCAGCCGCGACAGCGGCTGGTGCTGGGCCGTCGCACGCAGTGCCGGCTGCGACTGCGCCGCGCTCCAGGCCTGCCAGCTGCACACCGTGCGCAGCGCCGACTGGCGCGGCGTGCGCCTCGTCGAAGGCCTGGCCGTGACGCTGGACCCCGGCGGCACCGCCGCGGGCCGGCAGCAGACGGCGCTGCTGGAGAGTTCACGTGGTGAGCAGCTGCGCGTGGAAGTCTCGGCCCTGGGGCGTGCGCGGGTCTGCGCGTCGCGGGGCAGCTGGCCGAGCATGCCGGCCTGTTCGTGACCTGCCGCCCACAGCACCAACGGGTCGGCGATGTCAGCGTTCTATGACGCCTCTGGCCGCTCGCGCGACACGACGAGCGCTACCCTGTGACCAAGCTTCCCGCCGCGGAACCGGCTCTGCCGGGCCGTAGGCGGACGGCCCCCTGGGCGGTAGCGAGCGCCAGCGAGCTTGGGGGCCCTATACCTGCATGTTCATGATGTCGCTGTAGGCCTGCGCCAGCCGGTTGCGCACCTGCAGCGTGGCCTGGAAGCCGATCTGCGCTTTCTGCATCGCCATCACGGTGTCTTCCAGGCTCACCGTCGGGTTGCCCAGGGTCAGCTCACGCTGCAGGCCCTGGGCCTCGAACTGGCTCTGGCTGACTTCCTTCAGCGCCGTGTCCATCGCGGCGCGGAAGCCGCCGGCGGGGGCGCCGGTGGGGCCCTCGGTGCGTGGCATGCCGTTCGGCTGCAGCCCGGCCCGCGCCACCGCGGCGGCGAAGTCGAAGGGTTTGATGCGGAGGTCGTTCATGGTGGGGGTGGCGAGGGTGGCGACGCAGGGCGGCAAGACGCCCATCACACAGCGCCACTCTAGGGCTGCGGCAGCCGCGGGAAGGCGGGATCAGGCGCCTCTTTGGGGGCCTTCTCGCGCCAATGCCGCGGCCATCGGCGTCGAACAATGGCCCCGAACCCGGAAGTTCCCCCGCCACCCATGGACAACGCCGTCGTCACCCCCCAGCCCACCAAGCTCGTCCCGCTCGCCGTCGCCGACACCGGCCTGGGCGCGCGCTGGCAGACCCTGCCCGCCCGCACGCAGATCGGCGCCATGTTCGGCGTCGCCGCGCTGCTGGCGGTGCTGGCCTTCATGACCGTCGGCGCCAGGGACTCGAACTACCGCCCGCTCTACACCAACCTGTCGGACAAGGAAGGCGGCCAGGTCATCGACCGCCTGACCCAGCTCAACATCCCCTACAAGTTCACCGACGGCGGCAGCGTCATCCTGGTGCCCAGCAACCAGGTGCATCCGCTGCGCATGAAGCTGGCCGCCGCCGGCCTGAACGTCGGCAGCGGCAGCACCGCGCCGGGTTACGAGCTGCTGGACAAGAACAACTTCGGCCAGACCCAGGGCCAGGAACGCATGAAGATGCAGCGTGTCGCCGAGGGCGAGCTCATCACCACCATCCAGAGCCTGGAATCGGTGAAGGCCGCACGTGTGCACCTGGCGCTGCCGAACCAGAACGGTTTTTTCCGCGAGCAGCAGAAACCCAGCGCCAGCGTCGTGCTGACGCTGCACCCCGGCCGTACGCTCGACCGCAACCAGGTCGCCGGCATCGTGCGTCTGGTCTCGGGCAGCGTGCCCGAACTCACCAACAAGGCGGTGAGCGTGGTCGACAGCACCGGCGCGCTGCTCTCCGGCCCCGGCGACGAGGAAGGCGCCCAGGGCCTGGACTCGCAGCAGCTGCAGTACCGCCGTGAACTCGAGGCCGGCCTGCACAAGCGTGTGCTGGCGCTGCTGGAACCGGTGGTGGGCAGCGACAACGTGCGCGTCAGCATCACCGGCGACATCGACTTCAGCCAGGTCATGCAGACCGCCGAGGCCTACCGCCCGAACCAGGGCGAGGATGCCAAGCCCGCCATCCGCGAGCAGCGCACCGAAGAAAGCATCCAGCCCGGCAGCGCCACGCCGGCCGGCATCCCGGGCGCCACCAGCAACCAGCCGCCGGTGGCGGCCACGGCACCGATCACGGGCGCCAGCCAGGCATTGCAGGGCACGCAGATCCCCGGCGGCGCCGGTGGCGGCGCCCAGCGCAAGGAAGCCGCCACGCGCTTCGAGGTCGACAAGACCGTCACCGTCACGCGCAATGCGGTGGGCAGCGTGCGCCGGCTGAGCGCGGCCGTCGTCGTCAACCACCGCAGCAGCACCGACGCCAAGGGCAAGACGACGACGGTGCCGCTGTCCGACAAGGAAATCGAGCAGCTCACGGCGCTGGTGCAACAGGGCATCGGCTTCAACGCCCAGCGCGGCGACGTGGTGAAGGTCGTCAACGCGCCCTTCCGCCAGGACGTGCAGCCCAAGGCCGAGGACACGCCGGTGTGGCAGCAGCCCTGGTTGCTTGACCTGCTGAAGAGCGCTGCCGCGCCACTGGCGCTGGCGCTGGTGGCACTGGTCGTCGTCAACAAGCTCATCAAGCCGGCCGTGATGGCGGTGCTGGCCCCGCCGGCCCCCGAACCCGGCAGCCAGCTCGACGAGGTGGTGGCCGACGACAGCCCGCCAGCGGGGGCACTCCCGCTGCTGCTGAGCAACGCCAGCGAGAAGATCGACCAGGCACGCGCGCTGGCCAAGGCCAACCCGGCGGCCGTCGCGAACATCGTGCGCGGCTGGGTCAACGGCGAAGCCGCCTGAACGGCAACAGGACAAGACACGACCATGGCCAGCGCATCGACGGACGACCAGGGACTGGAAAACGCAGCCATCCTGCTCATGACCCTGGGCGAGGAAGAGGCCTCCGAGGTCTTCAAGCACCTGGCGCCGAAGGAAGTGCAACGCCTGGGCGAGACCATCGCGCGCATGAAGGCGGTCACACGCGAGCGTGTCGACCAGGTGATGGACAGCTTCGGTACCCTGGCCGCCAACGAGCACCTGCTGGTGGCCGACAACAACGAATACGTGAAGGCCGTGCTGCGCCGCGCGCTGGGCAACGACAAGGCCAACCTGCTGATCGACCGCATCCTGCAGGGCAGCGACGTCACCGGCATCGAGAGCCTGAAGTGGATGGACCCCACCTCGGTGGCCGAACTGCTGCGCAACGAACATCCGCAGATCGTCGCGGCCATCCTCGTGCACCTGGAATTCGACCAGGCGGCCGAGGTGCTGAAGCTGTTCACCGAGCGCCAGCGCAACGAGGTGATGGTGCGCATCGCCACGCTCGACGGCATCCAGCCGCTGGCCCTGCGCGACCTGAACGAGGTGATGAGCAAGGTGCTGGCCGGCGGCGACCGCAGCCGCAAGAGCAGCCTGGGCGGGGTCAAGACCGCGGCCGAGATCCTGAACATGCTGGGCACCGCGGTCGAGACCAGCGTGCTCGACTTCGTGCGCGAGGCCGACAACGACCTGGCGCAGAAGATCATGGACAACATGTTCACCTTCGACGACGTGGAAAAGATCGACGACAAGGGCATCCAGGCGCTGATGAAGGAAGTGCAGAGCGACTCGCTGGTCATCGCGCTGAAGGGCGCCACGCCGGCGCTGCGCGAGAAGATCTTCAAGAACATGTCCACGCGCGCCGCCGAGACGCTGCGGGAAGACCTGGAATCACGCGGCCCGGTGCGCTTGTCCGAAGTCGAGGCCGAGCAGAAGGAAATGCTCAAGATCGTGCGCCGGCTGGTCGACGAGGGCCAGATCGTGCTGGCCGGCGGCGGCGACGAGTCCTACGTCTAAGTGGGCGCCACGCCGAAAGGCCCCTTCTTCCGCAACGTGCCGCCCCCGGCCGGTGGCAAGCCGACTTCGCCCTACCAGCGTTTCATCCCGCGCGAGGAACTGGGCGACTTCGCGAGCTGGCAACCCGGCAAGCTGGGCGAGCAGCCCGACGCCGCACCCGCAGCACCGCCCGAGCCCACGCCGGCCGACTGGCAGGCGCGCATCGCCGCCGCGCGCCAGGCCGGCTACCAGGACGGTTACCGCGACGGCCTGGTGGCACTGGACAACTTCAAGCAGACCTTCGCGCAGCAGGCCACGTCGCAGATCGGCGCGCTGCTCGAGAGCTTCGACGCCCAGCTCTCGGAGCTCGACGCCGAGATGGCCGGCGCGCTGGCGCAGAGCGCCGTACTGCTGGCGCAGCAGGTGCTGCGCGCCGAACTGAATTCACACCCCGAGGTGGTGGCCCAGGTGGCCGCCGAGGCGGTGAGTGCGGTGATGCTGAGCGCCCGCCACATCGCCGTGCACGTGCACCCGCTGGACCTGCCGCTGGTCAGCGAAGGCGCAGCCGACGCGCTGGAAGCCCGCGGCGCACGCCTGCACGCCGACGCCACCCTCCAGCGCGGTGGTGTGCTGGTGCAAAGCGACGTCGGCGCGGTCGACGCACGCATCGGCGTGCGCTGGGCCCAGGCCGCCGCAGCGCTCGGCTCGACCCTGGCCCTGGACGAGGACACGGCATGAGCACGCCGGGCCGCCCCAAGGGCGAATACCGGAGTGCGCAGCACGAAGGTACACCAGTGAACACGCCGGGCCGCCCCAAGGGCGAATACCGGAGTGCGCAGCACGAAGGTACACCCATGAACCCTGCCACCACACGCCTGGCCGCCGCCGGCCCCGACGAGCGACTGCGCTCGCGCAGCCAGCGCTGGCAGCGTTACCTGGCCGACCTGCAGGGTTACGCCGCGCTGCAGCAGCCGCTGGAGACCGTGGGCACGCTGCTGCGTGTCACCGGCCTGGTGCTCGAAGCCGCGGGCGTGCGTGTGCCCGTCGGCTCGGTCTGCGAGGTGCACTGCCCGGGCCAGCCCGCGGTGCTGGCCGAAGTGGTGGGGTTCAGCGGTGACCGCGCCTTTCTGATGCCGATGGGCGAGCTGCACGGCCTGGCCAGCGGCGCCCGCGTCGTGCCACGCCCGGCGCCGGCCTCGCCGCCACGCTGGGGCGCCGAAAACCACGCCTGGCGCCGCAGCGAGGACCGCGGCCTGCACCTGCCGATGGGCGCGGGCCTGCTGGGCCGTGTCGTCGACTCCCACGGTCACCCGCTCGACCGCCTGGGCCCGCTGGAAGGTGTGCACACGCAGCCGCTGGTGCGCCGCGCCATCAACGCGATGGACCGCGACCCCGTGCGCACACCGCTGGACACCGGGGTGCGCGCCATCAACGCGCTGCTCACCGTCGGCCGCGGCCAGCGCATCGGCCTCTTTGCCGGCACCGGCGTGGGCAAAAGCGTGCTGCTGGGCATGATGGCGCGCTACACCGCGGCCGACGTCATCGTCGTCGGCCTCATCGGCGAACGCGGCCGCGAGGTCAAGGAATTCATCGAGGACATCCTCGAGGACGAAGGCCGCGCGCGCAGCGTCGTCGTCGCTGCGCCGGCCGACGCACCGCCGCTGCTGCGCATGCAGGGCGCCAGCTACGCCACGGCGATCGCCGAGCATTTCCGCGACCGTGGCCTGCACGTGCTGCTGCTGATGGACAGCCTGACGCGTTACGCGATGGCGCAGCGCGAGATCGCGCTGGCCATCGGCGAGCCGCCGGCCACCAAGGGTTACCCGCCGAGCTGCTTCGCCAAGCTGCCGCAGCTGGTGGAACGCAGCGGCAACGGCATGGCCGGCCAGGGCTCGATCACCGCCTTCTACACCGTGCTCAGCGAAGGCGACGACCCGCAGGACCCGATCGCCGACGCCGCACGCGGCATCCTCGACGGCCACATCGTGCTCAGCCGCGAACTCGCCGAAAGCGGCCACTTCCCGGCCATCGACGTCGAGAAGTCGATCTCGCGCGTGATGACGGCCGTGGCCGGGCGTGAACACCTGCAGTCGGCGCGCCGCATGCGCCAGCTGCTGGCGAAGGTGAACAAGGCGCGCGACCTGATTCAGCTCGGCGCCTACCAGCCTGGCCACGACGCCGAGCTCGACCTCGCCGTCAAGCTGCAGCCGCAGATGAACGCCCTGCTGCAGCAGGACATGCACGAAAGCGCAGCCCTGGACATGAGCCGGGCCCAGCTCAACCGGCTGATGTCCGCCTGATGTCGGCCTGAGCCACCCCACCGCCCCGAACAGCCCACCATGACCGCCGCCCTGACCACCCTGCTCGAACACGCCGAACACCAGCGCGACAACGCCCAGGCCGCCCTGCTGCAGGCCGAAGCCGCGGTGCGCCGCCTGCAGGCGCAGGCCGAGCAGTTGCGCAACTACCGCGACGACTACCGCGGCCGCCACCCGGCTCTGGGCGGGCGCAGCGCGGGCATCGAAGCGCTGCGTCTGCACCAGGACTTCATGCAGCGGCTCGACCAGGCGCTGCACCAGCAGGCGGCCCAGCTGCAGGCCAGCGAGACCCGGTGCACCACGCTGCGCGCCCAACTCGTGGCCCACGAGACCCGCGTGGCCTCGGTGCGCAAACTGCTCGAACGCCGCGGCCAGCAGGCGCAGGTGCATGCCGACCGCCTGGAACAGCGCCGCAGCGACGACGCGGCGCAGAACCAGCTGCGCCGGCGCGACGACGGCGCCCACGGCAGCGGCTGGCGGCTCGGCGCCGAAGGTGTGCCGGTGGCGCACTGAGAGCCGCGTCCCGCCCTCCCAGACCCTCGACCGCAACGCCACTTCACCATGCTTGCCAACGCCCTGCCCCCGGTTCTCCAGGCGCCCGTCGCGGCGCCAGCCCCCCTCAACGCGGCCGGCAGCGGCAACGGGCCCGAGAGCTTCGCCCGCATGCTCGACGCAGCCGACGCGCGCCGCCAGGCCGCGGCCGCGGCGTCCAAGGCCCCGGAAGCCAAGCCAGCCGCCGGCAAGACGCCCGACAGCCGCGAGGCGGCGGCTCCCACCGCCGAACGCACCGACGCCGCCGGCGAAGATGCCGCGGCCGCCGAAGACACGGCGCTGGGCAGCGCCACGGCTGCGGCCGAAGCGAACCTGCCCGCCGACCCGGCCGTGGGCAGCGACGCCGCAGCGTTGCTGGCTGGCCTGAACGGCCTGGCCGGTATGGCCGCACTGCCGCGACAGGCGCAGGCCGAAGCGGCCACCCGTGCCGCGAAGGCCGCGGGCAACGGTCGCAGCGGCCCCCGCACGGCGGCTGCCGGCTTCGCTACTGCGGCGTCCGAGACCGGCCCGCGGTCGACAGCAGAGACCCTCGACAGCGCCGGTGTCGCCACGCGAGCCGGCGGCGCAGCAGGCGCGCGCGCCGCGGCCGACGTCAAGGGCGATGCCTTCACGCCGCTGATGCATCAGGCGCGCGGCGCCGACAGCAGCGCCGAGCAGGCCGCCGAAACCGGCACCCAGCGTCTGCAGGCCACCACCTCCGCGACTGTCGAAGCGCGGGCGCTGGCCGCCGAGACCGCGTTCGGCACCGCCGTGCCCATGGCCACCGCCGCCGCCGCGGGCGCGCTGCACGGCGGCCCGGGCGCCTCGGCGGCCACGCCCGCGCATGCACGCCTTGGCGCCAGCCCGGGCAGCCCCGAATTTGCCACCCAGCTCGGCGCCCAGCTCAGCACCTTCGTGCGCGAAGGTGTACAGCACGCCCGGCTCGAACTGCACCCGCTCGAACTCGGGCCGGTGACGGTACAGATCGCGCTCGACGGCACGCTGGCCCGCGTGAACATGGCGGCCGAACACGCCAGCACGCGGCAGGCGCTGGAACAGGCCATGCCGGCGCTGGCCGGCAGCCTGCGCGAGGCCGGGCTCACGCTCAGCGGCGGCGGCGTCTTCGAGCAGCCGCGCCAGTCGCAGCCCGAAAGCGGCGGCACGGCCGGCTCCGGGGCTCAGGGCGAACGCCAGGGTGAGCGCGGCACGGCCGCGGCCGGCGCCGACCGCGGGCCGGCGCCGGTCAACCCCTTGACGCTGCGCCGCCGCGGCGTCGTCGACCTCGTGGCCTGATCCCTTGCCGCAAGGCGATGGGATGGCCCGCTTTGACCGGCCTTATCGGCTCTTCAGGCGCACCCTGCAGTCTCAATAATTCCTGCAACACGTCGACATCGGCGCACCGCACCCGCGGCCGCGCCGACGACCGGGAAGCAGGAGAGAAGCATGGCCACCGCCGCCCCCCCCACCATCACCACCGAAGCGCCCCCGCCGGCCAAGGGCAAGAAGAAGCTGATCATCATGATCGCCGTGGCGGTGCTGGTGCTGGCCGGTGGCGGCGGCGCCGCCGTGGTGCTGATGAAGAAGAAGCCCGCCGCCGCCGAAGGCGAGGACGGCGAGCCCGTGGCGCATGCCGTCGCGCACGACCCCAAGGCGGTGCCGGTGTTCGTGCCGATGGACCCCTTCACCGTGAACCTGGCCGACCGCGAGGCCGAGCGCTATGCCCAGGTCGGCATCACGCTGGAGATCACGGATGCCAAGGTCGGCGAACAGATCAAGGCCTTCATGCCGGCCATCCGCAACAACATCCTGATGACCATCGCCGACCGCACCGCGGGTGAGCTGGCGGATCGCGAGGGCAAGCTGCAGTTGGCCGAGAAGATCCGCCGCGAGGCCTCACGCGCCATGGGCGTCGAGATCGAGCAAGAGGAGCCCGAGGTCGTGGACGAAGAAGCGCCGAAGAAGACGAAGAAGAAGGCAAAGAAGAAGGCGGCCCAGGTGCTGCCGATCAAGGCGGTCCACTTTTCCAATTTCATCATTCAGTGAACGTGGGCCCCCAAGCTCGCCTTCGCTCGCCCCCCCCCGAGGGGGCCGTCCGCCAACGGCCCGGCGAAGCCGGTTCCGTGCCGGGAAGCTTGATCGGCGGCCTCTGGCGCTTCTTCTGACATGAACCAGCAGATTCTTTCGCAGGACGAAGTCGACGCGCTGCTGCAGGGCATCACCGGCGAAAGCCAGAAGCTCGAGCAGGAAGAGACACCGACGACCGGCGTGCGCGAGTACGACCTGGCGAGCCAGGAACGCATCGTCCGCGGCCGCATGCCGACGATGGAGGTCATCAACGAACGCTTCGCGCGCAACATCCGCATCGGCCTGTTCAACTTCATCCGCAAGAGCCCGGAAGTCGCCATCGGCGGCATCAAGGTGCAGAAGTTCAGCGCCTTCCTGCGCGAGATCGTGGTGCCGACGAACTTCAACATCGTCAACGTCAAGCCGCTGCGCGGCAGCGGGCTCATCGTCTGCGACCCGAGCCTGGTGTTCGCGGTGATCGACTCGCTGTTCGGTGGCATCGGCAAGTTCCACACACGCATCGAGGGCCGCGACTTCAGCCCCACCGAACTGCGTGTCATCCTGCGCCTGATCGAGGTCATCAGCGCCGAGTACAAGAAGGCCTGGATGGGCATCTACCCGGTGGAACTGGAATACCAGCGCAGCGAGATGCAGCCGCAGTTCGCCAGCATCGCCACACCGAGCGAGATCGTGGTCGCCACCAGCTTCACGCTGGAAATCGGCGAGACCACCGGCACGGTGCACTTCTGCATCCCCTACAGCACGCTGGAGCCGATCCGCGACACGCTGTACAGCACCATCCAGGGCGACAGCGCCGAGCCCGACCGCCGCTGGGTCAACCTGCTCACGCACCAGATCCAGTCGGCCGAGGTCGAACTGGTGGCCGAACTGGCCACCGCCGGCGCCACCGTCGAGCAACTGCTGTCCTTCAAGCCCGGCGACTTCATCGAGCTCGACCTCAACCCGATGATCAAGGCCAAGGTCTCGGGCGTGCCGGTCTTCGACGCCCACTACGGCACCAGCAACAACAAGTACGCCATCAAGATCGACCGCATGCTGACCGGGTCGAACCTGTCTTGGATAGGTGAGCAATGACACCCCGCGCCGTCACGGAGAACTGAAATGTCCGACACCGATACCGCCATGTCCGAAGAGGACCGCATGGCCGCCGAATGGGCGGCGGCGCTGGCCGAGACCAAGGGCGGCGGCAACGAGATCGCCAGTGAAGTGGCCGCCGCCCAAGAGAGCGTGGCCCCGGCGCAGTTCACGAACTTCCAGTCGGCGCAGGCCATCAATACCGGCACCGGCAACGACATCAACATGATCCTGGACATCCCCGTCCAGCTGACCGTGGAACTGGGCCGCACGCGCATTCCCATCAAGCACATCCTGCAGCTGGCGCAGGGCTCGGTGGTCGAACTGGAGACGATGGCCGGTGAACCGATGGACGTGCTCGTCAACGGCTACCTCATCGCCCAGGGCGAGGTGGTGGTGGTGAACGACAAGTTCGGCATCCGCCTGACCGACATCGTGACGCCGAGCGAGCGCATGCGCCGGCTCTCCCGCTCGTCCTGAACTTCACTTTCGCGACATGCCCTTCAACTACACCTCTCTGCTCTGGTTCGTGGCCGTCGTGGCGGCGATACCGGCCGTGCTGTGGCTGCTCAAGCGCACGCCGCTGGCCGGTGGCGGCGGGGCCGCCGGCACACCGCGCGCGGTGGCGGTGCTGCCGCTGTCGGCGCAGCAGAAGCTGGTGACGGTCGAGGTGGGCCAGGGCGACGAGCGCCTGTGGCTGGTGCTCGGCGTGTCGCCGCAGGGCATCCGCACGCTGCACACGATGGCTGCGCAGACCGCGGCGCCGCCGCCCGATACCCAGGCCGCGCCGTCCGCCACCTTCGCGCAGTTGCTGACGCGGCTGCGTGGCGGCAACCTCGCCGAAGGCCCCGATGCACGCTGAACGCACCAGGCTGCGCCGCCCGCTGTGCATGCTGGGCGCCCTGCTGCTGATGCTCGCGGCCGGCCCCGCGCTGGCACAGCAGGCCGCGCCGTCCGGCGGCAGCCTGCCGCTGGTCATCGGCCAGGGCCCCGGTGGCACCAGCTATTCGGTGCCGATCCAGACGCTGCTGTTTTTCACCGCGCTCAGCTTCCTGCCCGCGGTGCTGCTGCTGATGACGGCCTTCACGCGCATCGTCATCGTGCTGAGCCTGCTGCGCCAGGCGCTGGGCACGCAGGCCGCACCACCCAACCAGGTCATCGTCGGCCTGAGCCTGTTCCTGACCTTCTTCGTCATGGCGCCGACCTTCGACCAGGTCTACGAGAAGGCCTACGCGCCCTACGCTGCCGGCACGATGGCGGTGGACCAGGCGCTGAAGGAAGGCGTGGCGCCGCTGCGCACGTGGATGCTGAAGCAGACGCGCCAGAGCGACGTGCAGCTCTTCGCCAAGCTGGCCAAGCTGCCCGACAACGTGAAGGGCGAGGACGTGCCGCTGACGGTGCTGGTGCCGGCCTTCGTCACCAGCGAACTCAAGAGCGCATTCCAGATCGGCTTCATGATCTTCATCCCCTTCCTGGTCATCGACATGATCGTGGCCAGCGTGCTGATGAGCCTGGGCATGATGATGCTGAGCCCGGTGCTCGTCGCCCTGCCCTTCAAGCTGATGCTGTTCGTGCTGGCCGACGGCTGGAACCTGCTCCTGGGCTCACTCGCCGCCTCTTTCGCGACATGAATGGGGCCCCCAAGCTCGCTGACGCTCGCTACCCCCCGGGGGGGCGTCCGTCTACGGCCCGGCGAAGCCGGTTCCGTGGCGGGAAGCTTGGTCTGACGTCTGCCCTTCATTCTTCCCGCACGCTGCAGGTCGACGGAATCAATTGACATGGATGCACAGCAAGTTCTGACGACGGGCCAGAACGGCCTGATGATGCTGCTGATGATCAGCGCCCCGGTGCTGCTGACGGTGCTGGTGGTCGGCCTGGTGGTCAGCATCTTCCAGGCCGCCACGCAGATCAACGAGGCCACGCTGAGCTTCGTGCCCAAGGTGGTGGCTGCGGTGGCCGTGCTGGCGATCGCCGGGCCGTGGATGCTGAGCAGCCTGGTCGAGTTCATCCGCAGCACGCTGATGGCGATCCCGGGCATGGTCGGCTAGGCGGCAGGGCATAGCCGGGCGGCGTCGCGATGATCACCTTCACCGAAGGCCAGTTGATGGCCTGGCTGATGCCGCTGATCTGGCCCTTCCTGCGTACGCTGGCGCTGTTGCAGGCGTTGCCGGTGCTGGGCGCGCGCACGGTGCCGATGCGCGTGCGTGTCGGCCTCGCCGCCTTCTTCGCCCTGGCCGCGCAGGACAGCCTGCCGGCGCTGGCGCCCGCGGTGGCTGCGACACCGCTGGACGCGCCGCAGGCCCTGCTGCTGGTGGTACAGCAGGTGGTCATCGGCCTCAGTCTGGGCTTTGCGGTGCGCGTGGTGTTCGCGGCGGTGGAATTTGCCGGCGAGATCATCGGCCTGCAGATGGGCCTGAACTTCGCCGGCTTCTTCGACCCGCTGTCGGCCAGCACGGCCACCGCGACCAGCCGGCTCTTCGGCACCATGGTCTCGTGGCTGTTCATCGTCATGAACGGCCACCTGCTCGTGATCGCCGCGCTGGCGCAGAGCTTCGTCGCCTTCCCCATCGGCCCCGAGCCCTTCGCCTTCCTGCACCAGATGCAGCCGCAGCGCTGGGGCGCCGAGATCTTCTCGACCGGGCTGTGGATCGCGCTGCCGCTGGTGACCATGCTGCTGTTCATCAACCTCGTGCTGGGCACGATCTCGCGCGTGGCGCCGCAGATCAACATCTTCGCCATCGGCTTCCCGGTGACGCTGGGCGTGGGCCTGCTCGGCCTGGTGATGACGCTGCCGCTGATGCAGCAGCCCTTCACGATGGCGCTCGAGCGCCTGCTGGGCCAGTTCAGGTGAGGCCATGAAGCGCCAGCAGATCGTGCTGACCGTCATCGCCCGCGACGAGGCAGCCCGCATCGGCCGCCTGCTGGCGAGCGTGGCGCCGTGGGTCGATGCGATGCTGGTGCTGGACACCGGTTCGCAGGACGACACCGTGGCCATTGCGCGGCGCCACGGGGCGCGTGTCGAGCACTTCACCTGGTGCGACGACTTCGCCGCCGCACGCAACGCCTCGCTGGAACTGGCCGCCGCCGACTGGCACCTGGTGCTCGACGCCGACGAGTGGTTGATCGACGGTGGCGCGTTGTTGCGCGACCTGCGCGACACGGTGCCTGACTACGTCGGCGTGATCCGCCGCACCGACCAAGACGGCGCGGGCAACGTCGTGCAGCAGTGGATCAGCCGGCTGCTGCCCGGCCGCGTGCGTTATGCCGGCCGCGTGCACGAACAGCCCGTGCACACGCTGCCGCTGCGCCGCCTGGCCCTGCACGCCGGCCACGACGGTTACGACGACGCCAGCACGGCTGCCAAGCGCGGGCGCAACCGCCGCCTGCTGCAGGCCGAGCTCGCCGAACGTCCCGGCGACGCCTACCTCTGGTACCAGTTCGGCAAGGACTGCGCGGTCTACGGCGAACACGGCGCCGCCGTCGATGCCCTGCAGCGCGCCGACGCGCTGTGCACCGAACACCCGGCCTGGCGCCACGACCTCGCGACGCGGCTGCTGTTCAGCCTGAAGAAGACCGGCCGCCACGCCCTGGCGCTGGAGCACGCGCAGACCCGGCTCGAAGACCACGCCGCCTCGCCCGACTTCTTCTTTGCACTGGGCGACCTGCTGCTCGACTGGGCCGCAGAGACACCCGCGCTGGCCGATGAACTGCTGCCCATGGCCCAGCAGGCCTGGCAGCGCTGCCTGGAGATCGGCGAGCAACCCGGCCTGTCGGGCGCGGTGCAGGGCCGTGGCAGCTGGCTGGCGGCGCACAACCTGGCCGTGGTGCTGGAAGGCCTGGACCACGCCGACGACGCCGCCGTGCTGCGCGCCAGCCACCCCGCGCCGGCCTGAAGCCTGCGCCTGCGCAAGGCCGCCCTGCCGCCGCTGCGTTACCCTCGGGCGCGATGTCGCGCTGCCCTGCCCACACCACCCTGCCCGTCCTCTGCTTCGACGAAGCCCGTTCGTGGTTCAGCGCGGTGCTGCGCTGCGCGGTGCTGCGGCACACGCCGATGCCTCTGGGCAACCGCCGGGACGCCGTCGAGCCGAAGGCGGTGCCGGCATGAACGTGCTGCTCGCCGGCGCCACCGGGCTCGTCGGCAGCGCCTATGCCGCGTTATGGCACGGGCCGGGCACCCTGCACCTGCTGGTGCGCCGCCCGCTGGCCGCCAGCGCGCCCCTGCAGCAGGTGCACGTGGTGGACTTCACCGCGCTGCCCGCGATGCCGGCGGCCGACGCCGCGGTCTGCGCCTTGGGCACCACCATCGCGGTGGCCGGCTCGCAGGCCGCCTTCCGCGCCGTCGACTTCGACGCCGTGCTGGCCTTCGCCCGTGCGGCGCGTGCGGCCGGTGCGCTCAAGCTGGCGGTGGTGTCGTCGCTGGGCGCCGACCGCAAGTCGGCCAGCTTCTACAGCCGCACGAAGGGCGAAATGGAAGTGGCGGTGGCCGGGCTGGGCTACGACAGCGTGATCGTCGCGCGGCCCTCGCTGCTGACCGGCGACCGTGGCGCGCTGGCCCAGCCGGCACGCGCCGGCGAACGCCTGGCCCAGCTGCTGGCCGCGCCGCTGGCGCCGCTGATCCCGCGCAGCTACCGCCCCATCGCCGCGGCGACGGTGGCGCGCGCACTGCACCAGGCGCTGCTGCAGGCCGCGCCCGGGCTGCGCATCCTCGACTCGGCCACGCTGCTGGCACTCGGAGGCTCCAGATGAAGATCCATTTCCTCGGCGCCGTCGACGGCGTCACCGGTTCACGCCACCTGGTCGAGACCGACGACCGCCGCATCCTGCTCGACTGCGGCCTCTTCCAGGGCTGGAAGCTGCACCGCGAACGCAACTGGGTCATGCCGGCGGAACTGCGCGAACTCGACGCCGTGGTGCTCAGCCACGCCCACCTCGACCACAGCGGCTGGCTGCCGGCGCTGGTGAAAAACGGCTTTCGCGGCCCCATCCACGCCAGCCCGGCGACCTGCGCGCTGGCCCAGGTGCTGCTGCTCGACAGCGCCCACCTGCAGGAAGAAGACGCGCGCCGCGCCAACCGCTACGGCTACAGCAAACACGAAAAGGCGCTGCCGCTGTACACGCGCGCCGACGCGCAGCGTGCGCTGTCGCAGCTGGTGCCGCTGGAGCCCGGGCGCGCGCTGCGGCTGGGCCGCAGCACGGTGAAGCTGACGCCGGCAGGCCACCTGCTCGGCGCCTGTTCGGTGAACCTGGACGACGGCACGCTGCGGCTGGGCTTTTCGGGTGATGTCGGCCGCGACAGCGACCTGCTGATGCCACCGCCCAAGCCGCCGCTGCCCGCCGACGTGATGCTCCTGGAATCGACCTACGGCAACCGTCTGCACCCGCCGGAAGACAGCCCGCAGCGGCTGGCCGACATCGTCAACCGCACCGTGCAGCGCGGTGGCTCGGTGCTGATGCCTTCCTTCGCCGTGGGCCGCGCGCAGGCGCTGCTGCTGGTGCTGCAGCGCCTGAAGGCGGCGGGCGCCATTCCCGCGCAGTTGCCGATCTTCCTGGACAGCCCGATGGCCGTCGAGGCCACCGGCCTGTACCGCCGCTACGGCGCGCTGCTGCGTGTGCCGCCGCGCGAGGTGAAGACGCTGTGCGACGGCGTGCGCCTGGTGACGACGGTGCAGCAGTCGATGCGCCTGGCCGCGGCGCGCTACCCGGCGGTCATCATCTCGGCCAGCGGCATGGCCACCGGCGGGCGTGTGCTGCACCACCTGAAGACGCGTGCGCCGGATGCACGCAACAGCATCGTGCTGGCCGGCTTCCAGGTCGGTGGCAGCCGCGGTGCGCGCCTGCTGGCCGGCGAGCCGGCAGTGAAGATCCACGGCGAGATGGTGGCGGTGCGTGCCGAGGTGCAGCAGCTCGAAGGTTTCTCGGGCCACGCCGACCGCGCCGGCCTGCTGGCCTGGCTGCGCCAACTGCCGCAGGCGCCGCGACAGACCTACGTCGTGCACGGCGAGCCCGATGCGTCCGACAGCCTGCGCGCGGCGGTACGCAACGAACTCGGCTGGCCGGCGCGGGTGCCGGCGCTGGGTGAGTGCGTCACGCTCTGAAACGCCTGCCGACGGCCCGGGCTGCTGCATGACACCCGCCGAATCATCGCCCTTCGCACCCTGGCTCGGCCTGGCTGCGGCGCTGGGCGGCGGCCTGCTCATCGGGCTGGAACGAGAACGCCGCAAGGGCAGCGGCGCCGCACGCGCGGCCGCGGGCATCCGCAGCTTCACGCTGGCTGCCGTGGGCGGCGGCATCGCGCAGACCCTGCAGCAGCCGCCGCTGGTGGCGCTGGGCGCGCTGCTGGTGGTGCTGCTGTCCGCGGTGGCCTACTGGAAGAGCCGCGAACGCCTGCCCGGGCGGCCCCTGCCCGACCCCGGCCTGACCACCGAGCTGGCGCTGTTCATCACCTACCTCGTCGGCGTGCTGTCGGTGCAGCAGCCGACGCTGGGCGCTGGCGCGGCCGTCGCCGTGGCCACGCTGCTGGCGGCGCGTGAACGCCTGCACCGTTTCGCGACGGTGCTGCTGAGCGAAAGCGAACTGCACGATGCATTGCTGCTGGCCGCGCTGGCACTGGTGCTGCTGCCGCTGATGCCGGCCACGCCACAACCCTGGCTGGGCGGCATGGCGCCGCGCACCTTGCTGTTGACGGCGGTGCTGATCCTGTCGCTGCAGGCCGCCGGCCACGTCGCGCTACGGCTGCTGGGCGCGCGCGCCGGGCTGGCGGTATCGGGCCTGTTCTCGGGCTTCGTCTCCAGCACCGCCACCATCGCCTCGATGGGGGCACGTGCACGCGCCGAACCCGCGCAGCGCGGCGCCTGCCTGGCCGGCGCGCTGTTCTCGACCACCGCCACCTGGCTGCAGGTGCTGCTGATGGTGGCGGCGCTGGCCCCCGCGGCGCTGCCCACGCTGCTGCCGAGCGCGCTGGCCGGCGCAGTTGCATCGCTGGCCGGCGCAGCGCTGGCCTGGCGCCAGGCCGGGGCCGCCATGGCACCGGCCGCAGCAGCGCACGGGCCGCTGCGCTTGCGCGAGGCGCTGGCGGTGTCAGCCATGCTGGGTGCGGTGGCCGTGCTGGTGGCCTGGGGCCAGCGCCACTTCGGCCAGGCGGGCCTGATGGTCGGCACCGCGCTGGCGGCATTGGCAGACGCGCAGTCGCCGGTGGCAGCACTGGCCACGCTGCATGGCGAAGGCCGCATTCAGGCCGCCGCGCTGCGCGACGGCGTGCTGCTGGGTGTGCTGTCGAACAGCCTCACACGCGGCGTCACCGGCTTCGTCGCCGGCGGCCGCGGTTTCGGCGCGGCGGTGCTGCTGTCGCTGGTGATGTCCACCGGCACGGCACTGATGGTGGCCTGGGCGCTGGCGGCACCGGCAGGCGGCTGACGCGGTATCAACCCGGCCGGAGCGGCCTGAGATTCAGAGCCTGTTGAATGAATCCGGCGCGCCCGAGCGGCTGCCTCAGGTGGTGCCGATCTAGGCGCAAAGCGCAGCCGTAGCTCGGGCTACGGCGAGCATTTGCAACGACGAGCGGTGCCGCCTGGGGCGCACGAGCGGGTGTGTCGGAATTGTTCACGGGCGCTCAGGCGAACTCGCCCTCGCGCAGCCACTTCGTGGCGACCCACTTCTCGCCCGCCGACACCGGCGCGCCGCCATGCAGCGTCTTCGTGCTGGCATGGGCTCGTTCGTAGCTGAAGAAAACCGCGTTGCCGCGCACCGGCGCCACTTCCAGGCCGACATCGGGGAAGGTCGTGGCGCCACCGCCGTCGGGCGTGTTCAGGTACATCACCAGCGTGCCCACGCGCTGGCCACCGCGCTGCAGGATGGTGGCTGTGCCGGCGTGCGCGGGGTCGAAGTAGTCGTGGTGCGGGCGGTACTCGGCGCCCGGGCGGTAGCGCAGCACCTGCAGGCCCTCGCCGTTCTCCAGCGGCCAGCGCAGCAGCTCGGCGATGCGGCGCTCGATGGCCTGGATCAACGGCGCCTCACCGCGCTCGAAGAACATGCCGTCGCTGGTGCGGGCGGCATTCACCTCGCTGCCGCCGGTGTCGTTGTCGACCGTCTCCGAGCGCACCAGACGCGGCGCGGCCAGCGCCATCAGACCCTCGCACTCGGCATCGGTGAGCAGGCCACCGAAAACGACCACGCGCGGCAGCCGCATCGTCGTCAGCGCGCGCACGCGGTGGCCGTCCGAAAGTTCGACCTCGGGCGCCCCGCTCAGCTCCGGCTCGGGTACCGTGCTGGCCGGCAGCAGCGGCTTGACCGGGCGCGGGCCCAGTTCATCCAGGCGCTGGCGCAGGGTCTCTTCCATGGCCTCGAGGGCCACGTCCTCGTCCCAGCCACTGGTCTTCATCGCGGTCAGCACGTCGTCGGGACGGCAGCCGGCTTCGGCCTGCGCGACGATCCAGCGGCGCAGGTCTTCGGTGACGATTTGGGCGTTGGCAGTCATGGCGTGATTTTGACGCAGCGCTTGGTGCCTGTTGGGCCATCCCGTGCACCCGGGTTGCTCAACCGGCGCGCCGGAACACCAGTCGGTCACGCGACGAGGCCGCGCGGTCCAGCGCATAGCCCTCGGCGTCGAAGGCCTCGAGCTGGCGCACGCTGCGCACGCGGTGCTGGACCACGTAACGCGCCATCAGCCCGCGCGCCTTCTTGGCGAAGAAGCCGATGATGCGCGGCTTGCCGTCGCGCACCTCTTCGAACACACACTCGACGACACGCGCGCGCAGGCTGGGGCGCAGCGCCACGCGGGCGTACTCGACCGAGGCCAGGTTCACCACCACCGGCGCGGGCTCGTCGGCCTGGCGCTGATTGAGGTGCTCGGCCACCGTGTCGCCCCACCAGGCGTAGAGGTCCTTGCCGGCCTGCGTGGCCAGCGCCGTGCCCATTTCCAGCCGGTAGGGCTGCAGTCGGTCGAGCGGGCGCAGCGCGCCGTACAGCCCCGACAGGATCACCAGGTGGCGCTGCGCCCAGCTCAGATCGGCGGTCTTCAGCGTGCGCGCGTCCAGGCCTTCGTAGACGTCGCCGGCGAAGGCCAGCAAGGCCGGCTTGCTGTTGGCCGGCGTGGCCTGCGTCTGCCAGGCGCCGTAGCGCGCCACGTTCAGCGCCGCCAGCTTGTCGGACAGTTCCATCAGCGCGGCCACCTGCGCCGGCGTCTTCTGGCGCAGCACGGCGATGAGCTCGGCCGCGCGGTCGGTGAAGTCGGGCTCGCTGGCCTTGCGGCGCAGCGCCGCGGGCACCGGGGTCTCGTAGTCCAGGGTCTTGGCAGGGGACAGCAGGAACAGCATGGGGGCGATAGGTGGGTGGGTGGGTGGGTTGCGGTGGGCGGGAACGACCGGGCGGTGAGTCAGAACTTGTCAGTTGGCCACGCCGCCGCGCAGCACCCGCGAAACATGAAGCGCCAGGTCGACTACCAGGCTTCCCGCCACGGAACCGGCTCCGCCGGGCCGTAGGCGGACGGGCCCCCCGGGGGGTAGCGAACGAAGTGAGCTTGGGGGCTGCATCTCATTTGCCCAGCGCCGCCTGCCAGGTGCGCAGCGGGATGTGTGTCTGCAGCCGCTGCAAGGCGCAGTCCAGCAGCGCCGGGTGCAGCGCGTGGCCGACACCGGCGGCGGTGTCCAGCGTGGCGTCGCCCTGCAGGTCGGCCAACCGCTGCAGGGCCTGTCGTGCGCCCGCGACCGGCATCACCACATCGGCCTCGCCGTGGAAGAGGTGCAGCGTGCTCTGGCGCGGCGCCGCGGGCGCCAGCGCAGCGTAGTCGCCGCCGAAGGCCAGCACGCGACCGGCGATGCCGTCGTGCTGCATCGCCAGGGCCAGCGCCAGCGTGGCGCCCTGGCCGATGCCACCGAGCGCGGTGGCCGGCGCCGCCACACCCAGGCGCTGCTGCTGCGCCTGCACCCAGCGCTGCAGCGCGGTGAGCGCCGGTGCGGGGTCGGCGCCGGTGTACCAGCAGCGGCCGCCGGCGGCGTCGGCCAGCGGCGCGTCGGGGGCCAGCACGGCGGCCTGCACGAAGTGCTGGCGCAGGGCCTGCACCAGCGGCGCCATCTGGCTGCCGTCGGCGCCCTGGCCGTGCAGCAGCAGGATGAGCTGCTCGGGCGCGCCCTGCTCGGGCAGCGATTCGATCGTGAGTTGCATGCCACGGATTGTCGCCGCGGTCGCCGTGGCGGCCAGCGTCACACACAATGCCGGCCGTGAGCCGCGCCCCTTGCCCCACCACCCTGCCCGCAACGCCGGTCGGCCGCGGTGGCGCCCTGCGGCGGCTGTGGGCGGGCGCACACCGCGCGGCCGTCGGCGCCTGGCTGATGCTGGTGGCGGCGACCGTTGCCGCCGCGGCCGCGGCGCCACCGCCCGAACGTTGGCAGGCCTGGGCCGTCGACGGCTTCCAGCACATCACCAGCGCCGACGGCCTGCCCAACGAGATCACCACCAGCGTGGCCGAAGACGGCCAGGGGTTCATCTGGACCGGCACCGTGGGTGGCGTGGCGCGCTGGGACGGCTACCAGCTGCGCGTGCACCGCTTCGAGCCCGGCCGCGCCGGCAGCCTGCCCGACAACGTCGTGCAGGTGATGCACCGCGACGCCGCCGGCCGCCTCTGGATAGGCACGACCAGCGGCGGGCTGGCGCGTTACGAACCCGCCGGCGAGCGTTTCGTCACCACCGGCGCCGGGCCCGGCGGGCTGGGCCATGTCAGCGTGCGCGCGCTGGCCGACGACGGCGCTGGCGGCCTGTGGGTCGGCACCGACGGCGGGCTCGACCACCTCGACGTCGCCAGCGGCCGCGTCACGCCGGTGGCGCTGGGCGAGGACAGCGCCACCGGCCTGGCCGGCCGGCGGGTGTCGGCGCTGCTGCTCGACCGCCAGGGGCGGCTGTGGGTGGGCAGCACGCGCGGGCTGTTCCGGCGGGCGGCCGGCGGCACCCGCTTCGAAGCCGTGGCGCTGGCGCCGGCCCCGTCGCCGCTGCGCGCCGGCTTCGGCGAGGGCCGCACGCCGATGCCGGAATGTCTGCTCGAGGACAGCCGCGGCCACATCTGGATGGGCACCGACCGCAGCGGCGCCTTCGTGCTGGACGCCGACGGCCGCACCGCGCGTGCGGTGCTTGAAAGTGGCCCCCCGGTGCGCAGCGAAGCCGCACTGTCGACCCGCCGCGTGATGACGATGGTGGAAGCGCGGCCGGGCGAGGTCTGGATCGGCACGCTGGGCCAGGGCATCGTCGCCGTCGACGTGGGCAGCGGCCGCACACGCCGCCTGCAGCACCAGCCGCTGGCCGCGGCCAGCCTGCCCGACAACAGCGTGCGCGGCCTGCTGCGTGACCGCCAGGGCCTGGTCTGGGTGGCCACCTATGGCGGCCTGAGCCGCATCGACCCGCGCACTGGCGCGCTGCTGACGGTGAGCAGCGCGCGCCTGGGCGCCGACGGCGGACGCGGACGCGCCGACTACAGCGCGCTGCTCGCCCACCCCAACGGGCGCGTCTGGATGGGCACGCATGTCGACGGCATCGAGATCGTCGACCCCGCACGCGGCGCCGTGCAGGCCCTGCGCCCCGACGCCAACCGCCCCGACAGCGCGCTGCAGGCCGACGTCGTGATGAGCCTGGTGGCCGACGACGACGGCAGCGTCTACGTCGGCAGCTACCGCGGCCTGTACCGCGCCAGCCCCGACGGCAATCGCGTGAGCCGGCTGCGCTGGCCCGGCCGCCGCCCCGACGCCGGCATCGGCCCCTTGCTGCGCGACGGCAGCCAGCTGTGGGTGGGTGGCCTGGTCGACGGCCTGTGGGCGATGGACCTGAAGAGCGGTCATGTGCGCGCCATGCTGGCCGAGCCGGCACGCCAGCTCACCGACCTGCGCATCACCGCACTGGCGCGCGGCCCCGACGGCGCGTTGTGGATCGGCACACGCAACGGCCTGAACCGCCTGCGACCGGACAGCGGCGAACTGCTGCAGCTGCCGCGCGGCCTGCCGGCCGAAGCGCGCCTGACCGCGGGCTTCGTCACCGCGCTGCTCTTCGACCGCAGTGGCCGGCTGTGGGTGGCCACCTATGGCGGCGGCGTGCACCTGCTGGAGCCCGGCAGCGAGGCCGCGCCGCGCTTCCGGCGCCTGGCGATGGCCGAGGGCCTGCCCGACGACAACGTCAACGCGCTCGTCGAGGACGACGCCGGCCAGCTGTGGGTCAGCACCGACCACGGCCTGGCGCTGCTCGACCCGGTGACGATGAAGGCGCGTGCCGTGCGACGCGCCGACGGGCTCGTCTTCCAGTCCTACTGGACGGGTTCGGTGGCGCGCACGGCGAGCGGCGAGCTGCTGTTCGGCGCCTCGGGCGGGCTGACGGTGGTGCGCCCGGCGCTGCTGCAGGCCTGGGAGCACCGGCCCGCGGTGGTGGTCACCGAGATCCTTGTCGGCGGCAAGCCCGTGCCTCCGGGCGCCGCCAAGCCGCTGCAGGTGCCGGCCGATGCCAACAGCCTGGCGGTGGAGTTCGCAGCCCTCGACTATTCGGCCCCCGAGCGCAACCGCTACGCCCACCGCCTGCGCGGCTACGACGCCGACTGGGTCTACAACGACGCCCGCCACCGCAACGCCAGCTACAGCAACCTGCCGCCGGGCGACTACGTGCTGGAGCTGCGCGGCTCGAACCGCGACGGCGTGTTCAGCGATGCCACGCTGGTGCTGCCGGTGCAGGTGCAGGCGGCCTGGCACCAGACCGCCGCCTTCCACGCGGCCACGGTGCTGGCTGCGCTGGGCCTGCTGTGGGCGGTGGTCAGCCTGCGCACACGCACGCTGCAGACCCGCCGGCGCGAACTGCAGCGCCTGGTCGACGAACGCACGGCCGAGCTGCAGGCGGTGTCGCAGGCGCTGACCGAGAAGTCACGCGCACTGGAAGAGAAGTCGCGTGTGCTGGAGCGCGCCAGCATCAGCGACCCGCTGACGGGCCTGCACAACCGCCGTTTCCTCACCGAGCAGATCGACGCCCTGCTGGCCGCCAGCCAGCGCCGTGCGCACGACCGCCCGGCGCGCCCCGGCGAGCCGGTCGACACCGACACGCTGTTCTTCATGATCGACGTCGACCACTTCAAGCGTGTCAACGACGAACTCGGCCACGCCGCCGGCGACGCCGTGCTGGTGCAGCTGGCGCAACGGCTGCGCGTGGCGATGCGCGAATCGGACGACATCGTGCGCTGGGGCGGCGAGGAGTTCCTGGCCGTCGCGCACGACACCGACCGCGCACGCGCCGACGAGCTGGCCGAACGCATCCGCGCCAGCGTCGCCGACGGCCCGTTCCGCCTGAGCGACGGGCGCACGCTGGCCATGACCTGCTCGGTGGGCCATGCCTGCTGGCCCTTCCTGCCGCGGCAGCCACAGGCGCTGGACTGGCTGGGCGTGGTCGACATCGCCGACATCGGCCTGCTGGCGGCCAAGCGGCTGGGCCGCAACGCCTGGGTCGGCCTGCACGGCACCGAGCGCACGCCAACGGCCGAGCTGCTGACGCTGGCGCGCCGCAGGCCGCAACAGGCGCTGGCGCGCGGCGAACTGCGCGCCAGCAGCAGCCAGCCCGCGGCCGTGGTGGCCGAGGCGCTGCATGGGCCCTGAAGGCGGCTCACGCCACCCGCAGCGCATGAAGCGCCGCACCGCGACCAAAATTCCCGCCACGGATCCGGCTCTGCCGGGCCATTGGCGGACGGCCCCCGTTAGGAGAACCGGCGCCGAGGCAGCGCCGGCGCGCTGGCGAGTGGCTGGTGAGCGCCTGCCCGCCTGCAAGCGGGCAGGCAGCGGGCGCAAGCGAGCTTGGGGGCCTATCTGAAATTGCGGCTGGGCGGGGCCAGGCCCTGCAGCAATAGGGTGTGGTCGACCAGCGTGCGCGCCACCAGGTGGTGCACCTCGTGCCCCGGCTCGCCCTGGCGCTGCCAGATGCCGTAGACGGTGAGCAGGCTGCTGCCCAGCAGTGCACGGCGGTACAGCTCGGCCACCTGCGGCCAGACGATGACGTTGACGGCGCCGGTGTCGTCTTCCAGCGTCACGAAGACCACGCCCTTGGCCGTCTCGGGGCGCTGGCGGTGGGTGACGATGCCGCTGGCCCGCGCCAGCCGGCCGTGCGGGAAATGCTGCAGCACGTCGGCCGGCAGCACCTTGAAGGCCGCCAGCTGCCCACGCAACAGCGCCACCGGGTGCTGCGTCAGGCTCAGGCCCAGGCGACGGTAGTCGGCCAGCACGGTGGTGGCGGCGTCGGGTGCGGGCAGCGTGGCTTCGGCTTCGTGCGTGCGTGTGCCCTGCAGCAGCGCGGTGGCGCGGGTGTCGACGCCGGCCACCGACCACGCGGCCTGGTGGCGGTGGCCGACGGTGCGGACCGCCGGGCCGCTCGCAAGATCCGCAGGCGCCCCCTCGGCGGGCTGAGGCGCGGCCTCTTGGGGGCCCAGGGGCAGCGGCGCCAGCGCGTCGGCCTCGGCCAGCAGCGCAAGCTGGTGCGCGTCGAGCCGGGCGCGGCGCGCCAGGTCTTCGACGCCGGCGAAGGGCGCCGCAGCGCGTGCGGCCACCAGGCGCTCGGCGGCGTCCTGCGCGAAGCCGCTGATGCGGCTGAAACCCAGGCGCACCGGCCACAGCGCGCCTTCGGCTGGCGCTTCCAGCACCGTGTGCCACGGGCTGCGCAGCACGTCCACCGGCAACACCTGCACGCCGTGGGCCCGGGCATCACGTACCAGCTGCGCCGGGGCGTAGAAACCCATCGGCTGGCTGTTCAGCAGCGCGGCCAGGAAGGCGTCGGGATGGTGGCACTTCAGCCAGGCGCTGGCGTAGACCAGCAGCGCGAAGCTGGCAGCATGGCTTTCGGGGAAACCGTATTCGCCGAAGCCCTCGATCTGCTTGAAGATGCGTTCGGCGTACTCGAGTTCGTAGCCCTTCTCGACCATGCGCCCCACCAGCCGCGCGTGGAAGGGCCCCAGCCCTCCCTTGCGCTTCCAGGCCGCCATCGCGCGGCGCAGCTGGTCGGCTTCGCCGGGCGTGAAGTCGGCGGCCAGGATGGCCAGCTGCATCACCTGTTCCTGGAAGATGGGCACACCCAGCGTGCGGCTGAGCGCCTTCTCGACTTCGGCACTGGGGTAGTCCACCGGCTCCTCGCCGTTGCGGCGGCGCAGATAGGGGTGGACCATGCCGCCCTGGATGGGCCCGGGGCGCACGATGGCGACCTCGATCACCAGGTCGTAGAACGCCTTCGGCCGCAAGCGCGGCAGCATGGCCATCTGGGCGCGGCTTTCGACCTGGAAGGTACCCACGCTGTCGCCGCGGCAGAGCATGGCGTAGCTGGCCGCGTCTTCCTTCGGGATCTGGTGCAGGGCGATGGCTGCGCCCTGCTTTGCGCCAACCATGTCGAGTGCGCGGCGGATGGCGCTGAGCATGCCCAGCGCGAGGATGTCGACCTTGATCAGGCGCAGCGCGTCGAGGTCGTCCTTGTCCCACTGGATGACGCTGCGGCCGGGCATGCTGGCGTTTTCCACCGGCACCAGTTCGGCCAGCGTGTCGCGTGCGATGACGAAACCCCCGGGGTGCTGCGAGAGATGGCGCGGAAAGCCGATGAGCTGCTGCGTCAGTTCCAGCCACAGCTTCGTGAGGTGGGCTTCGGGGTCGAAGCCGTTTTCGCGCACACGTTCGGGGTCGATCTTGCGGCCGTCGAACCAGTGCTGGCTTTTGCTCACCGCCTCGATGCGGTCGAGGTCGATGCCTAAAGCGCGGCCGACGTCGCGCAGCGCGCTGCGCGGGCGGTAGCTGATGACGACGCCGGTGAGCGCGGCGCGGTGGCGGCCGTACTTGCGGTAGATGTACTGGATGACCTCTTCGCGGCGCTGGTGCTCGAAGTCGATGTCGATGTCGGGCGGCTCGTTGCGTTCGGCGCTGATGAAACGCTCGAACAGCAGCATGGTGTGCACCTCGGGGTCGACCGCGGTGACTTCCAGGCAGTAGCAGACGGCCGAGTTCGCGGCGCTGCCGCGGCCCTGGCACAGGATGCCCTGGCTGCGCGCCCAGTGCACGATGTCGGCCACGGTGAGGAAGTAGGCCTCGTACTGCAGCTGGCCGATGAGCGCGAGCTCGTGTTCGAGCATCTTGCGCACGGGCGCGGGCACGCCGCTGGGGTAGCGCCGCGCGGCGCCCTCTTCGGTCAGCACACGCAGCCAGCTGGCGGGCGTGTGGCCGTCGGGCACGATCTCGCGCGGGTATTCGTACTTCAGCTCGGCCAGGCTGAAGCTGCAGCGGCCGGCCAGCACCAGCGTGTTGTCGAGCCATTCACGGCGGTACAGGCGCGCCAGGCGGGTGCGCGGGCGCAGATGGGCTTCGGCGTTGCACGCCAGCGCATGGCCACTGGCCGCCACCGTGCTGCGCAGGCGTGTGGCGGTGAGCACGTCGAGCAGCGGCTTGCGCGAACGTGCGTGCATGCGCACGTCGCCGGTGGCGACGATGGGCAGGCCGGTGAGCGCGGCCACGCGCTGCGTGAGTTCGACCAGCAGCGCATCATGCGGCTGCATCAGCAGCGGCAGCGCCAGCGCGGCGCGGTCGCCGAACCAGGTCTTCAGCCACAGCGCATGGGCGAAGAGGGCCTCGAAAGGGTCGGCCGGCGGCGGCGCGGTGGCGGCGGCAGTGGTGCTGCCGCCGGCGAGCGGCGGCAGCACACACGAGACCACCAGCAGGGCCAGGCAGCCCGGCAGGCCGGCAAGCATGGGCGCGGCCGGCACGCGGCCCTCCAGGTCGGCCATCTCGGCACGGTACTGGCCCTTGGGCGCACGGCGCCGGCAGACGCTGATCCAGTGCGCCAGGTTGCCGTAGCCGCGTCGCGACAGGGCGATCATCACCAGGCGCGGGCCGGTGGCGTGGTGCGGCGGCGGGGCCATGACGAGCGTGTCGCCTTCGCCGTCGTTGTCGTCGACGCCGTCGTCATCGTCGGCAGCGTTCCTCGCCCGCGCCGCGCGCGCCGCCGCGGGCGCCAGGGGTGCGTGTGCCGGTGTCGCCGGCCCGGCATGCGACTGCAGCGTGAAGTCGCTGCCGATCAGCAAGGGCAGGCTCAGCCGCGTGGCTTCGACATGGGCCCGCACGACGCCGGCCAGCGAACATTCGTCGGTGACGGCCAGCGCCGTGTAACGCAGTGCCTGGGCACGGGCCACCAGTTCCTCGGGGTGCGAGGCAGCACCCAGGAAGCTGAAGTTGCTGCGGCAGATCAGTTCGGCGTAGGCCGGCAGGGTGTGGCCGGAGCGACCAGCGAGGCGAAGCATGGCAGGGCGTAGCAGGGTTCGGGTTCACGCGCCCGGGGCGGACGCGGGGCGGGCATGGCGGGGCGCAGCGGGTGCACCACGTCCGCGGCGGAGGCCACCGTGCTGGCTGCACCGAAAGACATCAGGCTGTCGAGCGGGCTGCGCACCGCGCCACCGCCCAGGCGCAGCACGTGCGTGTAGATCATCGTCGTGCTGACGTCGGCATGGCCCAGCAGTTCCTGCACGGTGCGGATGTCGTAGCCGGCTTGCAGCAGGTGGGTGGCGAAGGAGTGGCGCAGGGTGTGCGGCGTGGCCGGTTTGGCGACACCGGCAGCGGCCACGGCGCGCTTGAAGGTGTGCTGGAAGGTCTGGTCGAGCAGGGTGGCGGCGCACGAGGCCGCTGCGCGGGTCGGTGCTGGGCTGCGCCTGCGGGAACACCCAATGCCAGGCCCAGGACTGCGCGGTGCGCGGGTACTTGCGGTCGAGCGCATGCGGCACGGCCACGCCGGCCAGGCCGGCGGCGCAGTCTTCGGACCACAGGCGGTGCGATTCGACCAACTGCGCGCGCGGCTTGCCTTCCAGCGCTGCGGGCAGCATCACGACGCGGTCCTTGAAGCCCTTGCCTTCGCGCACGACGATGGCGCGGCGGTCGAAATCGACGTCCTTCACGCGCAGACGCAGGCCTTCCATCAGGCGCATGCCAGTGCCGTAGAGCAACTCGGCCAGCAGGCCGTGCGCGCCGCCGTCATCCAGCGCCGCGAGCACAAGCGCGACCTCGTCATGCGACAGCACCACCGGCAGCCGGCGTTGCGCCTTCGGGCGACCGATCTCGTCCATCCGCGGCACGGGGATGTTGAGCACCTTCTGGTACAGGAAGAGCAGCGCCGACAGCGCCTTGCTGTGCGTGGACGGCGCGACCTGGCGTTCGGTGGCCAGCATGGAGATCGGCATCGGCATCGATGGACATCGCAAACGCTCCAATGAATACTGTACGAATGCAAGGGGTATCCTGTTGGCTCCAGCAACGCCAGAACCACTGGATGGACATCCAGCATAACGCAGCACCCGATGCGGGTAAAGACTGCCCACGCAATTGGACCGAATTCCTCGATTGGTTTGGCTCCGAGGAGGCTTGCCTGGCCTATCTGGAGCGATTGCGCTGGCCTGCCGGGTTCGTGTGCCCGAGCTGTGGCGTCGCAGGTGAGCCCTACCGGTCCAGCCGCTCGCGGCTGATGTGCCGCAGTTGCTCGCACCAGAGCATGGTGACCGCGGGCGCGATCTTCGCCAAGACGCGCACGCCGCTGCGAGTGTGGCTGGCCGGCGCTTGGTACCTGATGAACCAGAAGCAGGGCGTCAGCGCTCTAGGTCTGCAGCGAGTGCTGGGCCTTGGCGGCTACGAGACGGCCTGGACGATGCTGCACCGCTTCCGCCGTGCCATGGCTCGTCCGGACCGCGAGCGCCTGAAGGGCATAGTCGAAGTCGACGAGACCTGCCTGTCCATCTGCGACAGAGAAGCGCCGATGCCCGAAGACCAACGCAAGCGGCGCAAGAACCGCACGCACCAGGTGTTGGTGGTCATGGCCGTGGAGTTGTTGCGGCCCAAGGGCCTCGGCCGAATCCGGCTGCACCGCATCGACAACGACTCGGCCGAACAAGTCGTGCCGTTTGTGCAGGCAAGCATCGAGCCCGGCGCCCAGGTGCGCACGGACGGCTCGGCCGCCTACCGGGAACTCGAGGGCCTGGGCTGTGACCACCAGCGCACCGTCATGCTCGGCTCTGCCGTTACGCGGACGTCTCGATGGCCGGGGTACCCAGGGTGGCCTTACTGATCATCTCCAATGC
>Ga0105047_10001574_pt1 | contig 40898 bp, 41 predicted proteins | sample MAT04_FD_78384 | JGI IMG/M metagenome (GOLD analysis project Ga0105047, IMG submission 78384) | Freshwater microbial communities from Lake Fryxell liftoff mats and glacier meltwater in Antarctica - MAT-04 (megahit assembly) | ecosystem: Environmental > Aquatic > Freshwater > Ice > Liftoff...
GAATTCCCGCAACGCGGCCCCGGCGGTGAAGTTGGCGGCCGCCGCCGTGGTAACCGTCCTCCGACGGAATGATGATGGCGAGTCTCTGCCAGCAGATTGAATAATCTGCTGCGGGATTTCGATTCGCGAGGAACTTTGGGCCGTTTCAAACGTCTCTGATGAGGCGTTTTGAAGCGGCCCAACTCGTTTTTGAGGGGAGCGGATTATGAACCGCAAGCTAATATTGGTGTTCGGTCTACTGCTGACATTGCACGCGGGGTGGGCGTATGGCCAAGGGGTGCTGGTGGTGATTGACCGGCCGATCCCGCTGCCCCGGCCAATCATTATCTATCCCCCGCATCCCCAGCCAGCCCCCCGTCCTACGCCCGTTGCCAGCTACAAAATTAAAGAACTCGCCATTCAGGCGAAGCTGATCGACCAGGTCGCGCAGGTGCAGGTCTCGCAGTCGTTTGTGAATACCGGCTCGGCGGCGATGGAAGTCCAGTTTCTGTTTCCTCTGCCCTACGACGGAGCTATTGATCAACTGACGCTGCTCGTCGATGGCAAGGAATTTCCCGCGAAGCTGATGCCGGCGAAAGACGCCCGCGCGATCTATGAATCCATCGTCCGAGCGAATAAAGACCCTGCCCTGCTCGAATGGATTGGCATGGGCATGTTTCAGACGAGCGTCTTCCCTGTGCCGGCGGGAGCCGAGCGGAAAGTGACGCTCAGTTACAACCAGTTGCTGCGGAAACATCAGGGACTGACCGATTTTCTCTTCCCGCTGAGCACGGCGAAGTACACATCGCATCCGGTGGAAAAGGTCGACATCCGGCTGCAGATCGAATCGGCCATCGATATTAAGAACGTCTACAGCCCGACACATCCGGTGGAGATTCAACGGCCCACGCCGAAACAGGCGATTGTCACCTACACGCGCACCAACGAAGTGCCCGGTTCCGATTTCCGCCTGTTCTTCGATGTCGATAAAGGCCAACTCGGCGCGAGCGTGCTCAGCTATCGGCCGAAGAACAATGAAGACGGTTATTTCTTATTGCTCGCCAGCCCCCAGGTGAAAGCCCCGGACGCCGCCCGCCCCCCCAAGACGGTGCAATTCGTGCTCGACCGCTCCGGCAGCATGTCGGGCAAGAAGATCGAGCAGGCGAAGGCCGCACTAAAATTTGTGCTGAATAATCTTCGTGAAGGGGATCTATTCAACATTGTGGTCTACGACGGAAAGGTCGAATCGTTTCGGCCGGAGCTTGAAAAGTTCAACGATGAGACCCGCCTGGCGGCGCTGGGCTTCGTCGAAGGCATTTTCGCCGGAGGTGGCACGAACATTCACGGTGCGCTCACTGCGGCCCTGGCGCAACTCAAGGACAATTCGCGGCCGAATTATGTGATCTTCCTGACCGATGGGCTGGCAACCGTCGGTGAAACCAACGAGGCGAAGATCGCCGCCGCGGCTCGCAGCGGGAATGTCGTGCATGCCCGGTTGCTGACTTTCGGCGTCGGTTACGATGTCAACAGTCGGTTGTTGGATCGGATCTCGCGCGACAACTTTGGCCAAAGCGAATACGTCCGGCCGGATGAAGACATCGAAACGTATGTTAGCACGGTTTACAACCGCATCAGTTCGCCCGTGATGACCGATGTCGCCGTGAACTTCGAGTTCGACGGCGCTAAGCCCGAGGCCGGCCCCCCGGTTATCCAGATGTATCCCAAACAGGTTTACGATGTTTTTGAAGGCGAGCAACTTGTGATTGTGGGACGTTATCGGCAGACCGGTGCGGCGAAAGTGACCATCGCCGGCTCGGTCGCGGGACAGCGGCAAACGCATGATTTTCCGGCTAGTTTCATCGAGAAAAGTGCGGATGAATCGTTCGGCTTCGTGGAAGAATTGTGGGCCATGCGACGCATCGGCGAGATCATCGACGACCTGGACCTCAACGGCAAGAATGACGAACTGGTGAAGGAATTGGTCGATCTCTCGACGAAGCACGGCATCCTGACTCCCTACACCTCGTTCCTGGCCGACGAAACCGCCCGGCCGCTCGCCTCGGCGGAGAATCTGCGTCAGACGACGGAGAGCTTGTCGCGGTTGAATGAATCGTCGGGGAAAGCCGGCGTGGCTCAACGTGCGTCCAAAGGGAACTTTCAAAATGCCAAGAGCCTGCCGGCCGCGGGTGCCCCGGGACTGGCAGGCGGCGGAGCCGCGTTTCGTGATATCGATTCGGACCAGGATGTCGCGACGGCGAATGTCCGCCAATCTGGCAACATGACGCTTTATGCCCGGAAGCTGGCTCAACCCGCGAGCGGCCCACCCGCTGCGGGCGAGCAGAAGCAGATCGTTGTCACACCGGAAACCGCGAGCCTCGATCTGGAAAAGGACAAAGCGGACATCGAGATCATCGAACGTTTCACCGAGCAATACTTCGAGCTGGTGAAAGCGAACTCCGCAGCGGAAAACCTGGTCTTCTCGCAACAGCAGCCACAGGATGAACTCCTGATCCGCCTGCGGGGGAAGAATTACCTGGTGCGATAATTCCGTGATGTCAGTGGGAGGCGAGGGAAAGATTTCTCTGGCCTCCCTTTTTTGCGCCAGGACCGCATTCTTCCCGGCCGACAAATCCCTGCTGCGCATAGCTTTTCGATTTACGGCGGGTATAATCTCGTTGAGCAACATGAAACGACTAGAACGGGCGGTACCGGTGATCGCCCGTCTTTCGTTTTGATGGGGCTAGCCCTTCAGATGGATGCGACCGGCTTTGCCTGAGGAAGAGCCAGTCTTAAATTTCAATGTGAGTGTGACCAGTCGACCGACGGGATAACCGTCTTGATCGCGGTGCCGAAGGAGAGTGAATCGTCATGATGGACAAGCAGCCGATCACGCGGGAAGGTTACGACAAGCTCAAGGAAGAGATTCGCCGTTTGGAAGACGACGAGATGCCGAAGATCACGCAGGCGATCGCCGATGCGCGTGCCGAGGGCGATCTGCGTGAAAACGCGGAATATCATGGCCAGCGTGAAGAGCAAGGCCGCGTGCAAGCGAAGATCAACTCGCTCAAAGGCAAACTCGCCGGCTGCGCGATCGTCGATAAATCAACTCTACCGAAAGGCGTCGTCGTCTTCGGCAGCCGCGTCACCGTCAAGGATTTGAAATACGGCGACTTGGAGAAATACGAATTCGTCGGCCCCGGCGAAGAGAACTACGAGGGCGATGTGATGAAGATTCTCACCACCAGCCCCATGGCCCAGGCGATGATGGCGAAGAAAGTCGACGATGTCGTCGAATTCGACGCCCCCCGCGGCAAGCAACGCTATCAGATCATCGCCATCGACGACGCGGCGTAACGCAGATGTCTTTGGTTGACATAGCTTGATGAATTGTCGATTCGATGTCTTGGACATCTTACAAAAGCGTACGATATTCAGGGGATATCAATGGTCCTCAATCTCGATCCGAGCTTGGAGTCGGCCCTGCAAGAAGAGGCGCTTCGTCAAGGGATTGCCCCTGAGAAACTGGCACTCCGATATCTGCAAGAGCGGTTTCGCAGAGCAGCATTTCTAGAGCCGCGCGATGACTGGGAACGTGGCTTGCTAAAAGCGGCTCGACCGTGGGAAATGTCATTGTCCAATGAAATGCTGAGTAGCGAAGGACTTTATGACTGATGGCATTCCTGCTTGATACCAGCATACTTGTTCGCCTGGCAAACGCATCCGATTTACAGCACACAGTTGCTGCGGAAGCTGTGCTGGAGTTGCACCGGCGCGGCGAGGTTCTGCATGTGACTTCGCAGGTGCTGATTGAATTTCGCAACGTGGCGACTCGTTCTAAATCTGCGAATGGAGCTGGCTTATCAATTCTAGAGGCGGAAGCGCACGCTGTGACATTTGAAGCGAACTTCCCATTGCTTGCAGAAACTCCGGCAATTTTCCTGGCATGGCGGGCAATTGTCATGGGGCTGGGAATTATCGGCAAGCAAGTTCACGACGCTCGGCTCGTTGCTGTTTGCCACGCGCATGCGGTGACTCATGTGCTGACATTTAATCGGGCTCATTTTGCTCGCATGGCCGCGTTTGATCCTGGAATTATCGTCGTTGATCCTGCAAATGTATGATGCTATGCATGATGCATGGGCGTTGTCTCGCATCAGACCGTATTTTCCAGTGAATAATCAATTGTTCGCAACACACATGCTCAACCCAAAAGTTCAACCAATCGTTTTTCAATAGACAGAAAGCAATGTCGGCTTATATGATGTCGTAACTAACAGTTCAAACACGGAGTTTCGCGATGTCTGCCGGCAATCATGCTCCCTTTTGCGACGGATTCTCCCGTCGGTCGCTGCTGCAGGCCGGCACGCTCGCGATGGGGGGCATTTCGCTGCCGCAACTCTTGCAGCTGGAAGCCGCGTCAGGCAAAACTTCGCAGAAGTCGATCATCATGGTCTTCCTGTCCGGCGGTCCGCCGCATCAGGATATGGTCGATCTGAAAATGGACGCGCCGCTGGAAATCCGCGGCGAGTTCAAACCAATTCACACGAATGTCCCCGGGCTTGAGATCTGCGAACACCTGCCGCAACTTGCCCAGCGGATGGACCGCCTCGCCGTGATTCGGTCGCTGGTGGGGTCGGAAGGCCGGCATGCCGCGTTTCAGTGCATGACGGGGCATGGCATCAACAATCAACCCCCCGGCGGCTGGCCGTCGCTGGGTTCAGCCGTCTCCAAGATTCAAGGGCCATCGCCGTCGGGCATGTTGCCGTTTGTCGGCCTCTCAACACGGATGGGGAATGTGCCGTGGGGCGATCCCGGCCAACCGGGGTTCGCTGGCCAGGCCCATGCGCCGTTCTGTCCGAATGCCGAACAGGCGCAGCTCAATTTGAATGGCGTGAGTCTCGATCAATTGCGAAACCGGAAAGCGCTGCTAGACGGTATCGATAAATTGCAGCGGGACGCAGACAGCGGCGCGTTGGAAGGCCTGTCGAAAAATTATCAAAACGCGTTCGGACTGCTGACCTCCAGCAAACTGATGGATGCCCTCGATCTGGAGCAGGAAGACCCGAAAGTTCGCGACTGGTATGGCCGTGGGGCTCGAGAGAACGCCGGCTATGGTGATGCCGGGCCGCTGATGAATGATTATCTGCTGGCCGCGCGGCGGTTGGTGGAATCGGGCGTGCGTGTGGTGACGCTGGCGTATGGCCGCTGGGACTGGCATGGCCGGCCGCACGGCACGAACTTTGAAAATGCCCGCGATCACCTACCTGTTTTCGACCAGGGATTGTGCGCCCTGCTCGACGATCTCAAAGAGCGCGGTATGGATCAGGATACGTCGGTCGTGGTCTGGGGCGAATTCGGCCGCACGCCGGTCATCAACAAAAATGGGGGTCGCGATCACTGGCCGCAGGTTGGCTGCGCCCTGCTCGCTGGCGGCGGCATGAGGACGGGGCAAGTGATCGGGGCGACGAACAAGCTCGGCGAGTACCCGGTGGATCGCCCGGTTCATTTCCAGGAAATCTTCGCCACGCTGTATCAAAACATCGGCATCGACCCGACCACTGCCACCCTGCCCGACCGCGGCGGCCGCCCGACGTTTTTAATCGATCCGATTTACGCACCGTTGCCGGAACTCGTTTGAGTCGAACGGATCCGGAAAAATCATGCGCCTCGAAAAACAACATTCCTTCACCCACGGCAACTCGGCTTACTCCGCCGCGTTTTCCGCGAAGTCGGACCGCCTCGCGACCGCCAGTCTCGATAACACGGTCAAGCTGTGGAGTCTGCCGGCGGGGGAACTGCTGGCCACGCTGAAAGGTCACGGCGATGGCGTCTGTTTCGTCGGCTATCTCGCCGATGGGCGAATCTGCACCGCGAGTATGGACCGCTCGATTCGCCTGTGGCCTGCCGACGGGGGGAACTTCACGCAGACCTTCACCGGTCATCAGGGATACATCACGTCGGCCGCCGTGGCACAGTCAGGCGGACTCATCGCGTCCGGCGGGTTCGACATGACCGTCCGCTTGTGGGATGCCGGTTCCAATCAGGCCGTGGGGGAACTGACTGGTCACACGGGGAATGTGCAAGCGGTGGCGCTGAGTGCCAACGGCAAGTTGGCAGCATCCGGCGGCGATGATCAGACCGCGCGGATCTGGAACCTCGAAACCAAGTCGCTCGTGAAAACACTGGCAGGCCATACCCGCACCGTGGAAGGTGTCGCGTTTTCTCCCGATGACCGCTGGCTGGTCTCAGCCGGGGCGGATGGCAGTCTCAAGTTGTGGACGATGACCGGCGATCCGCTCAAGAGTCTCGATGCCCCGGAGGACCGTTACAAGTCGGTGACATTTTCGCCCGACAGCCGCTGGCTGGTGGGCGGGGCGATGAGCGGCGAATTGCATATCTGGAACCCAGCCACCGGGGAACTGGCGCTGTCAGTGCCCGCGCATAAGAACTCGATCTATGGCGTGACGTTCAATCCCGATGGCACACTGCTTGCCAGCTCGGGATATGATCGCACGATTCATGTCTGGTCGGTGATGACCGAGTAAATCACTGCGGGACCGCGATTTCCGGCGCGTCTGCGACTTTTAGATGCGAGCCTTCGAGTGTCGCAGTCCGGTCGATCTGTTCGATTCTCAAAACGTGCTGCGTCTTCATGAACCGAGCCGGGTTCGCTTTGAACCGCTTCCGATTTTCCGCGGATGTGAATAGATAGAGTTCGTCATCAAAGAATGCGCCATAGAGCGTGCGGCCGGGCACGGCACGGTCGGTTTCCCAGAGCGTGACGGGATCGCAGCCGAGTAACCTCGGGGCATAATCCGCCGGGTTCTGCCGGAACGCCAACAACTCCTCGCGGGTCGCCAGTTGATAGGTGACGCCCTGGAAGTCCCAGGCATATTCCGCCGAGCCGCGAATCCACTTGCGGGATTTGGTCAACGAAACCGGGCTGAAACCATCGAGACCGATGAGGGGTTGCGGCTCACCCAATACAATCTTAATATCCTCAAGTTTCGCTAGTTCGTCCGAGGGGATTTGTCGACCGGTCATTTGACGCTTCAATGCGTGCTGAAACTTCGCCTCAGCGCGGCTTGTCATCGACAGATAGTCATTTAAATTCAAAGCCCCCTGCTTCTCCATCAGCACGCGGCCGTTGGTCGGGTCAACAATCACGTCGCTGGGCAGCATTTGAATGCCGAATCGCTTCACGAGTTCGGGATGCTGATCGGAATCGACTTTGACGCCGATGAATCGCTCGCCGAGCAATTGCTTCACATCGGCCGACTTCAACACATCGCGGTCCATCTTGCTACAGGGCAAGCACCAGGTCGCATAAAAATGGACAAGCAACGGCACCTGGCGCTTTTCGGCGTCCGCCTCGGCCCGCGCGAAATCGGTCTGCCAGACAATCGTCGCCTCGGCCGCGATCAACTGACCAAAGGGTTGCATCGCGGTCAGCAACGACCATGTCAGCAGCAGGCCTTGCAGGACAGGCAGGCGGGACATTGGACCGGTTCCCCAGGGAAGTGAGACAGTGCCAACCGTAACGGTCGCACCGATCAGACGGGCCGGTCGTCCATGACCTGAGCATTGGGATATCGGCAATTGATGCCGCACAACGCGCCCGAAAATCTGGCCCGCGCTGCGACCGGCATGGTCCGCAGAAGTCGACAGCGCGCCATGAACCTCTGTGAGGCGGCCACCTCAACCTGATGCGCGTTACGCGAGCATCACATCCAGGGAACCGGATATGGCAACGGCGGCGGATCGCGGTGATCAGGAATGGAAGGCTGCCAATCGCCGAGAGGAGATTGCGTAGGATTCAGCCCCGCCAGTCGCAGGAAGTTCGCCAATATGGCATGTCCCTGCTCGGTCAAGACCGATTCCGGATGAAACTGGACGCCGTACACCGGCCGTGAACGATGCTCCAGCCCCATGATCGTACCGTCGGCTGTGCGTGCCGTGACGCGGAGTGGTTCGGGCAGGCTGGCTTCCTCCACAATCAACGAGTGATAGCGGGTCGCCCGCATTGGAGTTGGTAAGCCGGCGAACAGGCCGGTTGCTCGATGATGGATGAGCGAAGTGCGGCCGTGAACCGGTTCCGCCGCGCGAACGACCCGCCCGCCGAAGGCTTCGCCCAGCGCTTGATGTCCCAGGCAAACGCCGAGGTGCGGGATCGAGTCGCTGAATTCGCGGATGACAGCCAGCGAAATACCAGCCTCTTGCGGCGTGCAGGGACCGGGCGAAATCACGATCGCACTCGGCTGCCGCGCGGCGATTTCCGCGACTGTGATGGCATCGTTGCGCACCACGACCGTCTCCTGTCCCAACTCCTCGAAGTAGCGGGCCAGGTTGAACACAAAGCTGTCGTAATTGTCGATCAAAAGGATCATGATGGCCGTCGTCTATGTGGCTAAATGCCCTCAATTTCTCGTGGCAAACGTTATTTAACGTGTGTGCTTTTCGCTTCTTGTTATGTGGAATACGTCAAGTTTCCGGCACGTTGGAAACGTGCCGCCACGTTTTTCCACAGGCTGATATTTCTGGTTCGGCTATTTCAAAGCCTGCAACATTCCCGCCGCCTTATGCAGGGTTTCTTCGTATTCATCCGCTGGATCAGACGCGGCGACGATGCCACCGCCCACTCCACATTGCAGCCAGCCATGCCGCCAGGCGAAGGTGCGAATCAGCAAATTGCTGTCGACACTGCCGTTCATGCCGACCGCGAACAGGCTCCCCGTGTATGGCCCGCGGGCCGTGGGTTCCAGTTCCGCGATAATCTCCATCGCCCGGACCTTGGGAGCGCCGGTGATCGACCCGCCGGGAAACGTGGCGCGGAAAACATCCCACGGCGATGTCCCGAGCTTCAACTCGCCGCGAACTTCCGAAACCAGATGCTGCACCGTCCGGTACGATTCGATTTCGCACAATTGAGGCACACGAATCGTGCCGGGACGGCAGACACGCGACAGATCGTTCCGTAACAAGTCGACGATCATCACGTTCTCGGCCATATCTTTTTCACTGGTCCGGAGTTCATCCTGCGTGAACAAGTTGGCTTCCACCCCGCTCGGCCGCCGCCGGGTTCCTTTGATGGGACGCGTCTCGACCACGCCCTGCTCAACACACAAGAATCGCTCTGGCGAGGCACTCAGGATCGCCCAGTCGTCCTGCATGAACAGCCCGGCGAAAGGAGCGGGGTTGACTTCGCGCAGGCGGGCGTACAACTCAATCGGTTGGATTTCGCCTTGCGGGTATAGCAGGCGCTGCGTGAGATTCGCCTGGAAGATGTCCCCCGCGCGGATGTACTCGATCACGCGTGTCACCGCCGACAGATAGTGTTCACGGCTGAAATTACTCAACAATCCCGGTAACCCCGGCGCGGTCCTCTGGGGCGATAACTGATCGGTCGGCAACAAAGTCCGGGCGATTAGCGGGGGGGACAGAACCGGCCGGCGCTGATGATTGTCGAGACAACGCAGGACACGCTCGGCCCGTTGCTGCGCTCGAATCAGCCGACGATCGAGGACAGGTTCGCCCCAGCCGTGTGAGATCAACCAGCATTTCTGTTGCGCATGATCCCAGGCCAGCACCCAGTCGTAAAACCCGGCGGCGAGCGCGGGCCATTGAAATTCATCATGCGCGGCCCGGGGGACTCGCTCCCAGCAGTGTCCCAGTTCATACCCCATCAGCCCGGCGATTCCCCCTTGAAACGGGGGCAAGCCGGGAATGGTTGATGTGGCGTATTGCGCGCTGACCTGTTCCATTTCGCGAAGCGGATCATCGCCGAATTTGGCATGATCGCGTTGAAAGGTCTGCACGGGATCGGCCATCAAGTACGTATAGCGTCCCACCGGATCGCGTTGCAACGCGCTCTCCAGCAGCAGCAAGCCCGACCAATACGAAATCGCGCGCGCCGCCGCGCAGACCTCCGGCGCGGGAGATAACTCCATCACAATTGGGGGGAGGCTGGAACCGGGAGATACGGATGTCATGGTGGGGATTATAGAACGTTCGTCCTATGTGGCGCAAGCCGGGACTTGACCTGACTGACACATCGTCGAGAAGAAATTGAGCTGAATTCAACCCATCCGCTCGCCATGTTTCCGCCGGGCCACAGCACTCGTCTCGCCTGCCGTGAGGAACCCCCAGCGGAGGGCTTCATCTTGTATGTAGTGTTTGCCCAGCGTTAAGGCGGTGCGGGCTTTGCAGAGTTCGTATCCCAGATAAAAGGCATGCGCGGCTTCCAGCGGGCCAACGGCGGCGAGTGCCCGGTCGAAGACTTCATACGGGTCGTCGCCGTGCCAATATCCTTCCCGATTCAACACATGAATTTCACCCCGCTCCGCGAAGATGCGGAAATTTGGATCGGTAACCCGGCCGGCGAGTTCCTGAATCGCTGCCACTCCTCGTACGGGCGACTTCGCATCGCGCAGCAGCACGAGATCGGGGGAGACATGTTTGGGCAGCACGCGGTTGATCACGCTGTGCCGGACGACGCGGCGCGCGATGTCGAATTCCTTGACCGAGGTGCGACACCAGTTGATGACTTGCGTGGTCAGCACACTGCCGATGTTCAATTCCTGACAGAGCGCGGCCAGCACGAAGTTCACGCCGGCACTGTCGACATCGCTTAATTCGGTCACATTGCCGATGCCCATCAGCATGGCCTGATCAGGATAACGATTACGGATGGTGTAATACCGCTGGAGAGACGCCGCGAAACCGAAGCCGATGGGTTCGAGAATCGGGTCCAGACGGAACTGGCGACCGCTTGCCCGCATCCGTACGACAGTCGCTTCCAAAGTCGCGGGATCGTGAGGATCATCGGGGAGAACGACCCATTCGGCCGGAATGTGAGCCGCCCAATCGGCGTTTGTGCCATTCGCGCTCAACACCAGTTCGGCTCCCGCTGAGACGGCGGCTTCCACTTCCTGGCGGTCAAAACTGTCGACCGAGATGCGATGCCCTTCCGCCCGCAACTGCGTCACCGCTGTCGCGATGTCCAGCCAGCTTTCCCCCGGAATGCAGCCCAGATCAATGACATCGGCTCCATCCGCGCGATAAGCGGCGGCTTGCCGCAGAAGTGCGTCCAGGGAAAGCCGAGGGGCGTGGTTGATCTCGGCGAGAATCTCGATGTCGTACCGCGACAGATCAATCGGCGGTTTCCCGGCGGCACCGAAGTAGGCTGGCAGATCAAACAAATCTTTCGGGCCGAGTTCCACCGGAATCTGATAAATTTGCCGCAGCGAATCGAGATCGCCCTGACACCACCCGGGCAGGATCACCCGCGATATATCCTCAGGAATCGTCAGTTTTCGCGTGACCCATTCGGCGTGCATTAAGGCCGCGACGGAAATACCGAGGACGCATATCCGCGGTTCAAAATCATGCTGAATGCCGAGCGGTTCGACAACGGCCCGCAGCGACGTTTCCGCCAGGCGGCCGGTGACGAACAGGATGGATTCGCGCGGCATATCGCACCGATCTGAACGAAGGTCGCGCGAATCCTGCCACGCGAGTTTATCGAGAAATGGTTAATGGACCCAGGTTTTGGGAAATCCGTCCAAGGGAGAATCGGCGGCCGGCTGCCAGAGAACAACCTCGTGAATTTTGCGTGCCAATGCCACATCCATCGCGGTGATGCCCCGCACACGGTGCGTTTGCAGTTTGACCGTCACCTGGGCATAACCCAGCGATAGATCGGGGTGATGCCAGGCGGCTTCCGCGAGATAGCCGATGGTCTGGGCCAGCAGCATCGTGTGAGGCCAACCAGGCGTCTGGTAGGTCCGCCGCAGCCAGCCGTCGCGCACTTCCCAGCCGGGAAGCTCTGCAATGGCCGCCTGGAGTTCGGATTTGGTGAGGACGACATCAGCGGCCATGATCGGTTCTCGCAAGAGATGAATACTAACGAATCGCGCCGCCGTTGACGTTGATGACCTGCCCCGTCAGATAGCTCGCGTCATCACTGACCAGAAAGCGGGCGACTTTCGCGATATCTTCCGGTGTGCCCCACCGTTGCAGCGGCGTCTCGCGTACGACACGTTCTTGCCAGCTCGATCCGGCCTGCTCGCCCCAGGCTGTTCTGATCCAGCCCGGTGCGATGCACAATACGCGGACCTCGGGAGCATAGCTCACCGCGAAGGAGCGGGTCGCCCCCATGATGGCATTTTTCGCGGCCGCGAAAAGTTCACCGCTGTCCCCCTCCATGCCCCGATCGGCCTGATCCCAGCCGATGTTGAGAATGACCCCTCGCCCGCGGGACTGAAAACTCGCCCCCGCCAATTTCGTGAGCAGCATGGTGGATTGCAGATCGACATCGACGAGTTGTTGCAGCTTTTCACGGTAAGACAATTTCGAGGCGGTGCCTGTGAGCAAATCCACCCCGGCATTATTGATCCAGATATCGAGTTGGGGGAATCGGGATTCGCACTCTGCGAAAAAGTCTGTGAATGACGTACTGGCGGTGAATGGGCAGCGAATTGTTTCCACGCGGCGGCCCAATTTTCGGATGCGTGTCGCGAGTTCCTCAACCACTGATGTGCGGGCTTCATGGGCATAATGCAGGATGACATCCGCACCCGCTGTGGCGAGTTCCCACGCGATGGCATGGCCGATTCCCGAGGAAGCGCCGGTAACGACAGCCTGACGAGCGTTTAAATCTGCAAACATTTTGTTCATAGAAGGTTATGGAATTATCAGCCCAAAATGGTCTTCTGTGCCGAGGATGAGGATAAAGTCACCACAGGAACAACCTTCTGGCACGCAAATCTTCAGGGACATTCATAGTAACTTATTATGTGCGGGTAAGTTTCCTCAATTCAAGAATGTCGAAAATTTCACAGAAAGGTCGTTGACTCGTCGATTTTTCGTCGCAATAATGCGAACATATGAGAACGTCATTAAGTCTTCTCCGGTTGTCAGAAAGTCAGTCTCGTTGAGCAGCAATTATCCCATCTGAACATCTCGTCTCGCGGTTTGATTTCGTCAGTCTAATTCGTTCGTCATCCAATCCGGTCCGTAAAGAATCTCCGATGGCGGGGCTTAAGCCGCCCTCATCATGCGGATCGATTCGATGGCAACGGTGTTCAAGTATTAACAGGTAAAACGTTGACAATTCCGCCCAGGGAAAAGGGGGTCTCGGACTCGCGGTGTGTTCCGCGAATTCAGACTCTGGGAATGTCTAAAAGGATTGTCTGAGTTGTCTACGCCCGACCGTGTTCCACCAGACGGCGAATCGTCCCCTTCGGATTCGCCACAGAATGAGAAACCCATGATTCAAGTCGCCGACCCGCCGATCGATCAAGGCCTTGCCGCGTTCCCGGAAATCTCCGAGCAGTTGGAGAAAGACCTCGTGCAGGTCTTCAAGCTGCTGGCCGATGAAACCCGGCTCCGCATTTTGATGTACTTGATGCGCGAAACGGAACTCCACGTTTCCGCGTTGTGCGAACGACTGGGCCAAAGCCAGCCCGCCGTCAGCCATCACCTCGCCCTGCTCCGCGTCGCCGGGCTGATTGAAGCCCGCCGCGATGGCAAGCACAACTTCTATTCGGTGAAAACCAAGCATTTCCACCGAATCATGGGCGAGCTGTTCCGCAGCATGACCGAATCCGACCAGGATCGAATCCGTTTTCAGGATTTCATTCTCAGCCAGGACAACATCGAGAAGTAAGTTCGGCGACGATGTCCCAATTGCAAGCCGGTCGTTGAGTCGATTGACTCGGTGGATCTGCAAGTGATGCGGAATCAATCGTCCTTGTTTCAGACTTTCGAGAAGGGATCGCTCTACCGGCGATCCCTTCTTTTTTTGTCAACGGCTGATATAATTTCATGAGTTTTCCGCCTTGAGATTCCCTCCCGAATAAGGTGTTCCCTCGTGACCGTTCGGCCGCCTGCGAAACTGGCACTCGAAGATGGTTCTGTCTTCGCCGGACAGGCATTTGGAGCCGTGGGGGAAGCTTTCGGCGAAGTCGTATTCAACACGAGCATGACCGGGTATCAGGAGATCCTCACCGACCCGTCGTACTGTGGTCAGATCGTCGCCATGACGTATCCCATGATTGGCAATTATGGGGTGAATCCGGAAGATGTCGAAAGCAGCCGGCTCGCGATACGGGGGTTTATCGTCCGTGAACTTTGCGACCGCCCAAGTAATTATCGCTCGACGCAATCTCTCGAAGAGTATCTAACGGCGGCGAACGTCATTGGACTCGCCGGCATCGACACACGGGCCTTGGTCCGCCGCTTGCGGATTCGCGGGGCGATGACCGGTGTATTGTCGACTGTTGACCTCGACGATGCTTCGTTGATCAACAAGGCGCGGAACTGCCCCAACATCGTGGGGCAGGATCTCGTGCGGGAAGTGATGCCCGCGAAACCATTCACCTGGACGGAAGGGTTGTCGCCCCTCAATCATTTTGGCCCCACCACCGCGCAATCTCAGGCCACGGTCCCCCATGTCGTCGCCATCGACTACGGCATGAAGTGGAACATTCTTCGGCATCTCACCGACATCGGCTGCCGAGTGACTGTTGTTCCCGGAACGGCGACCGCTGAGGAAGTGTTAGCAAACAAGCCGGATGGAGTGTTCCTGTCGAACGGTCCGGGCGATCCTCGTCCGTTGACCTACGCCATCGACACGATACGCGGGTTGCTCGGCCAAACACCGGTTTTTGGTATTTGCCTGGGGCATCAACTGATGGGATTGGCCTGCGGAGCGGAGATTTTCAAACTAAAGTTTGGACATCGCGGCGGCAACCAACCCGTCATGAACCAGGCCACCGGCCGAGTCGAAATCACGTCTCAAAATCACGGCTTCGCGATTTCAACGGAGAACCTCCCCAGCGAACTGGAAATCACGCACATCAACTTAAACGATCAGACGGTTGAAGGCCTGCGTCACAAATCGGCACCGGCCTTCTGTGTCCAATATCATCCCGAAGCCTCGGCCGGTCCTCACGACAGCAGCTATCTGTTCCGGCAATTCCGCCAGATGTTGCCGGCTTGACCGGTCGTGATGAATCCGCATAACTCAATCCACAACTGATACCGAGTCAACGTCGACTCGCTCACCATTACGAAAGCTCACGTCGCCATGCCGCTCGAACGCACCTTTGTTCTGCTCAAGCCCGATGCCGTCGCTCGCCGATTGACGGGCGACATCTTGCAGCGATTTGAACGCCGCGGTTTGAAGATCATCGGTATGAAACTCTTGCAGGTGACGCCGGAACTGTCAAAACAGCATTACGCCGAGCATGTCTCGAAGCCCTTCTACCCGATGCTGGAAGAGTTCATCACCGCCGGCCCGGTGGTCGCATTCGTGATTGAAGCCCCCGAAGCGATTGCGGTCATTCGCGGGATGCTCGGCCCGACGAATGGTCGGCAGGCGCTGCCAGGCACGATCCGCGGCGATTTCGGTTTGAGCCGACAGATGAATCTTGTGCATGGCAGCGACGGACCGGAAGCCGCCGCGAGGGAAATCGCCTTGTATTTCAAGCCGGAAGAATTGGTCGCGCATACCGCGACCCTCGATCCGTGGACCTGCGCCGGCGACGAAAAGTAATTCGCCATCGATTCCGCCCGAGGCATCCCATGTCCGACGAATCCGAATCCGCGTCCGATCCATTCGCACCGCCAGAAGTTTCCACGGAAGTCTGCTGCATACATTGCGGCGAGATGTACGACAGTTGGCAAATCGAATGGCGCGTGTTGAAGAACGAACACGGCCAGGAACAAGGTTTCTGGTGCTGTCCGATCGCCGGCTGCGATGGCATGGGGTTCGGCTTTGATATCCTGCCCACCGACCCCGATTATCAGGATGAGCGCGGCGGCTGGGTGGAATTCGATGATGACGGCGAAGAAGAAGATGATGACGACGACGACAGCGAAGAGTGGGAAGAAGTGGATGGCGTCGATATTGTTTCGGGCGAGTTCCCGGAAGGTCGGCCTCTCGAGAGCGAAATTCCCTGGGATGATCCGGAACCGCGGCAACCGAGCGACGGCAAACCGGCACTCGGCGATGACTGGCCGTTTTCCTTGAATTAAGCCGTATTAAATCTCGTCGCACCGCTCGTCTGGCGTCCTGTCATGCCCGAGTTGCCGGATATCACGGTTTACATCGAGGCTTTGGAAGCACGCATTCTGGGCGAGCCGCTGAATCGCATCTGCATCAATTCCCCGTTTCTGGTGCGCTCGTTTGAGCCACCGTTGGAAGAGGCCCACGGCAAGGTGGTGCGGGAACTGCGGCGTTTCGGTAAGCGGATCGTCATCGGCCTCGAAGGCGATTACTGGCTGATCCTGCATCTGATGATCGCCGGCCGCCTGCATTGGCAACCGCCGGGGGCGAAACTGAGCGGGAAATCGGCTTTGGCGGCGTTTGATTTTCGTTATGGCTCGCTCACGCTCACTGAAGCCGGCTCAAAACGGCGGGCCTCGCTGCACCTGGTCCAAGGCGAGACGGCTCTCGCGACACATCAGCGCGGCGGACTGGAGATTCTCACGGCCTCGTTGGAAGAGTTCTCCACGGCCATCAGACACCGCAATCAGACGATCAAACGCGCCCTCACTGCCCCGGCATTGTTCAGCGGCATTGGTAATGCGTATTCCGATGAAATTCTGCACCGCGCGCGATTGTCGCCTTTCAAACAAACGCGGAAACTCACGGACGAAGAAGTCCTTCGTTTGCATCGGGCCGTACAAGACGTGATGCGGGAATGGATCGTGCGATTGCGGGACGAGGCCGGCGGTCGGTTTCCTGAACGTGTGACGGCCTTTCGCAAGGAGATGGCCGTGCATGGCCGTTTCGGTCTGCCCTGCCCGGTCTGCGGCACGAAAGTGCAGCGGATTGTGTATGCCGACAAGGAAACGAACTACTGCCCGACGTGTCAGACCGGCGGACAAATTCTCGCCGACCGCTCGCTGTCGCGGTTGTTGAAAGACGACTGGCCCCAATCGGTGGATGAACTTGAGGACTGAGCCTGCATACTCAATGGATTCAGGGAACACACCTGCGATCGCCGCTCCACAGCGCTGGCGGATCCTGGCGGTCTTGCTGCGCTTGCTCGGGGTGATCGATCTGCTGGCCGTGGTCGTGGTGGGGTTGCCGCTGGAGGGAATCGAGTCGATTCATCGCTGGACGGGACTGGAGCCGATTCCCGCGCAATCGTTGGTGGAATATCTCATCCGAGCCACAGCGATGATGTACGGCATGTTCGGCGCGCTGCTCATCTTCTTGTCCTTGGATGTCGCCCGTTTTCGGCCGGTGATTCGGTTTCTGGGAGCCTTGGCAATCCTGCACGGCACGGTCATGACTGTGGTTGATCGGAGCCTCGGCATGCCCTGGTGGTGGTGTGCGGCGGAAGGGCCAATTTTCGCCGCGATCGGGATTGTCATCGTGGTTCTGAGCCGGCCATATTCCGCCAGCAATGCTGAATCACAGACAGCGTGACGGGGATGGGTGCCGTCGTTCTTTGAGATTCTTGCTCTAGCCCGAAGGGCGATAGAACATAGCCCAGGACGCGAGTCCTGGGGCGGCGGCCGTTCAAGGAATGCAGCCCGGAGGGCGACAGAAATTTCTGCCGCCCTCCGGGCTGAAACCAAAAAAACTTACTGTTTTCCCAGGACTGACGTCCTGGGCTAAGTTCTACCGCCCGGACGGGTTGAAAGCACAGCGGCCATCACGCCGTGTACAACACATCTTCCACCAATTAGCCTCCACGCCCGGAGTCAATTCCGCAGAGAAAACCTCTGGAGAATTTCGTCATTGCCGCGTATCATTTATGGATCACATCTTTTTCTCATGTCGGTTATCGGTTCACACATCTTCGCCAAGTTATTCGTCGGTGGTGAATTCCAGAGTTCAGGGCCATTACCTGGGAGCCTGCCATGGGCGGAGGATCGTTTCGTCGTTGGAAATCGCTGAGTCGCACCCGAAAACTGACTTGGTGCGTGGTGTTCATCGCCGCGCTGTTCGGCGGACTTTACGTCCGCTGGCGATCCGATCAGCTCGTGGCCCGTTTAACGGGTGATGTCGAGCGTCCTTTGAACGCATCGGATGGAGTCCTGGTGATCGCGGGCGGCGGAATGTTGCCGCATGCTGTGAAAGAGCGGTTCTGGCGACTGGCCGGCATGCAGCAGGCCCGCATTGTCGTGATCCCGGCGTCGCGGATGGAACCCGAGCAGCAAAAGATCTACGAAGAGCGCTGGGACGATTTCGAGACCGAATCTGTTCAGGTATTGCAAACGGATATCCGCGCTCAGGCCGATGATCCTAAATTTTCGCAGGCGCTGGAAACGGCAACCGGCGTCTGGCTCGGCGGCGGACAGCAGACCTGGCTGACGCAGTGGTATCGCGGCACGCTTGTCCAGAAACGGATGCAGGAAGTGCTGGAGCGCGGCGGCGTAATCGGCGGTACATCGGCGGGGGCGGCCGTCATGTCAGACATCATGATTGCCGGCGGCCGTCGCGAGCCAATCGAAAGCCGCGGCTTCGGCTTCTTTCCGGAGATCGTCGTCGATCAACATTTTTTGCAGAGAAATCGCGTGGGCCGGCTGTGGAAACTGCTCGAAAAACATCCCGGCTTAGTCGGGCTGGGAATCGACGAGCGAACGGCGTTGATCGTGGAACTCAAGGGGCGGCGACTGTCAGTCGTCGGCGATTCCTATGTCACGGCCTGTATCCCGGTGAAGGATGGTCATCCGATTCGGATTGAGGTCCTCAAGCCCGGTGATCGGATCACGCTGCACGATTTGCAGATTCCCGAGTCCATCCCCGAATCACCGTGGGATCTCGATGCCATCCTCGTGGGCGAGGATTGAGCGACTTGCCTGCCGTGTTGAATTTTACGTGGCACACGTTTTCAACGTGTGAGGTTAACTGTGGATTATTGCTCTTCGTGACGATTCCGACACGTTGGAAACGTGCCGCCACGGAATTGCACCGACTATCAGGCTCGGGACGCCCGTGTTGGCCAGCGCGGCGGAGCGAGCAGAAACGTCAGCAGCACGCCGCCGCTGAACAGGCTGTACAGCAGCGTGAAGACCCACGGCTGCGCGTCGAAAAACAGCCAGTCGTGGACGAGATTCGCGACGAAGGCCCCCTGGTAAGTCTCCCCGCCGGCCAGTTGCCGTAGTTGATGCTCCCATGTCGTCAGCGGGCAGGTGATGCCGAGCCACGCTTCGAAGACGACGATCAGAATCATCATCAGGTGAATGCCGCGAAACCACGGATTGCGAATCCACCGCCAGTGTAATATGCAGCCCACGAGCGTCAGCAGGAAGCCGACGATTACAAACAGGACGTAAGCCATGTGCGCGATGACGACGAAATCGGCGGCGAGGCGGTAGAAAATGGACATGACGACTCCTTGTGACCCGACTGTTCACAAAATAAGAGTCATCCTGGCCGGTCGTTATTCCCGCTGTTTACTTCCGATTGTCAATCGCCCGCTTCAAGGCGGTCCCCATGTCGGCCGGACTTTTCGCCACGACAACGCCAGCGGCTTCCAAGGCGGCGATCTTCTCGGCCGCGGTGCCGCTGCCGCCGGAGATAATGGCCCCGGCATGCCCCATCCGTTTTCCGGGAGGAGCCGTCTGACCGGCGATGAACGCGGCGCAGGGCTTTGTGACGTGGGCCTTGATGTACTCGGCCGCCAGAATCTCCGCGTTGCCGCCGATTTCGCCGATCAGCAAAATCGACTTGGTGGCGGGATCGTTCTGGAAGAGTTCCAACAGATCGATGAACGTGGTGCCGATGATCGGGTCGCCACCGATGCCGACCGCCGTCGACTGTCCGAGGCCAATGTTACCGAGCTGCCAGGCGGCTTCATAAGTCAGCGTGCCGCTCTTGCTGATCAAACCGACATCGCCAGTTTTGTGAATATAGCCCGGCATAATGCCAATTTTCGCTACGCCCGGCGTGATAATCCCGGGGCAGTTTGGCCCGATGAGCCGCGATTTTGGATACTTGGCCAGATGCTTTTTAACGCGGGCCATATCGAGAACGGGAATCCCTTCCGTGATGGCGACAATCAGTTCCATCCCGGCATCTGCGGCTTCGAGAATCGCATCGCCGGCGAACGGCGGCGGCACGAAGACCAGCGATGTATTCGCCCCGGTCTTGTCGCGGGCCTGTCCGACGCTGTCGAACACGGCGAAACCGTCAATCTCGGTGCCCCCCTTCCCTGGCGTCACGCCGCCGACGAAAACTTCTTCGCCGGGTCGATGCTCTTTGGCATAAGCGCGACATTGCTGACTGTGAAACAAACCGGCTTTACCAGTGATACCCTGGCAGATGATTTTGGTATGACGGCCGACGAGGATGGACATGAGGGAGCTTCAACCTTTCAATTTTTGTGGGCCCGTGAAGTCGACAATTTCAAAAATGTCGAACACCACGAAATCTCGAACATTCAAAGTCAGTATCTTGGATATTCCATGGACATGGAACGTGGCGGCCAGTTGTGTGTCGAGTACGCGTTTCCGTCCAAGTTGGAACTTTGTCATCCAATTCAATGCCAGTTGGACACTGTCACTCGTGGGAAATACCTGAGTGACCCCGGCCGCGTTCCACCAACGTGCCGCAAAATCTACAGCTTCGCGCATGCTGCAGGGCGAATCGAATCGCTTGGCATCAGTCACCAGATGGACCAGCTCCGCTAAAACTTGTGGAGTCAGTCCAATCTGTGTCCCCGCCGCCACTTGCTCATCCCAATACCGTTTCGCCGTTGTGTGTGAAGGGTGCCCCGCGAAAACGAGTTGAACTAACCAATCGGTATCGACACCTATGATGTCAGTCATCTGTGCGATCCAGCATTTCGTCGAGTAAATCATCATGCGTACCGACAGGTTTCAACATCTTGCCAAGTGTGAGGGGTGGAATCGTCAGGAAGTGCTCACGCACGTCGCAGGCCGACACTTCGTCGGAATGGGATGCCAAGACATCTCGAATCACATCAGCCGTAGATCGACCTTCCTGCTGCGCGCGTTTCTTTAGTCGATTCAGTAGCGGCTCTTCCAGTTCGATTGTAATGGTCGTCATAGATTCTCCCCAAACAAGACTCAACTGTCAGCATGGGCGTTCGCAGCCTCAAATCGCCGCGACCGCTTTCTTCGCAGCGTCGGTCAGGTCCATCGCCGTCACGATTTTTTTGCCGCTGTCGGCGAGCATTTTGCGGGCGAGTTCGACATTCGTGCCTTCCAGCCGCACGACCAATGGCACCTTGATGCCGATGTTGTCGTATGCGCCGAGCAGCGCGGTGACGATCGTGTCGCACTTCATGATGCCGCCGAAGATGTTGACCAGAATGCCCTTCACGTTCGGGTCGGCGAGGATGATGCGGAAGGCTTCGGTGACTTGATTGACGTTGGCACCACCGCCGACATCGAGGAAGTTCGCCGGTTCGCCGCCGTGGAGCTTGATCAGGTCCATCGTACTCATCGCAAGGCCGGCCCCGTTCACCAGGCAGCCGAGGTTGCCGTCGAGTTTCACGAAGCTCAACCCGGCATTGCCCGCGGCGACTTCCATCGGCTCCTCTTCGCTGAGGTCGCGCAACTCGGACAATTCGGGATGTCGGAACATCGCGTTGTCGTCGAATGTCACCTTGGCATCCAGGGCGATGAGTTCCCCATCGGCAGTGACGACCAGCGGGTTGATTTCCGTCATGCTGCAATCGTAATCCAGGAAAAACTTCGCGATCTGGCGGAAGAATTTCTCCGCGTTGCGGATGGCGGCTCCTTCGAGGCCCAGCGCGAACGCCAGCTTGCGGGCCTGATACGGATACAGCCCGGCGTCGGGATCATACGTTTCCTGGAGAATTTTCTCAGGCGTATTGTGAGCCACCACTTCGATGTCCATCCCGCCTTCAGACGAGGCGATAATCGCCGGCAGGCCTGTTTCGCGATCAACGATCACCGCGAGATACAGTTCTCGGGCGATCTTGAGGCCGGATTCAACGAGCAGCGTCTGGACTTTTTTGCCGGCGTCGCCGGTTTGAATCGTAACCAGCGTGTTGCCGAGCATCCGGGCCGCGTTCTGCTTGGCTTCATCGGCCGAGCGGACCAGGACGACACCGGCCTGCTCTTTCTGTTCGACGAATCGGCCTTTGCCGCGGCCACCGGCGTGAATCTGGGATTTCACCACGGCCAAGTCGCCGCCAAGAGTGGCATACGCAGCAGCGGCTTCGTCGGCCGATTTCGCGACCACGTGCTTGGGAACTGCAATTCCGGCCTTGGCAAACAGTTGCTTGGCCTGATACTCGTGAATTTTCATCGTCATTCCTGCCTGAAGACCCGAATCGGATACGCGAATTCGATATGATAGCGAAGTCACTACGGTCGTTCCACTTAGCGACGCTTCGTAGAAGCGTGTAAAAAAACCTGTTTCTGACGTCTCATCGCGAGATGCGATGAATCTCATCGGACGAATGTGATGCTAAAACTTATCCCGCCCTGCATTTCACCGGAGCTGATGCACCTTCTCATGCGGATGGGGCATGGCGATGATCTGGTCCTCGCCGACGGCAATTTCCCGGCGGAGACCCATGCCCGCACACTTATCCGAGCCGATGGTCATTCCATGACAACGCTGCTCGATGCCATCCTGAAATTCTTTCCGGTGGACACGTTTGTCGATGCCCCGGTGAAGGTGATGCAACCGGTCGACTCACGCGCTGTGGAGCCGCCGATCTGGAGAGAGTTTCGCGAATTGCTCGAAAAACATGAAGGCCGGCCGGTGGCGCTGCAGACCGTCGAACGATTTGAATTCTATGAGCAGGCGCGGAACGCATTCGCCATCGTCTCGACCGGCGAGACGGCCATTTATGCGAATGTGATATTGAAGAAAGGCGTGGTTCCGATGGAATGACAAGAGCTAAGCGGATTGGTCCGCAAAGCGCAAGCGTTGGTTTTGCCCTCAACTCTCAACCTTCAACTCTCAACCCACTCCCATGTCCACCGAACACGTCATCACCGATCTTGCGGCTCGGATCCAGTCGGGCTATCCCCTGCTCTTCTTGCAGACCTGGGAAGAGGACCGTTGGGAAGTCCAACTGTCAGATCTCGCCTTGGAGTTGGAACGCGGACTCGTCGTCTGGACAGCCAGCCGGGGCTGGCGTCCACCACCGACTGCGGATGGCATCGGCGAACCGGTTCCGGCCGATGTCCCCCTCGATCTGATGCGGTTTCCGACGGACCATGTCTTTTTGATCAAGGACTTCCATCCGTATCTCAGCGATCCGCTGGTCCTGCGCCGCCTGCGCGATGCGTTGCCGGAATTGGTTGAACAGCGAAAATCGGTCGTGTTTCTCGGGGCGGTCTCGACAGTGCCGACGGAACTGGTGAAAGATGCCGTGCGGATCGAACTGCCGCTGCCGGCGTATGAAGACTTGAAAAGCGAGTTTGAGTGGGTGCTGTCTGAGTTACAGTCCGCGGCGTCGTTGCGCGACTCTTTGTCTGAAACGGATGAAGACAAGCTGATCAAAGCGACGATGGGGCTGACAACGCAGGAAGCGCGCAAGGCCTGGCGACGGGCGCTCAATGGTCGCGAGTCGATGTCCGACGAAGTGCTGATGGAGATCATCGCCGAGAAACGGACGCTGGCCTCAGGGTCGGAGCTGCTGGAGTTTTATGATTTGGAGGAAAGCGTCGCGGATGTCGGCGGACTCGATCAGTTGAAAGACTGGTTGGTCCGCCGCTCGGAAGCCTATGGGCCTCGTGCGCGCGAACAAAATATCCCGCTACCGAAGGGCGTGTTGCTGCTGGGTGTGCAGGGTTGCGGAAAAAGTCTGACGGCCCGTGCCACGGCCCGACTGCTGAGCTTTCCACTCGTGCGGCTCGATATCGCCAATTTGTTGAGCGGCGAACGGGGTGGCACCGAGCGGAATCTGCGTGATGTGCTGCAATTGTGCGAATCGATTGCTCCCGTCGTGTTGTGGATGGATGAACTCGAAAAAGGGTTCGCCGGGGTGGAAGGGAGCGGAGCCTCCGACGCTACGATGAATCGCCTCGTCGGCACGTTTCTGACCTGGATGACGGAAATTCGCAAGCCGGTGTTCGTCGTGGCGACGGCAAATTCTGTCGAGAAGTTACCCCCGGAGATGTTGCGTCGCGGCCGCTTCGACGAGATGTTTTTCATCGACTTGCCGAACTTTTACGAACGCAAGCAAGTCTTGGAGATTCATCTCCAAAAACGGGGCTGGAAACCCGAGGTGTTTGATCTCAACGCCATTTCCGAGCGGAGCGAAGGGTACAGCGGCGCGGAGTTGGAACAGGTGGTGACCTCGGCTCTAATCGACGCTTTCGGCGAGGGCCGACTCGTCAACGACGACGATCTGGAACGCTGCCGTCGGCTGACGGTGCCGTTGTCGGTCACGATGGAGGAAAAAATCTTCCAACTGCGTCAATGGGCGGAATCGCGCTGCCGCCGGGCGACATCGGACAGCCGTGTGACGCAGATGTTGGAGGATGAACAACGGCATGGTTTGACCGGCGGCTATAACGTCCCGGTCCCGGAAAAAGAACTCGCCACCTGGGCCGCGCTGGCGAAACATGGCCAGTTGAAAGCCGCCGTGACGGAATTCGTCCGCGATCACGGAGAAACTTTGTTCCCGGTGCTGCAAGACACATTCGCTGACTATCTCGCCACGACCGGCGAACTAGGACTGGCGTCCCGCGCGAATCCAAATACGGTTTTCTGGTCCGGCATGAGTCAGGAATTGTGTCAGATCGTGGCCGACCTGGTGTCGTCGAAACGGCTGTATCTGCACCCGGTCGCGGTCGAAGAGTACCAGCGGCTGCAGAAATCGCTGAAACTCCCGGTGATTCATGAGCCGACGGACAACAAACTCGCGCGGCCGAGTTGGCTGCCTTCGGCCCTACGGACCAGTCCGCACCCGATCCACGCGGGGCGGTTGTCGCGAATTGCGCGGATGCGGTTGAAGCAGAGTTGATCAGTTTCTTGAGTTTCAAGTGGCACAAGTTTCTTAAGGTGTGAGGCTCTTCGTTTCCTGCTACCCGTTAAGATTTTTGGCACGTTGGAAACGTGCCTCCACGGAATGCGCTGGATGCCACAGCCAGGGGGCTGACGCCCCCTGCTCGGGAAGAAGGGGCGTGTTTCTCAAATCTGCTTGCATCTGGACGGCTGCGAACTACGGTTGCGATAGCCGGGTCTGTCGGAACGATGGGGTGTCGTTCCAATTGATACGACCCTTTCTATCGTTCCTTTGTACCGAGATGGCATGTCGGAACTTGTGATTTCCCTGCCGAGCAGCGCCCGTCTCGCCCCGGCGACCGACCGCGTTCCGGATCGTCCCGCGGTCACGGTGCGGACAGCGACGACGACCTCGCCGTCGGTGCCGACGTACACTGTGGATGTCGTGACGGATCGAGCCGGGCTGGAATCGCATCGGGTCGCCTGGGACATGTTGTCATCGCGGGCGGCGGAACCGAATGTGTTCTACGAACCGTGGATGCTGCTGCCGGCGATCGACGCCTTCGGGGGCAGCACCTCATTTCGTATCGCTTTCATCTACCGATCTCAGCCGGGATCGCTTGCCCCGCGCGAATTGTGCGGATTCTTCCCGTTTGAAATTATCCGTCGATCAGCCTGGACCGGGACAACCGTCTTGCGGTTATGGCGGCATCAGCATTGTTTCCTCGGCACGCCGCTCATCCATCAGGATCATGTTGCGGCTGTCTGGCACACCGTTCTCAACTGGGCGTCCGCCTCGCGGCCAACCCCCTGGTGGCTGGATCTCTCCCATCAATCGGCGGAAGGGCCGCTGTGGCCTGCCCTGCTGGAAGTGGCCCGGCAACGTGAGCAAACGATTTATCCTGTGGAGCCGTTTCATCGCGCGGTGCTGCATCGTGCGGAGAAATTTGACCGCTACTGCCAGCAGGCGATGTCGGCCCATTTTCGGCAGGAACTGCGTCGCAAACGTCGACGGTTGGGTGAACTGGGCGACCTGGAGTTGCGCGTCCTGGAAGAGACAGATCGCATTGATGAATGGATCGAGCATTTTCTGCAAGTGGAAGCGCTGGGGTGGAAGGGCCGCGAATCATCGGCACTCGCCTCAAGTGCGGATCAACGCACGTTCTTCGAGTCGATGGCCTGCGGAGCCTTCGCTCGTAAGAAACTGCATCTGATGGGCTTGTTTCTGGATGGTCGGCCGATTGCGATGAAGTGCAATCTGCTGACCGCGCCGGGGGCCTTCTCGTTCAAGATCGGCTTCGATGAAAGCCTGTCGAAGTTCTCGCCCGGCGTGCTGCTGGAATGGGACAACACCCGCTGGCTGCACGAACAAACCGAGATTCACTGGATGGATTCGTGTGCGAAACCCGGTCATTTCATGATCGGACAACTTTGGAAAGACCGGCGTCTCTTGCATCGGCTGCTCATTCCGACCTGCCGCCGCGGAGAACTGGCGCTCGCGATGCGTCCCCTGCTCCATGCAGTGCGCAGGCTCCATCGTCAATCCGGTGCGCCGGTCGCGGCCTTACCATCGAAAGAGACCCCATGACACTGCGATTGCTCGAAGAATCCAGGATCACCAAGTTTGCCGAATCAGAGACTCGGCTCGAAATTGACCCGCCGGAGTTCGCGGCGAAGTTCAATCGCGAGCCGTTTTTGATCGGGCATCACCTGGATGATCATCCGCTGTTCGATTTACCGCGGCTGGTCGAATTGTCTCGCGCGCTGCCGGAGCACAGCATCGAGTACAACGCCGGTACGCTGCCGATGAGCATCGATCCGAATCTGACGCCGCGCAACGGCCTGTCAGCCGAGGAAACCATTCGCCGGATCGAAGAATGCCGGTCGTGGATGGTGCTGAAAGATGTCCAGCAAGATCCGGACTACCTCAAACTTCTGAATGAATGCCTCGCGGAAGTCCGGCCTCATTCGGAACCACTGGTGCCAGGAATGCGCCATGCCCAGGCATTTATCTTCATCACCTCGCCGAATTCCGTGACGCCCTATCACATCGACCCGGAACACAATTTTCTCTTGCAGGTTCGCGGCTCTAAAACGGTGAACCTGTTCGACGGCCGGGACCGAACGCTGCTAAGGGATGATGAACTGGAATATTTCTACGCCGTCAAACCCCGTAATCTGAATTTCCGCGAAGAGAATCGTGACAAGGCGTGGGTGTATGATCTGCAATCGGGTTATGGACTCCATTTCCCGGTGACGTATCCGCATTGGGTGCAGAATGGCGATGCCGTGTCGATTTCGTTCAGCATCACCTTCCGCACTCCGGACCTGGAACGCCGGCGGTCTGTGTATGCGCTGAACTATCGCCTGCGGCAGCGCGGTTTTCAGCCGACGCCGTTCGGGCAATCGCCGTGGGTGGATGGGGTGAAATATCAGTCGCAGCGCGTGTGGTCGAAGTTGTTTTCGCGCGGGAAATAAGGGTTGCGAACCCGCAAGCGATCATGGCGCGTCGCTTGTGGTTTCGCAGACTCTCTTACTTGACCGTAATCGTTTGCACGCGATCCGGCCCGACGGAGATATACGCCACCGGCACGCCGACGATTTCGCTGACGGTATCCACATATTTCCGCGCACCGGCCGGCAGATCGCTCAGTTTCCGCGCGCCCGTGATGTCCTGCTTCCAACCCGGCAACTTGCGGAAGATCGGTTTCGCCACGGCGAGATCATCGACGTGACTCGGGAAATCGGTCGTTCGTTCCCCACGGATGTCGTACGCCTCGCAGAGTTGCAACTCGTCGAGTTGTGCCAGCACATCCAGCAGCATCACGGCAATACAATCGACACCGCAGATGCGGGCACCGTACGCCGTGGCAACGCCATCGAACCAACCGCAGCGGCGCGGCCGCCCGGTGACCGTCCCATATTCGTGGCCGACATCGCGAATGTGTTGACCGGTGGCGTCGTGCAGTTCCGTCGGAAACGGACCGCCACCAACGCGCGTGGTGTAGGCCTTCACGATCCCGATCATGCGCGTGATGGCCCGCTCGGGAACACCGCTGCCGGGGTGTATGCCTGCCGCGCTGCTGTTGGAAGACGTGACATAAGGGAATGTCCCATGATCGACATCCAGCAAACTGCCTTGCGCCCCTTCAAACAGTAACTTTCGGCCCGACTTCATCGCCTTGTGCAGCCAGGCCGTGGTATCCACGACGTGTGGTTTCAGCTGTTTCGCAAATTCGGAATACGTTGCGAAAACTTCGTCGGCGTTGAGCAGCGCGCAAGTCGGGTCAACGGCTCGCAGCAGCGTGTTCTTCTGGGCGACGATGTCTTGCAGTTTCGCCTGGAACGTGTCGGTATGAAACAGATCGCCGACGCGGATGGCATGCGTGCGGCCGGCTTTATCGCGATAGCAGGTGCCGATGCCCCGCATCGTGGTGCCGATGGCTTCGCCCTTGCGGCTCTTTTCGAGGACGGCTTCTTCCGCCATGTGATGCGGGAAAATGACATGGGCGCGATCGCTGATCAGCAGATTTTCGCCGTCGATTTTCACGCCGCGTTCGGTGAGAGACTTAATCTCTTTCAGCAGCGCCTCGGGATTGACCACCAGACCGTTGCCGATGACGGCCGTCACACCGGGACGCAGCACGCCCGTCGGCAGCAGCGAGAGTTTGTACGTCTGGCCGTCGAACCGGACGGTATGCCCGGCGTTGTTGCCACCTTGATAACGGATGACGACATCATGCTCATCGGTGAGCAGATCGACGATCTTTCCCTTGGCTTCATCGCCCCATTGCAGGCCAACCACGGCTGTGGCAGTCACGAGTAGACTTTCTGAAAGCAGCAAAATGGACAAAAAGAAACGGTCCGACCGCAATCGAACCGCCACGGCCAGATGGTAAACGAAATCGGGACAAAACGGGAGTTTCCGGCAACCGCGCCGAGGAAATTCGCGACCGACTTGCCTGCGAGTGCCGAACGGGTATCTTCAAGAGTTGAAATTTCATTCTACAATCGAGGGGAACCGATGTCCGCACTCGCGATTCAGACTGTACCACTGCCGCGCGAAGATTTTGGGCCGTTTCCGATTAATCCCGAATGGATTCTTGAAGGTTCACCCGTTGCCCGCGGGAATGTCTTCCTGCAGTCGGCCGACAAGAAAATTTCATATGGCGGTTGGGAATGCACGGCGGGCAAATTCCATTGGATTTTCGGCTGGGACGAATTCGTCCACATTATTGAGGGGGAAGCCACCATCGAGGAAGACGGGGGCAAAACTGTCACTTTACGGCGAGGTGACCTGGCTCACTTCCCCAAAGGAATGAAAACCATCTGGCATGTGCCGAACTATGTGCGGAAGGTCTTCACGCTGCGGACGGATGAACCGCTGGAAATGTAGTTCGCAGAGCTGAGATTCACGCGAATCATGTGGCGGCACGTTTCCAACGTGCCGGCGGGGTAGTCGTGCCGAACCTATTCACACGTTGGAAACGTGTGCCACCTCAGCACTACGGCATGCCGCGGAGCCGAACCGGCGTCAGGCTGCGGACGACGATCATTTCGCCTTGCAGTTCCGGCCGGAACGATCGCTGGCCGAGGACGCCCATCGCCTGACCGACATACGCATTCAAATCGACGCCCGGTGCGGGCTGGAGATATGCCAGGAGGCGGCCGTCGGGACTGGTCAGCACGAATTTTGGTTTCGCGCCACCGTTCGGCCCGGTGCGCTGCACGATGCCGGCCCCGTCGAATGCGTTCGGCAACGTGGGGGCGCGGGGAGGCTGCGCTGTCGCCAGGTTCGGTTGAGGCGAGGTCGGAGCACTTGCCGCGGGGGCGGCATTCGTCATCGACATCAATTGGGCATCGCGCTGCTTGGTTTCGCTGGTGACACGGACAAATGCCTCATACTCGGTCTTGATTTTTGCGTATTTCGCCACGGCCGCAAGCCGTTGCTGCAACTGAGTCTTCAATACCGGCAGCTCCGCCGTCCCTTCCAGTTGCTGATACTGCTGTTCGAGGCTGGCGAGATCCCAGGTTTGCGGGTCCGCTTTGATCATGGTCCGAAATGCCTCGTCAATGGAACTCAACTGTGTGCGCCATTGATGGAGATCCTCGGTCGCCGGGCCGGTTTGCCGGACCGATTCGGACTTCGATTCTAGAACGGAAACCTTCGCGATGGGAGTTTCGGCGACCGGCGGAGTCATCGACGGGCCGACGGCGAAGGGATCGACATCGGGATTGTCCAAAGGGGATATTGATTTCGCACGCACGGGGGCTTCCGCGACATCACCTTGCCGGAGTGGTTGCCGCACCGGCGCATCGGCTGGGACCAAGGCCCGGCCCATGATCCAGCGGTATTCATTGGCGGGGGGCTTGATTTGCAACATCTTGACCGGGCCGCGATCGGTCTCGAAGGATCGCTCGCCCAGAATCTCGACGGTGTCACCCTTGTTGAGTTCTCGCTGATACCAATCGCGTTCATCATTGAATGCGCTGCCAACCCGCACGATGACATTGTTCTGCGTTAACGTCCCCTGGTCGCCCGCCTGGCGAGTCACATACTCGGACTGGATCCAACTGAAACTTCCCTCCGGCGGAGCGATCATCACCCATCCGCCGGGATCGTGTCGATGGACCGTCACGCGGTCCCCTTTGTGGATTTTGCTCGTGGGATAAAATTTCTGCCCCGGACCGCTGCGGACGAATTCCTCAGCGATATCGACGATGGCCTCGTACGGAAACTTCCGATCCGCCGCGAATGCCGGGCTGATCAGAATCCATAAGGCCAACAGTGATAATGTGTTACGTTGCATGTGCGTGGTCTCCTTGCCGCACTTGCGGGACAGGGCAAGTAATCATCAGACGAATTGATGGGATGTGGAATCGGGATTTGTGACGGGCATGTAGCAGTTTTTGCCGATTGACTCAAGAGGAACGGTGTCGTATAATGTACATAAGTACAAATTTAGTGGGTGTGAGGTGGGATTCAGCGGGAGGCCACTTTCCATAACTCCTAATTGATTTGGGCTTTGCCGCGAATTACAATTCCATCAGCGCCAATTGAAGTAACATGGAGGGGTGAACGGTCAATCTGTAGTGGGCTGGGAAACTTTCTGCTTTCGGAGATCTCCGCGTGCGTGCATTGCCGGGCCAGCGATTTTGGAAGTCCAGTGGATTGCTGCCATGCATCTTGGCGGTGATCGTGGGAATCGTCTGCCCATTGCGAGCTGCGGCGGAAATTTCTGTTCAGCCCAAGACGGTCGAGATTCGCGACCCCTTCGCCCGCCGCCAGTTGCAAGTCGACTCTACTGGCGGCGATGTCACCCGCAGCGCCAGTTATCATTCCTCCGATGACAAGATCGTCACCGTGGATGCCACGGGGTATCTGTTCCCAATTGGCAATGGCCAGACGACGGTGGAAGTCCGCTGGGAAGCGCAGGCGGTGACGATTCCGGTCACGGTGTCGGGAATGGATCGTCTCCGGGCCGTCGATTTCGCCACGGAGATCGAGCCGTTGCTCAGCCGGTTCGGCTGCAATGCGGGTGGTTGCCACGGCAAGGCGACCGGTCAAAACGGTTTCAAATTATCACTCTTCGGCTACGACTCCGAGTTCGACTACAACGCCTTGGTCAAGGAAGCTCGCGGGCGACGGGTGTTCGCCTCGGCTCCCGAGCGCAGCTTGTTGTTGCTCAAGGCGATTGGTGCCGTGCCGCATGGCGGCGGGAGACGCATTGAACCGGGCAGTGAGCCGAATCGCATGCTGTTAGCCTGGGTGCAAGCCGGTGCGCCCCCCTCGGCTCCGGATGTTTCCCTCGTCACCCGGATCCATATGGCCCCGGCCGAGCGAATTCTCGCTTCCAACCGGCAACAGCAATTGGTCGTGATCGCCGAATACAGCGATGGCAGCCACCGTGATGTCACCCGCGAGGCCCATTACTCCAGCAATCTGGATGTCGTCGCCGCCGTGTCGGATGACGGTCTGGTGAACACGCTGGAACAAACGGGCGAAGCCGCGATCATGGCGCGGTATATGGGGCAAGTGTCCGTCTGTCGCATCTTGCGACCGCAAGGCGCGCCGCTGACCGCCCTGCCCGAGTTCTCGCCCGTCAATTTCATCGATGACTTCAGTGCCGCGAAGTGGATGAAGCTCGGGTTGGTTCCTTCAGCGACTTCTGACGATGCCGCGTTTTTGCGGCGGGTCGCCGTCGATCTGTGCGGCCGCTTACCCACGGTCGAAGAATGCCGGCAATTTCTGACGGATCGCGAGCCGAACAAACGGGCGGTAGCCATCGAGCGGTTACTGAATTCGCCCGATTATCCCGCATTTTTCGCGATGAAGTGGGGCACAATTCTACGCAACTCGAATCTCGCCGGCTCGGATCGCGTCGCTTATGCATTTCACAACTGGATCAAGGATATGATCGCCGCGAATCGTCCCTACGACGAATTCGTGCGTGGTATTGTGGCGGCTTCCGGGGAATGGCCGGATGCCCCGGCGATCAACTGGTTCTGGCAATCGCGCGACGATCAGTTGCATCAAGTCACCGCCGACACGGCTCAGGTGTTTCTCGGCCAACGCCTGCAATGCGCCCGCTGTCATCATCACCCCTACGAAAAATGGGGCCAGGACGATTACTTTGGACTAGCCGGTTTCTACACCCGGCTTGGTCGTAAAGCGTTCGGTGAACCGCCCCCCTATTTCACCTCGCCGAACGTCACGCTGAGTGAACTCCACCCCATCACGCAGAAGGGGATCGAGCCGAAGTATCTGGACGGCGACATTGCCAAGTTCGGTCCCGACGAAGACCCCCGGCACGCACTCGTCGACTGGATGGCGAAACCTGAGAATCCTTACTTCGCCAAGGCGCTAGTCAACCGGCTGTGGGGCCATTTTTTCGCGAGGGGCATTGTGCAGGAGATTGACGATCTGCGTGAAACCAATCCTCCCTCCAACCCCGAACTGCTCAATGCGCTGGCCCAGGAATTCATTGATCACAAGTTCGATGTGAAGCATGTGATTCGCCTGATCGTCAGCAGCCGCACATATCAGTTGTCGTCCGAGTCGACCGTTCAGAACGCATCCGATCAGCAGAACTTTGCCCGGTACTATGCCCGCCGTTTCCCCGCAGAGGTGCTGTTGGATGCTGTCGATCAGGCGACGGGGGTGAAGTCCACCTTTGGCAACATGAGCGCTGACAGCCGCGCGGTGGATTTACCGCATGAGAACTTCGGCTCCTACTTTCTAGAAGCTTTCGACCGGCCGAAACGGACGACAGCCTGCGAATGCGAACGATCCACGAGTGCGACTTTATCCCAGGTTTTGCTGCTGGCGAATTCCGACGAAGTGGAAAACAAACTCGCCGACGGTCGCGGCCGCATCCAAAAAATGCTGGATGCGAAACTGTCGTCGCCAGCGATGATCGAAGAATTGTATCTTGCCTCGCTCTCACGATTCCCGACCCCGCCGGAAATCATCGCGATGGAATCCCACATCGCCACCTTGCCGGACATGCGCCGCGGTATGGAAGATGTTCTGTGGAGCCTGCTGAACTCGCGCGAGTTTTTGTTCAATCACTGATTGTCTCGGATAATGAAGATGCCCACAACGGCTGCCCAATTGCCTCTCAACCCGCTTGCCATTCCGATTCGCGAGGATGCCGATGGTTCCCTGCGCGTGGGAAACACACGAGTGGTGCTGGAACTCGTACTCGAAGCATTTCGCGACGGTGGATCCCCTGAAGAGATTGTGCAAGCCTTTTCGACTTTGGTGTTGTCGGATGTTTATGCCCTAGCGACGTGGTATCTGCGAAATCGTGATGCTGCGGATGCGTGGCTGGATGAGTGTGATAGTGAATCGGAAGAATTGCGAAGAAATATGGATATGACGCGCGGCATGAGCCGCGAGATTCGAGAACGCCTGCTGGCGCGAAGCCGGGCGGGATCGAGACTATGCTGAGATTTCTGGCCGATGAAAATCTGAATGCGGCGATTATGAGAGGCTTGGAACGAAACTATCCTGAAATCGATATCGTCCGTGTGCAGGATTTAGGTTTGAGTGGAGCCGGAGATGTTGAATTGCTGAAATGGGCTGCTTCGGAGAAACGAGTTTTGGTAACGCACGACAAGCGAACAATTCCAAAGCATCTGATTGAATGTTGGGCTGCGGGAGTCTTGTCGGCCGGAGCCGTGATTATCCCGCGAGAGTTTATTTTGACTGTGATCGTGGAACAGTTGGCGATGATAGCCCTTCGCGTCGACCCACAAGAAGTTGAAAATCAGTGCTGGCGATTACCTCTTTGATGTGTTAATCGGAAGCACCTAAGGAAATTCAAAGATGTTCGATCTCTCTCTCGGCCTCACCAAAACCTGCGACGGCGTGTCGCGTCGGAATTTTCTGCGTGTCGGCAGCCTGGCGATCGGCGGAGTCAGTCTGCCGAATATGTTGCGGCGGCAGGCCAGCGCAGGCACAACATCACCGAAGAAATCGGTCATTCTGGTCTGGCAGGCCGGCGGGCCGAGTCACATTGATATGTACGATTTGAAACCCACATCGCCCGCAGAATATCGAGGCGAGTTCAAGCCGATTCCGACAAATGTCCCGGGGATCGACATCGGCGAGCATCTCCCCTTGCAAGCGAAGATGTTCGACAAGTTCTCGGTGGTCCGCTCGGCTTACCACACGAATGCCGGTCATGGAATGGGATCGCAATGGATGCTGACCGGATGGCAGCCCACCATTGAAGTGAACGACAACATCTATCCCGCCTGCGGAGCCGTGGTCTCGCAGTTAAAGGGGTCTAACGAACCCGGCCTGCCGGCGTATGTCAATTTGCCAAATCGGCTCAGCCTGGGCAAAGCCGCGTATCTTGGCGCGGCTCACAACCCGTTTGCGCCGGACAGTAATCCGGATGATCAGAATTTTCAGGTCCGCAATTTGAAACTGCCGGGTCGGGTCGATTTGAATCGGCTGGAGCGTCGCCAGCGGCTTGTCTCGCAAGTCGATTCGCTGCGTCGCGATGTCGATGCCAAAGGCGATATTGCCGGTCTCGATAAGTTTTACCGCGATGCGTTTGAAATGGTCACGAACGATCAGGCATTACGGGCCTTCAACATTCATGCCGAAGACCCGAAGCTGCGCGAACGCTACGGCCGCAATGACCTGGGCCAGAGTTGCCTGCTTGCCCGCCGGCTCGTGGAAGCCGGAGTATCCTATATCACCGTGCATGCCGGCGGCGGTTGGGATACGCATGGCGACAATTTCAATCAGCTGAAGAACAATCTGCTGCCGAAGTTCGACCGTGCCGTGGCCACTCTGGTCGATGACTTGCATCAGCGCGGTCTGCAAGACGATGTGCTTGTGATGTGTATGGGCGAATTCGGCCGCACGCCGCGAATCAACGGCGGCGCGGGCCGCGATCACTGGCCCGGCGCGATGTCGGTTCTGTTTGCCGGCGGCGGCCTGCAGATGGGCCAGGCGATTGGCACCACCGATTCGCGGGCCGAATACCCGACCAGCAAAGGCTACACGCCCGGCTGTGTGCTGTCGACGATGTATCACACGCTCGGCGTCGATTACCAGCACGTCTTCTACGACCAGGCCCGCCGCCCCCTCGCCGTCCTGCCGGAAGGCCAGCCGATTCCGGAATTGGTGGGGTAAAATTTAACGCGATTCCAAGAGGAGAAAACGCGATGACTCAGGTGTCATTGAGTATCGAAAATGAGCGGCAGCTGAAATCGTTAGTTGATGCCGGGCGGTATGTCGATGTTGAAGCGGCGATGAACGACGTATTGAGTGTTCAGCTTCAGTGGAGTGAATTTGTACGCGTGAAAATCGAGGAAGCTAATGCTGATCTCGAAGCTGGTCGTTATACGGATTATGATGACGAAGGATTGAAAGCCTATTTTGCTGGTCTAAAGAGAGAAGCCGGGATTTCAACGATACCGACGGAAGCTTAAATTGATGAGCTTTCGCCTCACTCAGCGTGCTCAAGACGATCTTCGAGAGATTCGCAATTGGATTTCCGTCGAGAATCCGGCAGCGGCGGTTAGAGTGATCGATGCCATATTTGAAACTCTGCAACTTTTAGTTCGTCATCCAGAAGTTGGCGCTCCTTATCACAACTTGGGTGAAAATCTACGTGCGTTTCCCGCCCAGAGGCCGGCGCAACGCTATGTGATTTTCTTTCATGTCCGAGAGGAGACTCTCGTCGTGATGCGTGTGCTGCATGGAGCCAGAGATTTCAATTCGGTATTTGATCAATAGGTGGATCGATAACTTGGAAAGCCCGACTTTGAAGCAAGTTCTTACGCATCGATTTGGAATAGCATTGGCTGTTCTCTGCACGATCGCGGCGAATTGCCATGCCGACCTCCCTACCCCGCGGTTGGATGTCATCAACCCCGTCGGGACTTCGGCCGGTGCTGAAATTGAACTCACGATTGTTGGTGCCGATCTGGACGGGGGCGAGACGCTGATTTTTGATCATGTCGGGTTTCATGCAGAGTTCGTTGAGGAGAATCTGTTCAAGGTAGCAGTAGCGGCAGATGTGCCCGCCGGAACCTATGATGTCCGCGTGTCCGGCCGGTTTGGGATTTCCAATCCGCGGTTGTTCGCGGTCTGTCGGGATTTAACAGAAGTCGCCGAAGTCGAGCCGAACAATTCGCTGGCCGAAGCCCAACAGGTGCCGATCAATTCGGCGATCTCAAATCATCGCGACGGCAATTTTCACGACTTCTACAAAGTCTCGCTGATTGCTGGTCAACGGCTGGTCGCTGATCTGCAATGTGCCCGACTCGATACCGAGTACGATCCGGTCCTGTTTCTTTACTCGGCGGAGGGACGGCAACTTGCCAGCAACAGCGACTACCTCGGTCGCGACCCGCTCCTCGATTTCACGGCGGCGGAGAGTGGTGATTACATCATCGAAGTCCGTGACCTGCGGTATGCGAACGGAGCCGTTTACCGCCTCTTGATTCATGGCCGACCGCAGATCGAGAATGTCTTCCCGCGGGCTGTTCAGGCTGGCCAAACGGTCGAACTTACGGCGTTCGGCCGCAATCTGCCGGGTGGGCAAGCATCAACGTGGAAGATTGGTGATGCCGCGCCGCTCCAGCAGGCGGCTGTTTCGTTCACCGCATCGCCAGAAGTAACGGCGATTGGCGGTTATCATTTTCTGGAACACCCCAATCATTATTCCGTGCTGCCGACCGCGGCCACCTGCACGTTAGTCGGCGACCAAATCGCACCATTTGGCGGCAACCCACAGTCCATCGTCATCACTGAGGGGCCGACGGGAATCGAGCAGGAGCCGAATAATGTGAAAGATCAGCCGCAGCCGCTCAGCTTGCCGGCAGTCATCAGCGGTCGCTTCGATCAGCCGCGCGATGCCGACTGGTACGAGTTCGAGACCGACGAAATGGGAGGGAGCTACGGTTTCGATGTTTATTCCGAACGCATCGGCGGTCGGGCTGATCCCTATTTGGCGATTTACGATCTCTCCGGCGATCGTGTGGCAGAGCTGGACGACTTTGGGCATCGACGTAATGCTTTTGACGGCCACCTCCGCGATCCTTTTGGACAAGTCAATCTGCCTGGAAAAAGGAGACTACGGCTCCTAATTCAGGATCGCTATCAGCGCGGCGGTGCGCGATATCAATATGTGCTGAGTGTTCGCAATGCGCAGCCCGATTTCTTCGTCGCCGCGATTCACGGTAACAACAACATGCAGGGGACGACGATCTGGCGGGGAGGCTCGAATTATCTCGATCTGATCGTCCATTTCGCGGACGGCTCGAACAACTCGCCGATTACCGTGACTGCCGAAGGCCTGCCGCCGGGATTGCACGCCTCTCCCACGATCATCTTCAATAACGACTCGGCTCCGATGGTCTTCTGGGCCGATGACAATGCACCGCCGTGGACCGGGCCGGTCAAACTGTGGGCCGAGCAGCAGCAAGGCGACATAATACTACGCCGCCAAGTACGCCCTTATACTCGGCCGCATCAAATCACCGGCACACGGCCCACGCGCGAGTTGGTGCTGGCGATTCGCGAAAAGGGACCGTATCAATTGGCCATCGAGCCGGAGCAGATCTCCGTGGAATCAGGCAAGTCAGCGGATTTGAAATTGACTCTGAAACGTCATTGGTCGGACTTCACGGGGCCGGTCAATTTCATTCCGCTCAACTTCCCCGGTGGCTTCCAATTGGGTAACGGGACCGTGCAGCAGACGGAGACATCCATCAGCATCAACGTGCAAGCCGGAATGCGACCGGGCAGTTACACATTCGCCGTCATGGGCCAGGCCCAGGTTCCGTTCAGCAAAGACCCCGCCGCGAAAGACCGGCCCAACACACTTGTGCAACTGCCATCCCGGCCAGTGACGATCACGGTGACGGAACCGCCGAAGCCATAGTGTGGATCGAGGTTGATGATTTCGCGATCACGTTCAAGATGGTGGAACTCGCGGACTCGATCCAGCCTACATTATCCCTCACTTTTCGTGGAAATCGATTTCTCACATGGACCACCTCCTCCCCGGCATTCATCAGTTTCATACGCAGGTTTATCAGCAGGAACAGGAGTTTTTCCATAAGCTCGCTGACGGACAAAGTCCACGCGTGTTGTTCATCGGCTGTTCGGATTCCCGCGTCGACCCCAGCCTGATCACGCAGGCTCAGATGGGCGAGTTGTTTGTGCTGCGCAACGCCGGCAATATCGTGCCGCCGAACGGAGCCTCCAATGGTGGTGAAGCGGCGTGCGTCGAGTACGCCGTATCGGTGTTGGGCGTGAAAGATATTGTCATCTGCGGCCATTCACAGTGCGGGGCGATGAAGGCCCTGCTCGATCCGAAGTCGGTGGAATCGCTGCCGCTCGTGCGGGACTGGTTGAAACATGCCGAGTCGACACGCCGCATCATGGCTGAAAATTATGGCGATCTGAAAGGCGAAGCCCTGCTGGAGATGGCCATTCAGGAGCATGTGCTCATGCAGATCGAAAACATCCAGACGCATCCGAGTGTCGCCGCGAAATTGCAGCGTGGCGAACTCACGTTGCACGGCTGGGTTTACGGCCTGGAATCGGGCCAGATACGCGGCTTTTGCAGCGAGCGTTCGGCATTCGAGCCGCTCGGCGAACAAATCGCCAAAGCCGGCATCCCCGCCCCGCTGCAAAAGCGGCCGAAGAAATCGTTAAAGAAACGGAAAGCGAAGAGTTAACCACGAAACACACGAATGACACGAAAGAAGACCAGAAGGAATGCTAACCATCTTCCGCTTGAAATTGATTCTGCCCTGTCGCATGCTGCGTGATCTTTGACAGGATGATCAGCTTTTTCGTGCATTTCGTGTGTTTCGTGGTTCATCTTCTTGATTGACCGGATCATGCCCTCGACACCCATCGAAACCGAATTCGGCGTGCCGATCCCCGGAGAGATTCTGCCGGAAGATCGCTGGACGAAGACGGCGATTAAGAAGTTGCCACCGCCGGGACCGCTCGATTTCACCGCCATCTTTGGCCGCACGGCTCCCATCGTCCTCGATATCGGCTGCGGCAACGGGCGGTCCACGTTATCCAGCGCACTCGCGCGGCCCCAGTACGATCATCTCGCGACCGACATTCTGCCGGTCGTCATCCGTTATGCGACTCGGAGAGGTAATCAGCGCGGGTTGTCGAACGTGCGGTTCGCGGTGATCGGCGGGCGGGAACTGCTGCGAGATTTCATCGCTTCGGGGTCGGTCGCGGAGATTCATGTCTATCATCCGCAGCCGTATTACGAACGCCGCGAACACCGTTACCGACTGATCACGCCGGAGTTTTTGTCCCTGGCCCACCGCGCGCTAATCCCGAACGGCCTGTTCGTGTTGCAGACCGACAACCCGGCGTATTGGCGTTACATGAAAGAAGTCGTCCCCGCCTTCTTTGAGTTCGCTGACCACCGCGACAAATGGCCAGACGCCCCACTGGGTCGCACGCGGCGGGAAATCCTGGCGTTGAAAGAAGGCCTGCCAGTCTTTCGCGGGACAGGTTCTCCGCGAAGTGATCTAACGGACGCCGATATGACGCGATTGGTGGCCGAACTGCCGCTGCCGAAGTTTAACGCGGATCGGCGGCTGGCGAGGTTGGATCAGATGGAGCGGGAACTGATGTAGCAAGCAGAGCTTCGCGTGGCAACCGCGGCGGTCTTCACCAGATTTGGCCACCAGTCGAGGTCATTGCGGTTTATCTTCGGATTTTTCTTGAACTTGCTTCGCCATAGCCTTCTGACAAAGACTTCGTATACGACCATCGATATTCAGTGTTTCGTCGCTTCCGTCTTGACCGATCCAGTCGCCCACCCGAACATAGCGTTGCCCTGCACACGAAAAATGCAGTCGGTTTTTACCATGATCGAACCAACAGATCCGTATACAGCCTCCCTCTTTAAGATTGATTCGCATAGTGCCGATTTCGCTTGAGTCAGGCTGGCAGTCATGATCGTTTTCGCATCGCATGTCCTTAACGAGTTTTCCTCGCTGGAAATACTGTAAGACATCCGCGAATCCTTCTCGCGGAATTTGAAAGTTCACCAGATCAGGACCGCATAACGGTCCGAATGGATGGTGGTATGTATCTGCGATGATTGAAGCGATATCGCTAACATCAGGCAATTTAAGCGAGTCGATCTCGGCCGCATTAACTGTTTCACTCGCAATATCGACATCAACGGGACTGAAAAGTGTAAGCATTAAAACCAGAATGATTGTTCGGTTGAAAGATCGCATGCGTTCCTTCCTTGTATGCCATGCCTGCATAATTCTTAACCATTCCACTTTAGCTTCTCTACAACGACGTAGAAAGTCGCGTCGTAATCCGTCGGTAAATCGGTACTATGAGTGACTGCTGCGGGATCATCGCTCATTACATCTAGTCCGCGATTCATCCATTCCCAGTATGAATCACCATTTTTCAGCAGGATCAAGGTAGCAAAATTGAATGCTCCCATTTTTTCGGGGTCAATAATAC
>Ga0105047_10001575_pt1 | contig 40893 bp, 25 predicted proteins | sample MAT04_FD_78384 | JGI IMG/M metagenome (GOLD analysis project Ga0105047, IMG submission 78384) | Freshwater microbial communities from Lake Fryxell liftoff mats and glacier meltwater in Antarctica - MAT-04 (megahit assembly) | ecosystem: Environmental > Aquatic > Freshwater > Ice > Liftoff...
ACGAATGCGAGGGCTGCGAACTGGCTCCGCAGTGTCGCAAGAATCCGGAGTCGGAACGGGGTCGCAAGGTGACTCGCGATGAACACGAAGAGGCTCGCGAACGCCACCGCGAATGCAAAACAGGAAAAATTGAAATATGATGCAAGCCCTCGGGGCTCTGCGCAAAGTTAAATCCACTGTGGTGTGCGTCGGAATCTGATCCAAACGAATTTCTTCATCGTCTCTCTATCGTGTCACAGCAACTTTTCAAACTTTTCGACTGGGTTCAACCAGAAATTCTGGCCTATGAATTGATCCGCCAGGCATCGATTCGCATTCGCGCTTTACCTGAATTCGAACAAGTCCAAGATCGAGCATCATTTCTTATTGACTGGCGTGAGTTCCTGCATTGCTAGAATCGATGCATCTGTGTGAGGAAACCGGATGATGACATTCATCATCCGGCGATCACGATCGTCGTCTTTCGGCATGACAAAAGCTGCCTCGTACATTTCCGTTGCCTGCAACTCTTCGCGTATTTGCAACGCAGTGAGATCCTCCGCAAGTTTCTCTCGCCGCGCCTTCGGAAGCGATGACTTAACGTATTGAAATCGGTGTACGGAAATCGATTTCCAGACGTTGACTTCTCCTTCAATGATTTGAGTTTCCTCACCCAGTTTGACCAGCAACTGGAATGGATCGCGTCGCTGCCCGTCTCGCCAGCGATACTGATTTACAATGACCGAGTATCGGCCTGATGGGGCAGTACGCTCCAGCCAGCGAACATTTTCAACCGGCTCTGCCGAGTACCTCTTTTCTGCCGAAGCGTTTGCATCATTATTCGAGCTGTTTGCGGCAGATTCAGCATTCATATCGACATCCAGGTTCCCTTTGCATTTGGACGTGCGATGAGCAAACGAAATGTGTTCCCCCGACGACACAATGACATGCAGGTCCACATCATTCAGACTGTGCCACGCGAGAGAGAATTGCACTTCTCCGGAACGCCCGCCAGCTTTTTCAACTCGCCCCTGAATACCCGACGCCATCGCCACTACCGCTATTGGAAGTCCCGAACCCGATGCGGCGGCATTACTCGAAGCAATCGCTGTCAGATCGATCTGCACTTCTGCCGCTGATCCGGAGTCTGGCACAATCAGTTCGGTAATCGTGGGCAGATTCAGCAGAGTCGTTTCAATCTCAAGCAAGTCGGGTTCCGACAAATCCAACGCGGCCTCGCCATCGCCGAGCAGTTCGCTGAAGTCACCTTCGATCGCAATTGGCGGCGATGTGTCCTGCTGCGCGATCATGATGAGACTCAGTACAAGCATCGCGACGAGATGAATCAGAACACTCGTTCCACCGCTGCCAAGCGTGCGTCGAACGGAAAACGGAAGAGACACATTCTGAGCCGTCTCGTCCGTTGTCACGATCTGCACACGTTGCGGAAGATTGTCGAACGCCGTCACCATGACACCATTGTGCCGCAGGCGACCAAAAGTTCAAAGGTTTACGATACAGAAGATACCCAATTTGCCGACTCGTCCGGCAGGAACGCACGATTTGAAATTGGCATAAAACGGTAAACGTCATCGCTCCACTGTCCAAATTGCGTGGCAGAAAGCCAGGTTTCACCAGCAAAACGTCGCCTTCCGGTCGGACGAACAAACCGGGGAGGCCCGTGGTTATCGAATCACGCGGTCGTTCAGTCCTGGAAAGTGCGATCTTCCTGCGACCAGAGGACTCCGTTTAGCACCGTCTGATGGGCAAACACTTGGTCCAGAGAACTGCCGTGGAAGGACTCGGGCTGGATCCCACCGGTCGCGTTCAGTAGCGAAGCAATCCAATCGCAATTGGCACCACGGAGAACACGAAGTCCACAGAGAGAAGTGCTTAAACGTGATCGAGCGTTGCCTGGACGATGGTCAGCGGAACCCTGAAAAACAACACGCACCGTGTACGTTGTCATGTCCTCCAATACATCAACGTGGGTGGCACTACTGAATCGCTCTAAACAATGCGCTGCGCCCCATTTTCTTATCTGAATCTTACTCCACAATATTCGTACGCACCAGCAAAGTCAAAGCTTTCTAGTTCGCTGCCGTTTTGGAACGACTACGCATCAAAATCGAACTCAAATTGGCGGTGTGAGTTTGAATTCTGGCGTGACCACGAGAGGTTGCGACCGATCAATAGTTCAGTCATTTTAGCGTGATGGGTGTTTTTCATAGCAACCAATTCTATGTCAAGCTTTGAATGCGTCGCGAGCTCACGAACGCCTTCAGCGTCATCGTACGTCATTAAGAATTCACCGTTCAATGAAGCCGTAAGCTCGAACAAGGCTGAATGATCTAAATCACAATGACGGTAGAATCGAGAACCAGCCCTTTTACCCGATGCGGTGTACGGTGGATCAATAAAAAAGATTGCATTGGCAGCATTCTTGTGTGAGGTAAGTACCTCGATCGCATCCCCTTCTATCACAGTGAAACGGTGACGAATTTCACCGATGGCAGTAATTCAATGCTCCTGTTTCAGTATCCAGAAACCGTTTTGCCGCGTGATCTCGTTTCGACGAGAAAGGAATTGCTGTGCATGACGAACCCGGTGTTTCCATTTGGCCTGAGTCCATTCGACGCCGCTGATGACAAGCTTCACCGAGTTATCGCAAAGATCTGAATGTATAGCTTGCACCTCGCGATAAAGCTCCTGAGTTGTGGCTTTACCTTGTTGCCTAAGAATAAACCGAATGGTGTCGGCAAAGCCAGCATGCGCACCAACAGTTTTAGCGCGTATCTGTAACAGTTGCAGTTCGGCGGTACGAGACTTTTTTTCAAAAGCCGCTCTTGCAGTTTGTCGAATGCTTTTCTGCATGCCGCGCTGGAGTTCAGAAAGCTCATCGACGATTGCATCAAACGCCTGAAGTTCATCTCGACTAACCGGAGTACCAATCGCATGGAATCGCTTTACATCGTCGAAGACCTTACTAACCGTAAAAGTGTCGCGAACAACCACTCCGTATTCTTGGTTTCGGTGAAAGCCGCTGCGAGTAAAATTGGCTGAAGTAATAATTGACGTATTGTCTGAGGAATAAATCTTCGCATGAAGCTGAGGAAGAAATCGAATATCGCAGTTTCGAAATGAGTCATACAGACGAATGAGGCCGCGCACATCAGTAGCTCGGCTCAGCATGTTGTCGTATGAAAGGTTTGTAAGAAGATCAATTCTTAGAGTATCGCGAAACTTGATTGGAATCATCTCAGCTAGCGAAACGCATGGCTCAAGCCCGATGTAAGGGGAGCAGATCCTCAAGCAACTCCCAACGGTACATACCAAGTTCGAAAATTCTTTCGACCATGCGGGGGCCGAACTACGGTGCCAGGCACCGATCTCCCGGCACCGATCTCCCGCAGCGGTCAGGTGGTTGGGCCGAACTACGGTCCCCGGCACCGATCTCTCCTGGGCCGAACTACGGTGCGGGCCGAACTACGGAAACTACGGCAGAAACTACGGTGCCGGCAGAAACTACGGTGCCAGGCACCGATCTCCCCGGCACCGACCCCCCCCCCCCCCCCCCCCCGCTTCCCCCCGCCGACCCACCCCCCCCCGATCTGCCCCGAGGCACCGATCTCCCCCGATCTCCCCCAGCGGTCAGGTGGTTGCGGAGTGGAATTTGAGGAGGCACCAGCGACTTGTCAGTTCCCCCGCCGGACTTCTTTTGTGGAACCCGTTGTGCCATGCGATTATTCGCTGGCAACCAACTAAGCTGAATGCTCAAGGGGAGAAATACTCCAAACGCAATCACGCCAACCAAACCGGGATCGTCAACCTCCGGGCCTGCTTAATCGCGCCCGGAATTCTGCGCCACTCTCTGGCCGGAACTGACACAAGATATTTCGTAGGCCAATCGCTCACAACTCGAATGGTTTCGGAGTTCGCAATGTGAATGCCTTCCGCACGTATTGCGGCACGTGCCATTCGGTCTTCAGTCCCAGTGGAAAGTGAACGAAATCTCCCTGACCTGGTAAGTACGAATTTCCGCTGTCTTCAGTAATCCGGACTTCGCCCTCCAGCACATGGATGAATTCGTCCCAGCCAAACGTCCAGTTGAATCGTCCGGCAGTACACTCCCATAAACCGCTGGACAGCAGCTTATCGGTCGATTGCACCAACACCGTGCCTCGTGCCATCGGATTGCCTTCCAGAATCCATGATGGTTCAATCGGCATATCCGGCAATTCACGCTGGAAGGCTTCGACTCGTCGTAAAGCAAGAGCGGTCATGGCAGATCCTCAGTGTGTGTTTTTCGTGATTCGACAGAAGGTTTTTCCGACGCCGTTCGTAACCAGAGCGAGAAAACATGGCAAGCCAATTGATTCTACCAATCAGGGAAAAACGTTGCCAACCAACTCTTCGGCTCCGGCGAGCGGAGCGACGTCAGTCGCCCGATCCCACGCACCACGCAGCGATGAACCAGCCACTCGAAAATCGGAGGACTGACGTCCTGCCGCTCGCCGGTCCGTGGTGTCAAATTCGGCACACGCGGCGGCATTGAATTGAAGCGGGGCGGAATCACGTCTACTCGCTCAGCAAACTCGCTCACTGGCGTCAAAACCGGAATTGTTGTGCGGACGCTGTTTCGTTCGGTTACAAGAACCAAAAGCACCAACTGAGAAACAGAACGATGAGACCAACAAACAACATAATGGCGGAAGCAACAACCGCAGGTCGCCCAGACAGTTCTCGCGACTTGGCCCAACCAACGCGCTGGCTCAAAATCCCCCGAACGGCTGCCAACACGGCGACACAACCCACGACCGGAAACAAAACGACACTGACCCGTGCGACGAGAATCAGAATGGTATCGATATCAGGAACACTCACAGCGTGGACTTCCATTTGTTCCGGACAACGGAAGGTTTTGCCGACGCCGTTCGTGTCCAAAGCGAGAAAACGTCGCAAGTGAATTTTACCAGCGGAGTAAAACGTTGCCAACCAACTCGCCAGACTTCTAAATCACCGCCACAGGTTTTTGCACTTCGAGAAATTGACTATACTCCGCTCGCGCTCGTTCAAAGTCTCACTCAACCGCATTGATCGCGGTTGTTGCCGCTTAGGAATTATTCATGTCCGACGTTCAATATGACGTGATCATTGGCCTGGAAGTTCACACCCAGCTCAAGACACGGTCGAAATTGTTTTGCGGATGTTCGACGGCGTTTCGGCCGAATGATCCCAACACGCAGACTTGTCCGGTCTGTCTGGGGTTGCCCGGTGCGCTGCCGGTGATGAATCGTCACGCGTTTGAACTCTCGCTCGTCACAGCGTTGGCGCTGAATTGCGAGATTGCACCGTCTACGCGCTGGGATCGCAAACAGTATTACTATCCGGATCTGCCAAAGGCCTATCAGATCAGTCAGTACGATTTGCCGTTCAGCATCAAAGGCTGGCTGGATATCGATGCCGATGATCCCGCTCTGCCGCCGCGAAGGATTCGTATCACTCGGGCGCATCTGGAAGAAGATGCAGGCAAGAATGTTCACGACGAAAGTGGTCGAGGATCCGAAAGTCGCGTCGATCTCAATCGTACGGGGACTCCACTGCTGGAAATCGTCAGTGAACCGGACTTGCGTTCCGCGTCAGAAGCACGTCGCTATCTGGAAAATCTGCGGTCGCTGCTGCTGTTCATCGAAGTTTCTGACTGCAATATGCAGGAAGGCAGTCTGCGGTGCGACGCCAACGTGAACCTGCATATCCACAACGCAGACGGCAGCCGTTCAGCGACGCCGATCGTGGAACTGAAAAACATGAACAGTTTCCGGAACGTCGAACTGGCTGTCGAATACGAAGTGCGACGCCAGGCGATTCAGTGGCAGAAGACGGGACAGAAAATTGGTGATGCTCCCAAACAAACCCGAGGCTGGGATGCAGAGCGAGGCATGACATTCACTCAGCGGGAGAAAGAAGAGTCCTCCGACTATCGGTATTTCCCGGACCCGGATTTGTTCCCCGTAACGACGACAGTCGAGCAGATCGAAACGATCCGAAAATCACTTCCTGAAACACCGTCCGTTCGCCGCCAGCGGTTTCAATCGCAACTGGGATTGTCGGAATACGATGCGTCCGTCATTCTGGATCAGGGACCGGAACTCGCAGCGTGGTTCGAACAGGTTTCGCAGTTGTGCGGTGACAGCAAAACCGCTTCCAACTGGGTAACGCAGGATGTTCTTCGCGATTTAAATGCAGACGGGCTGACGATTGACCAATTCCCGATCACCGCCCCGATCCTCGGGACGTTACTGAAGTGCGTGACATCAGAACGCATTACCACAAAAAGTGCTCGTGATATCTATGCCGCACTAAAAGAGGAAGTCATGCACGGACGGCAGATTTCCGTTGAGGACATTGATCGATTGATCACTTCACGAGGACTTGAAATTGTGCGAGACACGGCGGCGCTGGATGCTGCCATCGCCGCCGCCATTGCGGCTCGTCCGGACGCAGTAAACGATTTTCGTTCAGGAAAACAGAACGCAATCGGCCCGCTGATTGGTATGATTATGAAACAAGTTGCCGGTGCAGATCCCAAACAGGTTCGGGAGTTATTGATCGGCACTATCAATTCTTGATTGCACCATGCAGAACACGAACGGCAAGGTACGAAGCGGTTTAATTTACCCGGATAAAGGTGATTGGGAATGATGTTTTTCCTGCGACAATTCTGCGGTGGAGAAAACACCGACAGTTATTCCAACTCATATGCTCTGGTCCTGCGGTCGGTTCCGCGAGTTTTGCTGTTGCTGACCGCACTGCAGGCAACGACGTTATCTGCTGCGGACGAAGTGACGTTCAATCGCGATGTGCGTCCGATTCTGTCCGACAAGTGTTTCTTCTGTCATGGCCCTGACAGCGCTCATCGGGAAGCCGACTTGCGTTTCGATGATCGGGATGTTGCCGTGGCCTCTGGTGCCATCGTGCCGGAGAAACCGGCTGAAAGTGAAATGCTGCGGCGAATTCTGAGCGTCAATCCTGACGAACAGATGCCTCCACCGACCGCTAAGCTGGCGAAACTCACATCGACCGAAATTGAAACAATCCAAAAATGGATCGCTCAGGGAGCCGAATACGAAGGTCACTGGGCGTTTCTGTCGCTGTCACGCGAAAATCTGCGGATTCACGCTGGCGACGATGTGACGAAGCGAATTGATGAGATCGTTTCCTCCGGCCTTGCAAAGCGGGAACTGCAACTGCAGCCGGAAGCGAATCGCAATACTTTGATTCGCAGACTGAGTTTTGACATCACAGGATTGCCACCGACTCCGGCTGAGGTGACAGCTTTTGTTGATGATTCCTCAGCGGATGCTGTCGAAAAGCTCGTCGATCGACTGCTCGCATCTCCAGCCTATGGTGAAAAGATGGCCGTCGATTGGCTCGACACCGCCCGCTATGCCGACAGCTTCGGATTTCAGGTTGATCGGCCATGGGAAATGTGGCCGTGGCGAGACTGGGTGATTAAAGCCTTCAACGAAAATATGCCGTTCGATGATTTTATGACATGGCAGCTTGCGGGAGATTTACTGCCGAATGCGACGGACGAGCAGATTCTGGCGACGGCGTTCAATCGCCTGAATCAGCAGGAATCCGAAGGCGGAAGTGTGGAAGAGGAATACCGTGTGGAATACGTCGCCGATCGAGTCCAGACATTTTCGACAACGTTCCTGGGGCTCACGTTCGAATGCGCGCGATGCCACGATCATAAATTCGATCCGTTGACGCACAAGGATTACTATCAACTGTTCTCGATGTTTCAGAACATCGACGAAGCAGGTTTGTATTCGTACTTTACGATGTCTCCACCAACACCAGCACTCACCATGACCGATTCGTCTTCGCACCAAAAGCTGACCGAACTGAGCCATGTGGTGGCGGAACTGGAAGCGGCGAGTCAAGAAATCCGGCGAACTTGCAAACCCGCCTTCACAGCGTGGCTGAATTCAGCAGATCGGCTCAACACAAAATCGCTCACGATGCCGGAAATCGGACGATTTCAGTTTGAATCGCTGGAAGTTGGCAACCTGGCAAATTCCGTCGCGGCAGACAAACCTGCTTCGCTCAAGGGTGACAACAAGTTGGTTCCGGGGCATGACGGCAATGCGATTCAATTCACAGGTGACGATGCCGTTGATCTGCCTTTTGGCAATTTCAAACGCGAAGAGCCATTTTCCATTTCACTGTGGATGAAGACACCTGATGTGAAAGAGCGTGCCGTCGTGTTTCATCGATCGCGAGCATGGACGGATGCGGCAAGTCGCGGCTACGAATTGCTGATTGAAGGCGGACGACTCAAGTGGTCGCTGATTCACTTCTGGCCCGGAAACGCCGCATCTGTTGCAACAACGGAAATTCTCCCGGTGAAGGAATGGGTTCATGTTGTGGTCTCTTCCGACGGCAGCAGTCGGGCAAACGGACTGACCATCAGAATCAATGGCGATCCTGCCGAAGTGACCGTCGTCGAGGATAAGCTGACTCGCGAAATCACCGGTGGCGGTGGCGACAATATCGCACTTGGTGAACGATTTCGCGACCGTGGTTTCAAAGGTGGGATGATAGATGATTTTCGTGTCTTCTCTCGAAAGCTGAGCGAGCTGGAAGCCATATCAACATCTGACGAGGCCGCTGCGACAGGCATCATTACTCGGCCTTCTGATCAACTGAATGAAATACAGACAGAGATTCTGTTTGAGCATTTTCTGATGACTGCGGACGATGTCTGGCCCCAGCATCTGACCGCACTCCAGACCGCTCGTGGAACGCTCGCGCAATTCAATGACGGCCTGAAGGAGATTATGGTGATGCGCGAACTTCCGAATCCTAAAAAGGCTTACGTCCTGTTTCGCGGCGAATACAGTCAACGCCGCGAAGAAGTGTTCGCTGACACGCCTGCCGCACTCATGCCGTTGCCTGCAGGTGCTCCTCGGAATCGTCTGGGTTTGGCAAACTGGCTGACAGATCCTGCGCATCCGCTCACGGCGCGAGTCGCAGTCAATCGAGTGTGGCAAAGCCTCTTTGGCAGCGGACTAGTGAAAACGTCTGAAGATTTCGTTAGTCAGGGGAGTCGTCCGTTGTATCCGGACGTTCTGGATTCGCTGGCCTTGCAGTTGATTGATTCGAACTGGAATATGAAGCGCCTGGTTCGTTCTATCGTACTCTCGAACACGTACAGACAAGGCAGCATGGCCGATGCCAAAACGATGGAGGATGATCCGGGCAACGAATGGCTTGCGCGTGGGCCGCGGTTTCGCTTGTCGGCAGAAATGATTCGCGATAACGCCCTGGCGGCAGCAGGACTGTTGAAGCAAAAGATCGGAGGACCGCCTGTCAATCCTTATGAAATGACAGAAGCCTTCAAACCGGCGGACGCAAGTGCTGGCGACGACGTGTATCGTCGAAGTATTTATACCAACTGGCGGCGGACAGGACCGCCACCGGCGATGCTGGCCTTCGATGCGCCACGCCGCGCTGTCTGCACCGCAAAACGCGAACGCACTGATTCCCCGCTGCAGTCCCTGATCCTTCTCAATGGCGTCCAGTATGTCGAAGCCGCCCGAGTCCTGGGAGAATCACTTTACAAAAATGCTTCAGGCAATATCGCAACAATGATCGAAGAGGGCTGCCTTCGGTGTGTCAGCCGCAAAGCGAACTCCGGTGAATCGGCGATCCTCACGCAATTGTATGAAGAACAGCTAAAGCATTATCAAAACCATCCGTCGGACGCGGACGAGTTACTGAAAGTTGGTCAGGCACCACACGACAGTCAGCTCAACTCGGCTGAGATCGCTGCTGCAACAATGCTGGCGCAGGCGCTGCTCAACCATGATGAATGCGTGATGAAACGATAACATATGAAGACCGCCGAGCAGTTTCTCAAACAGCATTTCGGTTTCGAGGAGTTTCGATTCCCGCAAGCGGAGATCATTTCCCACGTCATGGCCGACAACCATGCGCTGGTGATCATGCCAACCGGCAGCGGGAAATCGCTGTGCTATCAAATTCCTGCGCTGATGCTGGCTCAACAGCGGAAAGGCGAACGCCGACCGCTGACACTCGTTCTTTCACCTCTTATTGCGCTGATGAAAGATCAGGTGGATTCCATGCAGGAGGTCGGCATCGCAGCGACCTTTATCAATTCCTCGCTCAGCAAACGCGAACGAGTGACACGCTACAAGGCTATTGCCGAAGGAAAGTATTGCCTGTTGTATGTAACGCCCGAACGATTTCGCAAGACGGAGTTTCTGGACGTCATTGCGAAGCGGGACATCAAACTCCTCGCAGTCGATGAGGCGCATTGTATCAGCGAATGGGGGCACGACTTTCGACCGGACTACACTCGGATGGCGGAATTCCGCGCGATGATCGGAAATCCCGTCACTATGGCACTCACGGCCACCGCAACGCCGGAAGTGCAGCAGGACATCGTTATTCAACTCGGACTGCGCAGCGACGAAATGCGTATGTTTCACGAAGGAATCGATCGTCCAAATCTCGATCTGCGTGTCGCGGACATCTGGGATGCTGACGAGAAACAGGAATCGATGATGGGCGTGTTTGACCGTTGGCTGCAACCGAAAACCACCGGCAGCGGTATTGTGTATTTTACGTTGATCCGAACACTCATCGAATTCAGCGACCGCCTGCGTGCTGAGGGTATCGACCATGTCTGCTATCACGGCGATCTGGAACGCCACGAACGACGTATGATTCAGGACGATTTCATGAACGGACGGTCGCGACTGGTACTGGCGACAAATGCGTTTGGTATGGGTGTTGACAAAGACGACATCCGGTTCGTGGTGCATGCCGATATTCCTGGTTCGATGGAATCATACTATCAGGAAATCGGGCGAGCAGGCCGAGACGGATTGCCTGCTGAATGTGTACTGCTTTACGATCAGCGAGATCTGAATACACGAATGGAGTTTATTCGCTGGACCAATCCTGACGCAGAATTCTGCGAACGGACGTATCATCATCTGACGCACGATACAGAACAAATTCGTGCCTTCGGACTGGATTGGTTGCGTGAGCGGCTCTGTGACCGGCAGCGGCATGATCGTCGAGTCGAAACGGTGCTGGCATTGTTGCAGCGATACGGAGTCATTCAGGACGAAATTGATCTGACGAATCTTGAAGTGCTTGGCCCGCTTCCCGAACCGTTGCACGATCAGAACGCCCGAGCGGCCAAGTTATTGCGAGATCAGAAAAAACTTTATGCTCTGGTGCAATATGTTCAAAGCGAAGATCGTCGGCAGTTCATTCGTGAATACTTTGGTGTCGCATGACTGATGGCAGAGATTCCAGATTGATGGGTTCGATCATGCTTGTGCGGCAGCAGTCAGGGCGAATCCGTGATTTGAAAGGTTTTCGCAAGGGACATCAGGTTCCAGCGGATGTGTCCGAGCACACTCAGTCGTTTGTTGGTCGTATTGCTGAAGAAGATCTGCGCCTGGATCTGGACGAGCGATTTGAAGAATTCCGTCGGCTGTTGAAGTTTCGCCGCGTGGAGATTTCCGTGACCGATCCCATGTCGGGCGTCGGACAGATTTCCACACCGTGGTTTGACTATCAGGCATCTGTGATTCACGACGTCAATGATGCGGCCTCGGTCATCTGGCGGCGGCAACTGTCGGAATTTCGCCAGATCGAAAAGCTGGATTCTGCCGAACTGGCATCAGTCTTCGGCTCGACGTTCGATACAGTCGAATTGTCTCCGCCTGATACGATCGATATTGCGGCCCTGATTGATCAGATCGAAGATGAAGCCGACGATCGAGTCAGTCTGGACTACGATCGACAAACGACCTGGTGTTCGGTATCAATCACGGGCATTGCCGGAGAGATGCGGTTTACATCCGACCGCATTGCACTGGTGATTCAACAGGCACAGCCGCCTGGAAAATTGCTCGATTCATTTTTCAAAGTTCAAACTCGCATCAATGCCATTCAGGGAACGTAGTACATCATGGCGAAGAAAAAGCCTCAAGCGGACGACGCCGAGTCAGATGACCTGCAAAATCGGGGTCTTGAAGAGGCCATGACCGAACTGGCGACGATTGTGTCGTCTCTGGAATCCGGCAAAGAAACGCTGGACGAATCTCTGGCTCAGTTTGAACGGGGAATGAAGCTGCTGCGAGTCTGCCACAGCAAGCTGGACGTTGCGGCCCAGCGTATTGAAATCGTTACGCAATTGTCACCCGATGGCGAGGTGACAACTGCTGAATTCGATGCCATTTCGACGCTGCAGAAATCTCCACCGCCAGGACGTTCCAGAAAATCAAACGCGGATGAAGACGACGATGCGTTGTTGTTTTGAACTGCCCGGTTCGCTCGAACAACCACTTTCCGATATGAACTGAGCCGAAAGGCGCTCGCAATCTACCTCCCCCCAAGCGGAGTGTCAGGGGGAGGTCGGACGTGCGAAGCGATGACTGGGAGGGGGTTTGCATCGTGGTTCGATAGATCCTTTTGCTCTTAAAAACGATTCAACAACTTGTTCAGGCCATTGTTCAACGTCTGATCAATTTGATCGTCAACTTTCTGCTGAAGCTTGTCCGTACCAAGCTGTTCCTGAAGCTTCTGCATCCCCAGATTCTGAATCAGCGAGGTCGTATCCGGCTGCGGACTTTTTACAGTACCACGAAGTGGCACTTTGATTGTGCGAACATTGGCGGTCGTACCTTTCTCCAACGGAACATCCAGCGTGATTTGAATCTGTTCGTTCAGTCCCACGGCACCGCTGGATTTTAGACGATATCCAGCAAGATCCATAATCAGACCATCATGGATCACGTAGCCCTGACGAACCTGAACAGGCACTGTTTGTTCAGGCAGTGTGAGCGCTCTTGACGACAGTCCGTTTGATTCATCACGCTTTCGAAGCAGATCAATGACCTGCAACATTGTCGCAAATGACGATCCTGGCGTGGCAGTAGCCTGATGAATGGTCAATTGACCTGCGACGTCGGAATTCTGTGGTGCGTTCAAATCCCACAAAAACCGTTCAACCCGCATCGACAGTTGGCCCTTGATGTCGGCTGCATCAGCGAGCATTGGTGCCACGTATCCCAACCACTCGCGGCACAGTTCCGGTGTGACGTTGACGTTTTCAACGCGACTGCCGGAACCCAATTGCAGGCGAGATGACGCGATATCATATTGGGCCATCGCATTCACCTGACCACCGTTAAGTTCACACTGAATGGGTGCCGTGCGAAGTAAACTATTTTCCAGCGTTCCATTCACTGCCGCGCTGCCAAGATTCAATCCCCAGATCTTTGCCGACGTCCATTGCAGCGTACCGGATCCCTCCAGCACTTTGGCCATGGCTGACTGCGACGCGACCTGCCGAATGATTCCTGTCAGAGCCTCCGGATTGCCTTTCAGTTTGAAGACATCCCTGTTCTGTCCGCGCAAGGCGAGACCAGAATCGGCAGCAAAAATTCGACGACTCAGAATTTCCAGGTCGTAACTTGTGTCGGCGGTCAAATCCAGCAGTATCATGTTGTCCGGGACCGCTACGGTTCCTGAGACTTGTGAGCTCAAACCCGGCAGCGTGATCACGCCATCGCTGATGTCGAACTGACTTCCATCGCTATTCGCAATCATATTCAGGTTGACAGCGGCTTCATCGATCACGAACATTGACGCTGAGCTGGAAGTCAGAGTTGTGTGCGGTTGACTTTGTGAAACCAACTTTATTCTGTCGCGGGAAATCGTGGCGATACCGGCAGGCGTGATTCGCACCGCTAGCTGGATCTCACTTTTTGGCGACGCCTTCAGATCCGCGACAATCTGCGCGCGATCGGCGACGAATGAAGCGTCAAACCACGGCAGTAGCAGAGTTCTTACGGCAGCAGCTGACCCTTCAAGGTGGAGATTTCCGTCAAGCATCGCCGTGAGCGTGTTCGATGGGAAAATTGTCAATGCTTTGCTGTTTGCGCGGACGTCGGAAGAATTCAGTTGCAGGTCTGTCAGTTGAATTCCGTCAGTCAGCATCGCGACGCGGGACTGGAAATTCACATCGCCACGAATACCCGGTTGCGAGATGTCAGAAAACTGCTGCAGGGTTTGCCAAAGGGCCGCTGGCTGGACAAGCCCTGAGACGTTCCATGCTCCACTGTCGGGAACGCAGTCGATTGTTCCGAAACCTGCCGTCAGACGAGCTCGCAGCAGTTCTGGAATGCCTTTGACAAATTGTCCGGTAGCATCCAGTTTCAGATTGGAATCGACTTTCAGCGGTGCCCCTGCACGTACTGCCTGTAAACCGTCAACGCGTGTCGCAAGTGTCCAGTTTCCTGATACAGACGAACTTCCAGTTGCAGAAAACATGTCGGCCTCGGCCTTCGATTCATCAGCAGAACCAACGGCCTGAAAGACTAGTGTTCCTTTCTGAACAGTCACGTCATCGTGCAGCGCTAATGTCTTGCGCAAATACTGTGCCATGCTGGCCAGATCGATCGTCCCATTCAGCTGAACCTGCTGAGACTGAGATGCAGGAGAACTCGATTCACTACGCCGATGGCGAATTTCTCCCGTACCTTCAAGTGCGGCGACACTCGTCGAGATTTTCAGATCCTGAATGAGCAGACCGTCGTCTGCGATTGCAACGGCTCCGCTTGCATTCACGGTCCCCAGCGGTAGCCATTCATCCGCAGCCCAACCGGATTGGCGGATCCGAATTCCGTCTCCGGCCAACAAAATTTTCCCTACGACTCCGTCTTTCAAGTCTGCCCCGGCAAGTCGAGCATCGATCCCGCCTGAAACCATCCCGTTGCACAGAATATCAAGTCCCAGCATCGACAGAAAGGGCTGGATTAAACGCAAATCGACGTCGCGGGCACCGATCTGAATCGCCTGCCGCCCTTTATCGTCGGCATTGGGCTGCAGATAAATTTGAATTCGGGACGCGTTTTGGTCACCTGATGAATCTGTTCCAACAAGCTGGTCAAGTGGCAAATCGGGAAAGTCGCTGGTCAGTTCATCAAGCCCTGCGGCCAGCCGCACGGGACGCGATGAGGTTCGCTTTGCCACCTGCTGACCACTAGCCTGACGGATCGACGCCGATAACTTCATCGCGGGCAACCATCGAGACGTATCCATCGTGGAAAAGGTTCCATTGATGTCTGTCACTTCTGCGAGTGGCGATTGAATTCCCGCTGCGATATTTGAATTTGCAGCGTCGGTTGCGGTCTTGTCGGATGTGGTCAATGTCGCTGCTGTGAGCGTCGGATCAAGCACCCCGGACGCTGGTGCCGATCGAAGTTCCACGCTGCCGTTTTCAATGGTCACCCGAAACGGAAACTGGTCGTCCGTCGTCCCTTTCGATGTGCCGAAAAGTTCTGTCACTGTCCGATCGATATTTGTACCCTGCTCATCGGCAATCAGATTCACGCGCGGAGACTTTACAACCACTCCCGTCCCGCGCCCTCCATTCAAAGCGATACGCCACAGAGGCTCGATCGTGGCAATCCGTTCGGCTTCGCACAAAATCGGTGCGCTGCCACTCGGTTTGACGGCGACCTCCGATGGACTCAGATCCAGTAACTTAAAATTCGTGACTTCGACAGGTGCCCACCAGTGCATTTTCACACTGCCGAACGAAACCGCGTTCGCCAGCTTTGGATGGAATTTCCTGATCACGGTCGGCATCGAACTGGTGAGCGATATGATGCTCGGCGCGGTTACGACAGCGACGACCAACATGAAGGACAATCTCAGGAACCAGCGAGATCTTTTTGCCGGTTTGCTTTTCCGATTGGGTTGCCCGTCTGCAGATTCCGCAGGATCAAATACGACTTTCACCATCTTCAAGCCTCATGCTTCTTGTCACGACCAAGACCGCGAGCCTTCGCGCTCTAACGTCATTATCGACACGAATGCCTTTCAAGGCCAGCCCTAACCGGCAAGGTCAACCAGACACCCCTGTTTGCCTGCAGTTTGATAAGATGCCTGGGCTGCGTGGAGTTTGATGGCTCAGGGAACGTAGGCAGATCTGTCCTCAGATCTGCTTCCCTTAACACGGTCAACCGAACGAGGCGGATTACCTTACGCTGACTGCGTTTCGATGTGTTGACCGGATCGGTTGCTCGGTTGGCGGTTGAAGTGGCGAATGTACCACCAGCAATCAGCAGAATCACCAACGACACCGTCGAAAGTCTTTGCCCGCATGAGGACTTCCAGGCACCGCGCAAGACGCACTCGACAGACTGACACGGCGGGTTAGCATTTGTTCAGTTACTGTCGTACAAACGGGTGATTGCGCGACATGTTGTCAGACATTACCTATGTTAGACGGTCCATGAAGAAACGGATTCTAATCGCCGCTGTTGCGGTCGCATTGCCCCTCGCATCCTTGTTAGCGTGGTGGACGTTTCGATTCATTCAAACTGACAAACTAAACCAAGTTGCTCGATCCGGCGACATCGCTGCCATCGACACACTACTCAATCAGGGCGCCGCTTTGAACGGTCGCGGAATGCACGGAATGACGCCCCTTATGTCAGCGTGTGCTGCTGGCGAACTGCCTGCGGCATGTCACCTCATTGAACTTGGCGCTGACATCAACGGCCACAACGACTCGGGTTCCGTTCTGATGTGGGCAATCGACTCTGGTAATATCGAACTCGTCTCGCTACTGCTCGACCAGGGAGTCGATACCGGCTGGAAGAATCACTTTGGCGGTGACGCTCGCGGATTCGCAAAAGAGAAAGGCGATCCCGCAATCGTTGAGTTGCTTCATTGAACTCGGATCGCCGCACAAAACAATTAAGGATTCGACGCCGACGACGAGCGAGTTTGTTGAGTGAGTTGACGTAATTCCGCCCGGCTTCAAATCCCTGTTCAGCGGAGACGCGGGGTGGTCGGGACGAGATGGACAGACCAAACATCCGCAGTGACGCGACAGTACGAGTTTCTAAACGTCAACTCAATCCATCGCGGTGATCTCATGCACCACCTCCCGTTCCAGGAATCAGCCTCTGGTTGCGCGGCATTCCACTGTGAATTCAGTGTTTTCCGTGGTGAAATCTGCGATTTGTGTTGAACCACGGAGAGCACGGAGCACACTCGGGAAGTCAGCAATTGAGATACCACGCACCGGCGAGCGGCAGGACGTGAGTCCTCCGATTACGGCGTGGCTGGTTCATCGTGGCGTGGTGCGTGGGATCGGGCGACTGACGTCGCTCCGCTCGCCGGGGCTATCAGGATGATGCCGTCGGAAATCGGGTTAAACGATCCCAGCATCGGTGGCGATATCCGACTAATCGGCATTCCGTCCCAGCGCCACATCGAAGTCATTCATCGCAGGCACCATCATGGCGATGGCTGCGAAACCGTAGGCCACACAGATCCAGAAGCAGACTCCCAGATTGCCGCCCAGGAGAAAATCGGTGATCGCATAGAATGTCAGAAACGGCAGAACAATCGACGCCAGCGTCAATGCACCAGACGGATTCCGATGGGTCAGCGAGGAATACAGCCCAAGACTTCCGAATCCAATGAACAGGATGAAGCTCTGCAACTGAATCGCAAACGAAGACCGCGCTTCCACCAGCAGCAGCATGAAAATAAAGATGCCGACGAACAGAAAAAACATGGTCCCCAGACTGTGTCCGATTGCCATGCGGGAATTCTGATAGGTCAGGCCAGCATGGATTCCCAAAGTTACAGCAAACACATTCAACACCAGAAACACGATACTCAAATACAACACGTTCTCAGGAGTCAGTGTGGGTACGCGCCCCAGACTTGCCATTCCCAGAATCATCACCAGCGGCATGAGGATCATTTCGCGGGCGTTCCAGAATGCTCCGCCGATCTTACCTGATATGAATTCATGTGGTCGCAGGTCGGTGACGAGAAGAATATCCAGAGTCCCGCCATCACGTTCGTTAGTGATGGACGTGACAGCCTGAGCGTTCGTCAGCAGCAGACTTAGAATTCCAATGCCCAGAAACGCGAATGCCGGAGCGGTTACCATTCCCAGAATCAGATCGTCGTGCGAAGACATTCCAATCACCGAAAACGCAATCAGCAGCGTCAGTAAAAGGTACGCCAGTTTGATCCAGATCATGCGTCGTCCATACGCGCGAGTTCGCATTTCGCGCCAGAGGATTGGACTGTCCCAGACATCGCGATGAACGCGAGGCTTTGTCAATACGGCTGCTGCAGGTTTAGGTTCTGTCTCGCTCAATTTTGCGTTGCTGGCTTCCGCAACGCCCACGGACTGATGCATCTCCTTCGACGGATTCCATCGTCGCAGTTGCGTAATTGTGACAATCGAGAGCGCGACCGACACACCGAGCAGCACAGCAACCGTTGGCAAAGCTGAAACAACCACCGCACCCAGTTTTCCGCCGCTCAACGGATCCAGGACATCGATCAGTCCGGCATACGGAGACGCCAGAGCCAGCGACGGGGCGACGATCGCTCCCAGGCCGTGGGCGACAAGCACGAACAGCACAATCCCCAGCACGCTGATGGCCAGGGTCTGAAACGTCTTATCTCGCCAGAACGCCACAAAGCAGCCCCAGCAGCCAGCCGCCAGTGCTGCGGCACCAACTACCGCTTCCGCCCACAGAATCTGCGACCAGGTGATTCCACCCAGCAATCGCAGAAAACAGAAAACCGGCAGAGAGGTTGTAAGCAACACACCCACGATCAATAGACTGGCGAAGAGCTTACCAACGACCAGCTCGTGATTCCGCAGATCGGTCATCAACAGCAGAATCAGGGTCTTGCGATCTTTTTCCTGAGCGATGTTCGATGCCGTAAACACGGTCGCGAAAAACATCCCCAGCGTGAGTTGCAGCAGCGCAAAGACCTTGAACGTCATTGCGCTGAACGATGCAACGTCACCGGCAAACAGCACGTCCTGAAAACCGATTGTTGCCTGCCGAATACTGTAAAACAGAATCAACAACCCGGCCACAAATCCGGAACGCATCAGATAATGACTAAGCCGGCGCGGGGCAGTCAGTGCTTCTCGAACAAAAATTGGACCGGCGATCACTCAACTGCTCCGAAATGTTCCAGGACTCGCACACTACTTTTTCCTTGAACGACTCTCAGTCAGGAACTGACGCTCAATTTCATGATGCATCCCGGCATTCATTTCCCAAAGGTCTTTCAGAGGAAAATCTGCGGCTTCCGTCGTGCCGTTATTGACGTGCACTGCTTTCCAGTATCTCACGGTCAGCAGTGCTTCTTCAAGATACGAGCTAAAGTCCACGAAGAAGTTTTTGTATTTTGCGGATGCTTCGACCCAACGCCCCATGGATTCTTCAAGCAGCTTCTGAGCGTCAGAAATCTGAGCCGTTCCGTCTGCTGCCAGACTGTTGTAACCGCGACCTTCTGCATAGGCTTTTTTCGCTTCCACGAACGATTTGTGTGCCGCAATTGTTACTGGATCGGATTCTGTCTGCGAAAAATCACGCCAAGTCCGATAATTCACCATGTCAACGCTGAAGTTCCAGTCAGCCCGCTGCTCGGCCACTGTAATTCCATTTTCTTTGGCCATCGCCACAAGTTCAGCTTCCGTGCTGTTCAGAATGTACTTGTGATTGTTGCGACCAAGGAATGGATACTTTCCATAGTCATTCATCCATTCATCGTAGACCTGCTTCCAGACCGACGCGGTCAGCGTACTCCCGGAATCATTGGCTAAGGAACCATCCTCTGTCGCTTGTGTGCCATTCGCAGTTATACCAGTCGGTGGTGCTCCTGTCTGTGTTGCACCGGCACCGAAAAAGTTTCCTTCTTTGGTCAGGTGGTCGGCATAATTCAGCAATGCCTTTACTGGCCCCTGGCGGAAGAATACGTGCGTCATTCCTTTTACTTCAACAAGACCGTCGTTGTCGTCTTTGACATTTGCAGACTGGAAGTGTTTTCGAGCGACCAGAAAACTGTCGAGGCCATCGCTGTTGATTTCCCCATCCGGCCCGTTGATTCCTGTCACTTTGTCCTTGAACTTGTCATCGGGATCATGCACGAAATACACGCGGAAAAATTTCTTCTCGTCCGAGATCGCCATTTTCTTGTCGATCACTTCACCAACATTGTGTTCCAGAATCGGAATGGTGTTATTTCGTTCTGTGCCTCGCTGCAGAAATTTGATGCCTTCCTTCACCCAGTAGAACCGGTCATCAACTTTATCCCACTCGCGCGAGACGTTGTAGGCGAGATTCCATCCCTGAAATTTCCAGATCTGCACATAGTGCGGCTGCAACAGGATGATCGAATCCACCGTTGTTCGCAATTTTGCCCACTGTTTACGTTCCTGATATTCGATGGCTTTCAGATGCAGAACGCTTGCGGCTGGCCCGCGGAGTCCCAGCAATACGAGATTCATCGCGGAGCTTGAAGGATCCACTTCGCCCAGCGTAGCTTCTCCAAGAGAATAGTCATGCCGTAGCTGGCTCAACTTCCCAAGACCGGACGACGAGACTGCTCCAGCGCTGTGTTGCGCGGGGAAGCCGAGATACACAATTGGCCCGAGAAGGACGACGATGCCAACTGCGTACAGAAGTTTGCGTTGTCGAGATGTCAAACGGTTCATTTCGATTCCAACTCCCGGAACTTCAACAGTGCGCCGGCAATCAGCACACAAGGGATAAGAAACCCTATGCAGATCAGAAACGCAGGTACGACGGTTTCCATAAACGGCACATCAAATCCGTTTTCCACGAACGCGGAAGCCGAGTTAAACGCGCTGAAGTCAGGCACAATCTGACTGAACCCCCACAACAATGCTCGAGGTACAGAATCGATCCCTGCCACCACGCGTTGAGTCGTCTCAGACACGTCCATTCCGACCGAAGGCCCACGATGCTGAGCGCTCATGATCGCAGATTCAATCGCCCCCGTCCCCTGCAAGTCGGAATTGTACAGGATGGCGTTCATGAACCCGTGGAAGAATTGTCCGATAATGAAGAACGTGAATGTGAAGAACAGAGCCACTGGTCCCTTCACGATACAACTTACGGTCACGCCCAGGACGATAATCAACATCATCATCAGCGCGGTGCTGAAGAGGGCTTTTGTGTAGCCGACTGCAAAACTTCGATCAGGTTTTCGGATAAACAAATCGGGGCGAGCCATTCCAAGATACATCTGCTCGTGCAAACACGCCACTTCAATACGAAGAAGGCCATTCGTCGTGAGATCCGTGATCAGATCCTTCTCCATCATCCAACCTTCGCTGTCGGCGGATACCAGGAGATTCTTCTGAATCAGTGACTCAAAATAGTCGTACCAGCCTTTGCCGTCAGCGGGGAGCAACTTTCCATCTTCAACTTTCAACGCACCTGATTGCAACTGTTCGGCAACGACTTCAGCAACGAGTCCTGCATTCGCCTCAGAGATCTGACCTTCCGTCAACAACTTCTGGGCGAGATCCGGTTTCAGCCCGTCGCCTTCAACCAACTCGCTGGCCGCGTTTTTCGCTGCAAACAGACTGGCCAGAAAACGTGCCTGAGTTTCTGCATCTGCGCTGAAACGAACCTTACGCGGCACAAATCTGAGATTCTGAGCTGAACCTTCATGGTATTCCGCGACGTGGAAGGTTGGTAGTACGACATCCAGCCTTGGCAAGTTTTCGTGCAGAGTGTCGGCTTCCTGCGTCACAACAGTTGAAAGTTCTTTAATTGACTGAGACAGCGATTCATATGGCTCGAAAGATTTCTCGGCAGCCCTGCTGATCAGGTTGTTGCAGGCGTCTGCGGCCTTTTGAAATGCGGCGATACTCGGGTCGAGGGCGGCGACTTTACGATCCCCCAGAACACGTGCAGCGAACAATGTTCCTAAACGCAAAACACCGTAATCCGAGGGCTGCAACTCGGAATTCTTTCCAGCCTTCACGGCCTCCGCATCTGCAGCGATTCGCGTGGAAAGTTCTTCCAGTCGATTGGCCGCTGTTCGGAACTGCGCATCCCGGAACGCATCAGCCAATGGTCGCAAAGATTGACTTTGAGAAAACAATCCAAACGCCGCTTCGCGAGGATTATTGGTTATCGTGTACTGGCCCTGAACTCCCTGAAGAATTGACGCTTCAGTACCCTTCACTGTTCGGAACGCTTCAAACCGACATTCAAGCATTAAACCCGGAATCTGGACCGTGCCAGACCCGTCCGTGGCAGTCTCCGTTCCAGGTACCAGTGCGGATTCATCAATGCCAACGAACTCAAACACACCGCGCCCGCGAGTGTCGCCTTCAATAAATGATCGAAAATCCCATGTGTCGCCGACGTTCGTCCCCTTGTCTGTGGCTTGCCCTTCTCGATCAAGAAAATGCAAATATCCGAACAATGGTACGCGGCAAGTCAACTGCCCTTTTGCCTCCGCAGGCAACTGACGCACGATCCAGACGTAACCAATCAATCCCATGGTCGTGAGCACGATGAACATCACCACGCCCATCCCCAGCATTCGCCCCAATACGATTTCAATCCGGCGAGCGGGCTTCGTCACGACAGTGTGCAACGATCGGATACGAATATCTTCCGGCAGAGACCAGCAACTCAGGAAGAACACCACCGGGAGCATCAGCCAGGAAACGGTCTGCAGGATGAATGCAATGTGAATTCCTACCTGCAACTCTGCACGTTGATTGGAATTCGTCAGGAACCAGCCGGCAAACATCAGCAGGACAGCGAACACGGCAAATACAAATAATGCTTTGCGGCGAATCGCTTCTTTCAGAGTCAGATTTGTCAACGCCAGAATACGTCGAGGCGACAGCGAACCGACGTCTTCAAGGAAACTCACCAGTCCCCTGAAAAAGATTCCGATTCCGGCCGCGCCATTTCGCGCAACGCACAATATCAGCGAAATTGTCACACCCAGAAGTCCCAGCGCGCCAACGAGCGCCAGCCAGGACAAAACCGCGTTGGACGCTTCCCGAAGAGTGAATGGAGCTACATCAAAGTCCATAGGGAGTTTTTCCCGATTCGCATTCTCGCGGGCGATCATCTGAGAATGAATCGCTCGCCAAGGAGATAACTAAAAAATCAGACTTAACAATCAATCCCGTGAGTTTTGCTTAACGATCACTCGGGAAATATCTGCCCGCTTTTGAATGTAGCTGCCGTCACCAGACGGCGGAACTCCACGCTCTGGCGAGCGTAGCCACGACCGTAATTGATCGAGCGATCCTAAGCTTGTCCACCGGACTTGCCCGCGATCTCTTCCGTCGTAAAACGGCGACCTGGACGCTCACCACTTTCACGAACCGTCCTAAGAAACAACTCTTCAAGATCGGCTCGCGGCTTACTGACCACGGCGTCTGAGATATTGTGTTTCTTCAGAACTGCACGGACGTCCGCAATGGCTGCTTCACTCAGGCTGGATGTTCGGATCTGAGTCTCGTCTCGCACTTCAAGCAAGTCCTCAACTCTGCCCAGTACCTTGAGTTCCCCCTGAAACAATACGGCAATACGATCGCAGACGTCCTGCACATCAGCCAACTGATGACTGCACATGACAACCGTCTTGCCCTGAGACTTCAGTCGCAGAATCAAGTCCTTCATTTCTCGCGTACCGATCGGGTCCAGACCGCTCGTCGGTTCGTCCAGCAGGACGAGGTCCGGGTCGTTGATCAGAGCCTGAGCCAGTCCAATCCGACGAGTCATTCCCTTTGAATATTCTTTGAGCTGCCGACGGCGAGCTTTGGCCAGACCCACCATTTCAATCAATTCGTCTGATCGCCGATGCCTTTCGGCAGCCGTCATTTTGAACAGGCGTCCGTAGAAATCGAGCGTCTCGTCAGCATTCAGAAATCGATACAGATACGATTCTTCCGGCAAGTAGCCAATTCGTTCGTTCTTCGAAACGTCTGACGCCGGCTTGCCCAGGATTGTCATTTCACCCGAGGTCGGAAACAACAGTCCGAGCAGCATTTTCATGGTCGTTGTTTTTCCGGAACCATTCGGTCCCAGCAACCCGAAAACTTCGCCTCGCTTAACATCCATACTCAAACTCTTGACCGCCTGCACCTTCTTGCGACCCCAGAAGTCGCGATACACTTTGGACAGATTGCGGATCTCAATCACAGCATCGTTTGACATGTCGAGTCGTTTCGCACACAAAAACAGAGGAGTGGGAAGTGTCCACGGGCCACAAATTTCGGGCGGAAGTGGCAAAAACGATAGCCAAAGCTGCTAAAAATCCGAGGCACTACGGACGTACGCAGGACCGACGCAGACCGTTTGCGCAAATCCTGGCAGGAAAATCTGGGCTGTGTTGTACTCATTGCAGCGGGAATTACGCCCGGCGAGCCGGAGTCGTCATTCTCCGGTTGGAACTCATTCATCAGGGGACTGACGTCCCGCCGCTCGCCAAGCATTCCGCGTCCCACGGTCTGCGACGGTGATTAGTCGAACATTCCTTGCTTGTGAATATCAGGCGATTCAATCATATCCGAGATTCGCCGCAGGCCCTGTCTCGACTCAGCGTCCGGACGCTGATATTCTGTGAAGGTTTGAGAATCGCATATCGATTCTCTCGACGGTCGTGTCTTGATCGTTTTTTACTGCAAACTCACGGAATCCAGATGATGCGTTTTCTACGCATGGCATTATTCGTTTCCGTTTTGGTCGTAGCGACATCAGAATCAGCGTATGCCTATGTGGGACCAGGTGCCGGTTTCGCGCTGGCGGGTTCCTTCCTTGCCGTGTTCGCGGCGGTGTTTTCGGCATTCGTGCTTTTGTTGACTTGGCCAATTCGGCTGCTTTGGCGAGTTTTGTTCGGAAAAAAGGCACCAGCCAAAGCCAGATTCCAGCGCATCGTGATTCTGGGTCTCGACGGCCTGGATCATGGTTTAACATCCACGATGCTGGACGAAGGCAAACTCCCGAATCTTGCCCGGCTTCGCGAGAACGGTGGATTTCAGTCTCTCGGCAGCACGCTTCCTCCGATTTCTCCTGTTGCATGGTCTTCGTTTCAGACGGGCGTCAATCCTGGCAAACACAACATCTTTGATTTTCTGGTGCCGGATGAAGAGACTTATCGTCCAAAGATGAGTTCCGTGGAGATTCGGCCGCCTCGCAGAATGTTCGGGATTGGCAAATGGAAGCGCGCATTTGGAGGACCCGATATTCGACTGCTCCGAAAGAGCCGTCCTTTCTGGAGTATTCTGAGCGAATACGGGATCTTCAATTGCATTATCCGAGTGCCGATTTCCTTTCCGCCGGAAAAGCTTCGCGGCGTTCAGCTTTCGGCCATGTGCGTTCCCGACCTGCGTGGAACTCAGGGCGAATTCACGCGGTACACAACCAAGCCACTTCACGAGAGCAAAAGTCATGGTGGATCTGTTGTGAGTGTTGTTCCACAAGCTAGAAAGATCAAATCAAAACTAACCGGCCCGCCGCATCCCAGTCGGCCTGATACCGGAAGCCTGGAAGTTCCATTTACCGTCACGATCAAGGATCAGGACACTGCCGTCCTGCAAATCGGCGGCGAAACAAGAACACTTCGCCGTGGCGAGTACACTGAATGGATTCAGGTAACGTTCAAAGCAGGGTTCGCTGTCAAAGTCTCAGGCGTCTGCAAGTTCCTGTTGTTGTCCACCGAGCCAGATTTTGAACTCTACGTCACACCGATCAATATCGACCCCGAAAAGCCCGCGATGCAGATCGGTTACCCGAGTGTGTATCCGATCTATCTCGCAAAAAAACAGGGAGTTTATGCGACACTCGGCTTGGCAGAAGACACATGGGGTTTGAACGACCAGGTTCTGAGCGACGATCAGTTTCTGCAACAATGCTCCGAAACGGATCGTGAGCGGGAGTTGATGTTTTTCGACTCTCTGGAAAAAGTGCCTCGCGGATTGTGTGTCTGTGTATTCGACGGCACAGATCGGATGCAGCACATGTTCTGGCGTTACCACGACAAACAGCATCCCGCATGTCCTGAGGAAATTCCGGCGTTGCACGCGAACGCCATTGGTGATTTGTATCAACGCATGGATGACCTCGTCGGGCGTACGATGTCTAAGTGCGAAGACACCGACACTCTGTTGATGGTACTTTCTGATCATGGATTCAATTCATTTCGACGAGGAATCGATCTGAATCGCTGGCTGGAGCTGAACGGCTATCTGACCGTGGATGAATCGCGACGAACTGAGGACTATCTGGCGGGGATCGACTGGCAGAAGACTCGTGCTTTTGCGATCGGTCTGACTGGAATCTTCCTGAATCTCAAATCGCGGTTTTCAAAGGGTATCGTGGAAGACGGCGACGAAGCCAACTCACTCAAGAACGAAATTGCTGAACGGCTTGGTGCGTTGATCGATCCGTTATCTGAGAACAAACCGATCAAACGAATCTACCAGGCCGCCCAGGTCTACAGTGGTCCGTACAAAGGGCACGCTCCTGATTTGATCATCGGGTACGATCGGGGCTACCGCGTTTCCTGGGAAGCGGCAAATGGACAGACATCGCATGACGTATTCCACATGAACACTCGTGCGTGGAGCGGTGATCATTGCGTCGATCCCTCCGTCGTCCCCGGCGTTTTGTTTTGCAGTCAGCCGGTACTCACCGATCGCGCTCGATTGCTGGATATCGGGCCCACGGTTCTTGATCTTTTCGGAATTGCCGTGCCGTCGCACATGGACGGCAAACCTCTGGAGATCGGTGAGAAAGAACTTGTGGCGAAGGTAACGTAAATGTCAGATCAAAAACCAGGCAGAATCGGACGAAGAAAGCTGCTGACAGGTGCGGCAGTGGCGGCAGGTGTTGGGGCAGCCGCATACTGGGTTGGCAGCGTCTCACGTATTTCTCGAAGTGTCGGAAAAAAAGTCATCGTCATTGGTATCGACGGGATGGACCCAAGCTTGACGTCTTCCATGATGAAAGAAGGACTGCTGCCAAATCTTGCGAAAATGAGTTCCAGTGGCGGGTTTCGAAAGCTGGGGACCAGAACGCCTCCTCAAAGTCCGGTCGCCTGGGCCAATTTCATCAACGGTGCTGGTCCTGGATCGCACGGAATTTTTGATTTTATTCATCGCCATCCCCACGATCAGTGCCAACGCCCGTTTTACTCGGCGGCAGAAACGGTCGCTGGCCAGGGCGGCTGGGACGTCGGCGATCACCGGTTGCAGCTTGACATCTGGCCGTTCCTGCACAAGCCCGCCGAAACAGTCCTCCGACGACAGGGAACTCCCTTTTGGGACTATCTGGATGCGGCTGGCATCCCTTCAACGTTTTATGATCTTCCCGCCAACTATCCGCCCAGTCCCTCGAAACACGGCCACCACCGCTGCATCAGCGGCATGGGAACAACCGATCTGCTGGGCACATATGGCACGTATCAGGAATTCAGTGAAGAGGGGCCACGCACGCCTGTCAGAGAGACGGGTGGCATCCGGTCGCGATTGCGGTTCATCGGTGATACGGCTAAATGTCAACTCATTGGTCCCGACAATGGCATGTTAAAGACACCGAAACCCGTTCAGATTGAATTTCACGTGCATCGCGATCGATCGGCGAATGCCGTTGTTCTGGAGATTCAGGACAGGAAAATCCTGCTGAAGGAAGGGCAGTGGAGTCATTGGACACGCCTGAGTTTTCCGATCGACGGACCAGCCATGGTGCCCACCAGTCACGTCAGCGGGATCTGCCGCTTCTATCTGTTGCACGCGGGTTCAAACTATCGCCTGTATGTGTCGCCGATCAACATCGACCCATCGGCACCGGCAGTCAAAATGTCCGAGCCGCAGGGGTTTCTGGAAGATGTTTCCCGAGACCTCGGGCTGTTCAGCACGATCGGCTTTCAAGAAGACTATAACGCCCGCAAAAATGGGGTTTTCCATGATGACGAGTACCTGCGGCAGGCGAACTTTGTGCTGGAAGAACGTCTGGCCCTGCTGGAATATGCCGTTGAAAATTACGACGACGGACTTTTGTTTTTCTATTTTTCCAGCAGCGACCTTCAGTCACACATGTTCTGGTGGGATTCGGATGATCGACACCCAACACGAACTCCGCCCGAAGCCCAAAAATTCTTTGCACACATCAAATCGCTGTATCAGAAACTCGACACCGTCATCGGCGACCTGAACGATCGTTATGGCGGGCGCGCCACCATTATGGTGATGAGTGATCATGGGTTCGCAAATTTTGGCCGGCAGTTCAATCTGAATTCGTGGCTGCGTGAAAAAGGATATCTGAATCCACAGGAATGCACTTCGATTATGCAGAACGTCGACTGGTCGAGCACACGAGCCTACGGACTGGGGATCAACGGGCTGTATCTGAATCTGAAGGGGCGCGAGCGAGACGGCATCGTGGAACAGGGTGCAGAACGTGAAAATCTTCTGAATGAATTGGTCACGCGCCTGACTGCTGTCAAAGACGTTGATGGTCAATCGGTGATACGTGGTGTACATCGCGCCGACCAGATTTATGCCGGTGATGCCACGGCACTGGCTCCCGATCTGGTGATTGGCTATCGCCGTGGCTACCGAGCGTCATGGGAAACCTGTCTCGGAAATCTCACACCGGAAGTGCTGCTCGACAATGATTCTGCCTGGAGCGCTGATCACTGTGCCGATGCTCTGGAAGTTCCCGGACTGCTGTGTTCCAATCAGATTATTCGGACGGACAGTCCATCCCTGATTGATCTGGCTCCTTCGATCCTGGAAGATTTTGGCTTACAGAAACCGCTCAGCATGACGGGAAGAAGCATTTTCTCGTCGTAAGGCACGTGTAATGGTGTGTTTCGCTCCGTTTCACACACCGTTAGGGTCTGTTACATTCCCGGAGACTAAGCACCTGGGCAGAAGTTTCATCGTATAATGGCAGTACCATGGCACGTAGCGGAAGTCGCGTAGACTTTCGGCGTTTCTCCATCAATTCCGAAACTTTACGCGAGTTCCGCTACGGCCTTTCTGCTTTCGGTCAGCGAGCTATATGCCGAAACTTGTTCATGGGTGCTTATCTATCGAGTCCGGGTAGTTGTCATCGTTTCCGTTCTGTTACTCTAAAAAGTCCTGTGTGCCAATGGTACGTCGCTCTCCGAATCACTCGTCTCGTCCAACCGGCAACCAGGTACGACGCATCGAACCGCGCACACAGCATACTGAAGAAAATGACTACGATGAAACTTCCCCGTACCCCGCTGCCCCTGCGTCAAAAGAAATGACATCGTTGATGGTGCGGCAGAGGACACAACTGGGGCCATCGGCATCGGAATCGATCCCTGTTGTTCATATCAAAAATCGAACGCGTCATCCCATACTTTACCGCAAACAAATCGCGCGCATCGAAAACGCCAGGCCGGGCGATCTGGTCGCTGTCTACACCGACGGACATACGGAACCGCAAGGATACGGCGTGTACAATCCACGCAGCGAGATGTCGGTGCGGATGCTCTGGAATTCCCCCGCGTTTCCGACGGATGAAACATGGGCCGAAAAACTTCGAGCCGCCGTTTCGCTGCGTCGAGACACTTTGAAGCTCGATGCCCAATCGAATGCCTGGCGCGTCGTCCATTCGGAATCGGACGGGTTGTCCGGCATCGTTATCGATCGTTTTGGCGATGTGTTATCGGCAGAATCGTTTGGGCTAGGAATGTATCAACGGGCCAGTCTGCTGATGCCGATGCTGGCCAGTCAAATGGGACTGCCGCACTGGCTGGTGCGAACAAGTCCACAGTTCCTGTCGCAGGAGGGCTGCGATCCTCCTCCGCTGATGTCAGAAGGTTGCCCGACTCAGGTTGTGATCACCGAAAACGGCACACGATTTCGAATTCGATTTGAAGGTGGGCACAAAACTGGATTTTTCTGCGATCAGCGAGAGAACCGCAGGAAGTTGGCGGAGTTCTGCGAAGGAAAGAGTGTGCTTGATCTGTGTTGCTACACGGGCGGATTTTCCGTACAAGCAAAAGTTTCCGGCAAGGCCGATGACGTTACCGGCGTGGATCTGGATGAGGAGCCTCTGAAACTGGCTCGCGAAAACGCGAATCTCAATCAGGCCCGAGCCAGATTTGTGCAGGCCGATGCGTTCAATTATATGCGCGAGATGCTGCGGAACGGCAAGCAATACGATGTCGTGATTCTTGATCCTCCGAAGCTGATCAGAACTCGCGCGGAGATTGAAGAGGGAACTCGCAAACATTTCGCGATGAATCGCCTTGCCATGCGAATCGTAAAACCCGGCGGCCTGTTGCTGAGCTGCACGTGTGCCGGGTTGCTGCCGGAATCCGAATTCCTGCAATTGCTTGTTTCCGCGTCGAAGTCGCAGGGCGATGATCTCGACCCACACGGATCCAGCCGCATCATCAGTCAATCTCGCACGCTGCAAATCATCGCCCGCACAGGTGCGGCCCCCGATCATCCAGTGATTTCCACCTGTATGGAAACGGAGTATCTGAAGGCGATCTGGATGATTGTCAATTGAGGTTGCTACGGATTTTTCTCCATCAGCCAATCGAACGCTTCCGAAAGCCAGCCGCTGTGCCAGGAATGTTCGCGCTGGTCGCCGACAATCCATGTGTGTGGAATCATTGACGATTCCAGTCGATCGTGCATCTGCAAATGCTGAGGTTGAAAGTTGCCGTTCCCGATCAACATCAGTCTTGAAGGTGTGTCGCGAAGACTGTCAGCCCGTTGTTCCAGCAGATTTGTCAGTTGATAGTGTCGGAAATTCTCCGTCGTGCCAAAGATCGGACCAGCACCATACTTGTTTGGAGTATCCATCATGAGCGGTGCGTCAAAGGCCGCAGCTCGGTAAAACATATCCGGGTGGCGAAGAAGCAGACTCCACGCTCCGCACCCAGACTTGCTGAATCCGACGAGCAGACGGCCTTCACGATCCTGGCGAACCGGATGTTTCTGTTCGACAAGCGGCAAGACATCGTGAAGCAGAAATGCTTCCTGCTGCAAGTGCGGATCCTCCGGATGATCGGCGTACCACGGCAGATCTGAAAACGTCGGAAGCACGCAAACCACATTGTGCTGATTCGGCAGATCGAGCTTCTGAACTTCGGCCAGTGCATCTCCCCAACGGACCTCATCGACTGCCTCGACCGGCAAGACAAAAACGACAGACAGTCGAGCTTCACCTTCCGATGGCAAGTGATCGGGCAACAGAACTCGCACACTCACAGGCGCTGATTGACGCTCCGAACTGAGTTGATGAATGACGGCGTCAGATGCCATCACGTGTTGTGCGGTCACCAGGATCGCAAGAATCATCAATCGATTCAGAATGAAATGCATTTGAATTTACTCCACGATCTTTAGTCCGTCATTGGTCTGGGAACGTGATAACGTTTGAGTTTTCTATCAAGTGTCGAACGTTCGATACCAAGGATTTGCGAGGCTTTGGATTTGTTCCAGCCGGTGTGTTCCAGTGTCGAGAGAATATGCTCCTGTTCAATATCGGCCATTGACAGTTCGCGATACTCGCCAACCGCAGCACGCTCGGATAACGCTGCCGACGCGCGACTTCCCAGACTGGAAAGCTGGATGTCGGCAGCACGCACAAGTTCATTGCGGCACAGGATCACGGTGCGTTCGATCGTATTTTGCAACTCGCGCACATTGCCGGGCCAGTTGTAATCCCTGAGCAGTTCCATTGCGTCTTCGGTAAAACCGTTGATCACACGGCCTGTCTTCTGAACGAACTTCTGCAGGAAGGCATTCGCCAGCAGCTCGATGTCGTCACGTCGTTCTCGCAGAGGACTTGCGGTGATTTCTGCGACCTGCAGACGGAAGTACAGGTCCTTTCGAAAATCGCCGTCTTCCACAGCTTCTTCAAGATCGCGATTTGTCGCGGCGACAATTCGTACGTTGACCTGAATCGGCTTGCGACCACCGATACGTTCAAATGCGTAACCTTCCAGGATGCGAAGAAACTTGGCCTGAATGGAAGGACTCATCTCACCAACTTCGTCCAGAAACAATGTCCCTCCGTCGGCTTGTTCAAAGCGTCCGATTTTGCGTTCGACCGCCCCGGTGAACGCCCCTTTTTCGTGGCCAAAAAGTTCACTTTCCAGCAGACTTTCATTCAACGCCGCGCAGTTGATGCAGATAAACGGACCTTCGCAGCGAGGACTTTGATTGTGAATGCTGCGAGCGATGAGTTCCTTACCGCAGCCGCTTTCGCCGCGAATCAGAACACTGGCATCGGTTTCGGCAATCAACGCCAGACGCTCGCGGAGATCGACGACGCTGGATGTCTCGCCGATGAGTGTTTGCTCTTCGCTCAGTTGCGCGCGCAAGGTGCGGTTTTCGTTGCGAGCCTGGACAAGTCCGGTTTGAAGCGATTCGCGTTCCTGCAACTGTGTCAGCGACACAGCCAGTTGATTGGATACGGCGAGCGTGAATTCCAGGTCGTGTTTGTCGAGCGGATTATCGGGATTCGATGAATACAGATGAATAAGCCCCAAAACGCGATCCAGGGCCACGATTGGCGCACAGATGACACTCAACGCTTTCATTTCCCCCAGGCTGTCAAAGAACGACAGTTGATTGTCGTCTCCCACATCCCGCGCCAGAATCGCTTCACGTTTTGATAAAACGACACGAGACAAATTGTCGGAGACTCGACGATAGGGCAAGTCCTTGCGGCTTTCGTACGCGATAACCTGCAGGTCAGCAGGAGCGGGTTTCGGTGCAGCGTCGGGACCGGCCAGCAAAATGGCGGAAATGCTGGCAACGGTTTCTCGCGCGAGATTTGCAAGGACGACTTCCGTCAACTGTTGTCGTGTGCGAGCCGTACCCATTTCCAGGCCAAGCCGATAGAGCTTCGCAAGCTCGGAAGCATAATTTGCTTCGGGGCGCTGACCATCGCCGGGTGCCAGAAATTCGGGCATCGCAGTGCGATGCAGGATACTCGGTTCCTTCGCCGCCCCAACGGCCGTAGCCGTTGCAGACGTCACGTGATCGCCGGAAGTTGCGACGTCCGGCGGGGTGAATTGAGTCGATTCCAAATTGGTGGTAAATGCCAGTCGGCAGTCACCAATGCCAATGACGTCGCCGGATTCCAGAGGCGTGTCGCCGCTGACACGATGTCCATTGATGTTGGTGCCGTTACGACTTCCCAGATCACGCACACGCCATTCACCGCTGGAGTAAAAAACTTCGCAGTGGTTGCGGCTGCAGGCATCGTCCTGCAGGACGATCCGATTTGTGGCAGATCGACCGATCGTCGTGACTTGCCCATGTCGCAGTCGAACGACATCCCTCCAGATGGCACCGTCCCAGGTAAGCAGGAAAGCAATTTCAGCAGCGGCTGGCTGATCGGACATATCGTGTTGATTTCCACGTATTGGATCAAGGACAATTCTGCGCGCCGAGCCGGTCTCGGTGCTCTTAATGATTTCTAAGTATACCAGTTTGTTCAACACGGAGTAGTTTTGGTTCGGAACTCACGTCAGCAACTCGCCGCCTGACGATTTAGCGAGAATTGCATCCTGAGACCGGAAGGGATACTGTGTTGCACAGTGGAAGATGTCTGCACGTTCTCCCGAGAGCAATATCCATGAATCGGCTTTCCCTGTTATTGGTCGCCTTGATCCTTAGTACGGTCTTCACGGAACATACGTTGGCGCAGAACTGGCCTCGGTTTCGAGGTGAGAACGGTTCTGGAATCAGTGATTTGGAGGGTATTCCGTCCACATGGTCGGACGATGCCTATGCATGGAAAATCGAACTGCCAAACGTTGGTCATTCCTCTCCGATTGTCTGGGAAAAGACTTTGTTCGTGACGTCGGCGACCGAAGGTGGCAGTGAGCGATTTGTACATTGTCTGGATGCCGATTCCGGAACAGAACGCTGGCAGGTATCCATCAAAGTCAATCCGAGCAAGAAGCACCAGAAGAATAGCTGGGCATCCAGTACCCCTGTCACAGACGGTTCTCATGTTTACGTCTTGTTTGCCGACGATGCCAGCCTGATGGCGGTTGCCTGGGATTACAGCGGCAAAGAAATCTGGCGGCGCGAATTGGGATCCTACGAAAGCGAACATGGACTTGGGGCGTCGCCAATGCTGTTCGATCATCTGTTGATTGTCCCCAACGAGCAGGTTGGCCCCAGCTCATTGATCGCACTGAATGCAGAGACTGGCGAAGTGGCATGGAAAACGGAGCGACTGCCGGGGACGACGTCTTATGCCACACCAATGGTTGTTTCCAGCACTCAATCCGGTGAACAACTTATTTATCTCAGCGAATCCAACGGGGTCACGAGTGTGGATCCGCATACAGGAAAACTCAACTGGCAGACGAAGAGTTTTTCGAGTCGAACCGTTGCATCACCTGTCGAATCCGATGGACTGATCTTCGTGACATCGGGCGGTGGGGGCACAGGAAAATATCTCGTCGCGCTTCAGTCAGATCCCACTGTCAGTGATGAAACTCGCACCGTCTTTGAACGAAAAACAACGCTGCCTTATGTGCCGTGTATGATTGTTCGCGATCATCGACTTTTCCTGTGGGGCGATAAGGGAATTCTGGTATGTCTGGAAATCCCAACTGGCAAAGAACTTTGGTCTGAACGTATCGAAGGCGGTTTCAGCGGATCGCCGATTTGCATTGGTGATCGCATTTTCTGCGTGACAGAAAGTGGAGAGGTCGTTGTGATCCGTGCCGGCGATCAGTTCGAGGCACTCGGACGCACTCCGTTGCATGAAGATTGCCATTCCACACCGGCAGTAGCGAACGGACATCTCTATTTGCGGACATTCCGACATCTGATGGCGTTAAAAGCGAGCGGCACGAATTGATTTTCTCCGCAGGAATCGTTCGTTTAACCCGTGGCCGACAGGCCACGTTGTCTGTGTCTGCCCTGGCAGCCGCCGGTTAGGGGCGCTCGATAAATCACTGTCGCATATGTGCCGTAGGACAGGCTGGAAGCCTGTCCTGACTTATTACTCGATCGGCCCTTAATCGAAGCGCAAGTTGTCGCCACTGGCGATCAGCGAGAACAATTCTTCATCGCACAAACAGGAATTCATTGCTGTTCAGAATGACTCGACAAAACGAGGCCAAACCATGTTCTGCAATAAATGGTTTGGCGGATTGAATTTCGTGAGCATCGGCTTCGCGTCCGCAGGCGACAAGATAGACTCGTTGAATCTGAGCGTCCGATGTTTCGCCAGCTTCTCGCGCGATTCGATCGGCGAATTCATCCGCCATTTGAAATACCAGCGCGTTGTTCATCAGTGCCAGCGCTTGAAGCGGTGTGGTTGTCGCGGCACGCATGGGAGTTGTGACGGACGGGTCAGGACAATCAAAGGTGTCGAGAAACGGATTGCGTCCACCACGCGCGGTAAATCGATAAATTGTGCGACGGCGGGATTCCGGACCAGTTTCATCGATTGATTCGTAGAAGTTGCTGCCCTTGAAAAAGAAATGTCGGATGTCACGATATCCGATGCCACCTTTTGCGGGATTCAATCGACCAGTGCAGACCAATACTGCGTCACGAATTTCTTCGGCTTCCAGACGCTGCGGAGTCTTACGCCACAGCAACCGATTGTCCGCATCGATCGACGCAGCAGACGTATTCAATGTGGAGGATTGGCGGTATGTGGCTGATGTCACAATCAGGCGATGCATCGGTTTCAGGCGATAGCCTTCGTCGCGAAATGTGCGGGCCAGCCAGTCAAGCAATTCAGGATGACTGGGATGGCCTCCGTTGAATCCAAAATCGCTGGGCGTTGTCACCAAACCCTGTCCAAAATGGTATTGCCACAGACGGTTCACCATGACGCGGGCAAACAATGGATTGTCGCGGTGAGTGACCCAGTCTGCGAGTTTCCGACGACGATCGGCATCGCTGGCATCAGGAGCCAGTCCAAAGTCCGAAACCCCTCCTGCGATGGCACTCAGCCCGGCGGGCGAAACGGCATCTCCCGGATTGCCGACGTCACCGCGATTCAGGACATGGGCAACACCCGGATTTTTTGCAACGCAGGTATAAAGTTTCTGCACCTGCGAACTGATCAGTCCGTCTTTTTCGGCCTGCAACTTTGTAACCTGGTCGGATAGTCGCTGATAGTCCAACTTCTGATCGGTCGTCAGTTGCGCAATGATTTGAGAATGAGAGACATAATTCTTATCGGCGACATTCGCAGATGCCGCGATCTCGTCGGACGTCAGAGCGCGGTTGTAAAGTTTGGCACGGGCGATGCGTCCTGCAAGCAGTCTGTTTCCTCCTGCCGTACCATGCCGCAGTCCAAAGATCACCTGCGACTTCCCAGCGGTATACGCCGACAATTCGTTCGCTCGGTAGGACGTCCCATAGGGTTTTCCGTCACGATATCCCATGATCGTGCCATCTTTCTGATAGACCATGGCAACATGGACGGCTCGATCTTTGGCATCGGATTCCGCGGTTCCATTGAAGGATCGTGTCCGCACAAATCCATTGCTTCCGGCCATCCATTTTTCAGGTTCCTGCTCGCCAAACACGATGGCGTCGAAGTTGGCTCCATCCAGAGTCTGCACACTGATCACGCCACCCCCACGCTGTTCCAGAGTGCTGAGCTGCACCCATGCTTCGAGCGTCTTTTCGCTGAGATCGGCAGTGAGCGACGATGTTGCGGCGTACGCATCCTTGCCGTCAAGGACCAAACAGCCGTCTTCAATCTTCGCACTGCCATGCGCGGTGGCATGTAGTGATCCCAAACTGTCTTTCAGGTCGCCATTGAATTCCCATGTCGCCAGAGCCTGAGGTGGTTCCGGAAGTGGCAACTTACCCTGCGTGCGTTGCGCAAGTACTGCGATGCGGGCCGCATGTTCGATGTCCGCGATTTCTGTGCGTCTCATTTTCAGGGCGACGTCTGTCTCCGCCAGTCGCCGCTTTTGTTCATCCGTGAGTGCGACGTTCATGCTGCGTTCGCCGTGCGTCACCCCGGTCAATGTCGCTGCCAGTTGATAGTATTCTTTCTGTGAAATCGGATCAAACTTGTGGTCGTGGCATCGAGCACAGTTTGCGGTCAGTCCGAGAAATGTTTGTCCGACGTTGCCAACCAGATCTTCCAGTTCATCCTGAGCCATCGACATTTTCATCTTGTCGTTGGCGGGCAGAGTCGTATTGTGCGGACCTGCGACCAGATATCCTGTTGCGGCAGCCGCGTTGAAGTCGTCTGGAAACAGAACGTCGCCCGCGAGTTGCATTCCCACGAATTTGTCGTACGGCATGTCCTGATTGAGAGCCTCAATCACCCAGTTGCGATAGGACCATGCGTTGTCTCGCGGCTGGTCGTATTCAAACCCGTTACTTTCACCAAAACGCACGATATCCAGCCAGTGCCTTGCCCAGCGTTCACCATAGTGCGGCGATGCCAGATATCGATCCACCAGGCGGTCATAGGCACGTTCAGACGTATCGCTCAGGAACGCCGTGATTTCGTCAGGAGTCGGTGGAAGTCCCAACAGATCAAACGACAGACGACGAATGAGCGTTCGTTTGTCGGCTTCGATGGAGGGTTCAAGTCCCGCATCGTCGAGCCTGGCGGCAATGAATGCGTCGGTGGAATTTAACGTCCATTCGGGTCTCGATACAACCGGAGGTTGAGGATTGCCGAGCGGCTGCAGCGACCACCAATCCAAACCAGCGCGGGCATCTGTGGAGTAACGAAAGGGATCGATGGTCTCCGTCCCCCATTTCGCACCGTGCGTGATCCATGACTGAAATTTCGCCTTCTCATCCGGTGACAGTGGTTTCTTCGGTGGCATCTGGTCTGAACTGATGAATTCCCAGAGCAAACTTTGCTCCGGCTGTTCAAGATTAATCGCGATCCCCGATTCACCTCCTGCCATTGCCTTCATGCGGGACGACAGATCCAGCTTCCCTTTTGCTTCGTCACCACTGTGACATGTCAGGCAACGCTGAGCGATCAGCGGGGCGATGTCGCGGTCGAAATCCGGAACAGTCGTCTCATCGGCAGCGGCAGCACACAGGATCGCCGGGCTTGCCGTGAAAATCAGACTCAGCACAAAGAAACAACATCGCATTCAAGAGTCCTTCCGTCGGACCACGGATCCGGTAACATAGCGTTGACTCCCGGATTGTAAGCGTTCGTTTGCGACCTGCCGAATGTTAAACGTCACATTTCTGCCGACGAATTCATTTTGCTGATTTCCGCCATGATCGACCATTCAACATCGCCCTTCGCTCATACTGTCGGTCTGCTCAATCTGTCAGCGATCGGGCCAACGTCTGGAATCCAGTGAAGCATTTGCTTAAACTGAACGAAATGAATATTCACTACAAATCTTTACTCGGCCATCAGGATCAGGCAAAGAAGCTGCATATTCACCTGACCGAAATCCCCGATACAGCTTCGCATCCACCGTATCAACATCAGCATGTGGCTGAAGAAGCGTTTTATCTGCTGGAAGGTTCGGCTGAGTATCGTTTTGCAGGGAAGACCATCGTGGCTGGCCCCGGCGATGTGGTTTTTATTCCATCGGGCGTGCTGCACGCGGAGATCACTTATCTCACGCCTTCAATGCGTTACCTGACGATCCGAACAGTCGAGCCAAATGACGACCCCTGCTGCTGCGGCCAGGATCGTGAACCGTAGTCCGACTGTCCCAGGTCGGATTCCCTCACCGCCAATGCACCTTACACCAGCGTCCAACAAACAACAGCCCGATTTGGACACTTCCCGCTGCACACCACAGCGCCGGCTCAACAAACTGCAAATCAGACAGGAAGATTGGGCACAGAAAAATGAATCTTCGGAACACCGAAAACAAAATCTTCCTGTCCCAAATCTTCTCAAACACTACGTTGCCCGACGAGGCATTGAGATTTCAAATCTCTTCTGACAAACCTCAAATCCCTGCGATTCACTGAAAACTGAATACTCCCCCCACATCACATCCGCCGGACTCTTCACGGCAATACCCGGGCTTAATCATCAGGTGCAGGGAAACTCGACGCAGCGTGCAATGACCCCGGCGAGCGGAGAGGCATCAGCCCTTAGAGATCCGCGTGCAACGCGATGGGCTGACACCCACCCTCTCGTCAACTCACCACGGCCAACGCCGTTAAATCGCCGAGTATGTCGTTTATCACTGCCTGCAAGAAAGCCTGTTGCAACTCTTTTGGACATTGATAAAGTATTCCCAGCCCGGCATATTCCATCTGATATCGGTTTAACAGGCTGCGGATGGCTGGATACTTCTAATGTTCTGTTTCCATAGTAGAGTTCTATGCGGTGTTTCTTACTGATACTCGCTGCCACACTTTGCTTTCCGTCGCTCCAAGGGAACATTTGCGTTGCCGACGACGATTTTCCCACTTCACTGTTGGGCTTCATAAAACCCGGAATGCACATCGGTGTCAGGTCGTTTCAGGCAAACTCGTTTGTCGCCATCGAGATCTATAGCGAAGACCAATTTCGCTTCGCAAAAGATGGTCGCGAAATGAAATTGGGTGAACTCGGGCAGAAGTATCCGAAGGTTTCCGAAAAGGCTGCCGAAGCACTTGCAAAATACAAGGCATCGCTCGAAGCTCGAAGGTCTGCAAGCACAAACGGTGCCAGTTTTCCGTCATCAGTTGAACCTACCGTGGCGCTTGAATTGGATCGAGCGACCCTGCTGGGTACTGTCCTTCATGTCGGTGACGACTACTTCCTGGTATCCTCCAGCGAGGATGACTCGAAGAAGCAAGTGATCGCAAAACAGTCTATCTCTCGCATTCGTTGGGTGAGTGATGATTTGCAATTCCGTACGTCACTGCAGCGGGCAGAGTCTCAGGACTAAAACAGAACATCAAAACGCTGAACCCGAGTTGGCGATGATGGGTTCTTGAAATGGATGCTTGCCCGCGCCAACCGGCTGATCTTGGTCGTTCGGCAGTGGAGGCGCGACTACATGCTCCTGCAGTTTGATGAGCGAATGCTTAAGAGCCTCCGTCAGAGGCGGGACGAGCAGTTGGCTGAGGTACATGCCGGGCGATTGCCGGCTGTCGAAGATCTGCTTGTTGCCGATGAAGTCATTTGGGTACGGTCTGGATTTGGGAACGCCTCCTTCCTTGGGCTGGATGGGAGAGCGATCTTCTGGAATTACGGCGATGGGTATGGACCAGAAGTCCTTACAGATTTGCAGGGTGTTGCCTGCGTTGTCGCTTGGGCAGCAGAGGGCGGATTATCGGAATTGCTGGAGGTTCTACCCAAAATGCCGTCAAACGCCAAAACGTGCCGACAGTGCAACGGCTCGCGCTGGATGAGAAAGAAAAAACGTACGGTCCAGGATCAGAGCGGCGGACCGCAAGTGTGCCATCTCTGTCATGGACTGGGATGGACGGTAACCGAACAAAGTGTTGGACATGGAGCGGCGGACGACGCGGATTCTACCGGATAACTGACCGGCCGCCGCCCGGTCAACGCCAACGTTCGGTAGAATCTTCGCGCAAGGGAACGCGACTTTCGGCAATCAAAGGGTGCGGGATGTCTTCAGTTTGGTGAGTACGTAAATCAATTCAGAATCGAGGATTTAATGGTTGAAACTTCCGAACGTCAATGCCCTGAGTGTGATGGAGTTATGGTGCCAATTTACATCATTGACAGAAGCCGTCTGAACGAAATCCAATCAATGGACAGCGTGCTTACGTACACTTCTCCGAATGCAAAACCTGGTTGGCTTGGAAACCTGAAAGCCGAGGGCGCGGTGTCAGCTTTTGCTTGCAACAAGTGCGGGCGAATTTTGTTGTACGCGAAAAAGGCGTGATTCGTTAAAACCAACTTGATCAGTAAGGGTGTAACCGGCGTACCGCCGGTCAACATGCGAGTTTTTGTGGCGTGTAATCTTGCAGCAAGTGGCGATTCGGGTGGGTCTGAGTGACTTCGTGTTCGATGTGCCAATTCATGAATGTTCGCCAGTGGTCACTTTGAAATACCG
>Ga0105047_10001576_pt1 | contig 40886 bp, 33 predicted proteins | sample MAT04_FD_78384 | JGI IMG/M metagenome (GOLD analysis project Ga0105047, IMG submission 78384) | Freshwater microbial communities from Lake Fryxell liftoff mats and glacier meltwater in Antarctica - MAT-04 (megahit assembly) | ecosystem: Environmental > Aquatic > Freshwater > Ice > Liftoff...
AAACAAACAAAAAAACAAACAAACAAAAACAAAATGACATTTGATCTGGTTATACTAGGAAGTGGCGAAAGCGGAACAGGGGCAGCCTTGCTGGCTAAACAACAGGGCATCTCTGTGTTTGTCAGTGATAAAGGCTTGATCCTTGCGAAGTATAAGTCCGAACTTGAGCAACACCAGATTTCATTTGAAGAAGGCACCCATACAGAGGACATTATTTTCGCGGCAAAAGAGATCATTAAAAGTCCGGGTATTCCTGAGAAAGCTGAGATCATCCAACATCTTCGCCAACGAATGATTCCGATTATCAGCGAAATTGAATTTGCCTTTCGTTATAAAGGTGAGAGCAAGATCCTTTGTATCACAGGAAGTAATGGCAAGACAACAACGACAAGTTTGGCGTATGCTATGTTTCAAAAGGATGGATATGATGTATCTGTGGTTGGAAATATCGGTCATAGTTTCGCCCGACAAATTGCTATACAACCAACCGCATGGTATGTGATGGAGATCAGTAGTTTTCAATTGGATGATATTAAAACCTTCAGACCAGATATCGCCGTGATTACGAATATAACACCCGATCATCTTGATCGTTACTCCTACGACTTCAATTTATATACAAAAGCAAAATTTAATATAGCCCTTTACCAGACAGAGAACGATTATTTAATTCTCTGCAAAGACGACAAAGCAACAACACACTATTTACAGAATAATCCAATAAAATCACAAAAGCTCTACTTTACAATGAACGAACAATTAAAAGACGACGGTGCATACCTCAACGAAAACGAACTGGTAATAAATGTCAACGGAGAACCATTCTCTATTTCCATCAACGAACTCTCGCTGAAAGGAAAACATAATCAATACAACTCCATGGCTGCAGGCATTTCAGCAAGGGTTGCAGAAATACGCGACACCAGTATACGCGAATCTCTGAAATCGTTTACAGCGATCGAGCATCGTATGGAGACAATTGGCAATATCCGCGGAATCGAGTTTATCAACGACAGTAAAGCGACCAACCTCAACAGTGTTTGGTATGCTCTGGAAAGCATGAAGAAACCAACAGTTCTTATCCTTGGTGGTGTCGATAAAGGAAATGATTATAGCGAGATTACTGAATTAGTCAGCACGAAAGTGAAAGCGATTGTTTGCCTTGGCATAGATAATTCTCATATACATAAATACTTTGACGGCGTCGTACCTATTGTCGATACAACGACGATCACTGATGCTGTTCAGGAAGCCTACGCATTGGCTTCGCCGGGCGATTGTGTATTGCTTTCTCCTGCCTGCGCAAGCTTCGATCTGTTTAAAAATTATGAAGATCGCGGAGAACAATTCAAGACATCGGTAAAAGCACTTTAATACAACTTAACTAATTACAGGAACATGGAACATATACTAAAAAGAACAAAGGGTGATAAAATAATCTGGGGGGTCGTGATCGTCCTGTCCTTGATTAGCCTGATGGCTGTGTATAGTTCCACAGGTTCTCTTGCCTATCGTTTACAAAAAGGACATACAGAAGTGTATCTTATCAAACAACTAGGTGTGTTAATAGCTGGCATTGCCATTATCTATTTCGCGCATAAGGTCAATTATGTGATCTATTCTAAAATAGCCGTCTTCCTTTTTGCTATTAGTATTCCATTACTTCTGTACACGCTCTTCTTTGGCACTACATTAAATGAAGGATCAAGATGGATCAAACTCCCTCTTATTGGAATTACCTTTCAAACCTCTGACCTGGCCAAACTTGGTCTCTTCATGTTTCTTGCCAGGCAGTTGTCCCGTTTGCAAAATGATCTCGATAATTTCAAACGTGTTGCCCTCAATATCTTTCTTCCATTAATCCTTATCGTCGGACTAATTGCCATGGCAAATATGTCGACAGCCATCATGATCGGAATGTCTTGCTGTATGCTCTTTTTTATCGGTCGTATTAAAATTTCGCATTTGATGATTCTTGCGACCACGGGTATTTTATTATTCGGAATTTTGTTCACAGTTTCTAAACTAAGTGGTTTCGGCAGAGCAACAACCTGGGAAGCCAGAATTAAGAACTTCACCTCAGACGATAAGAATGACGTGCCTTATCAGGTTCAGCAAGCTAAGATCGCACAAGCCAACGGCGGACTAACTGGTGTTGGACCAGGCAATAGTTCCCAACGAAATTTCCTTCCTCACCCCTACTCAGATTTTATTTACTCCATCATCATCGAAGAATATGGATTGATCTTCGGAGGAATCGGAATGGTTTTCTTATACCTCCTTTTCTTATGGCGAAGTATTATCATCTTCAGAAGATGCCCCTTTGCTTTTGGCGCTTTTCTGGCCGTGGGACTCAGTTTCACGTTGGTCTTTCAGGCTTTCTTAAATATGGCGGTAAATGTAAATCTTTTACCTGTTACCGGGCTCACACTTCCTTTGGTAAGTATGGGCGGTTCCTCGATTTGGTTTACTTGTCTTGCGATTGGAATTATTCTTAGCGTAAGTCGTTTCGTAGAAAATACAGAAGGCAATGAAGATAAAGTAGTAGAAGAAATCAGCACTGAACAAGCATAAACAATAAAAAAAATATGACAGAGAACAAAAATAGTAAATACATGATCGCAGGCGGCGGCACCGGAGGACACATCTTCCCGGCGTTAGCTATTGCGAATGCATTGAAACGTTTGCAACCTTCCTGCGAGATTCTTTTTGTTGGTGCCAGAGGGAAAATGGAAATGGAAAAAATTCCTCGCGAAGGCTATAAAATTATTGGTCTTGATATCGCAGGACTTAATCGAAGCTCTCTTCTAAAAAATATCAGTCTGCCCTTCAAAATGATAAAAAGCTTTATACAGGCACGTCGAATACTGAATGATTTTAAACCAGATGTGGCTATAGGAGTTGGTGGTTATGCCAGTTTCCCTGTTCTTTATATGGCACAGCAAAAAGGGATTGCCACAGTGATACAGGAACAAAACTCCTACGCAGGCAGGAGTAATAAACTATTAGGCAGTAAAGCCGTTGCAATTTGCGTGGCTTATGATGGCATGGATAAATTCTTTCCCGTGAAGAAGATTATGTACACAGGAAACCCTGTCAGAGAAGGCATTACAAAAGGAAAAATCACTAAGGAAGAAGGCATGGAATTCTTTGGTTTGAACCGCGCTAAGAAGATTGTCTTTGCCTTTGGTGGAAGTCTTGGTGCAAAAACAATCAATGAAACACTCGCTGCTTCCTTGCCATTTTTTATAGAAAATGACATCCAGTTGCTCTGGCAAACCGGCGCTGCATACTTTCCTGTAGCGAGCGAACTTTCCAATGGCAACAAACACAATATCAAGGTTTTTGAATTTATCAGAGAAATGGATTATGCCTATGCCGCCGCAGATATCATTGTGTCAAGAGCTGGTGCTTCATCAATTTCAGAATTATGTTTTGTTGGAAAACCCGTCATCTTTGTTCCTTACCCACATGCCAGCGAAGATCATCAGACATATAATGCCATGGCGCTGGTAAGCAGAAATGCGGCACTCATGGTGAAAGATTCTGAAACGAAGAATGAACTGATCAAAAAAATACAGTCGCTACTTAACGACGACAAACAGTGCGACCTGATGAAAGACAATATCAGCCAACTAAAAATGGAAGATGCAGATACAAGAATAGCAACTAAAATCATTGAACTCGCTACAACATGGAATTAGAGAATATACATAGCGTTTATTTTATTGGGATCGGAGGGATCGGGATGAGTGCGCTTGCCCGTTTCTTTAAAGAACGAAATGTTCGTGTCAGCGGATACGACAAAACTAATACCCCATTAACCGATCAGCTTTCAAAAGAAGGAATTGATGTTCATTTCGAAGAAAATATTTCGCTGATTGATCCTACTACAGATCTTGTTGTATACACTCCGGCCATCCCTGCAAATCATAAGGAATTAATTTGGTATCAGCAAAGCGGCATCGAAGTAGTAAAACGAAGCGATGTCTTACAGGTGATCTCACAATATATGAAATCAGTTTGTGTGGCCGGCACGCATGGCAAGACGACCATCTCTACCTTAATTTCTCATATTCTTCGCCATACAGGCTATGGATGTAACGCATTCTTAGGCGGAATCTCCGTAAACTATGGCGTCAATTACTGGAGTAGTGAAAATCGTTTTGCAGTCATAGAAGCAGATGAGTATGATAGAAGTTTTCTGAAACTTCAACCCTATATCGGCGTGGTAACAGCGATGGATGCAGATCATTTGGATATCTATGGAACCGTCGAAGAAATGGAACGTTGCTATCTGCAATTTATCTCTCAGGTGAGCGATACACTAGTTTACAAACATGGACTTAAACATAGTGCGCAATTCAAGGCACCTAAAAAAGTATCGTATAGTCTTCAGAACGAAGGCGCGACATATTACGCGGGTGATATCAGAATGAGTCATGGATCTTATACATTTAATATTTATAAAGAAGGGAATAATCTTGGCGACATTGAATTAAACATGGGCGGTATGCATAATGTTGAAAATACCGTGGCCTCACTGGCGATATGTGATTTATTAGAAATAAATTTTGAAAAAGTCCAGACAGCCGTGGCCGCATTCAACGGCGTAAAAAGACGTTTTGAATATATTATTAAAAATGACAAAATCGTTTACATAGACGATTATGCGCATCATCCGGAAGAATTGAGAATGTTGATCTCCAGTGCAAAAACCTTATTCAAGGGAAAGAAAGTATCGGTAGTTTTTCAACCTCATCTTTTTACACGTACACGAGATTTTGTGAATGGCTTTGCAGAAAGTCTTGACCTTGCCGACGAAGTCATCCTGCTTGACATTTATCCTGCAAGAGAATTACCAATAGAAGATGTCACAAGCAAGATAATCCTTGACCGTATGGCCTTGAACAACAAACATATTTTAACGAAAGAATCTGTCCTGAAATGGGCCGAAGCGTCTCAGCTTGAAGTCCTGATCACAGCAGGTGCGGGCGATATTGATACATTGATCGAACCTCTTACTCAAATCCTCTTAAACAAATAACATGAATCCCCGCATCAAAAAAATAGGACGCAATATTCTCTTTCTGCTTTCGGTACCGGGTATCGTAGGGGCATTTGTATTTGCCAATACCAACAGACATGATGAACGACTAAGCGGCATTCATATTGATATAGAAAACACAGAATTAAGTTTTGTGACCACAGAAAATATATTGGACTTGCTGGCTGAGGAAGGTGTGAAAGTACATCAATCTATTCTCACGAATATGCAGGTCAATGAACTTGAAACTACAATCAGAGGAAACCGATGGGTGAACGATGCAGAAATTTACGTGACCGCCGATCATGCTCTGAATGTAAAAGTGACACAGAAATTACCTGTTGTTCGTATCAACCAAAATGATAGTATCGATTATGCTTTTTACCTTGATGCTCGTGCGAACCCGATTGCTCTTTCGGAGCAATATATTGCACAAGTGCCGGTTGTTACAACAGCACGTTTAGGGTATTCAGAAAAAGACATGTCGATCAAAAGAGATCTAGTGCAGGTCGCTATGTATCTCCACGCCGATTCCTTCTGGAACTGCATGATCACACAGATCAATTATGATAGCCGTCACCAGATCGAATTGATACCCGCCTTAGGCAATCAGGTGATCCTCCTTGGCAGCGCAGAAGATCTTGACGGAAAAATGAAACGTTTGCTGGCGTTCTATCAACATGGCATCACCAACATTGACTGGAATCGTTATGATGAGATTGACCTGCGTTATTCAAGACAAGTGGTTGCACGAAATACCAAGGTAAAAGAACTGATCAATAAAACTATCGAGAAGGCAAAGATCGAAGAAGCTAAAAAACATCGCGAAAAATATTTACAAAGTCTTGCCGCTAAAGGAAAAACAGTTCCCAAAGTGAAAGCAACGAAAACGAACAAGCCTGAAGCAAAAGCCAAAACCAATAAACCTTCCAAGAATTCTATTCAACATTAAAACAATTCACCCTCAAAAATAAAAACATGCAAAAAGAAAACCCAGTTATTGTCGGGCTTGATATCGGAACCACCAAGATCGTGGCGATAGCGGGACGCAAGAATGAATTCGGGAAACTAGAGATATTAGGTTTCGGAAAATCGGATAGTAGTGGCGTCAACCATGGTATGGTCCTGAATATTGAAGAATGCATCCGCTCAATAAATGTGGCACTTGAAAACTGTATGATCAGCAACCCAAGCCTGACGATCAAAGAAGTGTACGTGGGAATTGCAGGTCATCATATTAAAAGTATACAAACTCGTGGCGACCGTGTGCTCGCAAATATTGAAGAAGAGATTCGTAAAGAAGATATTGATGCGTTACTGAAGGATCAATACAAGACCTTCCTTCCGGCAGGCGATCAGATTATCGATATCATTCCACAGGAATTTACTGTCGATACGCTTTCTGATTTGACAATGAAAGAAGTAATCGGCATGACCGGTATTAAGATCGGTGCGAACTTTCATATCGTTACCGGCGATAAAACTGCCATCAGAAATATTCATCGCTGCGTAACCCGTTCTGGTTTATCGACGAAAGATCTTGTCTTGCAACCTCTTGCTTCTGCTGCGGCTGTTATGTGTGCCGAAGATCTTGAGGCTGGTGTAGCAATAGTAGATATTGGCGGCGGTACCACAGATCTTGCGATCTTTCATGAAGGTATGCTAAAACATACTGTAGTCATTCCAATTGCGGGTGTGAATATCACCAATGATATCAGGCAGGGTTTAGGTGTACTTCGTTCGCAGGCAGAACAAATGAAAGTGCAGTTCGGAACGGCACTTGCTGATGAAGCAAAGTCGAATGCATTCATTACCATTCCGGGATTGAAAGGACAGCAGCCAAAAGAGATCTCTGCAAAGAATCTTGCCAACATTATACAATCGCGTATGGACGAGATCCTTGAATATGTGGTCTATCATATCAAACAGCAAAACCTTCAGGAAAAACTTCATGGTGGGATCATTCTCACAGGTGGTGGAAGTCAGTTAAAACATCTGATACAACTGACACAATTCAGAACCGGATTAAACGCACGGATTGGTTTGCCGAACGAACATCTTTCTGCAGGGCATACCACAGAATTGTTGAAACCCATGTATGCGACTTGTATAGGATTGATCCTTCGTGGATATGATGATTTTGAAAGTAACCGTTTGCGTTTTATTTCGAATAATTCGGAAGAAAATCTGATCGAAAATGTGGACCCTGTTGGCATTTTTACCACCATGACAAAAACGTTTGAACCTTCTGTGGAAGAATTACTTCAGCAAGAATTCGGAGAGCAAGTTCAACCAATCGGCGATGGTGAGAACAATTCAATGGATACGCCCCCCCCCACGTTAATCCTTGATCCTATGGAAGAAAAAGCAATGAGTCTTTTTGATCAGTCAATATCTGCTCAGGAAACTCAGCAAGCTAAAACGGCTCCACCAAAGGTGGATCGTGGAAAAGTGATCAGGGATGTATTCGGAACCGTAAAATCAAAAGTGTTGTACTGGTTCGAAAATGTAGACGACGAGCGCTTCGATAAATAAAAAACTAATAAAACCCATATATAAACCCATTTGATAAACCCAAAAATTCAAAAGAAATGATTCAATTTGAGCTCCCACAAAACAATGCAAACATCATCAAAGTGATTGGTGTTGGCGGCGGCGGCGGTAATGCCGTAAATTATATGTATAACCTCGGCATCGAAGGTGTCGATTTTATTGTATGCAATACCGATAAAAAGGCATTGAACAATAGTCCGGTTCCAACTAAGATACAACTTGGACCATCCTTAACACAAGGACTTGGTGCAGGTGCGAATCCTGAAATTGGCCAACGTGCCTGTCAGGAAAGTATTGAAGAGATCGAGAACCTTCTGATCAATAATACCAAAATGGTGTTTGTAACAGCAGGTATGGGTGGTGGCACCGGAACAGGTGGTGCACCGATCGTTGCGAAAGTGGCGAAAGATCTTGGTATTCTTACGGTAGGTATTGTGACGACGCCTTTTTCGTATGAAGGAAAACGCAGACAACGACAGGCCGAAGAAGGAATTAACGATCTTCGTAATAATGTAGATACCATCCTGGTGATCTCGAATGATAAACTTCGTCACCAGTTTGGTAATATCGCAGCTTCTCAGGCATTCTGCAGGGCAGATGATATTCTTGCGACGGCGACAAAATGTATTACCGATGTCATCAATTCTCAAGGTCACATTGTCGTCGATTTTGCGGATGTGAGTACAGTGATGCGTGATGGTGGTGTGGCCATTCTTGGTAATGCGACGGCCAAAGGAGAGAACCGGGCGTACGAGGCAGCAGAACTTGCATTGAACTCACCTTTGTTGAATGATAATAATATCAATGGCGCTAAATGGGTTTTATTGAATATCAATTCGGCGCATGGTGTGCACGAACATACATTGGACGAAGTGGAAATGATACAGGCGTATATTCAGGAACAAGCGGGAGAAGAGTGTGATGTGATTTTCGGTACTGGTTTCGATGACAATTTAGATGATCATATTAGTGTGACTATCATTGCCACCGGTTTTGAATATAATAATACACAAAGCGCGTTTAGCGGGAATCAAAAGAAACCAATGGCGGATAGAACCCGTGAAGTTTGGGTGTTGAATGAATCCAATGAAGAGAGCAAGACTATAGAAGCTGTTGCTCCTGTAGAATCAGTTCCTATCGCTGTGTCTGAAACTTTTAAACCTGTAATTGATCAACCTTTAACTAATGAATCTGTAACCAACAAACTTGAAACTTTCATACTCGAAACTCATCAACCCGTAACTAATGATCCTGTAACCAACAATGTTGAAACTTCAAAACTCGAAACTATAAAATTCGCAACAGAAGGCCTCCTTTCTGATCCTCTCGCTCCGACCATGATAGAGATTGAACCTCCTGCTATTCCTAACGGCATTGCGTTTGGTTTGGGCATGTCGTTCAGACAATCTTCATCTCAGCCAGTTACAGAAATACAAGTACCAAAAGCGACTGAAATTCCATTGAGAGAATCCTATACGCTAATGCCTGAGACAGTGGTTGCTGTAAGCGAACCGGAAATTATACAGGCACCTGTAGTTAACGCACAACCTGTTCAGGAAATTAAACCTCAACCAATCGTAAAGGAAGAAGAGAAAATAATTTTTGAGTTATCAATAGAAACTGAAGAGACACCTGTTGCTCCTGTGAATGAAGTGGTTGTAGAAAAAACGCCATCGGCGGCAGATGTTCAGGCAGAGTTGGATGCACTTTTTACGAGTCCTATGAAGGTTGTAGAAAAGACGGAACAACAAATGAATGATGAGTATGTAACGGTGAAGGGAATTACGATTAATAGAAGAAAAGGAAATCGATTGCTGACAGATTCTGAACTGGAAGCAGAGGTGAATTTTGAGTTACAGAAAAGAGCTTTTGATGAGCGTGCTTCAAGACTACGTTCTATGAGTTTCAATGTCAACAAAGCGGATATCGATAATGATGAAGCAAACATTCCGGCTTACCAACGTCAGAATAAAGTACTTGACCAGCATCCAACTTCTAGTGAGGATGTGTATTCTGGAGTGAGTGTAAAAAACGGCATGAATAACGGATCTAATATCAGTACGAGGAATACATTTCTGAACGGAAATAATCCGGATTAATACCGAAGGCGGACAGAGCGTCAGCATCGGCATTAAACCAGAAAATTGGAATAAGAATAAAATCCGAGAGGTATAAAAATATTTGTTTTTTGTTTTTGGGTGAACAAAAGAGGGGTGGTTACGAAAGTAGCTGCCCTTTTTGGTGGAGGTAATATTGTACTACGAAAACAGAATTTATATTTAACTTTACTGCCAACTCAATTTATTCAGCACATACCCACAAACTCAAAAATAATCCAAACTGAATGCCTACACGTACCGAAAAAGAATGGATAAATAATTTCAAAAAATGTCCACTTATTGTAAATGGGTTTTTTAATAATTCTATTGCACGACAACTTTTTTATGGGTCAGAAGAAGGCCAAGAAACAAACTTCAAAAAAGGATTTAGTGAGTTCAATCAAAATTTTGACATTTCTGATGCAGTAAATAAAGTAGCCGAACTATTAGAATACCTTCACTTTATAGGCATTACAATAAATAAAAGTGCAATTATTGATGAAGTAGCAAGAGGAAGCAACTCCTATATAAAAATCCTAGAAAAGACACATTACATTTTAAAGACACTTACAAATTATGATAACAGTCTTGATCTAAATAATCCATATCATAATAATATGGGTGACTTATTGTTTTTTCTAAAGCTTGAAGAAGGTGATGGCGGCAAAAATAAACAACTAACTTTATTTAATGAACTTGAATTGCCAGATTTCTACAATAAATTTATTGAGTTACCACAAGGATATGAAAAGGATATTGTCGCAAAGAAATTGTTTGATAGAATTGAGAATTCCAACACATCTTATTTTTTAACAGGTAAGGCAGGAACAGGAAAATCCACTTTTATTCATTATTTCACAAAGACTACAAATAAAAAGGTTCTACTTATTGCATTTACAGGAATTGCTGCAATTAATATTGGTGGGCAGACCATTCATTCATTTTTTAGATTCCCATTAAAGCCACTTCTGCCTAACGACCCAGACATAACCATTTTTCAACCATTCTCTTAAAAACGAACAATTATTGAACAAACAGATACTATTGTTATTGATGAGGTATCAATGTTACGGGCTGATCTTTTAGAAGGATTAGACTATTCCCTTAGGAAAAATGGGGGCAACCCAAACATAGTTTTTGGTGGGAAACAGATATTGTTTGTAGGCGATATTTTTCAACTGCCGCCAGTTGTAAATTCAGAAGATGAAGTAGAAAAGGAACTATTCACATCGATTTACGCCAGCGAATACTTTTTTGATAGCCTCGCATATAAAGAGCTTCATGTCGAGTGTTTTGAATTCAGCAAAGTTTATAGGCAACAAAATGAGAATTTCATTTCTCTTCTTAATAGAGTTAGAGATTGCTCAATAGACAGTAATGGTATTGACGAACTTAACCTAAGATACAAACCTGCTTTTGCACCTCCAATTGAAGATTTTGTGATTATGCTAACTACTAATAAGTATTTAGCAAAAAGTGAAAATGCGAACAAACTGAATAAACTACCTTATAAAAGCCATTTTTTCAAAGCTACTATTACCGGTGATTTCAATGAAGACAAATACCCAACAGAACCAATACTTGAACTTAGACGGAACTCCCAAATAATGCTGGTTAAAAATGATAGTCAAGACAACGGCAGAAAATGGGTGAATGGAACAATAGCAAAAATTGAATTTCTTGACGAAAATAATATTGAGATAAAGTTGAAGGATAACTCAACTTACACATTGCAAAGAGTAACATGGGAGAACAGGAAATATAAATGGGACAATGATAAAAAAAGGATAACGTCAAAGGTTGTTGGAACATTTGAGCAGTTCCCAATCAAACTTGCATGGGCTATTACTATTCACAAAAGTCAAGGTTTGACATTTGATAATGTAATTTTAGATTTAGGTTCCGGTGCTTTTATCAATGGACAACTTTACACAGCTTTAAGTAGATGCAGGACACTTGAAGGGTTGACGTTAAAAAGAAAAATACAAGCAAAGGACATAATTGAAGACAAAAGACTTATTGATTTTTACGATAATTCGATTAATCAAAAAAGTATAGTTCTTAATGTAAATGACATAAATGATTTTATTCATAAAAATCATAGTTTTCTTTTAAGACTTATATGTGTTCATCATCAATTTTCAATAGAAGAAATTTTAAGATACAGTGCAATTCTGAAATGGGGAAGTGGGGTTAATAGTTGGCATGAATCAGATCTATATTATCAATCACATTCTATGGCAGTATACGGTCTTTGCTTTAATTCTAATATTGAATGGGTAAATGAAATTCTAAAAACTAACCATTTTGAATGCAATTCATACCAATGGATTAATTATGATGAAAACGCATTTCCATTATCAATTTTCACTGAGTTTGAAGCAAGAACCGAGATATCGATCAACCTTTATGAGCCATATTATGATGAAAGAAAATTGACACATCTAAACTACGACGAACTAAATGACGAACTTAATATAATAGAGTCTGCACAAAATGGTGTGTTTAATTTCAGTACCTTAGAGGAGCTAATTCAATTTACAAATAACTCTTGGTCAATATATTGCTTAAATAAAAGCCTCTATGAAAATATAAAATATCTCTTCAAAGAGAATAAAATAGAAATGAATACTGACATATTTGAAAGGTTACTATCGAATACAAAATAGCTATATGAATAACGATAACACTATTACTGAACAAGTAGAAATATCGCTCAATGATTTGACTTTACTAGGTTTCGGCAATTTGTACAGAATTGATAGAATAGAATGGTGGTGTTTGAAATATTCTGAGTTTTATCTTTTCTGTGATAGCAGGAAACTTATTCATGATTTCCTTAAACCAGACTTCAACCCTCAAAAATGTTTATGTTGCGCAGGTGTAGATAAAGAAGAACGAGACTTTTGCGAATTCTACGAATGCTTAGATGAAATTACAAAAATTCACAGGCTGGAGAATTACTGTAAGATTCAATTCGATATATATAAAGATATTCAATCTGATAGAAATGAACTCAGAAATTGGGTGATTGAGAATGAAGAAACAGGAAAGATTCTTTTATGTTTTTTTCTAGACTATTTAGATTATGATCTCGATCAATCAAAACTCTTGGATTTAATTGTCACGCAATTCGCATATGAATCAATGCAGCTATTTATTGAAAGGAAAGACTTCAAAAGTATCATTGAATTTAAAGAAATATTTGACCATCTGTATTGGGTTGAAGAAATATACCCGGAACCAATAGCCCGCATTGAAGAAGAAATGAAACAAGATGCTTTGAAAAGAAAAAATCAGGATTAGTTCCTACAGGCAATCAAAGGAACGAAGATCTAAAATGATGTGTTTATTTTGTCACCTGAATCTGAGGAGTTAGCTTAATATCCTTATCAACCATGTCCCGCGACAAAAACAAAAAGTCCACTCTTTGACTCTTATTCTCTTCTTCTCCTTGTAAAAATAAATCCATTAGCACATGAATAAGCGTAGCGACAGCGCGTTGTCTTCCTGTGATCTGTATGCGGCTATTATTTTGACCTAGTGTTTAACTGGCAATTAAAAGATGAAGTACAGTATCTTGATTGGGAAACGTTGAGAATCTAAAGGCAAAGAATAGTAGTAATTACAGGCTTGATCAATATCATAAGCGGCTGCAGGTTCAACAACAATTTTAAACACCGTATTTGTTTTTTAAATTACCCATAAGTTCATCTGCTGTAATACATTGTTCTATTGGTGTGGCACTGCGTTTATCAAGTAAAATGGTTTGCGCATCCGTCAGTAAAAATTCACTGCCCCCGACATTATTGATGCTTTTAAAATTCAGGAATTCCAGGAATTGCAATACCTCATGAACGAAATTATCAGGCATTACTTTAAGTTTATTATTTATTTTATCAATGGCTGCGGTGTTCATAGTGATAGAATTTTATTGATGTGTCTGCTGAAATTTTACAAACACAAACCTACGTAAATTAAATTTATAGGAATGAGCCTTTCATGCTTTCGATATATGCCGATATAGTTACATCCTCGTCACCTTACCAGTCTGCACAATCTTCTTATCCTTACTTAATGTAAATATATAATTTCCTTTAGCAAGCATTGAAAGATCAACGACATTTAGCAACTCCTTGCATACAAACGTTTTTACAACAACACCTCTTGTATCATACACTTGGAATGAATATGCCGAAGAGCTTTCTATATATTGAAGATTTACGTTTAGTTTATCTGTAACCTGTGTTGGATATATATTGGCAAGTTTAGACGAATAAATATATTGCGTTACACCTGTTGGCGCTACGATCTCAATATCATCCACACTAATGGATGTACCATCATGTAGTCCTGTAAATGCACCCGTAATTGTGTCATTACCAAAATTGCCACTGGAAGTAATCAGGACGCGAATCATGGTGGTGCTGAACCCCGATGGATTATACACAAATGGCAACGTGATCTTTGTCCATGAATTGATCGATGCACCTAATAAGGTATCGGCAATGGCGGCGATACTATCATTGCCATCAGAGTTGTCGATGGCAAGTATCGTGATTTCAGTAGAGTCGCCCCCTACAGGCTGATTCTTCACCCACATTGTTGCACTTACAGGATTATTGCTGAAACTACTACCTCCAAAAAAATCAAATCCACCGGTTCCTGTATTGACCACAATATTGGCATTACTGGCTAAGGAAGGGAATGGACCGGCGGGGAAAAATCCCGTAATAGCACTTTGATTTTTTGTGATCACTTTCAATGCAGTCGCGCTTCCATTACCCGGCATTTCTTTTTCTACCTGCGCATAAAAAGGAGCCCCTGGATTCAATATCGAACCATAGGCAACCGTACTGGAATCTAATCCATGCCATCCCGTTGGAACTTGCAGCGCCACGCCAGCTACATTATAATTTTGCCAGCTTTCAAAATTAGCAAGCTGTGCATAGGCGGTCTGGAGACCGCAGGAAACCAACATAAGAAGTATTACTTTTTTCATATTTATTAATTTAATGTTTTTAAACAATCCTGTATGGCCTGGAAATTTGGCAACTCCCCGGCATTCTCAAGAATCTCTGCATAACGCACGATCCCTTCTTTATCTAACACGAAGGAAGAACGGTTTGACACCCCATGCATATCATACTTAAAATTCTCATTCAAACAGCCATAGGCAATGCTGGTATCCTTATTGAAATCAGATAAAAGATCAAACTCAAGTTGATTCTCTTTCCGATAACGGTTCAAGGTAAATAACGAATCGACCGAGATACCCACAATTTCTGCATTCAACCCGTTGTACAGCGACATATTATCACGCATATTGCAAAGCTCAATCGTACATACACCCGTAAAGGCAAGTGGAAAGAACAAGATAACGACGTTCTTCCCACGGTGATCAGTGAGCGAAATTTTATCCTTTTCAGTATTATATAAGGTGAAATCGGGGGCTTGCTGTCGGAGTTGAATAAGCATGTGGAAAATTTTATCAAATGTAAGGTAGGAGGCGTTTATTCCCAAACTATTCACTTAACAAAAAGACTATAGTGAAGTATGTAAGAAAATGCTATTATTGTACAAAAGAAATCAGAAAATACATTGACAGAACAAATAATAAACCTCGAAACCGTTAACCCGATTGAATTTTTTGGTGTTAACAATAACAAATTCGATATCCTCAAAAAGAAATTTCCTTTATTAAAAATCTTATCAAGAGGCTCTCAGATCAAAATCACCGGTACACCTGAAGATGTTGAATCGGCTAAAGAAAAAATTGGACTGATCGTTCAATATCTTGAACGGAACGGCCATTTATCAGAAAATTATTTTTCTCAGATCCTCGGCGATGATGAAGGCGTGATCGATGAAAAGATTGTAGACGACGGGAATAGCGACATCCTGGTTTTTGGGCAGAACGGGAAGATCATAAAGGCCAAAACAAAGAACCAAAAGCTCCTTGTATCGGCTTCGGATAAAAATGATATCCTGTTTGCGGTCGGACCAGCAGGGACCGGAAAAACGTATACCGCTGTGGCGTTGGCCGTACGAGCCTTAAAGAATAAAGTGGTCAAGAAAATTATTTTAACCAGACCGGCAGTAGAAGCCGGGGAGAACCTTGGTTTCTTACCTGGTGATCTGAAAGAAAAAATTGATCCATATTTAAGGCCTCTATACGATGCGTTGGATGACATGATACCGAGTGACAAATTAAATTATTACATGACGAATCGTGTGATCGAGATTGCACCACTCGCATATATGCGTGGACGAACACTTGATAATGCCTTTATCATTTTGGATGAAGCTCAGAATACCACTGAACTGCAGATCAAAATGTTTCTCACCCGTATCGGACCTTCTGCGAAGGCCGTCATCACTGGCGATATGACACAGATCGATCTTCCTAAAAATCAGCAAAGTGGTTTAGGAAAAGCCATTCATATCTTAAAAAATATCGAAGGCATTGCTCATGTCGAACTAGATGATGAAGATGTAGTTCGTCACAGGCTTGTCAAGCAGATTATCAGAGCCTATGAAAGGGCTAGTGATAGAGCCAACGAGCCGACATCCAAAGAACCTAAGAATGGTCATGATGTTGAGCGTAAATAAACTCGTATGGATTGTCTTACTTGCTTTATTTGTTCAGTCTTGTGGAAGTGATGCAGTTCAACAGGAGGTGATTGCAAAACATTCGGGAGAACAAAAGAGTATCAATACAAAAGGTGTTGAAGAAACGAAATCCATCCTTCAAAATGGGGATATCATTCTGCGTACCGGAAACGATGTCATCAGCAGCCTTTTCGCACAACTGAATAAAAGTGACAAAACGTATTCTCATTGCGGCATTGCCATGAAAGAAGACAATGTATGGTATGTTTATCATTCGATCGGAGGGGAAGACAATCCGGATGCCAAACTGAGAAAGGATCTTTTTGAAAAATTCATTCGCAGTGATCATAATCTCGGGTATGGTGTATGTCGTTACCCGATTACTCAGATTCAGGAACAAAAGCTGGAAGAAACGGTACACAATCTATACAATTCGAAGGTGCCATTTGACATGAAATTTGATCTTCATTCTGATGACAGGCTCTATTGTGCAGAGATGGTTTACAAGGCGTTTAACATTGCGTTTGACACTACAAAATTCTTTACAACTACCGTCCACAAAGGGTTTGAGTATGTTTCAACAGACAATATCTTCGTTAATAATAAGGCCAGTATTCTTTGTCATATCGTTTATTAACTCTACTTTTGCCGAAATTATAAAATAACACAAAATGAAAAAATTATTCTTATCTTTTGCAGTATTAGCATTAATTGCCTTTTCTATTTCAAGTTGCGGTAGCAAAAGTGATCCAAAAGATGTAGCTCAGAAATTTTTGAATGCATTGGCTAAAATGGATTATGAGGGTGCTAAAAAATACGGTACACCAGAAACAGGAAAAATGCTAGATATGCTTTCCAGCTTCTCCAGTATGATGCCTGATTCTGTCAAGAACAAAGCAAAAGATGTAAAGGTGGACATCAAAAATGTGAAAGAAGAAGGAGACAAATGTGAAGTAGTCTATAAGAATAGTGAAAAAGAGGAAGAGCAAACATTAAACCTTGTCAAGAAAGATGGCAAATGGTTGGTGAACATGACAAAAGATGAATCAATGGGTGCGACTGAAGATAACAGCCTTCCGACAGAAACGCCTGCTGATGAAGCTGCTCCTTTGACAGATTCCATCAAAGTGGAAACAGATAGTATGAGATAATTTACTTTTTGAATACTTAAAAAGCCCTTCATATCGAGGGGCTTTTTTTATAGACATACCGCTTCCTGCGTACCATCAAAAAAGAGGGGCTTCCGAATATCATCCTGGAAAAATTATCCGTTGTATAAACCTGCAAAAATGGATATTGCCGATTATGGGTTCTACAGTGCCAACTATGCGTCCATTTTTTAAAATTTCATTTCTTATTTTTACAAAACTCTAAGCAGTAAAACGTTACGGATAACAAGAGGCTCTATTAGTTGTATCTTCAGGAAAATCAATTCTGCAAAGTATAATTCTTGGGAATGGAGAATGGAAAACTGACCTCCGTATCAAATTCCGCTTTGTTTATATCCATATCCAATTGCATCGCACCTTTCAGATCAAGGATGTTATATTGCCGTTGATTAGGAAAAAAACGACCATCGACCAACTGGTACTGTCCCAGAGCAATTAACAGCGAACTTGAAGAAGCAGGACGTGACGTTTGCAACTGTAATTTCTTCAGGGTGCTGTCTCCAAGATTATACGTCAGTTGGTTGGTATAATCCTTCCCTTTGATAAATATATTTGAAAGCTGCCCGAGCAACTTAATATCTGTGACATCACCTTCCGTTGCAATGGCATTACCGATGATGAGTTCCTGCAGGGTAATAAAGTCAACTTCCAGGTTGATCAGTTTTTGGATATTCTTATAAGAATAGAGATAAAGTCTTTTATTGATTCTCTCAATGGCCTTCACACTATCCTTCGTGACCACTGCCCTTACGATCTCACCGATAATCGGTGCATTGATACTGGCCCAGATGACACTGTCGTTCATGATCCTGAAATTAATTGTAAACGTTTGCTTATACTTATCAGATTCAAAACGCATTTTAGCCTTACATTGATAGGTAACATAGTTTATCTTTTTGGAACGGATCAGGGTATTTGCATATAACGTATCCAATGGTCTGATGACCAGACTGTCTTTCCGCGATGAAGGCATCGAATCGTTCTTTGCGATATTCGTCCTGATCTCATCTATCTTATCCTGCTTCTTCTCGATCTTGCTCTCCTTCCGTTCAACTTTCTTTTCTGCCCGCTTCTCTATACGGTCTTCCTTCTTTCTATTCTTAATAAAGAAAGGCCTGATGGTATTGCAACTACCTAACAGGAAGCTACACATGATTATCATCCAAAAATTCTGCTTATTCATATAATATTCCGTCTTTTATTTTTTTAAGAAGGGTTGGATTATTTTCTCCTTTCTCAACCGACTTCTGCCAGCTTTCCAACGCTTTCTTCGTGTCATCAAGTTTAAAATAAACATCTCCAAGATGCTCATATAGGGTTCCGTCTGATTGCCCATCGGCATCAATCGCCTTCTGTATGTAAATCAATGCTTCTTTATAATTCCCTTGCTGATAAAATATCCATCCATACGTATCCAGAAACGAAGTTGATCCGGGTTGAAGTTCCAACGATTTTTTTGACATTCTTGCTGCATCTTCTAACCGTTCTTTTCTGAGTGATAGGTAATAGGCATAATTATTAAGAGCCGTTGCGTCTGCAGGTTGTAATTGAATCGCTTTCTCGAAACAACTGTCACTTAATGCAAATTTTTTCAGGCTATTATACGCATCACCCAACGACGAATAGTACTGCGATTGCAGTAGCTGATTCTCTCTTTCTAAAGGGAGTCCTTTGTTAAGATATTCGACACCAGGATTCAATTCTTTTTTTCTAAGATATGTAACACCTACATAGAAGTAAGGAATAGACCGGGAAGGAAAAACTTCTATACATTGCTTGCTGATATGGATCACGCTATCTAATTCTTGCTTTTCAGAATAAATTGAAATCACCTGTGTCCATATAGAAAATTTTTTCGTATCTAAAGTGAGATATCGTTTATATTCTATCAGGGCGTCATCATATTTTCTTGAAAAATAAAGCACATCGGCATAAAGCGAAATAGCTTCTTTATTATTCCCTGATTCTTCCGAAATTGATTTAGCCATACGCACGATCTCATCCCTTTGCAAGGTATCTGTCTCCAGTTTCCTGAGAGCAGGTATCACAAGGGCAATTTTAGTTTCTACATCCAGATTCCTGTTCTGCATGACAAGTTGCATGAAGTGATTATAACGTTCATTGTTCTTCTTTTCAAGATAATATTGTGATAGTGCTATCTGTGCAGTAGGATCATTCGGGTAATCCATTTCAATACCTTTATATATATCTGCCACCTTTTCTTTCAGACCGGCTGTTTCGTAAATATCTGCAATGATAACATCGTATTTAGCTGTGCTAATATCTTCTTTCTTTAGTTTATTAATCTCCGCCACAGCCGAATCTGTTTTTCCCTGTTTAAGATAAATGTTTTTTTTCTGTTGAATAATATCTTCATTAAATCCCATTGATTTTTCCAATGCATTGAAGGTCAAAATAGACTTGTCATATTCCTTCATCAACATCTGAAGAATAGCTTTTTCGTACAGATATTCTTCCTCCCTCGGATATTTCCTGACAAGATCCTCGTACTGTTCTTCGGCTAGTCTCGTCTTATTGCTAATTACAAGCACCTGTGCATAGTACTCCTGGAAATATTTATTCGCAGGATCCAACTTGAAGGCCCGGGCTGCATTCTTTTCTGCCTCAGAAATATTCATTTCCTGAAGCTGCAAACGCGACAAATTATAATTAGCCGTTGCATTATTCGGAAACTTTTTGACAAATTCAGTATACAATGCAAGTGCCTTTTTTGTGTCCCCCATCACACGTGCATTCTCGGCATTAAAAAACAATGGATAATCCCTTGATATCTCACGTTTGAGGGATGTCTCCTTAGACACCACTGCCTTTTGATTGTTACAAGAATATAGTAATGTGATTAAGAGCAGTGCTATGAGAGATTGAATGTTCATTTATTGCTTATAAGAGTAATCGCCTAAACTTAACTCGTCCGGCTTGGATCGGCAATCTACATGATTTCCCAATAATGAGTTTTTGATTATAGAATTCTTAACAGCTGAATATTCTCCAATAATACTGTGACTTACTACCGAATTTTCCACGGTTGAATTTGCTTCTAACGAAACATATGGGCCAATCACTGCATTCCGTATTATAACATTGCTCCCAAAATAACAAGGTTCGATGATGATACTGTTTTGAATATCTGCGGATGAATGCACTAATCCGCCATCACCTTTTTTAATCTCCAAAATTCGTTCCAATGTATATAAGGTCGCGTCTTTATTGCCACAATCGAGCCACTCTTCAACCTCACCGGTATAAAATTTAAGCCCTTTATTCTTCATATTTTCCATGGCATCTGTCAACTGAAATTCACCCCTGTTTTTTATATCATTATCCAGAAGGTACTGCAACTCCTTTCTCAGATTCTCTCCATCTTTAAAATAATACACACCAATAATAGCCAGGTCGGACACAAAATCTTTTGGCTTTTCCACGAAATCGGTAATTAGGCCTTCTGCATCCATCTTAACTACACCAAACGCAGAAGGATCTTCCACTTTCTGTGTCCAGATGATGGCATCCTTTTCTGTATTGATTAAAAAAGTGGCTTTAAATAATGTATCTGCGAACGCCAGAAATACATTCCCTTTCAGACATTCAGAGGCACATAAAATCGCATGCGCAGTTCCTAAGGGCTCTTCCTGATAAAAAATCTTTCCTTTAGCGCCAAATTTCTCTGCGACAGCAACAAGGTTCTTTTCAGCTTCTTCTCCAAATGCACGACTGATAATAAATGCGATCTCTTCTATTTTCTGGTCTGTTGTATTGGCAATATCCTCCACGATCCTGTGCACCATTGGTTTACCGGCAATGGGGATGAGTGGCTTAGGTGTTGTAATGGTATGAGGTCTCATTCGTTTCCCCATTCCGGCCATTGGTATAATAATGTTCATTGTTTCTTTTTTGTTTTTTGTTGCATAAAAAAATCAGCCTGTACTTCCAAATCCTCCTGCACCACGATCACTCTCCATCAGTTTTTCAACCACATTCCATTGCACTGTTTCATAAGCCGCTATAATCATTTGAGCTATCCTATCACCATTACGTATTATTTGTGTTTCTTCAGACAAATTAATCAGGATGACTTTGATCTCACCACGGTAATCACTATCAATAGTGCCCGGAGTATTTAAACAAGTAATACCCTGTTTTATAGCCAGCCCGCTTCTCGGACGGATTTGTGCTTCATAGCCGGAAGGCACACTGATAAACAATCCTGTGGGAACGAGCACACGTTGCATCGGTTTAAGAAACATATCTGCTTCTATAGATGCGTAGAGATCCATTCCTGAAGAGCCTATCGTCTGATAACTTGGTAATGGATGTGTGCTTTGATTGATGATATCGATTCGCAAAGTGTTTTTTTGTACCCTTCAAAATTAATTCAAAATAAGGATAAGGACAGGCATTTTTTACACGCTGATGTACCACAGGATACGTTGCAGGTAGTCGCCCCATTGCTTCATACTATCCTTCAATTTGGCATCCAGTGACTTATAACTTATCTTCTCTCCTTTGGTCGGTGCAGTAATCGCTTTTTCTGTTGGCAGGTAATTATCTATATTCGTGGCAAAATAGGTCACATTCAATCTTGGCATAACCACACCCAGAATCATCCCGGGCAATCCGTTAAATCCTTCAGGGCCGCCTTCAGCCAGAATGGCATCCGTATAAAAAGCAATCACATATACGGAATCCATGATCACAGTTTCAGCGCGTCGACAATTAAAACCTGCAATCTTTCTGAATTCTTCCGTAATCTTCCATTGATATTGTTTCACGGAATCTGTGACCAGGTACGTTTTCTCATACACCTTTTTCTCACCGACAGCTTTCTTTGTTTCAAAATCTGTGAAGATAATATTGCGGTCTGCAGGCGTATTCCCCATCATCATCTTACTTTCTGTGATCCCGTCGGGTGCAGGTTTATACAGACTTTGCTTTTCGGTAAAGAATAACTCAAAAATATCAGTTTTGTATTTTGGTGTTTGCTTTTTCATATTATCTGCCATACCGGAGTTCCCGTTTCCTTTCATCATTTCGTCCAACTGCTTATGCACATTCATCTTACGCTCAAAAGTCAGTTTACCTCTGAAAGTAATCGGTGGAACTTCCTTGGTTTGTGCAAATGAAGCGAATGCATTGATCATACCTAATCCTATAAAAATTACTTTTTTCATCTTATTTATTTACTGTTTTATGTAAGGCATACTGCCTGTGAATTTTCAATATAATAATTGCTTAATGTCTCATTCTTCCACCACCACCACCACCACCACGTCCTTTTCTTGGCGAGCCCTTAGGTGCCCCTTTTCCGCCGCTTTGTGTCTTCGCCATCGGGCCGGTATTAAAATTGTATATCATGCCAACCATCCAATAACGTCCCAAGGTTTGAAAATAACGTTCTGTATTGTAATTACTTGTGGTAGTACGTTCATACCCTTTATTCTGATTCAGGATATCATTCATACTGGCTCTCCATTCAAGGTTCTTATTCGCCAGCATTTTAAAGGATACATATCCATTCCAGATAAGGCGGGTAAAACTATTTTCATAAGGCCCTACTGGTGGATTGTATAAATAATCGGCGTCCGTACCAATCTCAAAATTCTTAGGAAGGTAGATTGTCACAGCAGCCGATGGCGCAAAAGAAATGAAACGAATATCTCTGGATGCCTGAAGATTATTCCTTGTATTGGTATAAATTGTACCTAGGTCGAGACTTAAATAATACTTATCCTCTTTTGTATAACTAAGACCGGGAGTGAGGGTGATATTGATCGAATTCGTATTTCCCTCTATACTGTTGATGATGTTCGGAGTATGTGAAAATCCTCCGCTAAGATTAAGTTTTCCATCAATCGAGGTCTTAGGAATCTTCGCATTGATCCCTCCCCACATATTGGCATTATAACCTCCGTTCAGATTTACATAGTTATTAATAGTTCTTCCAAGGTTATCAAGGGTTCGGTTAGTGGCAATATTATTAAAACTATTGGTGAAATAGATACCTGCATACAAACTACGGCTCGACAATACTTTATAACTAAAATAATTGATATTGAAATTCTGATTGTAACCAATTTTCAGGTTAGGGTTTCCGATATAAATATTTAACGGATCTGAGTTGTCCTGAACTGGTTGTATCTGGCTGATAGAAGGTTGTTTGGTAGAACCGCTATAACTGAATGTAAAACGTCTGAATTGGTCGAACTTATAATTGAAACGTACTGTTGGGAAAAGGTTCAACCTGTTATAATCATAGTTTAGAAACCTGACCATATCTCTTTGTCTAAACATAGAATAACGGACCTTACTGCCAACTGTTACATTGTATTTCTTCTCATTATACTTGAATTCCAGACCGGCAGTCTGTCCAAATATATTCGATGTAAAATCGCTACTCAACGAATCTACTCTTGTGGTATAATCGCTTGTACCTGAAGCCTGAACCATGGTGGTTTTGCTTGAATGACTGATATCTGACGAAAGCCCGTATGACAATTTCATTAATACTTTTTTTGCGAGAGGTTCTGTATAGGTTGCGTCAGCACTTAATACATTTGCAACAAGTTCATCCTCTTTTTGCTGGTCGATCACTTCTTGTATCAGGTTCCCTCCGTTTACATATCTATTCTCTCCGGAAATCGATCCATCTGCTGTATTCTTGTTATAATTAAACGACGCATTCAACGAAAGTGTTCGTCCAGTTTTCTTTAATTTCTTATTGATGGTGACACGGTTATTGATCCTTGAGGTGATTGACTCATCATTTTTTTGTGTCTGTTTGCCACTAATCGGAAGCTCGTTATAGCTTGTATTTTGGGTTTTGCTATAATTATCTCCTTCGAGAAAAGCGAGTCTTCCATTAAGATTGTAAATAATGGATAGGGTACTATCTACATTAAATTCATACTTGCCAGTCAACCTATGTGTATTACGGCTGCTGAATGAATTGGACGTATCTATGGATTGGTAGTTATTACCCGGGAATAAATTCTCTGACGTGGAGGTCTCTCCTTTTGAGCGGTTGATACGCCCGAACGAATAATTGGTATTCAAATGCTCTTTGGTATCATTCCATTTATCGGCGAAGTGTACACCTCCAACCCAGGCTTTTGTAATACCCTCCGGGATATTATTTCCCCATTGCCTACCGTCGTCGTCATCATCGTACGAATTCCACATGAATCCCCCATCTTCATCCATCATCATATTTCCTCCTTCACCGGTATACTTATTCCTATCCTCCCAGCCAAGCCCCGTTTTACCGTTACTGCTCATTAATCCATAGACACTCATTTGCCGTTTATTCCTGAATGAATTTACCATGGCCTGGTTTTGCCATCGATCCTTCCATCCACCTCCAAGTTCTACCTTACCAAACTCACCCTTGTTCATATTATCCTTGAGCTTCAGATTAATTGTCTTCTGTTCTTCACCGTCATCAAAACCGGTAAACGCCGCCTGATCGCTTTTCTTGTCAAAGACCTGCACTTTATCGACCACCTTCGATTGTATATTTTGTGTGGCCACAGTTGGATCATCTCCAAAAAATTCTTCACCGTCTACAAGCACCTTTTCTACTTTTTCGCCCATCGCAGTAATCTCTCCTTTTTTATTCACCTGTATTCCCGGAAGCACTTTCAACAGATCTTCTACCATGGCGCCCTGTTTTACTTTAAAACTATCAGCGAGATATTCAAGTGTATCGCCTTTTACTTTGATACCCGCCGTATTTTTGATGATCACTTCCCGTAATACTTGTCCACGTTGTATCATATTATAATCTCCAAGATCCTTTTCGCCATCGTTGGCATTTACCTCCACTTCATCCACAAAATCTATAAAACTATTATGTGCGATCAGGAGGATGTACTTGCCTTCGGCCAATGGACTCAACGTAAAAGTACCCTGCTGACTTGATCGCGTATGACTCACCAGGATCGAATCACTTTTACGGATGGCAGATATAGTTGCAAATACAACAGGCCGTACATTAGTAGTATCGAATACCCTACCCTTCAAACCGCTTTGCTGGGCAATTACTGACGATGAAAATAAGAGGAGGAAGATAACTGGTAGGAATAGTTTTTTCATAAAAAAAATTAGTGCCTAAAGATACTCTCCGCTTAGTTTTTAAAACTTAACAGAATGTTAGAAAGATAAAAAAAATGAGTTAAGCGGTTTTAACAAAGGATGACTCACGCAAAACAACTTACATTTGCGCGTCATGCCCGCTATTAATTACTCTGATAGTTTCAATTTTTTATCTAAGCTTACGGCTAGGCGTTTCTGGAATGGCATGAAGGTTCTCAGCAGTTTTTATATCACCAAATGGACCAACAAACCAGTTCAATGGGGTATGCCTTTTTCAATTTCATTTGAACCTACCACGTCCTGTAACCTTCGCTGTCCTGAATGTCCTAGTGGGCTCCGGGCATTTACCAGACCAACCGGTATGCTTGAAAAGGATTTTTTTACCCGCACCATCGAAGATCTTCATAAAGAGATGATGTACCTGATTTTCTATTTTCAGGGAGAACCTTACCTGAATCCTGATTTTCTGGATATGGTAAAATTTGCTGCGGACAAAAAGATCTATACAGCTACCAGCACCAACGCCCATTATCTGAACGATGCCAATGCAAAACGCACTATAGAAAGCGGTCTCGACAGGCTGATCATATCGATCGATGGAACCACGCAAGAAGTCTATGAACAATACAGGATAGGTGGAAAACTGGAAAAAGTGCTGGAAGGTGCGCGAAATATAGTGAAATGGAAAAAGGCATTGAATTCAAAAACGCCTTATGTTTTTTTTCAGTTTCTTGTTGTAAAACCCAATGAACACCAGATTGAGGATATAAAAGAACTGGCCAAAGAGATTGGTGTCGATGATGTCAGGTTTAAAACTGCACAGATCTATGATTATGAGAATGGGAATCCGCTGATACCGACGATTGATAAATTTTCTCGTTATAAGAAAGAAGAAAACGGGCAGTATGCTATAAAAAACACCCTTGAAAATCATTGCTGGAAACTATGGCATGCGTGTGTAATCTCCTGGGATGGACTGGTTGTTCCCTGTTGTTTCGATAAAGATGCAGATTACCGTTTAGGAGATCTCAGGAAACAAAGTCTTCGCGAAGCCTGGCATGATACAACCTATCGTGAATTCAGAAAAAAACTGATCACCGGACGAAAAAATATTGATATCTGCGCAAATTGCAGTGAAGGCACGAAGGTCTGGAGTGATTAATCCTGATAATTTAGTACACCTTTTTGAGTGAAGTAAACCGCCCGTCCTCCGCTCCTTTATACTTTCGTACAACTCTTTACCACTGGTCAATTGGCCTTAGTTTTAACGAAATTTATTAAAATTATCTATTACTTTTACCCATTAAATTTTACTCATGCACATTCCTTTTTTTAAGAAAAAAGAACAAGAACCCAACAAACCTAAAAAGAAAAAATCGATCGGCCGCGAGTGGCTGGATGCAGCCATCTTTGCGATTGTGGCGGCAACGATTATCCGCACATTCTTTATAGAAGCTTATACGATCCCAACCCCATCAATGGAAAAATCATTGTTAGTCAATGATTATTTATTTGTCAGCAAAATGCATTACGGGGCGCGCTTGCCAATGACACCGCTGGCTGTTCCTTTTGTACATAACACCCTGCCATTCTCCAATATAAAATCCTATAGCGAATCCATTAAAGCTCCTTACAAACGTTTCTGGGGCTTTTCGGATATAGAACGATATGATGATGTCGTCTTTAATTTTCCGGAAGGCGATACGATCCTAGCCGAAATACCGGAGGCCGATTATTATTCGCTTAAAAATGCACTGGGAGAAGCGAATATCAAACGGGATTATACAATTCTTTCAAGACCTATTGACAAGACAGACAACTATATCAAACGTTGTGTCGGTATTGCAGGCGATGTGTTGGAAATAAAAAACGGTATTCTATATGTGAATAATGCCTTGGCAACCCCATTAAAACATTTGCAGAAAAGTTATTATGTCCGAACAAAAAACAATCTGGGTTTTAACGAGGAAGCACTCAGAGATCTTGATGTGGAGGTCATGGAGAATATCAATAATTCTTTTGTTCATTATATTTTTAATGGTTCTGAAGAAAATATGGAGCAAGTAAAAGCACTTCCAAATGTGGATAGTGTCGGTCCCTATATCACACCACCAAATGCAGTTTCTACGCGAGGCGAAAATGTTTGTTTCCCAAGAGACACCACCAATTTTAAATGGAATGTCGATAATTACGGACCGCTCACAATTCCTAAAAAAGGAGGTACGGTCACATTGACCCCACAAAACATTGCCTTATATGAAAGATTGATCACGATCTATGAACATCATTCCTTGGTGAAGAACACCGATGGCACTTTTAGTATAGACGGAAAAAATACGAATAACTATACCTTCGGAATGAACTATTACTGGATGATGGGCGACAATCGTCACAACTCCCTCGACTCACGTTACTGGGGCTTTGTTCCAGAAGATCATGTGGTGGGCAAGGCCTGGTTTATCTGGATGAGCTATGGCAAAGATGGTATCCGCTGGAAACGTTTATTCCGAAGTGTAAAAGCGTTGGAGAACTAAACAAACCATGTTTCCGTTATGCCTGAGAGACAGAGCCATTTGCTTTTGTGCTTGGTATGATAATATTCCAAGTTTGTCTCAAATTATCACTCATATGCGTTCAAGAAGTTTATATTTATGAGTAGCTAAATGCGATGGCATAATAGTTGCAAGTATTCTCTCTTTTATAAAAATAATACATAAATGAAAAAAGTAATCTTTTTACTGACTATGCTTGTATCTGTCTTGAATATAACATTTGCACAAACCGCCAATGATTTTTTTGAGAATGCTATGAAGTTCAAGGCAAAAGAAAATTATACAGAGGCTGCGCGGTTATTGTCGAAAGCCATTGCTGAAGATCCTGAAAACAACGCCTATAAAATGGAACTTGCCGATGCGCAATATAACAGACGAGCTTATTTTGAAGCCACCCCATTATATGAAGAAATGCTGTCTGCAGATCCTGATAACCTGACCTATCTCACGAGACTTTCAGAAATGCATAGTATGAGCCCTCAGAAAATGAAAAGCCTTGAATATGCTGAACGTGCAATTAAATTGAAACCTACAGATGGTGAGGTTTATCGGATACTTGCCCGTACATATCTTGAAGTGAAACATTTTCCTAAGGCAATCAGTCTTTACAAGGAAGCAGAGAAACGCCTTCCTAAGGACATGGATATTCCGTTTAAAATTGCAGGTGCTTATGCACAAATAGAGGATTACAGAAATTCGATGACATATTATAGCCGGACACTTGAACTCGATCCTGAAAATGCCACAAAGATCTATGAGGCTGCAGTAGCGAGCCATAATGTAGCCAACTTTGAAAGAGCAATAGAACTCTTTCAGCTTGCAGAAGACAAAGGATATTATAAGACCACGACCTTTTATGATAATTGGGCCAGCTCCTGTGTAGAAATGAAGGATTATAACCGCGCTTTATTCTATTATGCAAAGGCAAAAGAATATGCACCGTACGACCGAGAGATTAATTTCTCGATTGCTGATACATATTCCCGCAAAGGTGATTATAAAAAGAGTCGCGAAGTATTGGATCAGATGCTTGAAATCAATCCAAATGATGCCGAAGTTATTTATACAAAAGGAATGACGTATTATAATGCCGGCAATACCAATCAGGCAGAAACCTTCTTCAATAGAGCATTTGAAATAGATCCATCGATGAAAACACTACGTTATGTGAAGTCTAATTTTTAGACGCCGAGTGCTCATTCTTGTCAAGAAAAAAACCAAAGCTTGTTCCTACATCTACTTTGCTCCTGCAGGTCACGGTGTGATGATGCGCCTCTATGATATGTTTTACAATCGCTAAACCAAGACCTGTTCCTCCCGAATGACGGGTCCTTGCAGCATCTGCACGATAAAATCGCTCGAACACCCTGGGTATCTGTTCTTCCTTCATACCTATCCCATTGTCTGTAATTTCTATAAACACTTCCTGTCCGCCGGCCACATAAATACCAGCCTGAGTTTCACCGCTATCTCTCCCGTAATTGATAGAATTCTCTACGAGATTAACCAATACCTGTTTAATTTTAGCTTGATCTGCATAGACCGTAATATCATTTTCACAACCTTTTTTGATCAAAAGACTAATCTGCTTAGTAGCCGCCTTTTGTGCTAACTCATCATACACATCATGGATCAGATCCTGAATAACAAAAACTGTTTTATTAATGGGAATGCGGTTCGATTCTATACTGGAAATTTCGTCAAGGTCTGTGACAAGATCTGATAAACGATCGATACTCTTTGCGGCTTTTTGAAGGAATAACATATTGACCTCTTCATCATTGAGCGCCCCATTCAATAAGGTATCTATATATCCCTGCGCTGAAAAAATCGGGGTCTTTAATTCATGAGAAAGATTCATTAGAAATTCTCTTCTGAATTGTTCATTACTCTGAAGCCTTTCAATCTCTACTTTACGTTCTTCGGCCCATTGTATCACTTCCTCCTTGACCTCCTCTATTGTTTTTTTCGGAAGTAATTCATTCGCAAAAAATTCTTCCCGCTTTGTTGCTTTGGTTTGGGAAATGAATTTATAGATGAGTTTAATTTTCCGGTAAATAAATCGGTCAATGATATATTGGATCAGGAGGTACGAAAGCAAACCGGTTGCAACGGCTGTAATCAAAACGCTCTTTATATTTCCCGTAAAAAAATAAGAAAACAAAGCGACTACTAAAAACAGGACACTTGCAATAAAAGCCGACAAGGTTGTGGGAGATAGATTTTTACTTTTGAACATGTTGTAAATGTAAACCGATAACAGCTAAGTTAACAAGTCTCTTTTAATCATGCATCAAATTTATAGCCGACACCTTTTATAGTTTGGATATAATCGACATTCAGCTTTTGCCTGATTTTTCGGACATGCACATCAATGGTCCGGTCGCCAACAATGACTTCATTTCCCCAGACTGTATGTAAAATTTCATTTCGCAGAAATACTCTTCCTGGTTTGGAGGCGAGCAAGGCAAACAGTTCAAATTCCTTGCGTGGTAATTTCACTTCTTCACCTTTAAAAATCACAAGGAACTTTTCACGGTTTATTTCAAGATCTTTGAACATCAACACAGAAGAATCTCCTTTTGAAATCCGTCTGAATGCTGAGTGCACCCTCGACATCAGCAGTTTAGGCTTGATTGGTTTGGAAATATAATCGTCTGCGCCGGCTTCAAGTCCTCTGATCTCCGATGCTTCATCCGCCAATGCAGTCAAGAAGATCACAATGGTTTCATCAAATTCCCGTTTTGCTCTCAGTTCGATACAGGTCTGAATACCATCCTTATGAGGCATCATAATATCGAGCAATATAAGTTCAGGTTTAAACTTCTTCGCAACATCAAGAGCATCAACACCATTAGATGCGGTTTGCACCTCGAAACCATTTGCCTCCAGATTATACTTTATGATCTGTATAATATCTTGTTCATCGTCAACTACCAATACTTTTCCTAACTTCTTTTCCATAAAGGATTTTTACAAAAGTAGTACAGAAAGGAGCCTTTGATACTGTTTCCTGAATTATGTAATTGTTAAGTAAAAGACCTCTACAAATGGCAACTGCAACATACTTCTGATCAGTTCAATGATGGTGTGTAGTAATACTTGTATCATGTTGATTTATTTTGAAGTTGAACGTTTAGCATCTTCAATCTGTTGTTTTGCCTCGCGTTTAGACAGTTCCAGTTCGCGTTTCGCCTCGTCAATTTTCTGTTTCGCATCACGTCTGGATTGTTCGAGCTCACGTTGCGTTTCTTCTATCTGCTGTTGTGCTTCGCGGGTAGACACATCAAGCGCACGATTCGCCTCATTGATCTGTTCCTCCGCTGTTTGACGGGCATCCCTAATAATTTCCTTGGCTTTGCGTTTTGTATCGTCATCGGCGGCCTCGTCAATTTCTATCTCAGAGTCTCCAATGATACTAGTTTCACTTCCCTCCCCTTTGCGAAAGGTAATTACATCATCATTTCCACCTACCCCATCTGATTCTTCATGAACATTAAAGTTTCTATTATTGATCCAGATACTTTGCCGCAACTGGCGTTTAAGTTTTTCTGCAACGATGAGGGTTTTAGTTGCCGGAACATAAATAGTCACCATTATATTCTGAAAATGATACGGCGTTTTATTACTCACACTTAACATGGAAGGAAGGTATAAAGTGTTGCCTTCAATACGTGTTTCATAAACGGCCAACATGGCATTTTCTCCTGCAATGGTTGTATTCCTTCCAAAAGCTGTTCGCTCAATGACCACTGAAAAAACAGAATCGTCTGTTTTCTTATATTTTAACCGTACCGCTTTAATATTATTCTCATCGGCAGTACGTTCAAACAAATGATCAAATTGATTGAATTTGAAGACTACATTCTCGGTATAGGATGAATCGTTGATGAGTGGTGAGACATACAAGGTGTCTGAATTGATTGGCAAATTCTCGGTGACTTGCTTTGAAATATACGTATTATTGTCTTTCCCCAAGCTCGCCACCAATAATCCGGCTGATACCCATCCAAGAATATGTAAACATACAAAGATCACTCGCAAGGGTCTGTTCGGTTTGTTATAGCCCGCTATTTTACGGATCAACCAAATGATAACACCAACTACAGGAAGCGCGACTAAAAACATAATCGTGAAAAGAGCCAGTGTTTTATTGAATGAGGTAAATAAAACAATGTCAGCGACATTAAAGGAAAATACAGAAGCGACAAGAATACTAATGGCGATTGGTATCATGAACATGAGGAAGAAAGCCAGTATGATATAGGCAATTACTTTTAAAAATTTGTTGATGCCTGATTTGCTGTGTTCTGTGATTAAACTCATGGATTGTGGGTTCTGAATGGTAGAAATATTGATTGGTTCTCCTTTTAGTAACATATAATCGGTAGATGATTTTGCCACCGGCACGATCACCCATAATAGAACATAGGAGACAAACGATACCGTATAAAAAAACGAACTGACATCATGATTAATGATCGAATGATCTGCAATAATTCCCATAATGAATGGTGCCACAAAAATTAAACGAACTATCCATGTTTCTGAATTGAAGAATTGCGCTAAACCACTACAGACACCACCAAGCACTTTGTCTTTTGGATTGCGGAATAATTTTCGATGAATATTAGTTTTGATATAGGCCGGTTCCAGCAATACCCATAGAACAATATACCCAAGTATCCCGACATTGAATTTGAATAAGGTAGCAATATTAAAGATCGTGAACAATACAAACATCAGCCTTACCGCAATAGGATCAATCGAAAAATAATGAGCGATACCACTGCAAACTCCGGCAATGACTTTCTCATTTTTGTTTTTATTCCTGTTTAATTTCTTCTTCTGTGGAGGCGTCTGTTGGGAGGTATTCTCTTGTGAAGATGTCTGTTCAGCATCCAGATCAGAAGGCTTGCCAATCATATTGATCAGTTCATTGATATCATCCAACGTAACTGCATTAGACGTGGAGGCATTCTTTTGTTCGAGGATCTCTGCCATTCTATATTGCAGGTCGGCAAATGTTTCTTCTCCTCCGTCTTCCTTCAGAAAAAAGGTCTTAAGATTGGTTTCATATTGCTGAAAGGCGTTATACGCATTCTCCTCAATAGAAATAGTCCGTCCCTGATAGTTTATTTGAATTATTTTTTCCATGATGTTTTGTTCTGAGTTGTTAGAATTGATTTGTGTGAGTGATTTTGTTTACCGCTTTGCTGATCTCGTTCCATGTAGCTTCAAGGGTATGGTAGAATTCCTTGCCGGTATCAGTCATAGTGAAGTATTTACGTGGTGGCCCTCCTGTACTTTCCACCCAACGGTAATCTAAATATCCGGCATTTTTCAAGCGGGTAAGTAGTGGATATAAAGTTCCTTCCAATACCTGCATGCCCGATTCTTTCAACTCTGAGGTAATATCACTTGGATAGGCCTCTCCCCGTTGGATGATGGATAATATAGCAAATTCCAAAACTCCTTTCTTCATCTGGCTTTGTATATTATCTGTGTTAATAGCTGACATATGTTTTCGGATTAGAGTGCAAACCTATTACATGCTATAGTATTATGCAATACATAGTACTATATTTTACAAACTATTAACTAATGAGTAGTATTGAGTTGTGCGATGATCCTTGTATTGAATTAAAACGCAAGAGCGCCCTCCCGTAATCTATCGGCCCAATAAGGCATTTAATTCTTGTGTTATGGAAATGAATTAGTGCGTGACCCTTCGTCTCGTTTTGAAAAACGAGACCTCAGGTCGGCATGCCCCTTCTATTTTTCGTATTCACACATAACAGTTAAACAGGCTCTTCCTCTAAACATAAAATTTCCTTGAAAAGAGGTCTGACCTGAATATTTTTGTGCCGCCTTGAGGTTTGGGTATCTCTACCTTCTTCACGAACGAGGGTTCATACCTGCCTTCTAAAATAGTTTCCCGTAGTGTTTGCCAGTGATCGTGTAGGAAGTCTCGAAGTTCATCGGTCTGCATACCGTCCACGCCACCAGCTCCCTTATTGCTTATTACTTGCTTCCAAGCATTTTGCACATTCCGTATGTCTACTATTTCTTCTAGCATGTTTCTTAAAAAAAAATTACAATTCTCTTGTCTCGTTCCTGTCAGTTTCACCCCTTAGCTGTACTCCTTGTAATATTACTTTCCGCTACTGGCTTGTCCTCAATTACATAGGTCGCTTTTTTTTTCTGTACTTTACGCCTCGGCATAAACTTTTCATTCACTTGACAAATTCTAACATTCAGTCCTTCGGGTCTCGACATGTAAACCCTACTATGACCTCTGCTGACTTCTGATAATATCACTTCATATTGCTTTTACACTCTATCAAATGTTGTTTCTTTAGCATTCCCACATACCATCGACAACTTATTACCAGACCTCTCAGGGTAAGATTACTCACTTTCCATTCATGTAGCCTCTTCATTTACGTTCCTATGTTCTGTGCAGTATCGGACTTCTGTTTCTATGGCAACATCATCCACATAGACACGCCTAGTATAAAGTTTCTGTTCAGTTTACCCTGAGCTCGGTCGAAGGGTAGGCTCAAATGTTTGTCGCTTGCTTCCTTCAGATTCCACTTCACGCTGGACACCCTTGCATTTGGCTAATGATAAGTACTGCAACTCTCATTCGGGACTTACACCCTAGAGTTAGTAACCATGCCTGACACACCATAAAAAAAGGCCTCCCCCCAGGGAAGCCTTTTATATACTAACACATAAATTCTTACTTTGTCTCTTCTACGATCTCAGCATCCTGTACATCATCTGTATCGTTTGGCGCGCTATTAGGTGTCTGTGCACTTTCTCCACCTTGACCCGGTTGCTCGTTCATTGCTTTATAAAGTTCTTCGCTCGCGGCCTGCCATGCAGCATTTAAGGCTTCAAGACCTGAATCAATATCTGCAATATTTTTTGCCTCATGAGCCGTTTTAAGATCTGTCAACGCACCTTCGATCACACTCTTTTTATCAGCAGGAATTTTATCACCATACTCTTTCAATTGCTTTTCGCTGTTAAAGATCTGACTATCTGCCATGTTTACTTTCTCGATTTCCTCACGAAGTTTTTTATCCGCATCCTCGTTTATTCTAGCATCATTCTTCATTTTCTCAATATCTTCTTTACTCAATCCACTACCCGCTTCGATACGGATATTTTGTTTTTTACCGGTTCCTTTGTCGGAAGCACTCACTTGAATAATACCATTCGCATCAATATCAAAGGTTACTTCGATCTGTGGAACACCACGTGGCGAAGGGGGAATACCATCCAGAATAAATCGTCCAAGATTCTTATTGTCTTTTGCCATCGGACGTTCGCCCTGCAATACATTGATCTCTACACTAGGCTGGTTTTCAGCTGCCGTTGAGAATGTTTCTGATTTCTTAGAAGGTATTGTTGTATTACTTTCGATCAATTTGGTAAACACACCACCTAATGTTTCAATTCCAAGTGATAATGGTGTAACATCAAGCAACAACACATCTTTCACTTCACCTGTCAATACGCCGCCTTGAATAGAAGCACCGATTGCAACCACTTCATCAGGGTTTACACTACGGTTTGGTTTCTTGCCAAAGAATTTTTCTACCACTTCCTGAATTTTCGGGATACGTGTACTACCTCCGACAAGGATTACCTCATCAAGATCTTTTGCTTCAATACCCGCATCTTTCAATGCTTTACGGCATGGCTCTAGTGTACGCTCTACCAATGAATCAACCAATTGCTCAAATTTCGCTCTTGTCAGTTTTTTTACAAGGTGCTTTGGCACATTGTCAATCGCTGTGATATATGGAAGATTAATTTCAGTTTCTGTCGCAGAAGATAATTCTACTTTTGCTTTCTCTGCAGCTTCTTTCAAACGCTGCCAGCTCATAGGATCTTTTCTTAAATCTACATTCTCTTCAGCTTTAAACTCGTCTGCTAACCAGTCCATCACACATTTATCAAAATCATCGCCACCAAGATGCGTATCTCCGTTCGTTGATTTTACTTCAAATACACCGTCACCCAATTCAAGAACGGACACATCAAATGTACCACCACCTAAATCAAAGACCACGATCTTACTATCCTGATGTTTTTTATCCATTCCATACGCCAATGCCGCAGCAGTAGGCTCATTGATAATACGCTTTACTGTTAATCCTGCAATCTCACCAGCTTCTTTTGTTGCCTGACGTTGCGCATCATTAAAGTAAGCTGGCACCGTAATAACGGCTTCAGTTACTTCATGACCAAGAAAATCTTCTGCTGTCTTCTTCATTTTCTGAAGAACCATTGCCGAGATTTCCTGTGGGGTGTAAAGGCGTCCATCGATATCCACACGCGGCGTATTATTGTCACCTTTTACTATTTTGTATGAACTTTGCTTCATCTCTTCAGCAATCTCATCAAAACGTCGGCCCATGAAACGTTTGATACTCATGATTGTGTTCACGGGGTTCGTAATCGCCTGACGTTTTGCAGGGTCGCCGACCTTACGTTCACCATTCTTTAAAAAGGCAACAACGGACGGGGTGGTCCTTTTCCCTTCATCATTTGCGATCACCACAGGTTCGTTACCCTCCATAACACTCACGCATGAGTTGGTTGTTCCTAGATCAATTCCTATTATTTTTCCCATAATTATACTGTTGTTTTATTATTTGCAGTTGGCTACTCAATGATTATGCCAAGGGGAAAAAGCGACACTAATCTTGCAAGTCTGTCATATTTTTAGAACTTTTGGCACAAAAAAGTGTACAACATGTCGTTGTCAACACAATTTTGCTTGAGTAACACCTTGTCTGAAGTCAAGCCCGAATGATTTACATAAACTCATAAATCCAAACAGGACATGAAGATATAAAAGGATAATATACTCCCAACAACCTCGATAAACAAACGATCAGCCTATTAAAAATGACTTTAAAGCTGGGGGGCAAAGAAAAATATATCTTTAAAAATTATGACTTTACATTATCTACTATTACATTTATGACACTTTAACCCCTTTTGGTGACAGTTTTAATATAGAAAAAACTATACACCTTAACAGATCACATAAAGCACCTGCACGATATATAACCATTTATTTTCTAACCCCTAAACCAGTATCCTTCATGATTAAATAAAAAGAATAACTATCAACTCGAAAAAGCATATGAACAACTAAATTAAAAACTTATAAAACAAAAATCAGAAATGATTTAACCAACAAAAATATGAAACAAACAAAACTATTCAGATCACTTCTTGCGATCTTATTCCTTTCAGGGATTTCATTCGGGGCAAACGCCACTCATCTTGTCGGTGGACAGATTACGTATACGTTTACAAGTGGTTCAACCTACCACATAAAACTTTCTGTATATCGTGATTGCGAAGGTATTTCACTTGGTAGTTCAAAAACTATTGATGTAACGAACGCTACCACAGGTGGTGGTGTTACCAGTTTTATCGTAAACGTAGTCAATGTGATTGAACGCACTACATTATGTCCTGGACAACAATCAACCTGTACAAATCCAAATTCTATAATAGAAGGTGTCGAAGAGCATATTTTTGAAGGAGATGTTACACTTCCAACAGCAGTAGAAGGGTATACACTTTCATGGTCAGAAAATGCAAGAGCCAATGGCGTGACAAACCTTGTAAATCCAGGTAGCCAGAGCATGTATTTTACTACTTTTTTACAGCATAATCCATCTTTGCAGAACAATTCGCCTATTTTCCTAAATCCGTCTCTTCCTAATTTTTGTATTGGTCAACCAGCCACATTGTCTTTGAATGCGACGGATGCTGATGGAGACCAAATCGTTTATTCTCTGGTAAATTCACGTCAATTAGCAGGTGTAGATGTTAATTACCAGGCAGGTCTTTCAGGAACCACTCCAATCGTTGCCAGCACACCTGTTTCACTCAATTCAATTTCAGGAGCTATTACATTTACACCATCTGTAGCTGGCCAACGTGCAGTATTTGCGATTAGAGCGGAAGAATTCCGTGGAGGCATTAAAATTGGTGAGATCTATCGTGATTTCGAAGTTAGAACGTCAAGTTGTACAAACAACACACCGGTAATCGCTCCGGTTGCAAATGTGGTGGTTGCAGTAGGTGCAACAATTTGTATTCCAATTTCTGTAACTGATGCCGATAATGATATGATTACTTTGAGCGCTCTTTCAGGAATTCTTCCTCCAGGAACGTTTACAATTAATAATGCAGTAGCAGGATCAACTACAGCTACTTTATGTTTTACAGCAGGTGCTGGAAACGCTGGTCAGACATATGCTGTAACGCTTACAGGAAATGATAATGCGTGTCCTGCTCCAGCAGTTGCGACAGGAAACTTCACAATCACAGTTCCCGGTGCAACGGTACCAACGATCTCTGAGTGGGGTCTTATTATCCTTTGTCTGATTTTATTATCAATCGGTATGATATTCATTTACAAAAAAGAGAACGTATTTTCTTTTGGAAAAAACTAATATAATATGAGTGCTAATAACCCTTCATTATTCGACAAGTCGCTTTACTTTAAAGTATTAACCGTAACACTTGCTATTGCAGTTGTTGGCTTGTTCGCATCTTTCTTTTATTTCTCCACTATTACAATAACCGATACCATCGGAACCTGTATCTGTGCATTTATAGTTGCTTACATGGCACATTTGTATATACTTATGCGTAAAAACGAAAATGGCGAATAAGTGAATAGCCCATAGCTAAACTAAAATAAAAAAGAGGATCGCATCGAATGCGGTCCTCTTTTTTTTGGATAAAAAGGAAAGCCATTCCCTTCCAGAGAATGAAGTTGAACTATTTCTGATTACCAGATCAATGATCGGTCAGTTTTGTAATGAGTGTTTCCGCTGCAACACGGCCGGTTTCGGCACCACCGTTCATATATCCCTGAAAATCGTAACTGCAATGCTCACCGGCAAAAAGCATATTGCCAATTGCTTCTTTTTCTGTACCTCCAATGGTGGTATACTGCCCGACCTTATAACAGGAATAACTCCCTAAGCTCAGAGGATTTGAAGGCCAATGAAAAATCCCGTTCTTTCCATTGTAATTTTTTTGCGCACCGGGGAAAATATGATGCATCTGAGAAATATATTGGGTTACTTTTTTTGCAACCGGGGCGTCCTTCATCCTATCGCTCATCATACCCCCAGTCAAAAATGTGTAGCCACCGGCGTTACCTTTCTGCAATTGCGAACTATCCCATCCAAGCTGAAAAGGTTGATCTGAAAAAACCTGACCGCCCGAACCTCCGTCGCGCCAATATCTGGTATGAAAACCGGCAAACATTTTCGCGTTCCGACCATAGCCTAATTCATTGATAGCCTTTTTCTTAATGGCTGTCATACCGTTGAGCTCAAGCTCTACCTGTCGCAGTTTCGTGAATGGGATGGCACATATAAGGTAATCGAAATGGGCTATCTTATTATTCGAGAAACTTACTTCAAAACCAGCTCCTTTACTTTTAATTTTTGTGGCTTCATACCCCAGCTTCACAGACTTAAGACGCTTAACGATTTCATCTGGAATTCGTTGATTTCCTCCTTGAATCTTATACTGTTCATCACTTTCTCCAAACAATTCACGAGGCGTTTGCGGATTAAAATAAACCATGAAATTGATGGCAGATTGTTCCTTAATATCCAGCCCGAACTCTGTGGTGTAGGCAACATCTAGCAATTTATATAACCAGCCTGTTATCTCTCGCAGCTTTAGGTAGGCTGCGATAGACATGTTATCCCATTGCGCTGCATTTCCATAATCTTGGTATGTAATCATTTCCGGAAGACCGTCCATATCTTCTTTCATCTGCTGCGCATACGGCACGAAAGCTTCCACAAGGTCGTCCGCATCGTACATAATTCCACCAATATAAAAAATCTGTTTTTTCAGGTTACGGTCTTGGGCTGTATCAATCAGTGGAAGTTCAAATTCTGTTGCCAGGTTAAGAATATCGGTATGAATGCTATCAATAAATTCTCCGCCTAATTCTGTTGTAATTCCTTTTCCGAGAAGATCAGTGGCTGTAAACATTCGTCCACCGCTTCGTCTACCTGCTTCGTAAACAGTACTGTTAAAGCCGGCTTTCTGCAATATATAGGCCGCATGCAATCCGGCAATTCCGGCCCCCAGAATACCAATACTGTATTCTCTAGACACCTCTGACAAATAAGGCATTTGTTGCGCATACGACAACATTCGCGTTGCCGTTAATGCGCCGATACCTGTAAAGGATCTTTTCAGAAACGCTCTTCGGGATGGGTCTTCGATGGTTATTTCACCAGCATGTGCTGCTTCAATTTTCCGCAGTGCTTTCCTGAAAGCCGTTTGTAAATTTTTCAGCAGATCGGTCTTTGCCTGTTTCATGTTAATTTATTAATAGAGATAAATCTACAAAGCGAAATGAAATTATTGTCCATGATTTATTTATTTCTCAGGAAATTATTTACGAATAAAAACATATCCGTATGGCCTACTTCTGCACATTATGCTGAATAGCCGCTACGATCATAAACTCGATCAGGTGATATTGAATCTGTGTGAATTTGAAATAATCGTATTCGAATTGTTGCGGCGATTTAAACACAGGTAGCGGGTAATACCTGACCGCGAATGTGAACGAAACATTTCGCTTATCTTCCCTGAAAGACGTATTGATCAATTTAGTGCCCAACTCAAGAAAAGGTTGATATTTCTGCACATTATTCAATGA
>Ga0105047_10001577_pt1 | contig 40855 bp, 31 predicted proteins | sample MAT04_FD_78384 | JGI IMG/M metagenome (GOLD analysis project Ga0105047, IMG submission 78384) | Freshwater microbial communities from Lake Fryxell liftoff mats and glacier meltwater in Antarctica - MAT-04 (megahit assembly) | ecosystem: Environmental > Aquatic > Freshwater > Ice > Liftoff...
ATCACCGGCAATCTCGGCTCGCGCTATGACCGGACGACGTACGACAACGGCGAGCCGGTGCTTATGCGGTCTGACTTCAAGGGCCTTAACGCCACGCTTGACTCGAAACTCAACGCACTCCTGACAGCGCTTCGTACGTCCGACACCGACGGCGACAACCGCCTGCGCGTCGGGCACGCCACCGAGGGCGCGGCCATCCCGTCCAATGCCACCGACTACAACAGCGATGGCCAACCCGACAATGCCTTCGCCGACGCCACGGGCGACGGCTACGTGGATGAGTTTGACGTCTTCATGAATCACTACGACGCCAACCGCGACGGGAAGGTGGCGCTCTCCAACGTGCTCCGCGCGGGCACCGCCAACTCCGGCCTGACGGCGGAGTTCACCAGCGACGACGACCTGGCCATCCAGATCGATTCAGCCGTTCCTGATCGCAACAAGAACGGTTTCTCCGGCTTCGCCGATTCCAACGGCAACGGCCGCTGGGACAATGGCGAAGCGATCACCGATCGCGACCTCGTCAACAATACCTTCCCCGACCAGGTCCTCGGCTGGCGTGACGGCGTGCTTGATCGCCGCGACAAGTACGCCAAGGTTCGCGGGCGCATGTCGTTCAAGGTCTCGCTGAGCCAGTGGACCACTGACCGTGGCGATATTCGCGACGACATTCAGGGCGCGATCGTGCCGCCGCGCGATCAGTCGGCGCTCCGCTTTGGCGCCAGCGACACCGAGATTCCGGCCGTGGCGGCCTCGAACTTCGATTCGGCTCGCTCCGGCCTTATCGGCCGGGCCGACGGGCTGACGTTTGCTCAGCAGGTGGCCGCGCAGATCAACATTGCGCCGGGCCTGCTTGGAACATACACCGAAGCCAACACGAACTCTGCTGCTCCGCGCTACTGGAGGTCAAACCTCGACAATACGTACGTGCGGTCGCGCACCGGACGCGATCTCTTCGAGAAGATGCCTTTCAACAGCACGACGTTTTATGATTACTACGTCCGCCCCCGCTACGAGAATATGGTCTTCACGAATGTGAAGGTCCCTAAGGGCAACAACGGTCTTTTCATCAACTGCACCTTCGTGGGCGTGACCCATGTTGAGACCTATCAGGACAACACGCACCAGAACTGGTCGAGCTACGGCAAGCTCCTGTGGAATGCGTCCACCGGCGTGCCGACTCCTGATCCGCAGCCGCTGGATCGCAGTGACTTCCTCCGCTACACGTCGGGACTTGTGCAGGACGGCCCGTCGAACTATGACCAGTTCCCCAACCCGCCCGTCATCAACGGGACCACCCAGGTGGGCGGCAACCGGGACACCAAGAAGTACTCCAACAACGTCCGCTTCCATGACTGTCTGGTCGTCGGTTCGATAGTGAGCGATACGCCGTCGGTCTACACCCACGTTCGCAACAAGCTCCAGTTCACCGGCAGTACCCGCTTCACCGACAAGCATCCGACCGCTCCGGACGACCCCGCGCTCAATCCCCGTTCGGCCGACGTTGCGGAGATCCAGAAGTCGTCGCTCATGGCCCCGCAATACTCGGTTGATATCGGCACCTTCAACAGCCCGACCGACGCCTATAACGGCTCGGGCGCGCCGACACCGCAGAACGTGAACCTCCAGGGCACCGTCATCGCCGGCATTCTCGATGCCCGCGGCAACACCACCATTGACGGCTCGCTCGTGCTCACCTTCGACCCCGTTCCCGGTGTTGCACCGCTCGTGAGCGGTGGCGTCGCCGTGGGCAACCCCGCGCTGTTCAACGCGTCTCTGGGCTACTTCGGCGCGGCTGACGGCGACGGTGAATCGATCGATCCGGCCACGCTCCCGGTCGTGAGCGGCCAGCGCGTCGTCGGCTATGACCTTGACGGTGACGGCATTTCCGATACCGCACCAGGCTATACGCCCTCGGCGGCCGAGATCACCGCGGGTGCTCGCCTCATCCCGTTCTACGGCTACGGACGGGTGAACATTAACTGGAATCCGCGCTTCCCCATGCCCGATGGCCTGTTGCTCCCGCTGAGTGTCGTCCCAGTAACTGGCTCGTACAAGGAGGGCAAGCAGTGACTCATATGACCAACGTCCGCCAACTCGTCAGTCTGTCCGGCCGTGCTTGCGTTCGCCGCCGATCGGCGCGCCGCGCGTTCTCGCTCATCGAGATGCTCGTGGCGCTCACGATCAGTTCAACGCTGCTCGCCGCGACGCTCGTGGCGCTCGACGTGATGTTCAAACGCTACACGGTGGTGGCCGACTCGGCCAGCACGCACGTGGTCTCGCGCATGGTTATGCACCGAGTGATCTCCATGATCCGCACCGGCCGCGAGTTTGGACCCTATCCAGCCGACGTGCTCGACAGCTCGCAGAACCCGGCGACCTACGACCACATCGAGTTCGTCTCGCGTCAGGACGAGGCCGCCGGTCTGCGCGAGGTCACCCGCATCGAGCGGCGCGCCTCCGGTTCCACGATGGTCGGCGATGAGCGCATCGAGCTTCGCGGTCCCAACGTGCTCTGGATGGTGACCGAGACCACGATCGGCGGTTCGACCACCATGGTCGAGCGGCCGCTGATTGACGGCCTGCTCGACGCGCGCTTCACGCTGCTTTATGACGTTGGGCCGACGCTGGTCAATGCCACGATCGACCTCACGATCCAGCCGCGCGGAAGCGAGTATTCGACCTTCGACCACGCCACCGGTCAGTGGACGGTGATGACCTACGACACCACCCAGCAGCGATACATTGAGCAGAAGATGACGACGGTGACCGCGACGTCGCCCACGATCCGCTTGATTGCGTCGGCTTCGCCCCGCAACGGCGACGAATGACCGTGGCGGCGGAAACGGCGACGAGAAGCGCGACCTCGGAAATCACCGCAGGCCGGGCTGCTGCTCGAGGATGTTGCGCGGCACTTCGAACCGAATTCGGTTGCGCTGCAGGGCCGTGCCTGTCTCGCGGCTCAGAATCGCCAGCGAGGTGTTGTACTGCGTCAGGGCCGCGAGTTCTTCACGCTCGCGCGCGGCGAGGTCGTCCTGAGTGCGGAGCTTGAAGTCCAGGAACTCGGGCGTGAGGGCCTGCACGGTTCTTTCACGAGCTTCGATAGACCGCAACTGCTCGGCGCCGGCCAGACGGGCCGCGCGCTGCTGGGCGATCAGCCGGTACGAGTCGAGCACGTCGCGGAGTGAGCCCTTGACGGTCCCGGTCACCTGTCGGATGACGTCGCGATAGGTAATCACGCTCTGCAGGCGTTCGAGCGACCGCAGCCGAACGCCGGCTTCCGCGCCGCGGTTGCCCAGCGGCACTTCGAACGAGGCGCCGATGAGGTAGTCGACGAGGTTCGCCTCGGCCTGACGCGAGAGCGAGGTTTCGACCGAACTCGCCAGGGCGTTGAAGCGCACCTGGGCACGCAGATCAAACTGAGGCAGCCGCCCGCTCTCAGCTACGCGCAGGCGGATCGATGAATCGTCAATCCCGAGCAGGGCCCGCTGGATCTCCGGGCGTTCACGCACGGCCGTCAGCAGCATGTCGGCGAAGTTGTACGCGGTGGGGGCATCGACGGGCCGATCGACGGGCAGGATGAGCGTGTCGGAGCCGATCGTGAGTTCGGAATCATTCATGAGCAGCTTGAGCTGGTCGCTGGCGCTCTGGAGCTGGTTTTCTGCCCGGATGATGCTCGCCCGCCGGTTCTCAACCGCCGAGACGGCGTTGGCGTACTGCGCGGGGTTGGCGTCAACGTTCAATCGAGCCCTGATCACGTCGCGAACGTCAACGCCCTTGTCGAGCAGTTTGCGGAAGATCTGCAGGTTGCCGGCGGCGAGCACCAGACCCCAATAGGCCTGCTCGGTGTCGGTGACGGTCCGCAGCAACTCGGCGCGAAGCTGCAGAACCCGGTCGCGCTGGGAGTTGGTGGCGAGCTGCACCTCGGCGAGGGCGACATCGGATCCGAAGTTGCGCAGCAGCGGTTGATCAAGCTGGAAGAGCAGCGAGGCGTCGCTGGCGGGGTCGGGATTGAAGAACGTGCCGTTGGTGGCGTTATCGGTGTAGTCGATATTCTGTTGAACGGTGAACACGCCGCCGGTAATCAGCCTCTGGCGAAGCCCGGCCTGGCTCTGGATAACCTGTCGCTCGTCAAAGGTTCGCGCGTTGCTCGGGAAGCCGGAGGAGGTGATGTTTTCCTGATCCTGGCTGATCCACTGCACGGTTGAGAAAAATGTCCAGTCGAAAGCGGCCTCGGCGGCCTGGGCACGGGCTTCCTCAATGGCTGGGCCCAGACGGGCAAACTGCACGTTGAGGTTGTTGGCGACGGCGGAACTGATGGCGCGCTGCAGCGAGATCGCCACGGCTCTTTGATCGCCTCCCAGCAGCGATGGCCCGATCACGAAGCCCCCCGTGCCGGTCCCTTGGATGGCCGGGGGGTAGGAGTTAGGGCCCGAATCACGCTCGAGTTTGGCAAGAATCTCGGGCTTGAGGCGCAGTTCGGGCACGCGATCAACCCGGGTTGATTCGAGGGTTTGCGAGAACCTTCGTGCCTCGCGCACTTCACGCTCGACCGACTCCATGAGTGAGCGGCGCAGTTCATCTTCGCTGCGGCGCTGGAGGGGGGTGGTGCAGCCGGCCAGAAACACCCCCGCGCCCGCCAATCCGAGCGGCAGGTACGAGGGCAGGCGCGCCAGCCCGCGGCGCAGCGTGCGAGGCACAGCCGAGATGCAGGAACCGGCCGCCGAGAGTATGGACCAAACAGAGAACGTCATGAGCAGGCCAAGATTAGAGAAGGCGCGCGGCATCGGCAAGCGGAATCCACTCCGGCTGTGCGAACCCGATTCAGGGCGGGTCATCGCCCCGCCCCCGCCAATCGCTCCGCTCGGAGGCGGTTAGCGTCGGTCAACTGTCGTAAGGGGTCAAGACGGTTGTTTGCGTTCAGCACCAAAACCGCTCGCGCCAGCGGGGCCAGGGACTCGGCCGCGGCGACTTGCGCCGGGTTTGGCCCGCCCGCCATGAGGACCTTGGCGAAGTCCTCGCTCAGGACCAGCATTCTGAAGGCGAGGTCGAGATTGTGGGGGTCAGCCGTTCGAGCACGCTTCTGAAGTTCGAGGGCTCGCTTCGCCGCCGCGAGGGCGGGCGTGGCGCCGGGCTTCGCCAGCGTGGTTCGGAAAGTGAACTCGAAGATGCTGGCGGTGGTTGCATCGAGGCCGGCTCGCCAGGGAGGAAGGGAGGCTGTGGTGAGCGAGTCGCCAGCGCGAGGGTCCGCCAGGACGAGCGCCGCGGCGGAGCCGGGCGGGATGACTCCCTGGGTGAGCGAGACCTCGGCCGCTGGCGTGAGCGGCGTGAGGCGGATGATTTCGCGAACCACGCGCTGGTCAAACGAGCCCTCGCGAGTCTGCACGGCGAGAATTCGGGCGGCCCGATCGGCGGCGATGGGCTGGGCCAGCTCGAACAGGGCTGCCACACTTTGCAACGAACTTCGCGCTGGTGCCGGCGTGCCGAGAATGGCCGAGAGTGATGCTCCGGCCTCGTCGGCCATCAGCTGCGCTTCGCCCGGCGGGAGCGTTTGCGCGGTCCGGAGCAACTGTTGGGCTTCGGCGATGGGCTGAAGGCCGGCCGCTGCGGCCTGAAGATCAGCTTGCCAGCGATACGCGGGGACCGTACCCCAGGCGAGGCTGGCAAGGGCGATCGCCGCAAGCGGGAGCGCTGCCACGGGCGCGGGCCAGCGTGCCAAGCGCGTCGCCGAGCGCGTCGGCAAAGGCTGTTTATCAGTTACTGACTGCTCGGCCCCGCCGCACGCTGCCAGCCCGAGCACGATGCCAGCGAGCCCGCAGGATTGAATCCAGGTGCCGGTCATTTCGATCTGTGCGTGCGCCGCCAGAGTGATCGCGCCCGCGGCCAAGCCCGTCCGCGCCATCGGATGCAGCAGCACCCGCGGCTGCTTGATGAGCCCAACGGCGCAAATCGCCCATGCGATCAGCCCGGCTACTCGCGCCGCGGCATCGGTGGGCACCAGTTCGTGCCGCTGCAGGAAGAGAGCGACGAGTGAAGTTGCCAGCACGATCAACAGCGCAGGGCGAACGAGTGCATCGGCCCCGCGATCTTCCTCGTTGGCGGCGGCCACGGTCGGCGACGATGGCGGGGCGTTGAGCGTGTTCCGCACGATCACCGCCATGACGACCAGCGTGAGCATGACCCAGATGAAACCCGAGATGCCAAGGCACGCCGTCCAGTCGAAGAACACGGAGTGGGGGCTCTGCACTTCCTCGGGGCTCAGGGGATTTTTCGCCAGCAGGTAAGCGTCCTTGAAGCCGTCGGGGCCGACGCCGAGCAGCGGGTGGTCGGCGAAGATTCTCGAGGCGGCCTGCACGTAGAACCAGCGGAACAAAATTGAAAGGTCGCCGAGGCGATCGCCCGCCCACCCGCGAAGGAGGATGGCTCCGATGCCCCCGACGCATGCCAGCGGGCCGATGAGCGCGACCACTCCCGGCAGCTTGCGTTTGCGGAGCACCAACCGCACACCCACGAGTCCGAGCCCCAGTGCCGCGGCGGCGGTGGCACCCTTGCTGGCGGCCATGGCGACGCACCCGGCCGAGATGAGGAAGACCAGTGCCGGCATCACCATGGACGGCGGCTTGGGATCGGCATCGTCGCGATCGAGGCCGCTGGATTCGCGTTTGAGCAGCCAGGCCGCGATGGTGAGCCCGGCGCCGATCGCGACCATGGCCGCGCCGATCGACCCGAAGACGTTGCTGAGCCCAAACCATCCACTCGCCTCGCGCTGCATGATGCGGCGTTCGAAGGCGCGGGCCATGGGCGAATCCACCGGCCACCCGAGGGCCGCGAGTCGCCCCTCGCGGTCGGCGAGGTAGTCGTCAACAGTTTGTTGATGCTCAACAAAGATCTGGATCGCGCCTTTGGCGAACAGACAGGCGACAAAGCCGACGGTTACGGCGAGCATGAGCGGCAACATTCCGCGCACGGTTCCCAGCCGGGCGACGGCGACCGCCCCGGCGAACGCCGCGAGCCAGCCGAGCCCGGTCCGCTGCTGTCCGATGGTGGCAAACGGCGAGAGCCAGCCGTGGTAGAGGACGGGCCACGCTCCGAGGAGAATCGCAGCCATGACGAGGCAGAGGCGAACGCCGGCCTTGGTCGAAAGCGTTGAGCGTGTGGCGACGAGGGCCAGGGCGCACCCGAGCAGCGAAGTCGCGTCCAGCACCATCGCCAGCCACGGCGTGCACCCCGCCACCGAACTTGGAAAGAGCGTGGGGTCGAGGTCCCATCCCGGCAGCGTCACGACCGGCGAAAGGGCTTTGACGAGGGCCGGACCGATCGACATGAGCATCGCCACCAGCAGCACCGGACGGAGCGTCGTCTCCGAGACTTCGGGAGAACTGCTGGCAGATTGGGCTTGGGTGGAAGCGGGCATGAAAGGCGGTCGAGGGACGGTCAACGGACAGATTCGGGGCAGAAACGTCAGGTCGATGCGCTGGTGGCGCGGCCTTCGTATAGGGCAAGCACGAGCAGCACCAGCACGGTTTGCACACCCACCAGCACGGCCTGATACGGCGCCAGCGAGCCCAGCGCGATCCCGCCGATCGAGGTAATCCCCGTGAGGCCGTAGATCGTGATGACCGCATCACGTCGCGAGAGCCCGCGGCGCACCAGGCGGTGCGACAGGTGTTGCAGGTCGCCCACGAAGGGCGAGCGACCTTGGCGAAGCCGGATGATGACGACGCTGGCAAAGTCGTAAAGCGGAACGGCCAGCACCACCAAGGGCATGAGTACGGCATACCAGGCGCCGGAGCCGGGGATGGCATCCGTGGCGGGATGGATGTAGGTGGTTCGCACGGTGAGGAACGCCAGCAGCAGACCGACGACGAGTGAGCCGCCATCGCCCATGAACACGGTGCCGCCGCCGTCGGCTCGACGCGGGAAGTTGAAGACCAGGAAGCCCAGAAGGGCGCCCACCAGCAGGGCAAGCATGACGGCGATGAACCATTGGCCGTTGACGAGTGTCGCCGCGAGGAAGCACGATGCGGCGATGGCCGCGACCCCACCCGAAAGACCGTCCATATTGTCAATAAAGTTGATGGCGTTGGTCACGACCACGATCCACAGAACCGTGGCGAGAATCGACACCACCGATCCGCCCGGCCAGGCGTCAAGGAACGAAAGCAGCCGCGTTTGCGTCGCGAGCGTGAGCCCCGTCGCGACGGCGAGCATGACCACGAGTTTGAACGTTGCCCCCAAGGGGCGTCGATCGTCGATCACACCCATCACGTGGACGATGGTGAGCGCTGCCAGCAGCACCGCCGCGGCGATGGTCTGGCTGGCGATGCCCTTGAGATGAACGGCCAAAGCCGGGAATACCTCAACGACGCGGTCGGCCAGAGGGCTATTGATCGCGAGCAAGCCGGCCGCCATGGGCAACGCGATGGCCGCAAAGATGCCGATGCCCCCGGTGTTGGGCACGCGTCGTGTGGCGGCTTTCACCTGACCGGCGACGCCGGGGCCGTCGAGCGCGTTGAGGCGATGGCCCAAGGCGCGGGCCAGGAATGTGGCCACGGTGCCCAGAGCAAAGGCCAGAGCCAAGATGAAAAGGACGGCTTGAGGCATAGAGAGGCTGCGACGGAGGTCAGGAGTCCGCAAACACGCGGCTCTGGGGCGGGGAGTTTACCGAACCGGCGCGACCGACGCCGATCGCAGAGGGCGTCTGATGGCCGGATGGTACTTGGTGGGGGCCCGGAGAAGGGGAGCTGCCGACTCGATCCATGGGGAGTTTGCAGCATGTTGTTCTGGATGGCAGCGAACGAAGGACGCCCCAGAACGCGCAAGAACATGCAGGTGGTACGGCTTGGCGGATCGATTTGGCAGTTTCAAAAATCTGTCAATCGCAAAACGGTCCAACCGCCGATATCCTCCACCGGTCGGTCTCGGTAGCTCATGGATGAGTTGGCCGACCCGGCATCGATAGTCCAAGGGGCGCGTCTCGTGACTCGCGAACATAAATTTGCGTTGATCCTCGGGTTTTCGGTGGTTTTGGTCGCGGCAATCCTGCTGAGCGATCATCTTTCGCGAGCCCGTCAGGACCGTTCTCTCCCGGCTGATCTCGTTCAGATCCCCGCGCCGGGCGTTCCTGTGCCCAGCGAGATCGCCATCACCAAGCTCAACAACGATCGGGCGCTTCGCGATCCCGCTCCGCCCGAGGGCGCTGGCAAAGGCAGCAGTGGACCGATCATCAACGCCCGCAACGACGTTTCTCCTCCGGCGTTCATTCCGGCCGAAACCCCGGGCGCGAACGATCCCGATACGACCAATGGCACGGCTGAATCAGCCAACAGCAACCTGCCCATCAGCTCCGGCAAGGAGCAGATCATCACGATCAAGTCCGGTGACGGCTTGTACAAGATCTGCTCGCGCATCTATGGCAATGGCGGTCTCTACAAAGAACTTGAGGCGTACAACAAGGGCACCGCAGGATTTAACCCCGCGAATCTGAAGGTCGGAAGCACGGTTCGCGTGCCGCCCAAAGACGTCCTGCTGGGCAAGTCCAAGTTGGGCAGCGCCAGCGACATGATCCAGGACGAAAAGCCCGCGACCAGCCCGCTTCCCCGGAATGAAGACGGCATCGCCAGTTCCAAGACCAAGTCGTACAAGGTTGTCGACGGTGACACAGGCGCTGCGATCGCCAGGAAAACGCTGGGCGACAAGAATCGCTGGGACGAGATTGCCAAGCTCAATCCCGGCGTCGATCCCCGCGGCCTCAAGATCGGCTACGAGCTCAAGATCCCCGCCAAGTGATCGGCCGGTCGATCACTTCCTCGCTCCCTCGCTGCCCCTCCGCTCCCTCGCTGCCCCCCGCTACGACTTTTCACCCGCCTCGGTCCCTGAACAGTCCGCCTGAGTCCATCGGCCATGCTCGCCAAAATTTGCTTTCTCATCCTGTGCATGGGGGTCGTCGCCTGCTCGGTTCTGGGATATCGCCAGACCCGCCTGCAAACCCTGCATGAACTGTCTGACGTGCAGCGCCGCCTCATGGCCCATGATCGTGACCTGTTCCGGCTCCGGGCCGAGATCGCGGCGCAGGTCACGCCCGCCCGCATTGCCAAACTTGCCTCGCGGCTGGGCCCGCTGGTATCGATCGGCGTTGACGACGAGATGGTCAGCCCCATCAGTCCTTCCGGGCGTTCAACCCGCTTGACGGGCGCGACTGCCGAGGGCGACGAACGTCACTCGCCGCGCCGATAAGCGCTGCCGGCTCAGGCCGCGCGCCCGACAACGTGGCCGTTGCAGTTTAGAGAAAGACGACGAGGAATCACGGCATGACGCCCGAAACACGCAGCCCCGCATCACGCCCCGTCGGCGGTTCGGCCCGACGCATCGATCGCACCATCAAGTGGTTTTCGGTACTTCTCATTTTGGTGCTGGGAGGGATGTTCGCGCGGGTCGTTCAGTTGCAGGCCGCGCCGCCCAAAGACCTCACCCAGCACACCGTGGCCCGCACCGCCACCCAGATCGAACCCGCCAAGCGCGGCGAGGTGCTCGACCGCGAAGGCCGGGTTCTCGCCTCTTCGCGATTTGGCATGCGCGTCTTCATCGATCCCACGCGATTCCCCCAGCCGCCCGAGTTTGATCTCTCCGTCATGGCGCTGGCCGATGCCATGGGCGTCCGGCCTGAGATCATCGGCCCCAAAATTCTTGAGAAGATGGTCGAGAACCAGCGACGGCTTGACGAAGCGGGTATCGTCCCCAAGCCCAAGGTCGAAGTCTCGGCCAAGAAAAAGAAGGTATCGCTCTCTGAGGCGGTGGACCGGTTCCAGCAGCGCCTTGAAGGTGCCGCCGACGATACCGAGGAGCCCGTTCTCGTTCGCTATCTCTCGCTGGGCCAGCCACTCTCTGACGCGGCCTTTGACGCCGTGAAGAAAGCCAAGATCGCTGGCGTCTACCTGGAGCCCCGCAGCATCCGCGAGGTGACGGCCGACGATTACATGGACTCGCTGCTGGGCCGCGTCGGCACCGACGACGAGGGCCTGATGGGCGCCGAGCGGTCCATGAACAAGGCTCTGGCTCCCAAGGCCGGTCGCTTCCAGTACGTTCGTGATTCCCGCGGCAACGCCCTGTGGGTTGAGCCGGGCGGCTATACCCCGCCTCGCCGGGGCAGTGATGTGCGGCTCTCAATCGATCTCGAACTGCAGCGCATCGCTATCGAGGAACTCGACCGCGGCGTTCACGACGCCGATGCAGCGGGCGGCCGCCTGATTATCATGGACCCGCGCACCGGTGAGATCCTCGCCATGGTCGATCTGGTCCGCGATGATGTGTCGGTTGTCGATTACGACTGGAAGACGGTGATCGCTAAAGACAACGCCCTCCACGGGGTTCGCTATCGCACCATCACCCGCAGCGCTGTGACCGATGAAGGCACGCCCCTCACCCGCAATCGCTGCGTGGAGGACGTGTATGAGCCCGGCTCGACGTTCAAGCCCTTCATGTGGAGCGCCGTCACTGAACTGGGCCTCGCCCGGCCCGGCGAGATCTTCGATACGCACAACGGGGTCTGGGAAACACCTTACGGCCGCGCCCTGAGCGATGTCGCCAAGCTCCCTCGCCAATCCTGGTGCGACGTACTCGTGAACTCTTCCAACATCGGCATGCAACAGGGCACTGCCCGCATGTCGTTCCAGCAGATGCGCGATGCGGTCGTGAAGTTCGGGTTCGGTCGCCGCACCGGTGTCGGCCTGCCCGGTGAGTCACCCGGTTTGCTCACGTCCAAGAAGGATTGGAGCCAGTGGACCCAGACCTCGGTCGCCATGGGCCACGCCGTCTCGGTCACCCCGCTTCAGATGGTGCGTGCCTTCTCCACCTTCGCCCGCGATGGCGACCTCATCGGCACGCTCCCCCAGGTGCATTTGGCCGCCAAGACCGAGTACGACGACACGAGTGATGATCAAATCACCAAGCGAGTCCTTCCCGCCGATGTGGCGGCCCTCTGCCGCACCACCATGCGCGGGGTAACGCTCTCGCTCGACCGCAAACTCGCCGATCAGCCTGTTCCTGAGAAGGGTTGGAAGTATGAACTCTTCGGCAAGTCAGGCACGGCCGAGATCGCTCTCGGCAAGCCCCCCAAAGGCAAGTCGCGCGTGAAGGGTTCGGATGGCTATTTCAGCGGTCAGTACAACTCGAGCTTTATCGCCGGCGGTCCCGTCAAGCATCCCCGGCTCGTCATGATTGTGGTGATCGACGACCCCGCGCCGGAGAAAGTCCGCGCCCGCCATCACTACGGAGCCAAGGTCGCCGGACCCGTGGTTCGACGCGTCATGGAACGCGCTCTTGAGTACTTGGGCGTGGAACCCGAGCCGCCGGATCTGCACGCCAGGGAACTCGTGCCCCACGCCGAGTAGTCCGATAACTCATTAATCGATCGGTTCCATGCCAATATGGGGAACCGCTTGGTCGCTCTTGAGTTGCATACAGGGTGATGAAAACAAACTCAGGCTTTTTTCCTTGCTTGCTTTCAGAATTTCAGTATCTTTACGACGTTCAGCCGAGGTTCGCGGCGTTTTGTTTCGCCTGCTCGGCCCACTCGTCGAAACTTGTTCAAGAGAGAAAGAGATTCAGATGAAGATTTCCATCGCTGCCGCCGCCCTCCTCGTCCTTGCTGGTTCGGCCGTGGCCCAGCCCACGATCGACGGCTTCCGTGACGGTTCGTACGGCGGGCCGCTCGTTGTTCAGAACACCCAAACCCAGTTTGGCGATTCGAATCAAGGCAATTCGCGATTCGCCAACTGCTCCGAGCTCAACGCCGGCTACGCCCGCGTTGAGGGCGGTGTCCTCTATCTCCTCCTCACCGGCAACCTTGAGTCGAACTTCAACAAGCTAGAAATCTTCATCGACTCACGCGCTGGCGGCCAAAACGTCCTCCGTGGCGACAACCCCGATGTCGACTTCAACGGCCTCAACCGCATGGCGGGCCTCCGCTTCGATTCCGGTTTCTCCCCCGATTACTGGCTCACCTCGACCGGTGGTGACACTGGCGGTGGCAACTACGGCTACTTCGTGAACTTCGCCGAACTGCTCACCAGCGGTGGTGGCACTGGCGGCTTCGTTGGCGGCAACAATGGCGATGGCGCCAATGCCCTCACCGGCGGCAGCGGCCTGGGAATCTTCGCCGGCATCGATAACTCCAACACCGGCGGCGTCGACGCCGGCAACGGCGCGTTCTTGGGTGGCGGCACGCTCGACGTCGAAACTGGCATGGAGTTCGCGATCCCCCTCTCGCTCCTCGGCAACCCGACGACCGAGTTCTGCATCCGCGCCTTCATCAACGGTGGCAGCCACGACTTCCTGAGCAATCAGCTCCTCGGTGGCATCAACGGTGGCAACAACCTCGGCAACCCGACCAACGTGGACCTCTCGCTCACGGCCGGCACCTGCTTCACGGTCGTCGTCCCGACCCCCGGTGCCACGGCCCTCCTCGGCCTCGCCGGCCTCGTCGGTCTCCGTCGCCGTCGCTAAATCTGGCGGTCCTCACGACCGGTCTCACATCTGATTTCAACTACCGGGCCACCCTCCTAACGGGTGGCCCGGTGTCGTTTTGTTCGCATCAGACGATCGCAATCCCCGCAACATCCCAAGCCCCCGCTTCGTACAGTGAGTAGAAGAACCCGGTGGACAGGCGGCCATTGGCCGTACTCACCGGGCCGCGCTTGATGAAGTTTGACGGAGCGTCTCATGCACCCCCGCGCAGTTCAGCGTTCGGCCCTCGCAGCCCTCACCTTGGTGACTCTTGTGGGGATGGCCCCCTCGTCGGCTTCAGCGCAGGCCGTGATTGCTCCGACGTCGGCCTCGCCCCGGCGCGTCTTCCTGCAACGACCGGCTCAACTCCCGGCCCGCCCAATCGCTCCGCCTGTCGGTCGGCCCGGCCTCCCCCCTGGTGGCGGTGGGAATGGCGGTGTGGGTGGCGGAGGTGCTGGCGGCCACTCTGGCGGAGGTCAGCCAGGCGGCGGAGGGATGTACCTGATCCCGCCCGCAGGTCTGCCGCCCACTGCTCAGCCCCAGCAGCCGCCCTATCTGATTCCCTCTGCCGTCGTCGGCCCCAACGGCCCGATCGGCGCGTATTACCCCGGCGTGATGGCCCCCTCCGGCCGCAATCAAATCGGCCGCATGCCCGCCGTTTCTACCTACCCGATCTGCCAACCCGTCGGCTCGCTCGCGGTGGTTGGTGCTGGTGGCGGCGGCAGCGTCTCACGCGATGGTGTGGTGCTTTCGAGCGGCGGCTTCTCCGCGGCAGGCACGGTGGTGGGTGACAACTTCCGGCTCGGCTTCACGCTCGGCAACAACCCGTTTGTGGTTGACCGTTTCGGCTACTGCCAGAGCATTATCAACTGCGGCAACATCTGCGGCGAAACCGTCGTTTGCACACCCCGCGGCACCTGCGCCTATCCGTTTTATTACTACCCCTACTACGGCTATGGCTACGGGTCCAACTATGGCTATTCCGGCCAGATCATCGGCAGCTACGCACGTGTTGACAACTACGCCGTTGATCCGTTTGTTGGCATGGGTGCTCCCGGTGCCGGCGGTCAGTCCGCCGCTCCCTCGATGCAAACGCCAGCCCGCCCCATGACCACACTCGAGCGTGGCGACTTCCTGCTCCGCGATGGGCTCGCCCGCGAAGCCATTGAGGCGTTCAAGGACCATCTCAAAGCCAATCCCGGCGATGCCGATGTGATTCGCCATTACGCGCTGGCGTTGCTGGTCGACCGTCAGCCCGCCGAGGCCGCCGCGACCATGATGCTCGCCTACGAGCGCGACGTGGAAAAGCTCGGCCCCCTTCCGCTTGATCCCAGCCTCGGCGACGGGTTCAGCGGGGAGATACGTGGGCTGGTCAATGCCGCCGTGACTCACGCCAACGCCACCCGCAGCGCCTCGGCATGGCTCATAGTCGCCGTGCTCATGCAGGCCGAAGGCCGCAACGATGTGGCTCTGCGTCAGATCGAAAAAGCCAAGGCGGTCGGGCTCTCCCGCGAGATCGCAGTGGTACTTGAAAAAGCGCTCCGGGCTCGCTGAGGCCCCCGATCTGCCAACTCGAGGGATACGGCTCGACCGATCCGCACTGAGCCTGCGGCTTGCCGACTTCCGGCTGGCACCGGCCAATCCCGAGACTGGTGGGCCAAGAAAAATTCGGCCGGCGGAATGATCGAACAGAATCCGCTCGGTGAAATGGAACCGCCTAACCTCCTGCCCCTTATCTGACGTACACGCAAGGGTGTTCCGAGCGCGCCATTAATGGCCCCCGGCCCCTTATCCAGCGTGGTGCGTGGTTCCTGCTTGTCTCATTCAGCAAGGCCTTGGAGATGCTCGTGCCGCAACACCCCGTCACTTCCTCGTCTATGTCCCGTCACGCTCTCGGTTTGATCACGCTTGCCGCCCTCGCCGGCTCCGCAGCGGTTGTCTCTCCGGCCCTCGCCCAGGTTGATGCCAAGGGCAAGGCCGCAACTCCCACCACCGCCAAGCCCGCCGATCCCATCAAAGAAGCCGCGACGTACCTCGACGACTTCGTTCACTACGTACGCATCGATCGCTTCGATCTTGCCAAGGCCTACGGCGATGCCCTTCTCAAGATGCTCCCCAAGCCTTACGGCACCGCCGAGGGCGAAGGGAAGATCAAGGGCTCCGACCTCCTCAAGATTCTCTCTGACCCTGCCAAGCTCACAGGCTTCGAGCAGGCGGCCCGCAACGGCCTGAAGAACCCCGAGCTCGAAGCCATCTCCGGCGGCCTTCTGAAGGCCTACGAAACCTCGAAGCTTGACGTGGCCCGCAAGCCCGAAGAGATCGAGCGCAACATCGGCCTCCTCTCCGGCACGCAGCGTCAGCGCCTCTTCGGTCGCGACCGGCTCGTCTTCGCCGGTGAGTATGCCATGCCCCAGGTCCTCGCGGCGTACCTCAAGCGCACCGACCCGACCCTCACGGCCGAACTCCGCACCGTCATGCAGAACCTCGGCCGCCAGGCCGTGGTGCCCCTTGTCACCGCCCTCCCCGCGCTCGACCCGGCCAGCCAAGAGCAGGTCGCTGACGTGCTCGGCGATGTGAAGAACCCGACGGCCCGCCCGTTCCTCTATGACCTTCACAAGTCCTCAGCCAGCGAGGCCGTTCGCACCGCCTGCCAGCGCGCCATCACCAAGATCGACGGCACATTCGACCCGGCCCTGAACGCCTCAAGCCTGTACAACAACCTCGCCGAAGGCTATTACGCCGAGTCGCTTTCCCTCACGAGTTTCCCCACTGAGGATTCGCAGATCGTCTGGGCCTACGACCCCTCCATCGGTCTGGTCATGACGACCATCGGCACGCCCGTGTTCCACGAAGCCATGGCCATGCGTGCCGCCGAGCGGGCCCTTGCCCTCGACAACACCAACGCCGCGGCTATGTCGCTCTGGCTCGCGTCGAACTTCTCACGCGAGATCGACACCCCCAAGGACTACGCCAACCCGGCGTATGGCACCGACCGCAAGAGCGCGATGTTCTACTCCGTCGCCGCCGGCCCCGTCGCCAGCCGCCGCGTCCTCGCTCGCGCCCTTGACACCCGTGATGTCCCCCTCGCCCGCCGCTCCATCGCCGCCATCGCCACCACGGCCGGCCCCGGCACACTCTCCGAGACCGACGGCCGCAACGCCCTCCTCGAAGCTCTCCGCTACCCCAACCGTCGCGTGCAGTACGAGGCCGCTCTCGCTCTGGGCACCTCGCAGCCCGCCAAGGCCTTCGACGGTTCCGAGCGCGTCGTGCCCATCCTCGGCAGCGCCATCCGCGATGCCGGCGCCAAGTTCGCCCTCGTCATCTCGCAGAACGCCGAAGAGGCCAAGCCGCTCGAGTCGGTTGCCCGTGGCCTTGGCTACACCATCCTCCCCAGCGCGTCTTCGCTCTCTGGCGCTGAGGCGGGTCTGTCCGACGCCCCCGGCGTCGACCTGATCATCTCGCGACTGGGCGGCAACGCCACCGAGGCGTTGATCTCAGACGTCCGCACCAACTCGCGCTTGGGCGCGGCACCGATCATGGCCGTGGTTGATAGCGAAACCGCCGCCGCCATGGCTGGCAAGTACGGCCGTGATGAAACCGTCAAGCTCGTCCGCACCGCCACCAACGCGACGCAGCAGGCCGAGGCCGTCAAGCAGCTCATCGAGACCGCTGCGGGCGGATCGGTCACGAGCGATGAGGCCCTCGCCTATCAATCCAAGTCCCTGAGCGTGTTGCGTGATCTGGCCATCAGCGGCAGCACCGTGCTGAACGTCAGCGACGCGACCGGCCCGCTCGTGACGGCCCTCAACGATCCCAAGACTCCGGTGCGTATGGAAATCGCCGAGGTCCTCAGCCACATGAACGACAAGCGTGCCCAGACCGCGCTCATCGACACCGCCCTGGCCGCCAAGGACGACGACATGATCGCCCTCGTCGGCAAGGCCACTGCCTCGGCCAAGCGGTTCGGCAACCTGCTCGACGAGAAGCAGGTCGATCGCCTCCGCAAAGCGGCGTACGCCGCCGCCAACAAGACCGGCGAAGACCGGGGCGCCACCGCCCTCGCCGGCCTGCTCGGGGCCATGCGTCTGCCCAACGAGAAGCTCATCCCGCTCGTTCTGGGCACCAAGTAAGCACCAAAAGAAGCACTCGGTTTCACTCCAAACACAGCCCGCGAGGATTACCTCGCGGGCCGTGTTCGTTTTGCACGCAGAATGTTGGAGCACGCGGTTATCGCGCTGTCATCGCGTTCTCATCAGCCCGCGCCGCCGATCGAAACCGCCGCCGCTATCTCGAGTGCTGGCGTGCGCAGCTTCATTGCAAGCTCGCCGGCAAAAAGCGGCTGAGGCACGCTGCTTCGAGCCGGCAGCCCCGCCCGCTCGGCCAGCTTCGCCGCCGTGATCTGCGCCGACAGAAAAATCACCGGCAGCCCCGAACCCGGGTGCGTTCCGCCGCCCACCAGCCACATGTTCTTCAGCCCCTGCACCTCGTGCTGCGGCCGCAGATGCAGCATCTGCGTCAGGTTATGGGCGAGGTTGAACGTGGCTCCGAAGTTGATGTTCCGCGCCGCCCAGTCGAGCGGGGTGAGCTGTTTCTCGCAGCAAATGAGCGGCTCAAGATCGACCCCGGCCAGCGCACTCACGCGCCGGACCGTGTCGTCGCGCACTTCCCGCCGCTGCGCGGCCCAGTCGATTGACCCTGCGCTCGCCTTCAGGTTCGGCGTCGGCACCAGCACGTAGAGCGACGAACACCCCTCTGGCGCCAGCGTCGGGTCGATCGCGCTGGGGTTGCAGACATAGAACGACGGTTCGGCGCTGAGCCGCCCTTCGACAATATCCGACAGATTCTGCTCGTACGCGCTCGAGACCTTGATGGTGTGGTGGGGCAGGTTCACCTTCCCGCGCACCCCCAGATACAGCATCATGGTGCTGCACGAGTATTTCATGGCATCCACGCGCTCATCGCTCGTCCGCCGCGCGTTCGATCGCACCTCCGCCGGCACAAGGTTCTTCAGGGCCCACGACGCGTCGGCGTTGGCAACTACGTGGTCGTGCGCGATGCTCTCGCCGCCCACCACCACGCCGCACGCACGCTTGCCTTCAAACACCACCCGCTCCACCTTCGCCCCGCACCGAATCTGCACGCCCATTGACGTGCACACCCGCGCCATCGCCGCCATGAGCGCGTTGCACCCGCCCTGCGGATGCCACACCCCATACTCGTATTCAATAAACGGCAGGATCGAGAACAGGCTGGGGCAGTTCATCGGGCTCATGCCCAGGTACTTGCTCTGAAACGTCATCGCCAGGCGCGACTCGCGGCTCTTGAAATACGTCGAAAGGTGCGCGTGCACGCTCTGGTGAGGGTTGAGCCAGGGCCCGGCCTTTATCACCGAGGGCCGAAGCAGGTCCAGGTGCGAGGTAAACCCGCTCCGAAGGATGGGCGTGAAGACCTCGAGCTTGCGCCGGTTATCGCTCATGAACCGGCCGAACGCATCGCCGTCCCCAGGCGCAATGGCATTGAGCCGGGCACTCATGGCCGCCAGGTCTTGAGTGGTATCGAGCGTGAGCGGTGAGTCGCCCGCTCGGCCGATCACCAACCGGTACATCGGGTCCAGCCGCGTCATCTGCGCGTGGCGCACCAGCGACGTTCCCGCCGCGGCGAAGATCTCCTCCAGCACATGCGGCATGAGGAAGAACGTCGGTCCGGTATCAAAGTGGAACGAATCCGGCCCGTTTTGGAGTGTCAGCCGGGCTGTCCGCCCACCGACCTTGGGGCCAGCCTCGTACAGGCAGACGTCAGCACCTCGACCGGCGAGCAGCATGGCTGCTGCCAATCCGCCGGGTCCGGCTCCAACGATGGCTATCGACTGTCGGCGTAGCAATGAAAACACCTCTGAATCCGCGCACACAAAGATAGCCGACCGGTCCGGTCAATGCGATAACGCACGCCGGTCCACGAATTTTCTGCCCATCCAGCCAATCGAGCCGTCACAGGCCATCCGGATCAACGTCTACCCACCGCCGATGGCTCCCAAGCCGCCAAGCCCGCCGCGAAGACCGCCGATAGCACCCCTCGGTTCTTAACGGAGGCTGCAGGTATGGCGACGTCACAAAAGACCATCGATCAAGTCAAAAACATCCTCGGAAAGCTTGATCGCCACATCGACGCCCTCCGCGAGCGTCGCCTTGGCGACGGCCCCCGCCAAGCCTTCGCCGGCATCGGCGGCGCCGCCATCGGCCAGTCAATCCTGCCCGCGGCCCAGCCCGCCGGTTTCGCGAACCAGCCCGACTTCGGCAGCATCCTCATCGGTCGCTCGACCGTCTCCGCCCCGGCCCCGGCTCCGGCCGCCACAGCCGCAGCAGACACCAAGCCGCGATCACCCTATGGCCGGGCCCAGAGAATCGAGCCAGACGGCACCCAAGGCTGATCCGCGCCCCCCGTGAGGAGTTCGCTCTGAGCCTTCCCGGCCCCCGACTGGACCGATAGCCACTCTTTCCCCCGTAAAGCGAAACTGTTCACCCGCCACTTGTTGAACACCTACCCCCCGCATAAAGTTCCGTCCTGAATGGGGTATAGTGTAACGGTAGCACAACTGACTCTGACTCAGTTAGTCTAGGTTCAAATCCTAGTACCCCAGTTTTCCCAGACTCTCCGGTCGATTTCGGCCGGAGAGTTTTCGTTTTTGGGGACCATTTCGTTTTTGGGGGCTGGCCTCGCCGGACGTCTGCACGTCCGAAGGTCAGCAGCCTGTGAATAGGACGAAGCGGCCCGCGGCGGAGAAATGAGGAAGAAATCGCACGGAGAATCGGAAGCTGTGGAGGAAGCGGTCTCGGTCATGATGGGGCCGCGAAGCGGGGTGAAACGCGGGGTTTGAGCGTGATAACTGAGATTTGCGGGGGGTGCATGGATGTGACGGGCGCGGGGTGGGGGGGGGGGGGGCGGGGGTGGCTGAAGGAGATGAAAAAGAAGAAAGGTGAGCCGGGCGGTTGGGCCGCATAGAATGGGGTATCTTGAAAGCCACCCTGCGTCATGAAACGCGTGGTGAGCCTGAGAGTACCGACGCTTTTCATGTGCCCACGTTCAAGCACCGGTTTTCGATTTTTCCTCAGGGCTTTGGATGGATGCAGCATGAAGATGTACGTTGGAAATTTGTCGTTTAACACGTCCGAGAGTCAGTTGCAGGCCCTGTTCGAGCCGCACGGTGCAGTGGCTTCGGCCGCGCTCGTCATGGATCGCGAGACGGGCCGTCCCCGTGGTTTCGGTTTCGTCGAAATGCACAACGACGCTGAGGCCAAGGCCGCGATGGCGGCCCTCAACGGCAAGAACGTTGACGGTCGCGATCTGACCGTGAACGAAGCCAAGCCCCGTGAAGCTGGCGGCGGCGGCGGCCGTGGTGGCTTCGGTGGCGGCGGCGGCGGTCGCGGCGGTTCAGGCGGCGGCGGTGGTGGCGGCGGCCGCGGCGGCTGGTAAGCAGTTGATTTGATGAATCGTTTCGTTTGAGCGATTCAACAAGCAGCAATGAAAAGGCCCCGGAGCAATCCGGGGCTTTTTTTATGCGCGCGGTGCGGAGTGGAGGCCGCGAATTATTTTTTCGGTGTCGTGGCTTTCTCGAAGAAGGCCCGAATGGCGGCTTTGCCGGCAGGGGTGTGGCGAAGGCGGTTGAGTTCGGTGCGCTCGACTTTGAGGGCGGCCTGCCAGCCCGACTCAAGACCGGCGCGGGTGGCGGCGAGACAGGCGCGGGCGGCATCGGTACCTTGGAGTGTGGATTGAACGGCCAGCAGCGCCGCCGTCACGGCGTTCTTGCAGGTCGGGCGGCCGATCCAGCGAAGCGGCTGGCCGTCGGCGCGCTGGCCGTGGGCGTTGCGATTGGCCAGAAGCCAGGTTGTGCAGGTTTCGATGAGCGATTCGGGCGAGTCGGCAACGGAGTCGAGCAGTTTGGCGGTGATGGCTTCTTCGAGGGTGAGCGGCCTGCCTTCTGCGGTGCGGGCGATGGCATCGGCGGGGTCCATGCGGGCGGGGAGAAGGTTGGTGCCGCCCCAGCCGGGACAGATCGAGAGGCCGGCCTCGGGTAGGCCGATGGGGTAAGGGCGGCCGGGGGCGCCGTCTTTCATTGGGGGCTTGCAGGCGATGAGGGCATCGCAGTGCATGGCGAGTTCGAGGCCGCCGCCGAGCGCAGCGCCGTTGATGGCGGCCACGGTCGGGCAGCGGAGATGGCAGAGCATGCCGAAGACGCGCTGGCCGTAGGCGAGATAGGCCTCAAGGGCGGCAACGTCGAGAGATTCGATCTGCTTGAGATCAGCACCGGCGACGAAGACGCGGGGGGAGCCAGAGGCGAGGATGACGCCGGTGGCGGAGACGGGGACAAGGCTTAGCGTGGCCTCGATGCGTTGGATAAGGGCATGGTCGAGAACGACCATGGGGCCTTGGTTGGGCTCAAGGGTGAGGGTGAAAATGGTCGGGTGGGCGGCGCGGGGGGCGAGTGGAAGCGGGGAGGTCATGAAGAGAGGATAACGCCATGAAACCGGTTTGGTCGATATGCTCATAACCAACCATGATCACACTCCTTTGCGACAAGTGCGAAAAGCCGTTCACCGTAGACGATTCGTTTGCCGGTAAAAAAGTGCCCTGCCCGGCGTGCGGGGATATCAACGTGGCCCGAGGCGGGGGCGGGTCTGTGGCGGCCGGAGATCGCGCGGCAGGGCTGGGGCTGCCGCCCTCGAACGGGCCGGAGGTCACGATTTTGACCACGCGCGGTGCCATGTTCCGGGCCGCTCCGTTTTCGTTTTCGCTCCTCCTGCTGCTGACGCTCGCGGGCGGCGCGGGCGCGGCGGGGCTGGCGTTTACGGGCCAGTTGCCGCTGGCGCTGGGGGCACTGGCTGTGGGGGTGATTGGGCTGGTGTGGCTGATGGTGTGGAAGATTCGCAACTGGGGCGAAAGGCTCGAGATCACCACCAAGCGGGTGGTGTTCACCGAGGGGATTTTGAGCAAGAAATCGCTGGAAATGGTCTACCGAACGATCCAGGATATCGAGATCAAGCAAACGTTTGCGGCCCGGCTGATGAACATCGGGACGATCACCATCGCAAACGCGAGCAGTGACGACGACATGGTCATCCTGCACGATGTGCCCAGCCCTTACCGGATTCGCGAAATTATCGACGCGTATCGGCCGATGTAGGCCAAGACCCTATGATTGGGTGCCGGGTGTGGATGATGTTGCTCCCCGGGGAGTTTTCGACCTTGAGTGAACCTGCCTCCAAAGCTCAGCAAGCCCTGTCGCAACTGGCCCAAACGGGCCGGTCATTCATTGGCGGCCTACGGCTGCGTGCGTTCATCTGGGTGCTGGGAATCGCGCTGTGCACGTTTGCGGCCGTCACCTTCGGGGCGATTTCGTGGATTCCGGCCGTGGGCGTAGCCGTTGCCGCCGCGGCGATGTCACTAAACAAGTTGGCGGCGCGACTGAGCCGGCCGACGTGCATGGGATGCGGGCACGATCTGAGCGGGCAAGTGCTGGCGACGTGGGGCCGGGTGTGCCCGGAGTGCGGGGCGCTCGAGATGCCGCGGCCCAAGGGCCTGCCTGCCGGGAGTGGTGAGACGGCTCCGGAAGGGCCGGATGTGGTGGAGGATCGGCGGGAGGCGTGAGGGGTACCCGAGAGGGCGAATATTAACGAGATGGTTGCCGTGCGCGGTGGGGTGCTGGGTGGCTGTCGCATGAACAGGATGGGTCAAGGGTGCGTCCCCGCCGGCCAAGCCAACCCCCAGTTCGACGTGAACCCCCCGTTCCCCCCGTTCGCCCAGCAAGTCTCGCCGCGACGTTTTGGCCGCTTATCCTCCACCGCAACACGCAAGCCCTGTTGGTCCGGTGACCAACCCGTCCGCCGAGCCGATTCATGCCGACTGCCGACACCATCTGCCGCACCAAGAACGTCATCCGAGCCAGTCTCAAACTCGCCGCCGAGGTCGAGATCAGCGATGACATGGCTCTCGCCGGCGGTGAGTATGACCTCGATTCACTCGACATTTTGTTGATCGTGACCGGAATCGAAAAGGAGTTCGGCATCAAGATCAATGACGCATCCATGAACAAGTCTGCCTTTTCAAGCGTGCAGTCGCTGGCGGCCTTTGTTGAATCCGCCGCGGCCAACGCGGTCCCGACCGCCCCCGCCTCTTCCGCCGCTCAATGACCCACCTTTCAGCGAATCACGAGATCGTTCACCGTCTGCCGCACCGCGACCCCTTCCTCTTTGTCAGTGCGATGGTCGAGATTGAACCCGGCTGCCGCGCCGTGGCGCTTTGGCGGGTGACCGGGCGCGAGGCTTTTTTTCAGGGCCATTTCCCCGGCCATCCGATTGTTCCAGGCGTGCTTGTGGGTGAAGCACTGGCCCAAGTTTCTGGCCTCGTCGCGTTCGGGGCCGAAGGCCATGTCGAGGCTTCCCTCACCTCGCCCCTCGCGTCTCCTGTCGCCGCCCGTCTCGCCCGGATCGATCTCAAGTTTCCGGCCGCAATCGTCCCACCTGCCGAAGTCCGGCTCGAATCCGTGCTCGTGCGGCGGCTTGAGTCCGTCGTCATGTTTGACGTGCGAGCAACCGTCGGCACTGAAACCGCCGCGGTCGGCTCACTTGTTCTCGGTTTGCCGCGCGGTGTCTTCACCGATGCGACAATCGCGGAGGAAACTCGATGACGCCTCTCGCTTGCCAGGTTGTCTTCCTCGTGTTGTGCTCACTCGGGCCACTCGGGCCACCCTCGCAAGCTGGCGTCGAGCCGCCGGTGCCAACCAAGTCCGCACCGCCGACCCTCCCGGCGGATCCGATATTCGACAAGCGTCTCACCGCCCTTGACGACCTGATGTCCAAGACCAGCGACTTCCGAGCCGCGTTCCGTCAGGAAAAGCACACCCCGCTCCTGAAGAAACCCATCGTCTCCGAAGGCGTGATGACGTCCAAAGACGGCTTCGTTCGTTGGGAGACGACCAAGCCAAGCCCCGTCGTATGCGTGATCGAACCAGCGCCACCCGTGCCCGCGGCGAAGCCCGAGCCGACGCCTCCACCGACGGCCCCGACGGTCTCGCTCCCCCCGACCCCAACGGCCCAGCCCGTCGAAGTTGAATCGCTCGGCGCGATCCGTGTCTACTACCCGGCGGACGGGCTCTGTGAAATCTACCCGATCGGCGGCGCGTTGAGCGACTTTGCCGGCGTGCCCTTGCCGCGCATCGCCGACCTCCGTCGCCGGTTCTCGATCGAGCGTCTTAACCCGACCGAGCTCGGCGCCGACAAGTCCAACCCCGCGCTCCTCGCCCTGCTCCTTCGCCCGTTGTCGGCCGATACCCGCAAATACATCGAAACGATCAAAGTACTCATCGATGAGTCGATACCCGCGGCAACCAAGGTCGTCGTGACCGATGCCGACGGCGAGCGTACGGAAATCTCGCTCACGGCGATTCGCATCAACACCGGTCTTAAACGATCTGACGTGCAGCTCACGCTCCCGCCCAATGTGCGAATCTCACGGCCACTCGCTCATCGTGCCCCTGCCCCGCCGACCCCGTCCTCGCCGCCCCCCGTCACCCCGCGGCCAAAGTAGTCCACCAGCGGCATTTCGGGTTCTCGATCGTTCGGGCGATACGATGGTTGAGAATTGATGAAACTCGAACCAGTTTCAATCTTGAATGAACCAGTTGCCGAGGCACTCCCCCCGGATTCGCCGAGCGGGTGCCAGCCGGTTCCCCCTTGGGTCCTGGAGCGCTGCCCGCGCCATGTCTCGACCGATCGAATGCCGTTGCCGGGCGGGCCCCGCCAAAGCCACACCCCAGGAACGCAGATCGAGGTAAGTCATCGCAGCGGGACCGATGCGGCGCTCATCTCGGCCACGCTCCGTGGTTGTCGCGCACTCCCCGCCGACCAGTTCCAGTCCGCCGTCACGGCTTCCTTCCTCGCTGTCTTTGCCGCCCTCGCGCGGACTTCGGCGCCCCACGCGGTGCGAATGTGGAACTTCATTCCCGGCATTCATGATCCGCTCCGTCCCGGCGAGGATCGCTACCGCGTGTTCAACGCGGGTCGATTCGACGCCTTTCAGCGTTGGTTGCAGCGCCTCGCTGCGGCCTCGGGCACCGGGCACGCTCAATCGCTGCCAGCAGCCACCGGTGTCGGCCATTTCTCAGACGATCTGGTCATCCACGCGCTCGGCGCACGCAGCCCGGGCCAGCCGGTTGAGAATCCTCTGCAAACACCGGCCTATCTCTATTCGTCCGCACACGGCCCCCGCCCGCCGTGCTTCTCACGAGCCACCGTTACAAACCTCGGTGACCAGTCCCAGCGTCCGACGCTCCTCGTTTCTGGCACCGGCAGCATCCGCGGCGAAGCCTCGCGACACGAGGGCGACCTCGTCGGCCAGTTTGCGGAGTCGATCGAGAACATCGAGCGGCTCGCCGCCAGCATCCAAAGCCCACCCGGTTTCGCACTAAGCGGTGTCGAGACCGCGCGCGTCTATCACACCAAGCTCGCCGATGGGGGCTGGATCTCCCAGGCGATCCGCGCCAAACTTCCGCGCTCTGCGGCGATCGAGGTTCTGCACGGTGTCATCTGCCGCCCCGAACTTCTCGTGGAGATTGAGGCCACGATCGGCTCGCCGGCGGCCGGACACGGCCGCGTGCCCACCTGCGCATGAGCGTTCGAACGCCATCACGTCTGCTCGCGGCGCTCGCCGTTCACAGTCGCATCCGGCCCAGCTTCGTGGCCCTCGCCGAGATTGACGAGGCGGGCGCCGTTGCCCGCACCTGCACCTACGCAACCCTCCAGGCCGAAGTCTCGCGCCTCGCCACCCTGCTGATCAGGTCGGCTCAAGCCGGCGACGCCATCATCGCCATCATGCCCGCCGGAATCGCCGCCGCCACCTGCTGCCTGGCCGCCATTGCCGCCGGCGTTCGATGGGTCGGGCTCGACGCCCGCGCCGCACCGCGTGAGGTGCTGGCAATCGCCCAGCGCGCTCACGTGACGCTCGCTATCGTTCAAGATGCGCCCGCGGCCCGGCAAGCCTTCGCCGGTGTGCTTCCGATCCTCGAACTTGATTCCGCGCCAGGTCGACCCCCGGACGTCCAAGTCCGTCAAGCCCCCGTTCCCGGCGCGGTCGTGCTGGCCACATCAGGAACCACCGCCCGCCCCAAACTCGCGCTGCGAGAATCGCCAGCGCTCGATGCCGATGCCGACACGGTCGTCGGCGGCCTGAGTCTGACCGCCGCGGACTGCGTGCTGCTCTCGACACCCCTCTCGCACTCGTACGGAATCGATATGCTCGTCGCGAGCATCACCGCCGGGTCGGCGCTCCATATTCTCCCGCGCTTTGAGATCGCGGCCCTCTTGCGCCAACTGAGCGAGTGCGTGACGGTCCTCCCCGGCGTCCCCTTCATCTTCGAAGCGCTCGCCCGCGCTGCGCCGGGCGGATCCAGCCGCCTCCGCCTCGCTGTTTCGGCCGGTGCCGCGCTGCCAGAGCCGATCCGATCAGCGTTCATCGCTCACTGGCGATTGCCCGTCGGAAATCTCTACGGCGCGAGCGAACTGGGCACGGTCGCGATTCATTTCCCTTCGCCCGCCCTGCCCACGCCACCCGGGTATATTGGGCAAGCCATCGGCGGTGCCCGCTTCCGAATCGTCGATCCGAGCGACGCGAAGAGCACGCTCCCGTTCGGGCAGGAAGGTCACTTGGCGGTGCGGGCGCCATCAATGCTCACTGGCTACCTCGATGAGCCCACGCCCTTGATCGACGGCTTTTTCCTGACCGGCGATCTGGCACGAATGGACGCCGACGGGTGGGTCGAGATCACCGGCCGCCTGAAACACCTGATCGACCTCGGCGGGCACAAGGTCAATCCGCTCGAGATCGAAGCAGAACTCTTGTCGCATCCCGAGATCGCGGATTGCGCTGTGGTCGCCTTGGCCGCTTCGCAGACACGCAGCCGCCTTCGCGCGCTGATCGTGCCCCGTCGGCCTGATGGGCCGCTCACGACTGAAGACTTGCGTGCGTTCCTCCGTCCTCGCCTCGCGACCGGCAAGATCCCGCGTATCTTCGAGTTTGTCCAGTCGCTCCCTCGATCACCCACCGGAAAGCTCCTCCGTGACAAATGCTAAATACATCGACCGTGCCGGAGCGGTGCTCTTCCTTGCCCGCGCGGGCGTGACCTGTGGCTGCTGCGTGATCAGTAGCTGCTGCATGCTGAGCGGCTGCGCCGTCACCGCACCCCCATCACCGCTCCCGCAGTATCAACTCGTGTCCGGCGAGGAGTCGCTGCGGATCATCGCCGACCGGCAGGCTTCGATTCTCTCCGTCTCGGCACAGTGCGAGATCGTCCTCACCGGCCCCGACGAACAGCGCATCAAGCTCGATGGTGTGCTGCTGGCGGCGCCGCAAACCACCAACGGGCCGCAAGTTCGCCTCCGCGGCTGGAAGCTCGGCCAAGCGGTGTTTGACCTCACCCTCACCGACGGTTCGGCGTGGCTGATGACTCCGGAGGATCCGCGGGCACCACAGCCGGCACAGCCCGCCGTCGCGGCCCTTTCGGGCCCGCCGCCCGTAAGCGTCACCCATCCTGCAAAGCGAATCGCCGAGGCCTTCGACTTCCTCGGCCCCGCCTACTTCCGTACCGCCACCGTCAGTCAGATCACGCCCACGCTGCTCGTGGCATCCCCCGCGCCGTCACGCCTTGACCAGGCCACCTGCCAGATTGCGCGCCAAACCCTCACCCCAGCCTCATTCACTGCCGTCGATCCTCGCGGCATTAGTGAACTCTCCCTCCAAGACTACCGCTTCCTCGCCGGCATCCCCTGGCCGCACCAACTCGGCCTCTCCGGGCCCGACGGCACCATTCAAGTCACCATGTCCGAAGTGGAACTCAACGGCGAACTCCCGCCCACGGCGTTCGTGCCCCCCGCGCGGGCCAGGCGACTGCCATGAGTGCGCGCGCTGGCCCAACTTCCACTCCCGCCCGCCCCGCCCCGCGCGACGCCATGAGCCTGCCAGCCGCGGGCCACCTCGCACGCTGGTGCGTGCTCCGGCCGCGCACCATCATCACCGTATGGACTATCGCGCTCCTTTTTTCGCTGGTCTCGATCGGCCAACTCTCCGTTTCAACTTCGCTCTCCGCCATGCTTGGCCACGGTGCCAAAGCCGCCGCGGCCACCGAGCGCATCACCAGCGACTACCAACGGGCCGACGATCTGCTGGTGGTCGTCCAGTTCCCTGTCGGTTCGCCGCCCCTCACCGGCGATGCATCGGATGAACTGATCGCGTTTGCCTCGCGGCTCGAGCGCTCACTCGCTAAAGACCCAGACGCCCGCGCCCTCGTGGCGGCCGTGCGCTCCGGTCCTGATCAGGCTGTGGCCCGCTACGTTCGCGACGTCATCACTCCCCGCGCGGCCTTCTTCCTCACCGACGAACAGTTCGACGCCGCGCTCCGCAAGCTTGAACCCGTCGCCATCAAAGATCAGATTGTTCGCAACGAGGCCATGATGGTCGCCGGCGGTCCCGCAGCCGGAGCGCTCGGCAAGGCGATTCTCCGCGATCCGCTCCGATTGTTCGAGCTTCTGGCGTCAGGACCCGCTTCCGGCATCTCGATTGATCCGCCGGCCGCTGATCCGTCCGCCGCCGCCCCGCCGCCCACCGCCGGAGAGCTGTCCGCTGACGGCCGGGCCATCCTCCTCCGCGTTTCGAGCTTTGAACCCGCTTCAAACCTCGAGGTGGCACGAAAACTCTCGCAGATCGTCGCAAAGCATATCGAGCTCGCGCATCCCGGCCAGCTCATCGTGCAGGTCGGCGGCCCGGCGGCAATCGCCTCAACCGCTGCGAGCATGATCCGCTCCGACGCGATCTGGGCGACCGTCATTTCGGTCGGGCTCCTCGTGGTTTTGTTCGCCGTGTTCTATCGCCGTTGGTCCGCGGCACTCCTCGTGGGCGGCGTTGCGTCAGTGGGCATGATCGTCGGCGTCGGCGTGCTCAGTCTCTTCCTTCGCGACATCTCCCCGCTCGGTGCCATGATCGCAGCCCTCCTCGCCGGACTCGGTACAGACTACGGCATTCACTTCCTTTCCCACTACGAGGGAGCGCGGGCCAGCGGGCTCTCGTGTGTCGATGCCGCTTCGCAGACGGCGCGTCAGATGGCGATCCCGATCGCCACCAACTGCCTCACCAGCATCTTCGGATTCGCTTCACTGTGGCCGTCGCAGATCAAGATGCTGAGCGACTTTGCCGCGCTCGGCACCGCCGGCTTGCTCGGCGCGCTGGGAGCCATCTTCGTTCTGCTTCCCGCCGTGCTCGGCGCGGTCGATGGCCGTCATTCTTCCGCCCGCCCGGCCACCGGAGTCGATCGAATCGGCCGCGTTGCCGATGCCGTCGCCCGCTGGCCGCGGAGCTGCATCGCGTTGTGCTCATTTATGTTGGTCGTGGCCGTCGTCTCGGCGGGCGTTCGTGGCTTCTCACTCCAGATTGAACCCGATCTGTCGGTTCTGCACCCGCGTCCCAACCCCGCCCTCGACGCGACCCGCCTCGCTATGCAGCGGTTTGCCGGCCGAGGAGAGATGGTGCCCATCGAGATTGAGGCACGCTCGTTTGAAGAGCTGCTTGTCAAATCCCGGGACGCGGCCCGCGCCATCGAGGCTGCTCAATCGAGCGTTCCCGGCTTGCTGCGGGTTGCCGGCCTGCATCAGCTCGTGCCGGATCCGCAGCATGTGGCCTCCCGCACGCCGCGCCTCGCCGCTGTGGATGGCCCCGCCACCCTCAAAGCCTTCGACACGGCCCTCGAATCCAGCATCTTCGATCCCGCAGCGTTTGCCGGTTACCGGCGTTTTCTCGAATCGCTCCTCCTCAGCCGCGACCCCCCGACACTCGCCGGCATCCTCGCTGATGCCGATCTTGCCGCACGCTTTTTTCCGCGCAGCTTCGCATCCTCCACCCCGCGCACTGTGCTCTTGGCGATGTTCGACCGACCGCTTTCCGACCGGTTGGCCCGCGCCGCCGCGGTGGGCGGGCTCAACTTGGCTCTCAAGGACCACCCCGGCGTCACCGTTGCCGGGTTTGCCGCCGTGTCCGAAGAACTCGACGCGGCCGTTCGCTCCGACCTCATTCGGTCAGTCCTCATTTCTGTCGGGCTGGTTCTCGTCTGGTTGCTCATCGTGTTCCGGCGCCCCGTTGACGTTGCGCTGGCGCTCCTGCCGCTCGTCTTCGCAGCAGGCGCAACCGTGCTCTTCATGATGGCCACCGGTCAGAACTTCAATCCGATCAACAGTGTCGCCATTCCCCTCCTCGACGGGATCGCCGTCGATGCCGGCGTGTTCCTCGTCGCCGCGTCCAGAGCCCACGGGCAGACCCGCTCGGGACTCGTTCGTCACCTGCGATTGACCACGCACGCCATCATTCTCGCCGCCGCCACCACGCTCACGGCGTTCCTTGCTCTGGCCATGAGTCATACCCCGGCGATTGCCTCGCTCGGCATGGTCGCCTCGGTCGGAATCACCGCGGCGTTTGGCGCGGTGCTCCTGTTGCTGATGCCGATACTCATCCTTCGCGCCCCGGCCGGTGATTCCGTCACCTCGCCCGCCTCGCTCATTCACTGAGCTGACGAGGCTGCTCTCGACGCGGACTCGCCGAGCGCCCGCTGCAGCGTCGCGTGCAGATGCACGAGTTGGTTCACAAGGGCCTCCTCGGTCGCGCTGGCATCCGCTTCCGGCGGCATTGGCTCGCCGAAGATCACGCCGTAGCGCGTGCGAAACACCGGGAGCCAGTTCAGCGGGCGGCGGTAGGCTCCGGAGTTGATGATCACGCACGGGATGATGCACGCTCCGCTGAGCGCCGCGATTCGGCCAATTCCAGGACGAATCCGCCGCGTGTGGATCACCGACTGCGGGCCCGGTCGCAGCCCCCCCTCGGGAAACATGCAGACGGCGCGCCCGCGCTTCAGGCGGTCAAGGAGTTTGCGAACCGTTTTGCTGTCCGGCCTCGAGCGGTCGAGTGGAAATGCGTTGAGCGATCCGTAGAACCAGCCGACCAGCGGGTTGCGGAAGACCTCAACAATGCTCACAAAGTCGAGCAGCCTTGGCGCGTTCACGATGAGCAGGGCCACGTCGTACGGGCTCTCATGCGTTGAGGCGAGAATGCACGCTCCCGCCTTTGGCAGATGCTCCCGCCCCAGCACCACCGGCGCAGCGCTCATCCAAAATGTCAGCTTGCCAGCCAGGCGAACAAACTTGTAGAACGTATCACTCATGCTTGACCAACTCTCCACGAGCCCTCACGGAACCTCGGCATCCGCCAGCCCCGCACGGTTGAGAAGCTCCTGGTACGTCCGCACAAACTCAGCCTGCAGCCGCTCGGCCATTTCCAGTCGATCCGCCCTCCGTGATTCACTCGGTGCCGGCGGCAGCACATCGCGGCCAAACGCCACCCACACCCGCCCGCGCCGGAACGGGAGCCATGGCGCTACCCGGTTGAGATCATGCGTGCCCAGCACCACCACCGGCACAATCGGCAGTCTGGTCGCAACCGCGGCCGTGCATGCACCGTGTTTATAGGGCGCGCCGCGAAAAACCGATCGCGCACCGTTCGCAACGCCGCCCTCCGGGAAGATCCCCACGATCTCACCAGCGCGGGCCAGCGCAACGGCCCGTCTGACCGCCGGCATCGAGTTCCCAAACCGGTCCACCGGAAACGCCCCGCCCATCCGAAGCACTCTCCCAGCCCACCAAAGTCCGAAGAACTCAACCCTGGCCATCCAGCGGACCCGTCGCCGAATCACCGACGCCACAACAAACGGCTCGAGATGACTGAGATGGGTGCACGCCAAGATGAAACCGCCTTCACGATCGGCGCGGTCGGGATCCAGCACCACCTCGCGGAGGCACTGGAACATCACGAAGCGGCCAAACAGCCGCGAAACGCTATAGAAGGCGGGCACCACGCAGCAGTCTATGGTACGATCCAGCCGCTCGCCGCCGTCGTTGCAAAACCCGCGCTGCAAGCCCCGCATGCCATCCGCCCTCGCCACTCCCGCCCCGCAACGCCGTTCTGCCAACTCGCCCCAGCGTTCCGCACCCGCCCCCGGTGCTGAAGTCCCCGTCCCCGGGGCCACGCCAAGAGCGCTCGGTCCCTTCTTCCTTCTCGCGGCTTGGGCCCCGCGCCTCACCCGCTTCCTCCGCCCGCTCATCGTTCCACTCGTGGCCTGGCTCGTTCCCGGCATCCGTCGCAGCACCCGCCTGAACGCCTCCCGAATCTACGGCCATCCGCTCAGCCCCGCTGCACAGCGAGCCTTCACGCGCAGCGTCCTCGCGAACTTCTACTCGTTCATCACCGATATGGCCCTCGTCAGCCGCCAGGTGCACGATTCGCACCTTGCCCAAAGACTTGTCGGCAATGTCGCCGGTGAACACGAGTATCGCGCCGCCCGCAGCCGCGGCCGCGGGGCAGTTCTGGTTACGGCGCACATCGGCTCTTTCGAAGCGGGTCTCATCGCCCTCCGGCGGGTAGAGAACTCCGTGCACGTGGTTTTCAAACGCGACCAGTCCGGGCCCTTTGAACGCATGCGATCGTCTCTCCGCCGGGCCCTCGCCGTCCACGAAGCCGCCATCGACGACGGTTTCGGCACTTGGATCGCCCTGCGCGAGGCGCTGCTGCGCAACGAGGTCGTCGTCATGCAGGGCGACCGGGCCGTTCCCGGCCAGCAGTCGATCGTTGTCCCCTTCCTCGGCGGTTCGCTCCGCATCCCCACCGGGCCAGTCCGCCTCGCTCGGCTCACCTCAAGCCCGATTATTCCGGTATTCGCCATCCGTCGCGCCGATGGGAAGCACGATATTTTCCTCGCAACGCCGATTGAACCGGGCGAATCGAGCCCCGCGATCGCAAGCGGTCCGATCGATCACGCCGTCCTGGCAGTCGCTCGCGCCATTGAAGCCGTCGTCGCCCACTATCCCCAGCAGTGGCTCGTGCTCGACGCCGCATTCGAGGAGGATCGTGGTGGCTGAGGCTCTTGGCGACATCCCGGCAACCTCAAGCGGGCCCCTTCCGGTTGTCCCCCCTCCAGTCGTCCCCACTCCAGTCGTCCTCCCGGCGGTCGTCATCACCGGCATCGCCATGTGCACCTCGCTCGGTGCCGATGCCGAAACGACGTGGCGAGCCGTCTTGGCAGGTGATGTGGGCATCGGTCCGCTCCCGGCCGTTGAGTCCGCCTTGCCCGCCGAAAGCGTGGGGGGTCAAGCGCTCGAACCACCTGCCGAGTACCGGCCCGATCTTTCGCGCGAAGCCCGCATGCTCCGCTGGACGGTCGAGCATGCCCTCCGCGATGCAGGCCTGAACTCCGCCCGCGCTCCGCGCCCAAGCCCGCGCCGCACCGCCGCCATTTTCGGCACCACCCTGCACGGCATGCGTGCCGGCGGCCGCTATCTCCGCACGCAGGACATTTCACATTTGCGTGAGTTCCTCGCCGGCGCCACCGCCGCCCGCGCCATCGCGGGCCTGGGGATAGAGGGCTCGGTCGCGACAACCTGCTCGGCCTGCTCCTCAAGCCTCGGAGCCATTACGCTCGGCGTCACGCTTCTCGAATCCGGCGCGGCCGATATGGTCGTCGCCGGCGGTTATGACGCCATCAGCGAGTATTCCTGGGCCGGCTTTCAGGCCCTGCGACTCATCACGCCAACCGATCTCAGGCCGTTCTGCACCGGTCGCCAAGGCATGAAAGTCGGCGAGGGGTACGGCGTCATCATTCTCGAGCGGGCTGGCGACGCGGCCACCCGTGGCGCTCGCGTCCTCGCCCGGCTCGCCGGTTGGGGCGAATCAGCCGATGCCCACCACCTCACCAAGCCGCATCCCCAGGGTGCCGGTGCCCTATGCGCCATGCGCACCGCCCTGGCCCGCGCCGGATTGACCGCGCCAGACATCAGCCTCATCACCGCCCATGCCACCGGCACGCCCGACAATGACGCCGGCGAGTCTGCCGCCCTCGCTGGCCTGCTCGGCACTCATCTGCACGCCGTGCCTGTCGTGGCGCACAAGAGCCGCCTTGCCCACACCCTTGGCGGCGCAGGGGCGATTGAACTGATCCTCTCCGTCCTCGCCATCCGCGACCAGATGCGGCCCACGACTGCCAACGTGGCTCTTGCGGATATCGAGTACCCCGGCCTCAACGTCTCAGTAGGAGCGCCCGCCCCCGCCGATATTCGCCGAACACTCAATACCTCCTTGGGCTTCGGAGGCGCCAACACCTGTGTCGTGCTGACCAGCCCCGCCGCCGCATCAGCCAACGTCCCCATCGACGTTCAACCGAAAACGACCCCGTGCATCACCGGCATGGGCGTGCTTCTTCCCGGTATCGTCGGCTGGCAGCAGCTCTCAACGTATCTGCGCCAGAAGCCCGGCCTCGCCCTTCCAGCCGCCATCTCCGACAGCACCCTCGCCCAGTTTACCACCGCCCGCCGAGCGCGGCGAATGAGCCCATCGGTGAAGTTCGCCCTCGCCGCCGCCGAACTCGCGCTCGCTGATGCCCAGCTTGCCGCCGATTCCGAGCGCCTCGCTTCCGCATCGTGCATGGTGGGATCAATGCACGGGTCCGTCGGCTTCTGCGCCGAGTATTACAGCCAGATCGTCCGCGAAGGCCCGCTCGCCGCCAACCCGGTGCTCTTCGCCGAGGGCGTGCCCAACGCCGCCGCCGCCCACCTCAGCACCGCGTTCAACATTCGCGGCGCCTGTCAGGTCATCATGGGCTCACGAACCGCCGGTCTCGATGCGCTCGCCCTTGCCGCCGCTCGGGTGCAAACCGGCGCAGCGCAGCTCGTGCTCGTCGTGGCGATGGAAGAACCCAGCGCACTCGTCGATTCGGTGTACTCAGCGCTCGATCTGCGCGACGAAAAAGGCGTTGCCGGTTTCCGCACCTCGCACGGAGCGGTCGCCTTCGTCGTCGAATCAGCCCACTCCGCAGCAGCCCGAGGCGCTGCCGCTTGGACCGCGATCGGCGCTGCCAACTCAGCGTTCCTCGGTTCGGCCGGCGTGCCCAGAGCCGTCTCGCGCGTCATGTCCACGCTCGGCCCCTGCGAACGTGTCATCGGGTCTGCGAGCGGAACATGGCTGGGCCGCGCCGAAGCCGCCGGCCTGCGCTACCGCCGCCGATCGGCCAGCCAAAGTCCTTCCGCGGCGGATGTCTTCGGCGAGGCCTTCGCGCTCACGCCCTTCGTTGGCATTGCCCGTGCGCTGCTGACAGGCGAGTCTGCCGGGCCGGGGCCGGGGGCGGGCGCGGGGGGCGGAGTGGGAGTGCGAGTGGCGGAGAGTTTCACGTCGCTCTGCTCCGACTGGGAGGGCTCCGTCACCGGCGTCCGCTTCGTTCCGCCCGCCGCGCTTCTCGCGCCTCGCTCAGAAGGCAGTTAAACGCCGGCAGGCCAGCTCGTCCCTAATATGTGTCGCGGTTGGACCCATACCGCCCGCCCCAATCCGCCTGAGTGAACCCAATGAATCCCGAATATGACGTGCTGATCGCGGGTGGAGGCCCGGCGGGTGCAACGGCCGCCATGGTGCTCGCTCGACGCGGGCTCAAGGTGTGCGTCCTCGAGAAAGATCACCACCCCCGCTTTCACATCGGCGAGTCCATCCTCCCCCGAACCTCTCTCTTGCTCCGCGATCTCGGCATCGAAGACCGCATCTGGAGCCTGCCGCACGTTTGCAAAAACGGAGCCGAGTTTGGCTTCGGCGACGGCCCACCCACCCGCAAGTTCACGTTCAAGGATGCCCTCATCAAAGGCCAGCCGATCTTCAATATCGAGCGCTCCGTCTTTGATAAAGCGCTGCTCGATCTGGCCCGCGAAGCAGGCGCCGAAGTCCGTGAAGGTTGCCCCGTGCGCGCCATCGACCGTCTGGCCCAGGGTGATGTGCAGGTGCAGACCGATGCCGGCTCCGTCAGCGGCCGCATGCTCCTTGATGCCAGCGGCCAGGGCACGCTGATCGGCCGCGCGCTAAAGACCCGGCGCGGTTTCGATGATCCGCAACTGCAGAAAGTCGCCTACTTCCAGCATTTTCTAAACGTCGAGCGTTTGACCGGCGACGAGTCCGGCCACCCGACCATCATCATGTGCGACGAAGGCTGGTTCTGGCTCATCGCCATCAACGAGACGACCACCAGCGTCGGCTTTGTGACCCGCCCCTGCTTCGTTCGCACGCTTAATGTTCCCGCCACGGACCTGCTCGCCTGGGCGATCTCCCGGTGCCCGATGGTTCGCGACCGCATGCGCGACGCCACCGGCCCGCACGAAAACCTCGTCCTTTCCGATTTCAGCTACCGCTGCCGCCCTTACGCCGGCCCCGGCCACTTTCTCGTCGGCGATGCCGCGTGCTTCCTCGACCCGATCTTCTCCACCGGCGTAACCCTCGCCATGATGAGCGGCAAGCACGTCGCCGAACTCGTTGCCAGGGTGCTCGCCGGCCAGCTCAACCAGCCCGCCGCGGCTCGCGATCACATTGCCTTCATTGACCGCACCACCAAGCCCTTCTGGCGCCTCATCAAGAACTTCTATCGCCAATCATTCCGCGAGCTCTTCATGAACGGCGGTGGCCCGCTCCAGATGCCCGCCGCGATCATCTCCGTTTTGGCCGGCCAGGTCTTCCCCGGCGTGCCCTGGTCGCTGCGCTGGCGCCACCGCGCCTTTGACTTTTGCGTCTGGCTGCAGCAACACGTCGCCCTCGCCCCGCACCGCCGCCCCTTTCTGCTGATCGCCGAGCCGCCGCAACCACCGGCGTTCCTGCGCCATCGCGAATCAGGTGCTGCCCCCGCCGACATCCACATCACAGTCCGTGCGCCGCTTGCGGCAACGGTTTGACGCCGGCCTCCCCGTTTCCCTCCGCAGCAGAGACGTCATCCATCCGCTGAGGCACCCGCGACAAAGCCACCCGCACCAAGCCGTATCCGACGAGCCCAAGAACGGTCGCCACGACCAAACTCCCGACGACCCATTCAACGGTGAGTGTGCCCAGCATCTCCCACACTCCGCTTGTTCGAACTCGGTCAAGCTCCAGCCCCGGCCGTGAACCGTGCATCATCACATGCCCCGCGAAGATCGACGCCGCGATGAAGAGAAAACCTATCGGCGGCGTCGACAGGCTCGAAACGCTGATCACCGCCAGCGGGTGCAGTCGAAACCGGGCTGAAAGCCACATGCACAGCAGCGTCTTGATCCCGTAGAGCGGCAGCGTCGCCATCGCCAGCCCCGTCCCGACCGATGCCGCCAAACGTTCGCGCCCGCCAGATTCACCGCGTGCCATCCTCAGCAGCCGCACCGGGCTGATCCAGCGGAGCAGCCGACCCGGAATCGACCCCGTCGCCATCGGGCCGCCGACCCCCCCGGCCTTGTCGGCCGCCACGAAGAACAGCGCTCGAGCCAGCAGCGCCGCGTGCATTCGGACCGCCAAAACCGTGTCGAACACCAGGCGAAAATGCGTCGTCCGCCCGCCCGGTACCTCGTAGATGCAGCGGATCGCAACCTCAATAATCGCCACGCCCGACCAGCCCGCGCGGCTAATTACCTGCGTCTCAAACCCGTACCGACTCGCCCCCCCGTCGAGTTCTGCCAAGGCGTCCAGCGGATACACCCGCATTCCCGACTGGCTGTCGCTGATTCGGACCCCACATTCCCACCACACCAGCCGGTTCGAAACGGCGCGCCCGATCCGGCTTGCCAGGGGGGGTGCCACATCACCCAGTTCTCGCACCCCGATCACCAGGCTTCTCGGCGCACCCGCCGCGGCGGCGCACAGCCGTTCAATCTCGGCCGGATCGTGCTGCCCGTCGGTATCGATCGTCACCACGTGCGTAAAGCCCCGCGCCGCCGCTCTGCCAAACCCGGTCCGCAGCGCCGACGCCTTCCCGCGGTTCTTTCTGTGCTCGCACACATCCCGGCGCCCATCATCGGGCCCATCGGCGAGCCACCCCGCCAGAACATCCCGCGTCGCGTCGGTCGAACCGTCGTTGACCACGATAATCGGCAGATGCGTCTTGCCGAGCGCCGTAAGCACCGCGCCCACCGCGCCGCCGTGGTTGTAGACAGGGGCCACAACCACAAACCGCACCGGGCCGGGCGTCGAGCAAATGCCGGGTTGTGCAAAAAACTCCGTCAAGAACCAATGGTATCAATCCAATCTCGCGTCAGACCGCATCAGGCGGTCGGCCGCGGTACACTCTCAGCGGTTCCCCCAGGTTTGCTCAGCCCAACACCAAGGTCCAGCACCATGCCATCGCACCCCGCCATTCCAGTTTTGCTCGGCCTTTTCATGCTCGCCTCCATGGGCGGTTGCAATCAGGGGCGCCCACCCGGCGTCGCTGATGAGGTGGTGAGCATCGCCGTCAACCCATGGTTTGTCGCAGCCTCAACCGGGAGTGAGGCCGACATCAACGCCGCCCTCGCCAGCAGCTCTCCACCCAACGTCCGCGAGAGCCGCAACTTCTATTCACCCTTGCACGTTGCCGCCATCGCGGGCCATGACCGTGCCATCACCGCCATCCTTTCCAAAGGTGGCGACATCAACGCCATCGACGAGGATCGCCGAACGCCGCTCATGCTCGCCGGCCGCCAGGCCAAGCCTGCCGCCGCCCTAGCGCTCATCGCCGCCTCCGCCAATGAAGATCTCCGCGATCGCCAGTTGCAAACGGCGCTCATGTTCGCGTCCAATACTGGCCAGCTTGAGGTCGTCTTGGCCATGATCGCGGCCAAGGCTCCGCTCGACGCTCAGCGCGACGACGGCTGGACGGCCCTGCATTTCGCCGCCCGCCAAGGACATCTCGAAGTCGTTCGTGCGCTCAAAGACGCCGGTGCAAGCGTCACGTTCCGCGACCGGCGCGGTCGTTCGGCCCTCGACATCGCCGCCGCAAAAAACCGTTCCGATATCGTCCGCCTCCTGACCGTCGCCGCCGGCAGTCGTCCTTGAAGCTGCCGCACCCGCTCGTCACGGTGCGCGCCCAACGTACTCGCTGAATATCCCCAGTTGCACGCCTCGCCGCACATCCGTGAAGCCGGCCCGGCGCATGCATTCCAGCACCGCCTCTGGCGGCACGCACTTCTCGATCGTGTCCCAGTAATAGTCCCACAACTCCGGAGTTCGCGCCGAAAGCCTGGAAAACCGGCACACGACGCCCGCCAGAATCCGCATGTACGCCTTGAGCAGGAACTTCCCCGCCCGGTGAGTCGGCTGGGTGATCTCCAGCATACACACCGTGCCCCCGGGTCGAAGAACCCGTCGAAACTCACTCAGCGCAAGCCCAATATCGTCTACGTGCCGCAACGCGTACCCGAAAGTCACCGCATCCACGCTCTGGTCGTCAAGCTCAAGCGACTCAGCCCGCGACGGCCGCGCCATATAGTTGGCAAACCCGCCCAGCGCCGCTGCCGCACGCTCGAGCATGCCCTCAGAAGGGTCAAGCCCTATCACCACACCCGTCGGGCCCACGAGTGCGAGTGCCTCCCGCGAAACCAGCCCCGTGCCGCACGCCACATCCGCAACCGTCATCCCCGCTCGTATTCCCGCCCGCGCCAGTGCCTGCCTCCGATACCACCGCCCGCTTCCGAGCGAAAGCCAGCCCTCCACCCGGTCATAGTCCCCCGCCGTCTCATCAAAAATCTTCTGCACCCACCCGTGCTTGTCCTCGGCGCGCTCATACCGCCCATTGAACACCGCATGCGGCGCCACGGCCAGAGAGTGTGCAGCACCCGCCGGCGTAGACAGCCGCACAAGTTGAGGTTCCGGAACCGGCTGAATCACCATAGCCAAGTGTACGTTGCGCCCCGCAGAGTGAAGGTGTGGAGCCCTCACGATTGCGTCAACGGCTCGGCCGCGTGGGCAACTCAGTGCGAACATCCGATTCCACCACACCCGTCGCCGCCGGGGGGAAGGAACTCGCATGGAACTTCAAGACGATCTCCGGGCTTGCCGAATCCTCTTCACTCGCAATCGCCATGGCCGCGCCGCGCACGCCCTCAACGCGTCTGACCATCCACCGACGATGATCCGCCGTCTCAACGCTCCGCCACCCATCATCCCGCGCTTCAGTCATCACGCGCACCAGCCGCGGGTGGCACGCAAGCCCGTCACCGCTCGCCTTGAGCACCGCCTCTTTCATGGTCCAGCATTCATAAAAAAAGCCCACCGGGTCCGCCACGCCTCTGAACTCCACAAACTCCTCCGCCGAAAGCGCTTCCCGCGCCAGGTCGTCATCAACATGCTCTGCCCGCACCCGTTCTACATCGATCCCGATCCGCCGCCCCATCGACACCGCCACAACCAGACACCCCGCCGTGCTCGAGCTGCTCAGGTCGATCTCACCCGCGTCAGGGCCCACCAGTCGCGGCCG
>Ga0105047_10001578_pt1 | contig 40836 bp, 29 predicted proteins | sample MAT04_FD_78384 | JGI IMG/M metagenome (GOLD analysis project Ga0105047, IMG submission 78384) | Freshwater microbial communities from Lake Fryxell liftoff mats and glacier meltwater in Antarctica - MAT-04 (megahit assembly) | ecosystem: Environmental > Aquatic > Freshwater > Ice > Liftoff...
CATCGTGATCACACGTTGCGATCTGATCGATTCAGAAATGCGGGAGTTGGTGGCGGAAGAAGTGCGTGAGCTCGTCGATTCCACGTTTTTGACTTCGGCACCGATCGTTCAGGTTTCCGGATTGACAGGCGAAGGCATCGAAGAATTGAAGCAGACGCTGTGTCATGTTGCGCGTCAGATTCCTGATCGTCGCTTGCTGCCTGTTTTTCGGATGCCGATTGATCGAGTGTTCACACTTCCTGGACGCGGTACTGTTGTCACAGGATCTGTCCTTTCGGGAAGTATCGCATCGGGAGACGAAGTCGAGGTGTTGCCAGAACAACGCTGCGTGCGAGTCCGCAGTGTTCAGCATCATGGTGAGAACGTCTCACAGGCTGACGCTCACCGTCGAGCGGCCATCAATCTGGCAGGCGTGGCGGTTTCGGAGATTCATCGCGGCTGTGAATTGGCGACTCCCGGTGTGTTTACACCAGCGACCCGAGTCCTCGCAGAAATCGAATGTCTGGGCCGTGCCAATAAATCACTGCGACATCGGCAGGTTCTGACACTACACGCTGGGACAACTTCGGTCCTGGTGCGACTGCGTCTCGTAGAATCACACCTGTTGCCAGGCGAAACGACATTCGCCGATTTGAGATTGAAAGAACCGATAGTTCTGGCTTGGGGGCAACGTTTTATTCTGCGATCATCGGCATCAGAAACTGTCGGTGGTGGGCGAATTGTCGATGGATTACCGGGCCAACGACGCATCCGAAATCTGCAGCATCGGTGTGATGGTGCAGGATCTGCACAACCTGAAGTGCGAATTGCGAGTCTCCTGGAACAGCAACCGTCGATCTCGGAAAGTGACGCTGTTCAACGGTTGGGACTATCGACATCTGCAGTGACAGAGATTCTTCAATCGCAAGCTGCCAAGAAGTCCGCATCCATCGTTCACGATCGCGCGTCCGGATCCTGGATCTCGAAAGCGTGGCTGCGAAGACTTGGCAAAAGCGTACTCCGCGTGATCGAAGAAGAAATCAAAAAACAGGCTCCACGAAGGTTTTTGCCACGATCTCTGATCACGTCTCAATGTCGCAATTTTGATGGAGCCATTCACATTCCTCTGGCAATCGACTCGTTTCTGAAATCCGGCGAACTCATTCAACGAGGCGAATTGATCGGTCTTGCAGATCAGCAGGTGGTCCTCACCAAACGTCAGCGCGAGGTCCTGGATTTGTTGCTGCCGATGATTGCTGCCAGCCATCGCACGCCACCGACACATCGGGAACTTTATGCGGCAACCGATCGTATGAATTCCGCAGAGATTGAACAGTTGCTGAACCTGTGTCGCGAAGACGGAACGCTGATCGCCGTCAGCCAGGATCTTTCGTATACGCCGGAAGGTCTGCAAATTCTGCGAGATGAGTTGCGACAATTGTTTCAGGTCAAACCGGAAGTCACGCTTGCGGAAATGCGCGATGCATTGCAGATGACACGCAAGCACGTCGTGCCACTGGCCGAATACTGGGATTCCCTGAAACTGACGATCCGAAACGGCGACATCAGAACGGCTGGTCCGGAACTGCAAGGCGAGCGGGGGACGTCAGTCCCCTGATTGTGATTTCTTTCACAACCCCGCCCGCCGAAGGCAGGGAGGGGTCGGGCCAAGCGAAGCGATGGTCCGGGGGAGGGCCGCCGCGAGTTATGAATTTTGGAATAATGTTCGTTCACAGTGTACGCCCCCCTCCCGGACTTCGCTTCGCTCGTCCGACCTCCCCCCAGACGCTGCGCGTGGGCGAGGTTGGTTGCGAACAATTGCTCACAATTCGGCAGGTGCAAACCGTCAATTATTGACACCTTAGGGAATTCGGTTATCCTCAAGGCACGAAGACTGCCATCTCAATCCCGGACAACATCTTTGACGATGCTGAAAGGCTGGTTGAGCGGTTTCAGACGTCACGCAGTGAGCTTTACGCCCGAGCGATTGCAGAATTCGTTTCAAGGCATGACGAAGAGCTTGTCACGCAGGCACTTGACGAGGTTGCAGACTCTGCTGGAGAAGACGCAGCAGTAACCAGTGCAGTCAAGGCGATGGCACGCAGGACACTCCGGCAGGTTGAATGGTGATTCAGCAAGGCGAAATCTGGTGGGCTGACCTCGATGAACCGATCGGTTCGGCTCCTGGCTTCAGGCGTCCAGTATTGATTGTGCAGTGTGACGCCTTTAATCGCAGTCGCGTCGCGACAACTGTCTGTGTACCACTGACAAGCAACCTCAACCGCCCCTGTGGGAGTTGAATTGCAGCCCGGCCAGAATAAAGGTGCCACCCACTTCAAATCAAATTATCGTTGAGCCAGTCTTGCTCGAATTTCCCCCCACATGCTACCGGCACACCTGCTTCAAACGAAACCATCGCAACTTCCAGAATCAAGGTGACAGGCTGCACGCCGCTCGATAGACTCTCATCCACCGCCGAGTGAATCTGATTGAGTCCGCATATGTCGGTGATGCCGCAGGTGCCGATTGGTCGATAGTGGAGAAGCATCATGCGAGAGATGATTAAACCAGCACTATTCTACACGGCGTGGCTGGCTGTGTTCTTCAGCGTCATGGCGTGGGTGGTCGGACAATGCCGACTTCTGAATTACGAAGGAACCATTTCGAGCGCATCTGTCTTTCGCTCCGTGGCAGCAACTGGTTACCGCTTTGGTGTCTATTATAGAGCCGTCAGACCACCGGAGTGGAACATCTCAGTCGATGCGAGGATGGACAACGAAGAAGTCCTGTTCGACTCGGTGCATCTCGTTCCCGGTGTGTCGGCATACTGGGATGTGGGCGGAACCTGGATATTCACGGTTCATCATTGGCTATCCATTACCATAACGATCCTGTTCTTTTGCACTTTACGCTGCGTGTATCGAAGGCATAAAATATTCTTGATGTGAGTGATCAGCAGTACGGAATGACGCACTGAGTTCGATTTGTTGGCGAGAATAGCACGAACTAACCGGGCATTGACGGCGCGAGTGCGTTCGAAAGTCGTGGAGGAGCGATCGCGGTGGAGTGGAGCGGGTAGGTCTCGCTTGCCGAGCGGGACTTTCGCCGCAAGGCTTATTGTCAATTCACTGGGAAAGTCCAGGACACCGCTTTTCTTATCGCATTTCAGGAAGGCGACACATGTGCGATGCGGATGATGCGGTAGCCGTCAGGTTTTGATTCGAGAGTATCGATCCAGAGCGTGTCCTGCCAGCGGTAGCGGATTTGGATTCGAGTAATCGTGCCGGAGAGCAGCGCCGCTTTTGCGATCTGCAGGTTTCTGGAAGTGTCCGCGTTGGCGACGTTCGCACGTGCCTCACGCGATGATCGCTGCATCAACAGGATGTCTGTTCCCAGTTGTTCGATGTCTGAAAACAATTCCGACACTTGCTCTCCAGAAAGCAAAGCCTCTCGCATGGGCGGTAGTTCGGACAGGTCCATGCCGTCATGGTTCGGCGGATGCGCGACTTCTGACAGGCCAACGGCTGTTTGTCCAACGGCTGTGGCGCGTTCCTCCGGAGGCAACGGTTCCGGGGTTCGCTGAGTTTCGTTGATCGGCTCTGGCGACCGTAGTCGGAACCATGCACGGCGAGACACTTTTACGGAATCAGACATAATGAATCTCTCTCTCAGTTATTCCACGTGCGGTGGCTCAAGAAACATTGGCTCACTGGTCAGTGGTGTCTGGTCGAGTTTTGAAGACGGTGCGTGACATTGTGTGCAATTGGTTCGCCAGGGATGAGTTGTACGAATTCCGTGGAGACCGGCGAATCCATGACAGCTCATGCATTCATTTCGCATCCATGTGGTATGCGGAATTTGCGGTGGAGCACCGGCGTATGCTCGCGGCCCCTCGAAGGGCGCGGGTAATCCCACAAAGGTACTTTCGCGAAACAACGCGGCTTGCATGTGACGCGGATTATTCTCCACATGGCACTGAGTGCAGTTGGTCAGAAGCTGATGTGACATCTTTGGAATCCGCAGCGTCTCGGTATTCGCTCCCTCACCATGACACACCATGCAGGCGGCGGTCGATGTTTCACTCACGGCATGAGGAATCGTAGGCGGAGCTCCGTTGAAGGCGCGCCGGGCATCGCGACGCTGCAAGGCGCTGGTCTTGTCTTCTGCGGAGATCTTCAATTCGGCGAACGGATCAACGTTGGACTTCAGGTCGGTCAATGATGTGCGATAGGCAGTTGTCCGATGACGCGTGGCTTCATGCATCTCGGCATAGTTCGTCGCAGTGATCGTGTCCGGAGCCAGCGACGTTGCTTTGCCTTCGGGAACCAGGTTGCTGTCAGATATCTGGTTGCCGTCAGGAATCGCGGTAAGATCCGGAATGGCGGAAGACGTATTCATGGGTGCCTGAAGTCCCGTGAAGTATCCCACGACGGTGATTGAAATCACCACGAAGCAGATCAGAGTGACGGTGTTTTTGGTTGTTGTGTCAGTCATGGATTTTGCATGTTGAATCGAGAGACCCCTGCACGCTTGTCGTGCAGGTGAATACGATTTTTAATTAGCTGTAAGCAGGTCAATGCACCGTCCCCGGCTCGCTCGTCGAGCCGGAACGCAAGTGAAAAAATTTGGCTCATGCCGGACAAGCCGGCAGCGGGCGTATAAAACAGATCTTTGTCGCGCACCCAGGACTCAACTCCACATGTCAGGCTGAAAAGCCTGACGTACTTTTTGCTCATGCTACACCTTACTGATCCGCACGGCACTCTTTTTGTAGTCCGGTTGTTTCGAAAACGGATCCACGGCATCCAGAGTCAGATCGTTGACCAGTAAAGACTCATCGAAGAACGGAATGAACACAGAACCACGCGGCGGTTGGCCTCGCCCGTTGATCCACGCCTGAATTTCCAGCACACCGCGCCGTGATTCGACTTTGACTTTGTCGCCGTTGCGAATGTTGGCAGCGTCGGCGTCGGCGGGATGAATCTCGATGTACGCCGACGGCATGGCTCGGCTAAGTTCCGGAATGCGGCGCGTCATACTGCCGCTGTGCCAGTGTTCGAGAACTCGACCTGTACACAGCATGAACGGGTATTCGTCGTCCGGTACTTCCGCTGGAGGCACCCACGGATGAAACCAGATCTGCGCGCGATCGTCGTGCGTCGAGGAATGATAGAACTGAATCTGCTTATCGGCGGCAACGTAAGGATCGTAACCTTCGGAAAAACGGAACTTTGTTTCCTGCCACTGACCGTTCTTTTCGACCACAGGCCAGCGCAGTCCGCGAGCCTTCACGTACTCATCATACGGAGCCAGGTCTTTGTGCTTCATGCGTGTGAACTGGCGATATTCTTCGAACAAATGACGATCGACATTGACGTCATAGTAGTTTTCCCAGTTCCAGAAGGGCACTGGTTTGCCACTCTCGTCCATGACTTCGAACAGGAAGCGACCGTCACGATCCTTCATACCTTCCATGCCGCGTTCGAAAAGTTTGTGAGCGACCGCGAGTGTTTGCCAGCAATCGTCGCGTGCATCTCCGGGAGGATCGACCATTTTGAACCACTGCTGTGTTCGGCGTTCGGAATTTCCAACGACGCCGTTCTTCTCCACCCACATGGCCGACGGCAGAATCAGGTCGGCCAGTCGAGTTGTCGCGGTTGGATAAACGTCGCTGACGATCAGGAACTTGTCGTCGAGGTTTTCCAGCGGATTGAACAGCTTGTTGAGATTAGGAAGCGTCTGGCCGGGGTTGGTCACCTGCACCCAGATCGTTCCGATGTCGCCGCCCTTGTCCGTCGCCGTGCAGAAACTCTCCCACATCTGCACCGTGTGATATCCGGGAGTCGCATTGATTCGGCCTTCCGGCACCTTCCAGAATCCTTCGGCTTTTTGTCGATGTGCGGCGTCCGTGACCACCATGCCGCCCGGCAGCGCATGAGCCAGCGTGCCGACTTCACGAACGGTTCCACACGCTGACGGCTGTCCGGTAAGACTTGTCGGCGCATTGCCCGGCGTGCCGAAATGACCGCTCAACAGATGAATGCCATGAACCATTGAATTGATGGCTGTTCCGCGAGTGTGCTGGTTCATGCCCATGCACCACAACGAGGTGATTTTGAGTTTGGGATCACCAAACAGATCACCCAACATGCGAATTTTGTCGGCGGGAACTCCACTGAGTTCTTCCACATATTCAGGCGTGTACGGTTCCAGCTGCGCCTTGTATTCGTCGAACGTAATGGCCTTGCCGTGCAGGTTGGGATTCGCGTCGTCAGGTGCTTTGAAGCTGCAGAACGATTCTACAAATTGGCGATTTAACGTGCCATTCTTGATCAGCAAATGAGCGATCCCATTGGCGATGGCAAGATCGCCGTGTCCCTTCATTTCCAGATAATGCTGGCAGGCTTCGGTTGTTCGAGTTCGCCGAGTTCCGATGTCGATCAGCGTGATCTTCTCACCCTTGCTGCGACGATCGATGACTCGGGAAAACAGAACGGGATGCATCTCAGCGGGATTGTTGCCCCACATGATCAGCACGTCGCAGACGTCCAGGTCATCGTAACAGCCAGCCGGTTCATCAACACCGTAAGTCGCAAGAAATCCCGTCACAGCAGACGCCATGCACAGCCGAGCGTTTGGGTCGATGTGGTTGTTCGACAAACCGCCCTTCATGAACTTCTGGGCCGCATAGCCTTCCGGAATGGTCCATTGTCCGGAGCCGTAGAACGCAAATCGCTTTGGATCCGCTTCGATGCGATCGGCGATGACTTCGAGGGCTTTGTCCCATGAAATCTCTTCGTACTTGTCGGTCTTGCCTTTTCGCAGTAGAGGCTTTGTCAGGCGATCTTTTCCGTAAAGGGCCGCTCCAACGTGGTATCCCTTCACGCACAACAGGCCTTTGTTGACTTCGGCGTCTCGATCGCCGGCGACAGCAACCACCTTATTGTCCTGAACGCCAACCTGCACATGGCAACCCGTGCCGCAGAATCGACACGGCGCTTTGTTCCACTGGACGTCACCACCTGCGACGCCTTGTGCTTCTTCGGCATGCAAAATCGGCAACAGTGACGATGTGCTGCCCGTCGCGACGGCCGCCGCTGCCGCCATCGCCGTAGCTTTGATGAACTGACGTCGTTCCATGGCTGTTGACCGGGATTCGTTGAATTTGTCCTGACTGCTCATCGCGTGAATGTCTTCCTTCGTCACGTTCGTGGTTTTAATTGACTTCGTCTTCAAAATGAACAAACACCACATCGACCATCAGAATCCCCGGCTGAGTTCTCAGCCATGTCGTGGAATCTTCCATCTGATGGCGATTCTGAACATCGATGGTGATGGGAATTCGAGTGCTGGCCGGACTCCAGTGTCCAACTTCCAGCTCCGGTCGAGCTGCCAGTTTTTCTGCAAGCTCAGGCCGCAGCGCGGCATCTGGATCCAGAATTGCCACCACACTCGCGATCATGGGGTTCCTTGTCTGCTGTATCAACTAAAGTCACTTTCGTAACATTCCCAACTTCCGATTCATCTTGTGAAAGCGGACGCGGAAGTCTACTATAGCTGGCCCCGTTTGGTCAACAGCCGTGTCTGATCGAAGAAGCGTTCGGAAGTGCCACAGATTGCCAATTTTATCCCCGGAAGAAAGCGTTCACAGACGTGCGGTTTTCCCAAGAATCCAACTCAAAATTGACCCGACGACCTGGCGCGATCAACGGAGTCATCGTACTGGCTGCTGGTCTCGCGGCGTGTATTAGCTTTTACTTGGTTTCGCGAAGCGATTCCGGCACACTGACCGAACCGTCACCTTCCGTTGAATCAGCGAAGAATGTGCCTGGCACACAAGCAGATCCGGATTCGGACGTGATCGCAGATGCCAACGTCAAAGCCACAGAACAGTATGCCACAACCATCCGAAAGCCTGCCGGTCCGCCTCAAGTGCTCACCGGCTTGACCGATCCACATGGCAACGCTGTGACCGTTTCCTGTTCCACATGCCACGCGACTCGAAAACCAAACACGGACAACAAAACCGCAGCGGACATGAACGAGTTTCACAGTTCGCTAAAGATCGCTCACGGGAAAATCAGTTGTCTTTCCTGCCACAACGGCAACGATTATGACTCATTGAAACTTGCCGATGGCGCTAGAATCGAATTCACCGAGGTAATGAGCTTGTGCGGTCAATGCCACGGTCCTCAAATGCGAGACTACGAACACAATGTTCACGGCGGAATGAATGGTTACTGGGATCTGACGAAGGGTCCACGGCAGAAGAATAACTGCGTCGATTGCCACAATCCCCATTCGCCACAGTTTCCGAAAATGCAGCCAACGTTTAAGCCTCGAGATCGATTCCTGGATCCCCACCGAAATGAGTAACACTGTTCCACCAGACGATTCCAACAATGCGCCGCTGCTGCCGATTTTGGATCAGCCGTCGTCATCTCGGCGAACTGCGCTCAAGGCAGCAGGAGCCGCATTGGGACTTGCAGCCTTTGGCAAAGCCGTCTCGCCGCTGATGGTCATCCCTGAGAACGTCTCGGTCGATGAATTCCTGCAGCAGCACTACAAAGAGATGACCAATGACGACAAAGCCAAAGTGTTCGCCCGCCTTGAAGAAGAAGCGAAGGAACATTACGGCGCTGACGTCACAATCTCTGATCCGCAGGCGATCCCCGGTGTGAAGTTTGGGTATGCTATTAACCTCAGCAAATGCAATGGCAACGGTGCCTGCATGGAAGCCTGTAACAAAGAAAACAATCATCACCGCGGAGTTGATCAGTCATACATTCGAGTGTTTGAAATGTCCAAGGGTTCGCTGGACATGGAACACGGTTCAACCACGTACGATCACACAGTGCCGCAGGACGACAAGTTCTACATGCCGGTCCAGTGTCAACAGTGTGACAATCCACCCTGCGTCACTGTTTGCCCGGTTGAGGCCACATGGAAAGAAGACGATGGCATCGTGGTCGTCGATTACAACTGGTGCATCGGCTGTCGTTACTGCGAAGCCGCTTGTCCCTATCACGCTCGACGATTCAACTGGGAACAACCGGAAATTCCGGCGGAAGATGTGAATCCGGTTCAGGCTTATCTGTCCAACCGCATTCGCCCTCAGGGCACAATGGAAAAGTGTCACTACTGTCTGCATCGAACTCGCGAAGGCCGAGCCCCCGCATGCCTGGAAGCGTGCCCCACCGGCGCGCGAGTGTTCGGCGACATGAACGATCCTGATTCGGATATCAACTATGTGCTGAAGAATAAACGCGTCTTCGTGCTGAAGGAAGAACTTGGGACTCAACCGAGCTTCTTCTACTTCTTTGATTGAAAACGACGGGCTCACTTAGAAAACACCTGAACACAATGTCCGCGACCACACCTGAAACACTGACCAAAGTCGACTCCATTGATTCGGTGCGCAGTTATCCGAAATTCCTTTGGTGGGGACTGAGTGAAGCCACAAATGGCGGCGTTGGCTTTTATCTGTGGATGTTTGTGCTGACAGCGATCTCACTGGTCGGAGCCAATGCGTGGGCTCATCAGGTAGCGACAGGCATGATCGTCACCAACATGACCGATCACGTCAGTTGGGGGCTGTACATCGCCAACTTCACGTTCTTTGTCGGTCTGGCGGCAGGCGGCGTGATGATGGTGATTCCCGCGTACCTGTATGACGACGAAGAAATGCACAAGGTGGTCATCATTGGCGAAGTTGTCGCCATCGCCGCGATCGTGATGTGTACTCTGAGTGTCGTGGTCGATCTGGGGCGCCCGGATCGGTTCTGGCATTTGCTGCCTGGGATCGGTCGATTGAACTGGCCCGTGTCGATGCTGACGTGGGACGTGATCGTGCTGAACGGTTACCTGCTTATCAATCTGCATATCGTCGGGTACTTGTTGTACATGCAGTTTCTTGGACGTCGGCCAAATCCAAAGTGGTACGTGCCTTTTGTGTTTCTTTCCATCGCCTGGGCCATCAGCATTCACACAGTGACTGCGTTTCTGTACTGCGGTCTGGGCGGTCGTCCCTTCTGGAACACAGCGTTGCTGGCTCCGAGATTTCTGGCGTCGGCCTTCGTCAGCGGCCCGGCATTCATCATTCTGGTGATGAGAATTCTGCGAATTACGACGGGATTTACACCACCGGTCGGCCCGGCTCGGACGCTCATTCAGATCATCCGCATTGCCATGACGGTGAACTTGATCATGCTGGCCAGCGAAGTGTTCACGATGTTCTACACCGGCGGAGCCCACGCCGCATCGGCCAGATACCTGTTCTTCGGACTGCATGGACATCACGGTCTGGTGCCCTGGATGTGGACATCACTCGCCTGCAACATTGTGGGCACCATCCTGTTCTTCATGCCGGCGGCATTGGAACGCGGTTCCGTTCGGATCTCCGCCTGTGTGTCGTGCATCGTGGGAATCTGGATCGAAAAAGGCATGGGCCTGATTGTTCCCGGCTTCATCCCCAGCACGCTGCACGAGATCGTCGAATACACTCCCAGCCTCACTGAATGGAAAGTCAGTGCTGGCATCTGGGCGTTTGGCTTTCTGATCCTGACAATTCTGCTGAAGCTGACTATCACCGTGTTCAATCGCAGCAAGGTCACCCATTGACTTTGCGCCTGATTGATTCCGCATACGTCACCGGAAACTCACGAAGCGGAAACGCAACTGGTCGCAGGTCGCAGCGGGGCTGCGAGATCCTTTCCGGCAGAAAAGACCTACCTGTGCGAGTGCCTGCCGCCCCATCATCCGGGTGGAAAACAATTCATACAACATGACGAATCGCAGGGTGACTGTTCCTCAGACGCCAGAGATCCCGGACGACAGAGGCTTGTCGAAAAACGGATTGACGTCCCATAGGCCTGCGAACGCCATGTCGTTCAGATAATCAGAACGACGGCAGGTTCGGCTGCCTTGACCTTTCATGTACCTCCGCAGCTCCTGATTCCCCATTGCCACGAGATCCGCTGCTGGACAATCAAGAACGTCGGTCAACTGTTGCGCCATCCTGCTGTTGCTGATTCCAAAGGCCTGCAGCACCGCTGCATTGTTGATTTCTGCCTGACCCCGAATTGTTTGACAGAGTGTTTTGCTTACACCGTCACAGTGCTGGTCGTCGCAATTTTCTGCGGCAGCAATCTGCAACATCACGCCAACACTTCCCGAATGACATGTCCTTCAACGTTTGTCAGGCGTCGCTGAATTCCGTTGTGTTCGAACGTCAATTGCTCGTGATTTAATCCCAGCAGATGCAGGATCGTGGCATTCAGGTCATACAACGGATGAATGTCCTGCACAGCTTTACGGCCCAGTTCATCAGTAATGCCATGACTCACGCCGGGTTTTACACCGGCACCGGTCAGCCAACAGGTGAAACCGTCAGGGTTGTGATCGCGGCCCTGCGACCCTTTCTGGAACATTGGCATGCGACCAAATTCTGTACACCAAACGACCAGCGTATCGTCCAGCAATCCACGTTGCTTCAGGTCCAGAATCAATCCTGCGGCTGGCTGATCAAGGATTGCTGCGTGTCTGTCATACTGCTCTTTGAGTTTATTGTGACCGTCCCAGTTGAGTTCCCCACCGCTGGCATAAGCGCCGTTGAACAACTGCACGAAACGCACACCTCTTTCGATCAAACGTCGAGCAAGAATACAATTCCTCGCGAATGCCGCCTTGGTCGGATTAGAAGAATCGTCGGCACCGTACAATTTAAGTACGTGCGCCGGTTCGGTCGAAAAATCGCTGATCTCAGGAATACCATGCTGCATGCGTGCTGCTAATTCGTAACTGGCGATGCGTGCCGCAAGTTTGCTGTCGCCGGAATGCTGCTCCAAATGCCGCTCGTTCATCTTTCGAAGTAACTTACGGCCGGCGCTGTCGGCCGCCGGTGTGATGCCGGGTGGCGTCAGGTGATGAACGGGCTGACTCACACTGAACGGAGTCCCTTGAAAGGACGCAGGCAGAAAACCTGGCCCCCAATTGTTGGATCCGCTTTGCGGCACTCCGCGCGGATCATTGATGGCAACAAAAGCCGGAAGGTTCTGGTTCTCGCTGCCCAGTGCATATGTCGTCCACGCTCCCAGGCTGGGAAAACCGTCGAGCGTAAAACCTGTCGACAGAAAATTTTCCGCCGGTCCGTGTGTGTTGCTTTTGCTGGTGAGCGAGTGAATGAAAGCAAAGTCATCGGTGAGTTCTGCGAGGTGAGGGATCAGGTCAGAGACCATTTTTCCGGATTCGCCCCGTGGACGGAATCGATATTGCGGACGTGCCAGATTGCCTGCAGGCCCTTGAAACGTCACGGCTGGTCCGTCAATCAGCGGCTGACCATCGTGCCTGATCAGTTCCGGCTTGTAGTCCCACGTCTCCAGTTGGCTGACCGCACCCGCGCAGAAGATTACGATCACGTTCTTTGCTTTCGCATCTGCATGCGGTCTGCGCGGAGCAAATGGTCGCGCTGGATCGATCGCCGGAGAAGATTCAGCGGCCATCAATCCGTCGCCTGCCAGCAGACTGGCAAGCGAAATCGCGCTGAGTCCGGTCGAGGCGTTCGTGAGAAACTGACGACGATCCAGCCAGGATCGCTCGGACGATGATTGATGTTCGACGTAACTATTCATCGGAATGACTCAGGGCAAAAAGAGGAACTCATTGCTGTTCAACAGAACGCGGCATAACGTGGCCAGTCCATGTTGCTCCACCGTCGGACGCGCGTCATCTGCTTCGTCGGCGATAGGATTACGATTCAACGCCAACTGGTAAGCATTGCGGATCTGTTGATTGATGTCATCGCCGACATTCGATCGGATACGAGCCGCGAATGCTGCGGATTCATCAAGAGTAAACTGGCTGTTGAACAGATTCAGAGCCTGAATCGGTGTAGCCGATTCACGACGCCGACTCGTACTTTGGCCATTGTCCGGACAATCAAACGCGCCAAATACACCGTCTCGTTCACGTCGCACTTTGTGAGCGTAGATCATTCGACGCAGCCCATCACCGCTGAATTTCTCAACAGGTTTGAAGCCGGTCAATCCGCCGCGCTTGTCAAAAAGATCGAAACCGGGACCGCCCATCTTGAGATTCAGGCGTCCGCTCACGAACAGCATCGAATCACGAATCGTCTCGGCATCCAGACGACGCGATGGAAAGCGCCAGAGGAGTCGGGATTCCGAATCCTTTGACGCAGTTACCGCGTCGTACCGGCCGGATTGACGATACGTCGCCGACAAGGTGATCAGCCGATGCATATGCTTGACAGACCAACCGGAACGAATGAACTCTGTCGCGAGCCAATCCAGCAGTTCAGGATGAGACGGACTGGTTCCTGTTCTGCCGAAATCGCTGGCCATTTCGACCAGCCCGAAACCGAAGTGCCCCTGCCAGATGCGATTGACCATTACGCGTGCTGTCAGCGGATTCTCGGGACTCGCGATCCAGTCGGCGAGCGCGGTCCGCCGTTCCACGTCCGTAGAGTTTACAGGGAGTTCCCGCGATCCGATAACGCTCAACACGCCTGGGGCCACTTGCTGCATGGGCTGTTCAGGATCTCCGCGCAACAGCAGATGAATATCGTCGGGCGTTCGAAACGTTCCAGCGAACACCACGTTTTTGCTGTCTGCTGCGGCAGTTTTCGATTCAAGAACGCTCTGCTCCGCATTGGCCTCCGGCGTTTGCATCTCCCGATCTTCATACTCAACGCCCGCGACGAACGCCTGGAGTGCGTAGTATTCCTGCTGCGAAACGGGATCGAATTTATGATCATGACATCTGGCACATCCTACGCTCAGTGCCAGGAATGTCTGGCTGATGTTGACCACGATTTCATCCAGCGAATCCTGTCGTGCAAGGCGTATGGATGCCGCGTCGCGGCCGATCTGCCCCGGCAGCAACACAGACGCGGTGACAAGAAATCCTGTTGCAGCGTCCTGCCCGGAAGTATCGCCAACAATCTGCTCGCGGACAAAACGATCGTACGGAACATCCTGATTTAAGGCATCAATCACATAATCCCGGTACGGCCATGCGTACGGGCGCTCGGTGTTGACTTCAAAGCCATGCGTATCAGCATATCGAACGACATCAAGCCAGTGCTGCGACCAGCGTTCACCATGTCTCGGTGAATCCAGCAGGTCGTCCACGACATGAACAAAAGCGTCGCTGCTCTGATCGTCAACGAATGCCTGGACCTGATCAGGCGTCGGTGGCAGACCAATGAGATCCAGCGACACACGCCGCAGCCAAGTCACACGATCTGCTTCGGGAGCTGGCTGCAATGCTTCATCCTTAAGCTTTGCCAAAATAAAACGATCGATTTCGTTTCTAGACCAGTCGTCGTTTATTATTTCCGGTATGGCAATTGGCTGGACGGGTTTGAACGACCAGTGATCACGTCGATTTTCCAGTGTTGCAAGATCGACCCCGTCAGGCCAGACAGCTCCTTCTTCGACCCATTTCGTCAGTGTCGTGATTTCTGCGTCCGAGAGACGGTCTGTTTCCGGAGGCATCGTGAGATCGGCATTTGGGTCGGCGACAAACTGAATTAACGGACTATCCTTCACCTTACCTGCGACAATGCTGGGACCATAGGACTCTCCGCCCTTTAAGGCTTCAGACTTGATGTCAAGGCGGAGGCCACTCTTCTGTTTTTCTGCAGCGTGACACGAATAACAATGCTTTTGAAGAATTGGGCGAACATCTCGTACAAAGTCGATGCCATCGGATGCACACGCAGCATTGAGCATCGGCGCAATCAGAAAGCTGAATACGACAGACAGCAGTCTCAGTGCCTTTGTTTCGCTGGCAAGTCTGGACAACATCATCGGTCAAGGGCTCCCGCCTGAAACAGAAGGCCCGCGCTGATGACGATCATCAAATTCGCATTTCTTACTCCAGCCACCTTTGATTCCCTGTGCGTTTTTTCCCTGGGTACAATACACTCATTCCGGTTTTTACTGGATTTCAACAATCAAATCTCGACAAATCGGCGACAACATAGAAAAACGTCCACGATGAGACATCCAGGAACATCGATCCAACGGATCGGACCTGTTTAAACTCTGACTCTTCGAGACTGAGTCTATGATGAAAGACAAACGCACCAATGCCAATGAATTCCTTCGTCAATGTGATCGTACTGTTGTCGGTTTCATGTATTCCCTTAAGTCATTGTATTGGGGAGGATCACACATCGCGGCCGAATTTTGTCGTCATCTTCGTCGATAACCTGGGCAATGGTGACCTTGGTTGCTTTGGATCGCAATTGTACCGCACCCCAAATATTGATCGCCTTGCAGAAGAGGGCACTAAGTTCACCAGTTTCTATGTCAGCAGCGGAGTCTGCACGCCCAGTCGTGCAAGTTTGATGACAGGTTGTTGCGCCCAGCGAGTTGGGATGCACGTCAGCGACACCAATACGGCTGTTCTCAGGCCCGTGTCACCTCAGGGCCTCAATCCCGATGAAACGACGATCGCAGAAACTCTGAAACAGGTTGGTTACGCAACAGGTATCTTCGGCAAATGGCATCTGGGCGATCAGCCAGCGTTTCTGCCGACTCGTCAGGGATTCGATGCGTTTTTCGGAATCCCATACAGCGACGATATGACAAAGGACAAATCGCCGGCGACATAGCCGGAGCTGCCACTGCTGCGAGACGAAAAAGTCATCGAAGCTCCTGTGGATCGTGACACACTGGTGAAACGCGGCACGGAGGAAGCCGTTGCGTTCATCGAGCGGAACCAATCGAAACCGTTTTTCCTGTATTCGCCGCACACAATGCCGGGTTCAACCGCTTATCCATTTTCGAGTTCTGAGTTTCGCGGAAAGCGTCAAAACGGCGACTACGGCGACAGCGTGGAGGAACTCGATTGGAGTACCGGTGAAATCATGAAAACTCTCAGTCGTCTGGGTCTTGCCGAAAACACTCTAGTCGTCTGGACCAGCGACAATGGAGCCGTTGAGAGAAATCCTCCGCAAGGCAGTTGCGCTCCGTATCGCGGTGTCGGATAAGACACGAGCGAAGGCGCAATGCGGATGCCGTGTGTCATGCGCTGGCCAGGGAAGATTCCGGCAGGAACGGTTCAGGACGAAGTCTGCTCGACCATGGATCTGCTGCCGATGTTCGCACATCTTGCCGGTGCGCCATTGCCAGATCAACCGATTGACGGACGCGATGTGACGCCACGTATCGTAGGAAAAAGTGAAGCTCAATCCCACTGGGATGAGACTGGATTCTTCTACTATCGACCGGAACAACTTCAGGCCGTCCGCAGCGGTAAGGCTCAGCGACCAGCCGGTTTCGTGGAATCTCCTCTACCATTAAGGCAAGCAGATCCCGAATAAACCAGAACGATTTACAAATCGTCTCAGTCCATATCAGTGAAATCTATCGACGCGAGTCGCGGCGAGTTCTTGCGACAGTCATTCGTTTGATTCGCGACTTTGACCTGGCAGAAGAAATGCTGCACGAGGCTTTTGCTGAAGCGATTGGACAGTGGCCGACTGAGGGTGTTCTGACCAATCCGTATTCGTGGCTTGTTTCAACGGCCCGGTTCAAAGCGTTTGACGCCATTCGCGGCCGCACTCGATTTGCCGAGATGCAGCCGGATCTGGTTGCTCGTCTTCAAGAAGTCCGTGAAGACAACGAATTATTGGGGAAAGCGGATATCCAGGATGACCGCCTGCGATTGATTTTTACGTGTTGCCACCCTGCGATTGACTCGAAAGTTCAGGTGCCACTGACGCTGCGTGAAGTTTGCGGATTGGCGACCGAAGAGATTGCTCGCGCATTTCTGACGACTCCTGCGACGATGGCTCAACGGATCGTGCGTGGCAAAGCGAAAATTCGCGATGCGGCGATCCCGTTTGTGATACCGCCACTTGAGGATTTGCCGGAACGACTTGATTCCGTGTTGTCAGTGATTTACTTGATTTTCAACGAAGGCTACTCGGCGTCCAGCGGTGATTCGATCACAAGAGCAGATTTGTCGGGCGAAGCGATTCGACTGTGTCGACTGGTGCTTGAGTTGCACGAAGACTCCGAAGTAATCGGATTGCTCGCGTTGATGCTGCTGCACGAATCACGACGCGAAACGCGCCAAATGACTGACGGTGACATTGTGTTGCTGGAAGATCAAGACCGTTCGCAGTGGAACCGGGAACTGATCCTCGAAGGCCAGGCGTTGGTCGAACGTTCACTGGCCACGCGAGGATTCGGCTCGTACACGATTCAAGCGGCCATCTCGGCGGTACATGCTGACGCATCAACTGCGGTTGACACCGACTGGAATCAGATCGTGTCGCTCTACGATGTCCTGCTTCGAATCGAAACTTCGCCAGTCATCGAACTCAATCGTGCCGTTGCGGTTGCAATGCGTGATGGCCCTCAAGCTGGGTTGGCGATCATCGACGCGATTCTTGGTCGAGATGAACTGACCAACTATGCGTTGGCCCATTCGGCACGCGGCGAACTCCTGCGACGGTCCGGTCGTGGATCGCATGCTATTGTCGCATTCGAGCGGGCGCTCGGACTAACCGAACACGCTTCAGAGAAGCGATTCCTTGCGATGAAGCTTCAATTGTTGAAAGGAACTCAGTGATGCCGTAGCGGATTCTGGAAAGAGAACTTCAAGCGATTTGAGAAGTTGTGAGGGAATCGCAATGGGAGTATTGTGAAGAATGGGATTGATGTTATTCATAAATCCCATGCTTCCCTTCAGTTCCGAAGGGCAAACCTTAGCGGTCACATTCCACACGATCCGCGATCGCCGCATTGTTGCGTTGCTTCTGAAGTCTTACTACGCTGCGGAGCTTTACCATCGGCGCTGTTTGACTATTTGTTCAGGAGACTTTTCATGATCCATTCTGCCCGTGCTTCGTTGCTTGCAGCGATCAATGCAAACTAATACTACGCTGCTCACATGGCTGCAGTTGATGCGAATTCCGACTGTCTTTACGGCATTGTCGAACATCCTGTGTGGTTATTTGATCACGCAGCAAATTCCCGTCGCTGAGCTTCCACAGCACACCCATCTCTGGCTGCTGCTTCTTTCCAGCGCGGGGTTGTATCTGGGCGGCATGGTGCTGAACGATGTTTTCGATGCCGCACTGGATGCCGTCGAACGTCCGGAGCGTCCGATCCCTTCAGGACGAATTTCACGTCGAGCAGCGGCGTTGTTTGGTTCGATGCTGCTGATCATCGGGGTGAGTTGTGCGGCAATGGTGGGGCTGGGTAGTTTGCTGCTTTCAGCACTTATCGTGATCGCATTGCTGCTTTACGATGGTTCTCTGAAATCGACGATGGCCGCACCTTTGGGAATGGGCACCTGTCGCTTCCTGAATCTAATGCTGGGTGCCAGTGCAGGCACGACGATGACATCCGTCTGGCAGAACACTCCGATGACGGTCGCGGCTGCACTTGGTATGTACGTCATTGGTGTCACAGTCTTTGCCAAAAACGAAGCCGGGAAGAGCAGCTCCTCGGGACTACTGACTGGCGTCGGAATCATGCTGAGCGCGATTGGACTGGATGCGTGGCTGATTTCCAGTCACGGAGTCGAAAATGCCATCCCCGGTGCTCAGATGGCACTCATCATCCTGGGCTTGAATATCCTGATGCGTTCGGCAGTTGTCGTGATGAAGCCAGCCCCGGCCAGTATTCAGCGTACGGTGGGTCTCATGCTGTTGTGCATCATCTTTCTTGATGCATTAATCGTCTTCGGCCTCACCGGCAATGCGCAGAAAGCGGTATTGGTGATTGTGCTCATCGCCCCCGCGTCGCTTGTACGGCGATTCATTCCCATGAGTTAGCTGCAAAACGCAAAACCTTGTGTTGCTTATTTACGCTCGTTGAGTTCTCTGCGGTGAGTTCTCAGGCTGGTTGATTTGCAATTCCACTGAGGAGACTCATACTTCGTGTCTCCCACACAAGATTTATGGCGTAGTCAGTTCTGGTTGAAAAATTACGGAGAAACATGAAAATGTCTGCGGTTGCCGAGTTTCCGATTCCACTTAGCCAATATTCCGCTTTGCCACTGGACCCAAAGAACTCGAAACTGACAGCGGAACAGCGAAAAACGCTCAAACGGAATATCGAGATCTTCCGTGACGCAATCATTTTCTTCACCGCCATTGCGGATGCAAAAGGTCTGGGAGGTCACACCGGCGGCCCGTTCGACACGGCTCCTGAAGTCTGCATTATGCACGGGTTTATGAAACATGCAGCCGCTGGGGGAACGCCAGATATTCTGCCGATCTTCTTTGACGAAGCTGGCCATCGCGTCGCGACTCAATATCTGATGGCGGTGCTGGAGGGCGAATTGCCTGTCGAAAAACTTTACCACTATCGTGAGTATCTGTCGCATCTTCCAGGGCATCCGGAACGTGGGTTCACGCCGGGTGTGAAGTTTTCATCCGGTCGATTGGGACACATGTGGCCGTTTGTCAACGGCGTCGCCATCGCGAATCCAGGCAAAGTTGTGTTTATGCTCGGCTCAGACGGGTCGCAGATGGAAGGTGACGATTCCGAAGCGGCACGACTCGCGGTGTCACAGAATCTGAACGTGAAACTACTGATCGATGACAACGATGTCACAATCGCCGGTCATCCTTCCAACTACATGCCGGGCTATGATGTCGCGAAAACTCTGGAAGGTCACGGTCTGAAGATCGACATCGGCGATGGCGAAGATCTGGACGCCTTGTATGCTCGCATGTGTGCGGCAGTCACTGTGACCGGCCCCATTGCACTGATCAACCGGCGTAAAATGTGTGTCGGAATCAAAGGGCTTGAAGGTAGTACTCACGGTCATGATGTGATCAAGGTTTCGGTCGCAAAGGATCACCTGACGGCCCGAGGCCAGGCGGCGGCTGTCGAATATCTGAACAACGTCAAGAAGGGGCCGTCCGGGCCAGCATACGAAGGCAGTTGCAGCAAGAACGTCGGCAAAAATCGCGATCTGTTCGGGATGTTTCTGAACGAGATTCTCGATGCGATGCCCGAAGCCCAGCGTGTGGCATCGATTCGCGTGTTCGACTGTGACCTGGAAGGATCCTGCGGCTTGAATCATGTCCGAGCCGCCCATCCGGAAGTCTTCGTCCGAGGTGGAATTATGGAACGCGGAAATTTCTCCGCAGCGGCTGGTTTTGGCTACGAAACCGGCAAACAGGGCGTGTTTGCCACCTTCTCTGCGTTTCTGGAAATGATCGTTTCAGAAATCACGATGGCGCGTCTGAACCAGGCAAACGTGCTGGCTCATTTTTCCCATGCCGGGTGTGACGATATGGCGGACAACACCTGTCATTTCGGACTCAACAACATGTTTGCCGCCAACGGGCTTCCCGACGAAGGACGCGATACGACGCGGCTCTATTTTCCCGCCGATCAGCATCAATTCAAAGCCTGTCTCAACAAGATCTACAGTGATGCAGGACTGCGATTTATTTTTTCAACTCGGTCCGGTGTTCCGGACCTGCTCACGGAAGAAGGGACTCGTTTCTACGGCGACGACTACAAATTTGTCCCCGGTCGCGACGACGTGATTCGTGAAGGCAAAGATGGGTACATCGTATCGTTTGGAGAAACCGTGTATCGATCTCTGGATGCCGTGATCAAGCTGAAGGCTCAGGGAATCCATGTCGGATTGATCTGCAAATCGACGCTCAATGTTTACGATGAAGCAATAATGAAAAAGCTTGCGGCGTCACCGCTGGTGCTTGTGGCCGAATCGTTCAATGTCACCACGGGACTAGGCTCTCGCTTCGGCACCCAACTGCTCAAACGCGGATTCGCCGGACGTTACAACAACATCGGCACCAATCGAGAAGGCTCGGGGGGGCTGTGGCAGCAGATGGGGCATCAGGGAATTGATTCAGATGGCATCCAGTCGGCGATCAGGGCGCTGCTGAAGTAAGGGTCTGACTGCGAAAGTGCGATCATGTTGTCGAACGGATTTCTCGGCTACCAGACCACCTTTATGCTCGACTTCGTCGTCTGCGCACTGGTGCTGATCGTACCGCTGCTGCTGTGGAGTCTGTGGCTGGTTAAGTTTCGACGCAGATTCCTGGCGCACAAAAGGCTGCAGATTGCGCTCGGAACTATCCTGCTGGTGGCTGTTACGGCATTTGAAGTCGATGTTCAAATGGTGCATGGTGGCTGGGAAAATATCGTTGCGAGGCAACAGTTGACTCCCGAACTACTGACGGTAAAAATCAATGGTGTTCGCCCCTGGCTTCGTGTGCATCTGTTGTTCGCCGTCACAACGCCTTTCCTGTGGATCGTGACAATCACTCTGGCTTTGTTACGTTTCAAAAATCCTCCGGCACCCGGTTTACACAGTCGCCTGCACAAGATTCTTGGATGGGCATCAACGATTGATATTACGCTGACGTCAGTGACTGGATTGTGGTTTTATTACATCGCGTTCGTGAAACCGTAAAACGGGACGGTCATCCATGCGGCGGTCCTGCTACATCTTCTGGACAATCCTGCTGACTGCCCTGCTGCTGCGTGTTGTTGCGGCAATTGTGATCGATCAGCATGTGACTGCGGCGGGCCGGACTTTTCTGATCGAAGGCGATGCGAACCGCTATTGGGAACTCGCACAGCATATCGCAGCTGGTGAAGACTATTCGATTTTTCAGCCGCCTCGACGAGTCCTCAACACTCCCGGATTTCCGTTGCTGCTGGCGGCATGTCTCAGGATGTTTGGATCCAGCGTTTTCGCCGCAAGTCTGGTCATGGCGGTCATCGGTACCAGCTGCTGCTGGCTGACATGGCTCCTTGCACGAAAGTTGTTGGACGACTCTGCGGCATTGTGGGCCATGTTGATCATGGCTGTTTCACCGCTTCAGATCGGCAGCAGTGTTCAGATTTTGTCGGAAACTCAATTCACGTTTGGACTGATTGTCTGTCTGATTGCGCTGGCTCGTCTTCTCAAACAGCCGCGCGAGGCTTCCTGTCGCCGGATTGCGTTGACGAACGGCTTTCTTACGGGACTCACGGTCCTCGTTCGTCCAGGCTGGCTTCTGTGGACAGGGATCAGCGCTGGTATGGTCGTCCTGTTTGGACAAATGTCCTTGGCCAGGCGAATTCTCTGTGGCGCACTGATTGGCATCGGATGCTTCGTCGCTCTGTTACCCTGGGCCTGGCGAAATCACGAAGTCACCGGACATTGGATTTTTACCTCACTGTGGTCTGGCCCAAGTCTCTACGATGGCTTGCACGAAGGAGCAACCGGTGCGAGCGACATGGATTTCTTCGATAAGGAAAATGTGCTGTCGATGATGTCCGAATACGATGCAAACGCTCACTACAAGCAGCGTGCGATCGATTTTGTGATATCGAATCCCGGCCGAACATTGGAATTGGCAATCATTAAAGCTGGCCGCTACCTGAGCCCCTCCCTGAACGCCGCAGGCTTCTCAGGTGGCCTATTTTCTGTATTTTGCAAACTTTGGTATTCTGTTCTAACGGTACTGATATTCGCCGGAGTGTTCAGTTTACGGCGTAAACTTTCGATTGTAGCTTTGCTTGCGGCACCGTTCCTGCAGTTTTTGCTGGTACATATGGTCTTTGTCGGGTCAATTCGTTATCGTTTGCCGGTGGAATTTCCGTTGTCAATTCTGGCTGCACAAGGACTTGTGACGCTGTGGCGGCGGTGGAACCGAGGGGCCAGACCAGACGGCAATTTCCAGTCTGAGTGGACCTGAATTTGTCCAGTCCGCGAACATGGACGTCGCGATTGGCGAGGGAACATGAAGTTTTGGCCGGTCATTAAATGGATGCTTTTTATCGCGCTGGCGATCGCAGTTTCAGTCAGCGTCGGGGGCGTCTGGCTTTGGCAAAACAGCAGCCAGCTCATTCGCCAACAAGTGTTGAAGACATTCGACATCGCAGCGCCCGATCTGCAGCTTCAGATTGACGGTATTCAGCTTACCGGAACTTCCTCACTGCGGCTGACTGGAATTGAAATACGGGATCGGGCTGGCAACCGCGCGATATTGCGCGCCAAAGAAGCGATTGCAATAGTTGATGAATCGCAATTGCTTGAACAGCAAAACGTCATCTTGCGTTCGATCAAAGTGTCCGGTGTGGAATTGTTGCTCCGGCGTGGGGTGGATGGTCACTGGAACTGGCAGGATTATGAATTTCACCCGATCAGTGACAACCCATTGATTCCACCGACGGTCATTCTGGAAAATGTCCGCGCACAGATTCAGCTTGAACATGGCCCAGGAATTCCTCCGGCAAGTTTGATTGTGACATCGCCATCGTTTCAAGCCGTACCAAAATCTGCTGAAGCGTACGATTTTTCCGGAAGCCTGATGTTACCGGGAGCTGGAAATCTCGCGTTGAACGGCACTTCCAATCTGGTCACAAAAGACTGGAATCTGCGAGGACAATTGGCGGGCGTCACAGCCGATCAATCGCTGATGGAAATTGCGAAATCAACCGCTCCGCAACTTGCCGCTCAACTCCAGCAACTGGACGCAAGGATTGCGAGCGTGTTGCCTGCATCCGGTGAGTCACGTGCGGCGGCGACCGGAACATCCGAAACCAGCGCGATTATGGTCGGTGCGAGCAGTGTGTCGCCGCGATTCATGGGCGTGCTGGACGTCGATTTTCGAATCGAGAAGCGTCCCGAGAATACAGTTCCTGATTTGCGATTGAAGGTGGAAGTGCGGGATGGTCAGTTAAGTTCCCCTGTGGTTCCGGTTCGATTTTCCGATGTCCGTGCGACGTTCTTCTGGGATAACACCAATGTCATCTTCAGGCTGCTCAACGCGCGCGACGGTGAAGCACTGGTCAGCGGCCAGTTTGCCATGGAGCTTCGCGATAACGCTCCCGCGCCAACCGCTTCGATCCATCTGGAAAGATTTCCGGTCAACAAACAACTTCAGCCATTGTTTCCTGAGAAGTCGCAGAAGCTGTTCGACCATTTTCAGCCGTCTGGAACCGTCTCTGGCGACATCACGCTGCAACGATTTCCAGACGGGAAGTGGTTACCCACCGCGATCGATGGGATCGCCGAAGATGCGATTTTGACTTTTCACAAATTCCGATATCCTGTCAACAATGTCAGCGCCAGGCTGCATCAGAGACCGCAGGAATCTGATGCGGCGACCATGGATTCTGTCGTGCTGGAGATTGCGGCAAATGGCATGCTGGGAAGTCGACCGGTCCAGGGATCGGGCTGGATTCGAGATCCGGGACCGAACCTGGAACTGGATTTCCATGTCGAGGTTCAGGACATGCCGCTGGACGGACGCTTCCGTGACGCGCTGGATGAAAAAGGCCGAAAGGTCATCGACAGCCTGAACATAAGCGGACTGGGATCGGCCAAAGTGGAATGTCGTCGCGAGCCAGGCCCGAATCAGCCGACCGATATTCAGCTCTTCACCACGGTCCGCGACGGCGGTGTGCGGTTCAGCAAATTTCCGTACGATATTACCGGGTTGAGCGGTGAGTTGTCGTACGACTCGAAAGCGAAATACTGGCGATTTGCCAATCTTCACGGGTGGCATGACAAAGGGGAATTGCACGCAGGAGGCACCTTTCGTGGCCTGCCCGAACCAGGTGCCTTGCAGTTGACGATCACTGCGGAAAATGCCAGCCTTGATGCGGATCTGTTCAACGCGCTGAATCCGTCATCGCGAAAGCTCTGGACAATGCTGCAGCCGGAAGGATTGGTGAGCCTCACGACAAAAATTGACTGGACGAACGCACCGGGACAGATCCCGGTGGTTGAACTTCAAAACGTCCACATTTCCGATGCTTCGATTTATCCGAAACCGTTTCCATATCGGATGAATATCAGCGACGCACGGTTGAGTTACAAACCGAATGATCCGGCATTTGCCGGCGTGCAGCATTGCACAATCGAGTCACTGAAGGCGGATCACGGTGGATCGCCGATTGATGCCACAAATTGCTGGGCCGAACTGTCGCCGAATGGCTACTGGCAGTTTCATCTGAACAATCTGAATGCGACGGATCTGAAGCCCGATGATGAACTGCGCGCGGCGTTGCCCGGTCACTGGCGAGACACGCTTTCGAGATTCTCACAAGCTGGTCGCGTCTCGGTCGAATCTTCGGAACTGGAATTCAGTGGCCTGGCAAACGGTACTGCTCCTCCAACGGCCGCATGGAGTCTCAACATGCGGCTGAAAGACTGCGCTGTCTCGGCCGGTCTGGATCTGACAAAAGTGTCGGGCATGGTCGTCGCCAATGGAACATGGGACGGATACCATCTTAAGAATGAAGGCATGATTCGTCTGGATCAGGCGAAAGTTCTGGAGATGGCCATTACCGATATTCAGGGGCCATACTCGATGACGGAAGAGGAACTCGTTCTGGGATGTCGCGAGGTTATTCAACGCACCATTAAACCTGCTGATGTTGCACGAGACCGCCGGATTATTGGCCGAGCATTCCGCGGTACGCTGGAGATGGACGGCATTGTTGACCTGACCAAAGGCAGTGAATATGAGTTCTATGGCGAACTGAAGGACGCATTGCTGGAAGAGTATGCTGCTCGGCATATTCCCGATCAGCGAAACATGAAAGGTGTCGTAAACGGCTGGCTGCTCGTGAATGGAGATGGAGATTCCGCTGCGAAGCTCGAGGGAAGCGGTCAGTTGCTCATTTCTCCGGCTGCGTTGTACGAGGTCCCCGTTGTGCTGGAAATGCTGTCGGCTTTGTCGAGCCTGCAGTTTGCGGTGCCCAATCGAGCGGCATTCAACTATGCACTGATGTCGTTCAAAATTCGTGAAGAAGCATTTGTTTTTGAACCCATTGATCTTGTCGGCGACTCACTGGCACTTCGCGGCCGTGGTCGCGTAGGATTTGGCGGCGATGTTTCTCTGGATTTCTTCTCGCGTCCACCGGTCTCGAATAACCCGATCAAGAATCTGATTGTGAACAGCACGACGTCACTTGTCACCGTTCAGGTGCGAGGAACGACGTCAAATCCTCAAACGACACGCGGCGCACGCAAATTCGACGACTCGATGCGAGAATTCTTCGGTGCCTTCGAACCACGTCCTGGCGCTCCAGTGCCGACACTCAATATCCCACGAATGTTTGGACTCCCTAATAGCACCCAGGCAATTCAATCTGCACCCGGCGGAAACCGTCGCTGATGTTGAAAGTGAGCCGGAGAGCAAGCAACATCAGGGGACTGACGTCCTCGGCTCGCCGATGAGGTTTGTGGTTCGAACGCGATAGCAACGAGTTAGGTTCGCTCGAAAGATAACAGTCATATCTTCGGCAAGTCGTCCGCAATTCACCTCCCCCTGCCTTCGGCGGGCGGGGTTGATAAATACGACTGTCAATGATCGACGATCCTTACTTCACTGTCGATCCCGGATCAAATCCTTCGGCTGTCTGTGGTGGCTGCGAACGGTCTTCCCGATCAAGCATGGCGTTCCGAATTTCCTTTGCGCGCTCGAGATCCGATTTGGCATCGTCAACCTGTCCAGCTTCCCGTCGATCATTCGCCCGGTTTTCGTATGCGACGGCGACTTGCTCGTCGAATCGTCCCGCAGTTTCGAAATCATTGATTGCGTTGTCAGAATTCTTGAGCAGCATCCAGAGATCACCACGGAGGGAATGGGCTTCCTGAGACGAGCGAAGTACGATCGATTCGTCGCAGTCCAGCATCGCTTTTTGAAGGTCACCTGTTGCCATCCATGCGGCTGCGCGTCCGGTGAGAGCATCAGGATTTCCGGGGCTGACGATCAATGCACGTGTAAAGTCCTGAATCGCGGCACCGTATTGGCTTCCGTTCATTAAGTGTTTCCCACGGACAATCCAGGCGCTCGGGTTTTGAGCGTTGTGTGATGCCTGCTGAGACAACTGGTTCAGTTGTTCCAGCCATTCCAGCTTCGCACCTTCCTTTTGAGCTTCCACGAAACGATTGAGCTTCAGCAGCGCTGCGCGGCGGTGACTCAGCCACCGCATGTCCATCGGCTCAAGTTCCACTGCACGCGAAAACGCCGTCAACGCATCGTCATACTTCTCCTGTTCCATGTGGACGAGACCGCAATTGTTGAATGCTGTGACGTAGTTCTCACGAATTCGCAACGCCTGCTGCAGGTCGGACAGTGCGGGTTCATATTGCTTCAGCTTCAGGCGAGCAAAACCGCGGTTATTCCATGCGTCGGCGAATTTGCGATCGCCGTCGATGGCTTTGGAAAAGTCCGCCTCGGCTGATCTGTAGTCCTGATTGGTCAGAGCCAACAACCCGCGATTGTTGAGCGCTGCGGCATGGGCAGGATTCAATTGGATCGCTTTACCGAAATCTTCAGCGGCTTCTTTCGGGAGTCCCTGAGACATCAGAAAGTAGCCTCGATAGTTGTAGTTGTCTGCGTTGTCCGGGGCAAGTCGGATCGCGGTGCTGAAGTCCACGCGGGCGCTGGCATTTTCGCCGTGCAGTACGTAGACGTCGGCTCGCATTCGAAACAAGCTGGCGTCGTCTGGAGAAACACCAATCGACTGACTCAGGGCTTCTATCGCGACACCATTCTGTCCCGCGATCACCGCGCTATTTGCTTTCTTCAACAACTGCTGCACGGCTTCGGGGAATTGAGACAGTGTCTTCTTTGAGGAAGTGTCGGCTGCGGATACCGTCTGAGTCTGCTGGCCGGAAATGGAAAGGGGAATTCCCGCCGATCGACTCTCCGGAGCTGTGCTTTGTGATCCGCAGCCGGTCGTCAGAAGTAGTGATCCCAGGGCAATTGCAAAACGGCGCATCGGTTCGCTCCATCGAACATTTTTGAAATCGGGCCGATTCCTCCAGCCCGCACGTTAACACAGACGCTTGTAATCGCGATAACTTGCCTATGTCAATCGGAGTTGATGCAAAATAGGGAACACTGGAGACGTGGGGTGCTTGTTAAGGTGTCGTGCCGTCGTGTGACTCGGCAGAAAACGACAGGTTGACGAATCCTTTTAAGGTCCCCCGCTCGCCGAGGAAGGTTTTATACGCTATGAAGTCACTTTTCTTTTCGAACATCAGTTGTTGCCTTATCTTTTCGGTTGCAGTCTGTTCAGCGACACAGGCAGGTGGTTACTTCGATGAAGCAACTGATGGAAGCGGTTCTGCAGATCAGCAGTTAAAGGTGGAAGTACTCAACTCGGAACTGATCCAGTCGCTTACGAAAGAACTGAATGCGAAGGAAGTCATCGATCCCGATGCCGCGGATGCTGTGAATCTGTATTCAGTGCGCGGGGATCTGTTGATGTTCCTGGGTGAGTTCGAGAAGGCGGAGACAGACTATCTGGAAATGGTGAAACTCAAACCAGAACTGGATGCGTCTCACTGGCGACTCGGGATTGCGATGTTCTTTGCCAATCATCCCGAACAGGCCGCAAAACAGTTTGACAAGTACAATAGCTTCGACAGCGTGGATCGTGAAAATGGAATCTGGCGCTACCTGTCCCATTATCGCGCGTTCGGCAAAGAAGAAGCGCGGCGGCAATTGTTGCGTTACGAAAAGGATGATCGACCCCCGTTTAAGGAAGTGTACAAACTGTTCGACGGCAGCCTCAGTTCAGAGGAAGTGCTGAAGTTCGTTGGCAAAGATCTTCCGGAAGCCGAACGGGAATCAAGATTGTTCTACAGTCATCTGTACATCGGCCTGAATCAGTTCGTTGAAGGCAAGTCTCAGGCCGCCGAAGCATCACTGAGAACTGCCACGCTCAGTTCATGGCCTCGAAAATCCGGCTATGGCCCGCATTACATGTGGCACGTCGGACGACTGCAATACCTTGAACTACGAAAGCAACCGTCAACAAAGTGAAGCGAAATTTCGCTGCGATCTACAGATCAGCGATGTGCAAGCCCCCTCCCGGACATCGCTTCGCTCGTCCGACCTCCCCCAGACGCTTCGCGTGGGGGAGGTGGAATGCTGCATTCACGTCGCTCTACCGGATCAAATACCGTTTTGCATCATTGACGGTCTTGGGATCGCGTTCTTCGAGCAGCTTCATATTGGCTTCCGCTTTGATGGCTTCTTCGGTGGGCGACCGGGTTCCATCGGGACCTGGTTCATTTTTTTCCTGACTGCAATAGTAAAGATAACGAACGATAGCTCGACGAATTGCCGGGATATCGAATTCTTCGTCGCTGTACATCGTCATCAGGCGATCCTGAATGGACCAGTCCTTCCAGCGGGCAAGATCAGTGATCACCAGATCTGCCATTTCTTTGCGTTCCAGCAACAGGTGCATCGATTGTTTCAAGCGGTCCTTTGATAATCGGTCTGGTTCATACGTCCACATGAAACGCAGAGACTGCATCACGGCGTAGGTTTCGCTGAACGGAAGTTTGATTTCTTTGCCGTCTTTATCGATCGCAGTCTTGCTCAGGATTTTTACCTCTTCGAGTTTCTTCAATCCCGCTTCGCCACTGATCATCATGTAACCGGCCATCACGCCTTCGATGCCCAGTCGGAAGTCGGCGTCCAGCGTCACGATTTTCTTTTCCAGAATCGCCGCATCTTCCGGATGCCCACAGATTCCGGCCAACATGCCGTAGAAGCCCGTCCGAGTGACGGGAGTTTTCGGATCCTGTAGCCAGCCCAGGATTTTTTCCCTGGGCAGTCGGTCCTTTAACGGTACGATGATTTCATATGGTGCAGAGGCAAACTCGGCGAACGCATCGTTCGAAACCATGAGGTCCGGATTCTCAAAAAAATCCAGAAAGAACAACAGCCGCTCTGTCTGAGCTTCCGCCCCTTTAACGGCAGGCGGCATTTTTGCCAGATATGTCCAGGACGTGTCCGTAACTTCAGTCGGCACATGCCAGTCTTCAAGACGATCATCAGGTCCCATGAGTGTGTAGGAACTGGTTTCACTTCCCGCAATGTATTGAGGCATCTCAACAATCTGCCCCTTCTGAAATCGGTCATCCTTCGAAAAAGCGATATCCACGATTTCAAATTTGGAAGATCCACCTCGGAGGTTCACTGGCTTCTCACCTCCCAGCCATTTCGCACGCAGCAGATGATCGCATTGTCCAATTTGTTCGGAAAGCATCAATGACGGCGCGTCACAGAATGGACAGACGCACGCCGCATCAACTGCGTTGAATAACGCGGAAATCGATGCGACAATCGCAATCAATCCCGTTGAGAAAATTGTGTTTCGCATGACTGATATCCTGAATTCAAAATCGTAAACTTTTGAAGCTCCGAAGGTTTTTCGCAACTCGGCGAGAATCGAGTTTCTACCCGCGGAGCGGTGTCAGCCTTCTGAGTCACGTATGCTCAACTCGGAGCGCTGACGCCCAACGCTCGCCGGGACGCATCCACAATGTCGCGGCTATCATTATACTACTCGTTCAAATTCCATTTGGCTCCTGAAACATAGATCGAACAGCGGCTTCTCAGAATTTTCGTGAATGCCGCCGTCAAATTTCAGCAGTGCAGGTGGCGGGAATGTTCTGCCGGAGCTTGTGTTTCTGGCAGGAAAACCGGCGAAATTCCGGGTTTCAATTGCCGTGTTGCTGAGAAGTCGTACGATTTGTGAGTTCACGACCTTGTCCTGCCTCAATAACCCGCCGCAAATTCCTCCTGCCTTCATCCACTGCCGGTTCTCCCGGACAGTGAATAAGTATTCTTTGTTTGCCGTCGATATGAACTTCTCATTATCCCAATTTGGTTTCGGGCATCTGCCTCATGCATTTGTGGTATCACTGGTCTTTTTCTCAGCGATTCAACAGCACGCCGCTGCCGATGATCACCAGGATTTCTTTGAGCAGCGGATTCGTCCGCTGCTGATTGAGAAGTGTATCGAATGTCATGGAGCGACGAAGCAGGAGAACGGAGTTCGCCTGGATCGGCGTGATGACGTCTTGAAAGGTAAGGCTGGGGATCACCTGCTGATCAACGTCGAAGCTGTCGATGAAAGTCGATTGCTAAAAGTGCTGCATTATGCGGAGGACGATACGCAGATGCCGCCGTCCGGTAAGCTGGATGACACACAAGTGCAATACGTTCAGGAATGGATTGCAAATGGAGCTTTCTGGCCGGAATCAGCAGACCTGGAGGGCGAAGCAAAACGCCGCGCAGAGCGGTGGCGTGAACACTGGGCGTTTGTTCCGCCCGTTATGCCGGACCTTTCACTGGTTTCTGAAAACGAAAACCCAATCGACCATTTTGTGAAGGCGCGGTTGGCGGCGAAGAATCTGACGCGTTCCTCACCCACTGCGCCGAGAATCATCGTTCGACGCTTATCGTTTGCGTTGGTGGGTCTGCCACCTGAACTCAGCGATCTCGCGGCGGCGGACGCTGCGGCGGCGAACGGGACACTGGCCGTGTGGAAATCGGAATATATTGATCGGCTTCTCGCGTCACCGCGTTTTGGTGAACGTTGGGGGCGATACTGGCTGGATGTTTCCCGATACGCGGATACGAAAGGGTATGTCTTTCAGGAAGACCGCGACTACCCGGACGCATGGCGATTTCGCGAATGGGTGATCAAGGCAATCAACGATGACATGCCGTACGATGAGTTCCTCAAACGACAACTCTCAGCAGACAGGATGTCCGGTTCCGACGATCCGGCTCAGTTGGCGGCGATGGGATATCTGACTCTGGGTCGCAGATTCCTGAACAATCAGAACGATATTATAGATGACCGCATTGATGTGGTGACGCGAGGAATGCTGGGACTCACCGCAACTTGTGCGCGATGCCATGATCACAAGTTCGATCCGATCCCGACGGCCGATTATTATTCGCTGTATGGTATCTTCGCATCATCCGATGAACCAAAGAACGAACCATCCACGCTGCGACTTGTTGATCGTGAAAAACCGGTCAACCCCGTCATCTTTGAACGCGGCAATCCGGGCAATCGAGGTGCCGCCGTTCCGCGTCGATTCCTGACAGCTCTTTCCGCCGCTGATGCCCAGGAGTATTCGGACGGCAGTGGCAGGCTTGAACTGGCAAACTCCATCGCGAACCGCAGTAACCCACTCACCGGCCGCGTTGCGGTAAATCGAATGTGGATGCATTTGTTTGATCGTGGGTTGGTTGATTCCCCGAGTGATTTTGGTGTCCGCACTGATCCGCCGACTCATCCGGAACTGCTTGATTACCTCACGATTTCATTTATGGATCATCACTGGTCGATGAAGTCGCTGATTCGACAGATCGTGTCGTCTGAAACATGGCAGCAATGTTCTGATCGTCGTCTTGATGCCGAAGGGGTCGATCCAGAAAACCGTCTGTTAGCCCGCATGAATCGCACTCGTCTGGACTTCGAGGCACAGCGAGACGCAGTGCTCGCTGTGGCGGGGCGACTGGACAATACGACAGGCGGCAAGTCAGTCGATGTGACTACTGACACCGAAACTCCGCGTCGCACGATCTACGCCCGGATCGATCGCCAGAATTTTCCCGGCCTGTTTCGAACGTTTGATATGGCCAGCCCGGATACTCATGCTCCCAGACGTTTTCAGACGACGGTGCCTCAGCAGGCGTTGTTTCAATTGAACAGTCCGTTCATCATGAATCGCGCGACCGAAATTGCTCAGGCAACAGAATCCGAACACGGCGCAAGCGATTCGACTGCACGAATTCGATCACTTTTCACCACGGTATTGCGTCGGGAACCGACTCCCGCTGAAATCGATCAGTTCACGGATTTCGTGACCAAGCTTCAGCATGATCACGACGACGTAACGTATCCATCTGGCTGGATTTATGGCTACGGTGCGATCGATGACACACAGCAAAGCGTGACAGAGTTTTCAGCATTTCCTATGACCAAAGATGGCTCGCTACAAGGCGGTAAGAAACTTCCGGATAAAAAACTCGGCTGGGTCTCGTTGAATCGTCACGGCGGACATCCGGGCGGCACGCCGTCGCTGTGTGCGATTCGACGCTGGACTGCCGATCGGAATTGTCGAGTTGTCGTCAACTGTGTGACCGTTCATGCACGCGAAGAAGGGGACGGTGTACGCTGCCGCATCGTTTCGCCAGGTCGCGGAGTGCTGAATGACAGTACGGCGCACAACTCGACAGCCACCGCAGTTCTCGATGAGTTTGAAATCAAGGCCGGAGAACATCTCGATTTCGTAATCGATTGTCGCACCAACGAAAACCACGATTCATTCAAATCAACTATTACTGTGACGCAATTGGTGGGCGACAGTGTTCAACGTATCTGGAATTCGGAAGAGGATTTTGGAGACAGCCCAGCGGCACCAAAACTCAGTGCCTGGGCGCAACTGGCCCAGACATTGCTACTGACGAACGAGTTTGTTTTTGTGGATTAAGACCATCAAATGCCGAAAAACCAAAACTCACCTGTCGCCGTCGGCCGCCGCGGGATGCTCACACGCTGCGGAATGGGATTCGGCTCAATGGCGCTGGGCGGAATGCTGAATGCCGGTCTCGCGAGTTCTGCGCTCGGTGCTGAGTCATCCAATCCGATGCTGCCTAAGCCAGCACAGTTCCCGTCAAAAGTAAAACACGTCATTCATCTGTTTATGAATGGCGGGCCATCGCAGGTTGATACGTTCGATCCAAAACCGGAACTCCAGCGTCGCGGCGGCCAGACAATTTCTGACGGCAACCTGAAGACAGAACGTCCTACCGGAGCCTTATTCCCGTCTCCGTTTCGTTTTCGTCGATGTGGGCAAAGCGGTATTGAAGTCAGCGAACTTTTCCCACATGTCGCGCAGCATGTGGACGATATGGCCATCATTCGATCGATGCACGCCGACGCGCCGAACCATGAACCGTCCCTGTTGCTGATGAATTGCGGCGAAGCAAGACTGGTTCGACCGAGCATGGGGTCGTGGCTGACGTACGGCCTGGGAACGGAGAACCAGAATCTACCGGCATTCGTTGCGATGTGCCCAGGTGGATATCCGATCCAGGAATCACAGAACTGGCAGAGTGGTTTTCTGCCGGGCGTGTATCAGGGAACGTATGTTGATACGAAGCATACTGATATCGAAAAATTGATTGAGAACATCAGAAACGATCGTATCACTCCGGAAGATCAGTCTCGACAACTTGGTTTGCTGCAATCGCTGAACAAAAAACATCTGGCGGAACGGCCCGGTGACTCTCAACTGGAATCACGGATTCAGTCGTTTGAGCTGGCCTTTCGAATGCAGTCACAGGCCACGGATGCGTTCGATGTCTCTCGCGAACCAAAGCACATTCTTGACATGTACGGTGACGGCGTGCAGGCACGGCAGATTCTGATCGCTCGGCGTTTGGTAGAACGGGGCGTCCGGTTCGTGCAGGTCTGGCACGGCCAGGGCCAGCCGTGGGACAATCATGACGACATCGAAGTGAACCATCGCCGCCTCGCTCAGCAGTGCGATCAAGCCATCGGCGCGCTATTGACCGATTTGAAACAGCGAGGACTGCTGGACGAAACGCTGGTGATCTGGGGTGGCGAATTTGGTCGGACGCCTGTTGTCGAACTTCCAAAGACCGGTGCCAATGCCGGAAAAATTAACGGTCGTGACCATAATCACTGGGGCTTCACGATGTGGATGGCGGGTGGCGGTGTTCGCGGCGGGTATGTTCACGGAGCGACGGACGAGTTTGGTTTTCGTGCCGTTGAAAACAAAGTCCACGTTCACGATCTTCATGCCACGATTATGAAACTTGTTGGATACGACCACGAAAAATTCACGTACCGCTACGCTGGTCGTGATTTCCGCCTGACCGATGTTCATGGCAAGGTGGTTGAAGAGTTGATCGCATAGTGGCTATGCTACGGCCACCGTCCACCTACACAATGCAAAAAGGTACATCGCCATGCACACAGTCATCGAAAAACTGAAGATCGTGTTCCCGCTTTTCATGCTGTTGGCGATTACCACCCAATTGGTGACTGCTCAGGATGATTCAAAACTTCCTGACAATCTGGATCAATTGATCCAAATGAAGACTGAATTACTGGCAGAGTACAGCAGTCTTCAGAAAACGGGCCCTGAAGACGAAGCGATTCAAACACTGCGTTCCATCGTGAACATACACCGCAAAGCGTTTCAGGTAGCGACGGCCAATAGTGAAGCCGAAGATCTGATTGTCAAGCTCCGCAACGTTTACGGGAACGATGGCGAATATCTCTCCGATGAATTGTTTCGCCGCAGCGAATTTGCGGAGTCCGCGAAGCTGCGTGCTGAACTTGCAACTCTGTTCAATGATGTACTCGGCAAAGATCATCCATCAGCGAAATCGATGTACTGGAAGTCGGTCGCTTCAGAAAAGCTCAGTACAGCACCGCGAACAAAGCAAGTAGCATATTCCGTCGCGACGGGCGCTGAGCCCCAGGGGAAACACGCGCTGGGCAGTGGGCAGTACGATGTTGCGGCACAGATTTTTTCTAAGCTGGTCGATGCTCAGGTCGCAGTGATGGGCGAGAATCATCCTGATGTCGCAAACGCCCTGAATGCGTTCGGGCAGGCACTATGGCTGCAAAAAAGTTACTCGGAAGCCGAAACGATGTACCAGCGGGGATTAAAAGCTCGCGAGAAGACGATGGGAAAGGATTTGCAATATGCCGCCATCAGCTTCAACCTCGGTCGTTTGTTTCAGGACACCGAACGCTATGGCGATGCAGAGAAGGCATATCTGGAAACTGCCGCCGTTGAAGAACCGATTCTGGGCAGCACTGACAAGTCATTTCTGCAGACATTGCAGCAATTGAGTTATCTCTACGAACTTTCAGGGGAAAAAGAAAAGCAGGCGGGAATTCAGAAGAGGATAGCGTCAGCAGATCCTCTGGCGACCGTCGTCGCCCACCTGCCCCGAAACACGATCGGTGCTGCTGCAATTCGTCCGAGTCTGCTGCCGTCAGATCCCGGGTTGCAGATGATGCCATTTGAAGTGATCGAGGCAGCAGGTCGGCAGCAGCTCGGATTGAATCCTCTCGATGTGGAGGCATTTGTCGCGTTCGTCACGTTACCGGTCGGTGAGCAAGTTAACTTCGGATTTCTGTTCAAAATGAAAGATGGTGTGCAGGCGGAGTCTGCATGGCAACAGCCGGAGCAGGGAGAACTCATTGAATTTGGGGAGGGGGAAAGCTATCGCAAGCTGAATCCTGAGGCTTCAGATTCTCAATGCGTTGTTGAATACTCCGACGGCTCAGTTTTGATCGGCACAGAAGAGAGCGTTAAGCAGAGCCTTTCACAACCAGGGGGTGGTTCAGTGGGCGGGATGCTGCTCGAAAGTCGCAACGAAAGTCAGATTATGGCAGCAGCCGATGTCCGATTGATTCGTGGCTTTGCAATGGTTGCTCTGCAGGATGCACCGCCAGTACCACCAGCTCTGGAAGGACTCAAAGGACTGGTTGCTGACGTTGATACGATACAAGCCTGGGTGAATCTCTCGCAGGGACTTACACTTTCAGTGGCGTTGAATACGACCGACGAAGATGCCGCAGGACGGACTTCAGCGGCGCTCACCGAGGCGCTTGCCTTTGGTCAGCAGATGGCAAATCAGGAAATGGTACAGAACATTCCTGGAGATGATGCAGTGCAGCAGGCCACACGAGCTTATGCGGAGCGAGTTGCCGCCAGCTATTTCCAGATGATTCAGCCAACTGTTGCAGGTAGTACCGTAACCGTTGAAGTAAATGTGGCGAATCCATCCGTCGTGGGTGGTCCAGTTCTCGTCGCGTTGTTACTGCCCGCCGTTCAGCAGGCACGCGAAGCAGCTCGCCGCACACAGGACAAAAACAGTCTGAAGATGATTGGGCTGGCCATGCATAATTATCATGACGTACACAACACGTTTCCAGCGCGAGCCAACTACGACAAATCTGGCAAGCCGTTACTCAGTTGGCGCGTGCATCTGTTGCCGTTTCTGGATCAGAATGAACTGTATGAACAGTTTCATCTCGACGAACCGTGGGACAGCGAACACAACTTGACACTTGTGGCGCAGATGCCGGAGGTTTATCGTTCAAACAGTTTCAGTGATCCGGGGAAAACAGTATTCCTGACGGCTGACGGAACTGACACAATGATGGAGGGCAGCAAAAGCATCCGATTTGCGGACGTTACAGATGGCACTTCGAATACAATCTTCGTCATGGAAGTGAATCCTGAAAACGCAGTGACGTGGACTCTGCCCGAAGATCTGCCGTTCGACCCGGAAGATCCCGCCGCAGGCCTTGGTCAGATTCGTTCGCAGGGATTTCAGGCACTTTTCACCGATGGTTCGGTGCGAATGATCCCCGTCGAGATCGCCGAAGAAATCCTGAAGAATCTTATTATCCGCAACGATGGCAACGTAATCGGTGAATACTAATCGTTGGCGGTTGATGAACAGCAGTGCCAAGTCTCGATCAGTCGGATCAGACTTTCCCTGCGAACACAAACGGTTCGCCTGCGACTTCGTTTCGCTGCTGCATGGCGATATTGATGACCAACCCGATTCCGGCGTAGGTGGAAATCAAACTACTGCCGCCGTAACTGCACAGCGGCAACGCTGTGCCGGTGATGGGCAACAGTCCGACTGTCATCCCGGTATTCAGCAGTGTCTGCACGGCAATCAGCGTGACAATTCCGACGCAGACAAGTCGTCCCCATGGTTCGCGCGTGCGGCGAGCAATCCGCAGACAAGTCCACACCAGGATGCCATACAGAATTAATACCGCCGCACAGCCGGGAAATCCAAAACGCTCGCCGATCATCACGAAAATAAAATCGGTACGCGACGCCGGAAGCTGCCATGCCGCCGGATCGTCGATTGGTGGTTCTTCCTGCACACGGCTACCCCGGAATCCACCCAGCGCCAAAATTTGTTTTGACTGGTGCAAATGAAACCCATCGCCTGCTGGTGCAGAACCGCCATCCACCTGCGTGAACACCGATACGATTCTGGACTGCTGTTCTGCACTCATCTGAGCCCACAGCAGTGGCAAACACAGAATTCCCGGTAACGCCGCCGTAGCCAGATGTCTGGTCCGCGCACCGGCGGCAAACAACATGCTGTACAGGACTGGAAGAAACAGCAGAGCGGTATCCAGATCAGGTTCACGCACAATCAGCAGCATGGGAAAAAACGCCATTAGTAGCGGCGGCAGCAGCCCTGCAATGTGACGCTGACTGGATCGATACATCAGGTACGCCGCCAGTGCCATGATGTACGAGAGTCGAGCCGGCTCGCTGGCCTGAAAATCAAAAAGCCCCAGTGGAATCCAGCGACGTGATCCATTAATCGGCGGCATGAACAGAGTCACTGCCAACAGGATCAGCGTGACCAGAAAAAACCAGGGACTAAGCTGACTCAGCAACCGATACGGCACAAACATTACGAAAAACATTGCCAGCAGAGCCAGGAACAGCCAGACAATCTGCCGTTCCACAAGCTGCGTGCGTCCGTAGAGTTCATCTGCACGCACCAGACCACAAAGTCCGAGGAAGGTGATCGAAATGCAGACAGCGAAAATCGTCCACGGAAACTGGCGAAGCCACGACGTCACTCTGAACGATCCTTTCATGCGAAACATTCCGGAATCACGTTGCATTCGAGAAATGTGTTTCGGAACAAATCCTACGGCTGCAGATTATGTTTTCCGGATTCAAACTGTTTGTGACACGCATTGCAGTTGTCGAGCATCGATTTGTAGGCCGTTGTTGCTGCTTCGAAGTTTTTCTCTTTGGCGGCGTTGTACAACTCGGCTCCATGCGTCTTAGAGGCCGTCGCATGTTTCACCCAGTCCTCACCGTGTTCGTCAGGTTTTCGGTCAAACAGCAGATTGCAGCTTTCCGCGAGGATCAGTGAATCTGACTTTACAACTTTCCAGCCCTTGTTATCGACAGGTACCGTCGCCATGCTGGCTTTCAGCCGCAGATACGTCGGCTGAAAAACGTATTCCATAAACTCGTGCATACTGTCTTCCACCGGTGCATCAGCATCCTCGACGAGGATCGGCGCAGAACCAGCGTTGGCATCATTGGACGTTGGCAACAGAGTCCCGACCGCAACAATTGCGACGAGAACAGCAAAGAGTGAAAAGGCAGACTTCATTTTTTGATTCCGTTCGTTCAGATTAGACAAGATCCCGGCACTCGCCGCATGTTACACGAACAGACGTGATTTCCACAAATATTGGTTCTCGAGAAAAAATACGGATGATCACGCAGTCTTTGATGAAGCGTTTTGTGAAAAACATGGCAAAAAACATCGCCAGTTTCCCCGCTTTGAAGACGCAAACGCTGAATAATGAATTGTGCGCGAGCAGGTTGTGACATAGAATTGAGAGTTGAGCCCGCATATGGCCGTGAGCAATCCGGCGTCTACCTTCCTCTGTGCTCTCCCCTTCAAATATTCCCTCAAACTATTCGGCGATGGTGCTGTATGTCTGAGACAACTCGTTCAAAATTGAGACCAGGAAGTCTCATCAATGTATCATCGAGACGATGGTTTCTGCAGACGGGCATGTCGGCACTGGGTGGATTTACTCTCCCGCAACTTTTGAAATTGCAGGCAACGTCGGCAGAAACGACTTCGACGTCGGCAAATAAAAAGGCGGTCATACTTTTCTGGTTGTCGGGCGGACCAAGTCATCTGGATATGTGGGATCCCAAACCTGAGGCTCCGTCAGAAATCCGTGGTCCATACCGCACGATCGCGACAAAGATTCCCGGCGTGCAGTTCAGTGAGCATCTGCCGTTGCAGGCATCCATTGCGGACAAACTTTCGATTCTTCGATCTGTTGACTGTTCCGCCAGCAATCATACTCCAATAACGATGCAGGCCGGAAATCCTTTGGCTCGCCGAACTGATGATGGCCGTGACGGTGCTGGCTATCCTTCCATGGGTTCTGTCGCCGCAAAATTTCGCGGAGCCAACGACATGGACTTGCCGCCCTTTGTCGGGCTTGCAGATTCGTGGGCAGCGGACGTGTGGGAATCGGGGCAGATGGGCAGCGACTTTGCTCCAGTCAAAGGTACGGAACTCCAGGGCAAATTCGCGATGCCGCCAGGGATTGATGTAAGCCGTCTGCAGGATCGCCACGACGTTCGCCGCAAGCTCGATCTTTTCAGTCGCAGCATCAACAATGATCTCACCTTGAATCGAGCGGATCAGTACACGCAGCAGGCGTACGATCTGGTCCTGTCCGGGAAGGTGCAGAAGGCGTTCAATGTGGCAGAAGAATCTGCCGAGACCAGGGCAGCGTACGGCACTGAAAGCATCTCCCAGAAAGCTTTGCTTGCCCGCAGACTTGTCGAATCCGGAGTTACATTCGTGCTTGTCAGTGGCGCGTGGGGTTATTTTGACCATCATGGAGACAACGTTCGATGGGGCGGTATCGAAAAAGGTTTGACTCCTCTTCTGCCTCAAGTGGACCGCACGCTCTATGCTCTTGTTAATGATCTGGATACAAGAGGAATGCTGGATGACACGCTCGTATTGATGATGGGCGAGTTCGGACGTTCGCCAGTCATCAACAAGGAAGCTGGTCGTGATCACTGGACCAATGTCATGTCGATGGTGATGGCCGGTGGTGGTTTACAGCATGGTCAGGTGATCGGCTCGACAGACCGTCGCGGCGGTGCGATCGAATCCAGTCCCGTGCGTCCTCAGGATCTTGCAGCGACGACATTTCGCCACCTCGGGATCGACTTGAATTCGAACTGGATCAATAAGCAAGGGCGACCGATTCCGATTGTTCAGGAAGGCGGCCGTCCGATTCCTGAGTTGGGATAGGCGTGTCGTGGGAAATATTTCATCAGAGGACTGACGCTCCCTCGCTCGTCGAAATCGACCTTATACTCGACGCGGCATGAAATAACCCCCGGCGAGCGGAGTGGCGTGAGCCCTCCGAGGCACATGCGTTCAAATCGGTAGGCTCACACCCA